>Ga0208261_1000028_pt1 | contig 56020 bp, 47 predicted proteins | sample Knorr_S7_td_DCM__FD_185595 | JGI IMG/M metagenome (GOLD analysis project Ga0208261, IMG submission 185595) | Marine microbial communities from Southern Atlantic Ocean transect - Knorr_S7_td_DCM_ad_131m_LV_B (SPAdes) (version 3) | ecosystem: Environmental > Aquatic > Marine > Oceanic | place...
AGATTCTCTCGCAGACAATGCACCACCTGCACCACCCCCGAAGAAAAGAAGATCGGACAAGCAGCAAACGAGATCTAGTATCACGGACACAAATATCGTACATTAGAAGAGCATGATAATGATGTCTACGTCACTGAGCAGTCATCCTGTAATCTACTCTGGCTCTGTCATTCTCGTCACTGGAGAATAGCCCGCTCTGATCCGGGGGCTGCGCATCTCCACAGTCGGTATTATCAATCACTGTGACGTAAGTGCCGGCATCAATGGTTGCCTCTAGGTTGGATGCAGCGGTATTTGGATCACTGAGATCGGCAAGATACACGAAGCTGTCGCATTCCTCGTACTTTTCATAATTCAACTCGGTCATAGTGTAGAGGTCTATGTTCGGTCCCTCCTGCCTGTCCAAGTCTATCCTGATCGTGGATGCAGATTCGATGGTCCAAGTCAGCTTGATGTGCTCGTCCTCATTTACGAATGTGTTGTCGTCAAAAAGCTCCTGTTCCGGGTTGACGGCGTCATTTACGTCATCCATACATCCTGGAAGAACGACGCAAAGTGAAATCAGTAGTGCCAGTTGAGCCCTCATATCATTACGTAAGAGGGTGAGTGAATTAACCATTGCATGTGATTATCAGACAGAAAATGGCAAAGGATAGTTCTCCTTTAGCTACCAACCAATACTGCTCTCGTTGAAATAGGGGAGGGGTTTCGGCCGGAATATGGGAGAAATGCAGACGACCTTCGTGATGATCAAGCCTGACGGTGTTCAAAGGGGCCTGGTAGCCGACATAATCGGTAGATTCGAGACCAAGGGTCTACGACTAGTAGGACTGAGGCAATTGACCCCCCCTATGGAGCTAGCAGAGGCTCACTATGAGGTTCACAACGAGAGGCCCTTCTACAGTGGCCTAATCGAGTTCATCACATCTGGCCCAGTAGTGGCTATGGCATGGACCGGAGTCGACGCGATTAGCGTGGCTCGAAACATAATCGGACCTACTGACGGTCGAACTGCCGCTCCTGGTACCATCAGAGGGGACTTCGCTATGGATATCGGCCACAATGTTATCCACGGCTCTGACGGTGAGGACACGGCCTCCTTCGAGTTGGGGCTTTGGTTCCCAGACGGTCTAGTCGAATGGGCCCGTGATGCAGAAGCGCACATTTACGAATGAGTGAATCAATTCTGAAGGGGAAGGAGCATGGAGTGGGTGGAATGTCAGAACGTAGACAACCCATCGTCGCTGTCCTAGGTCATGTTGACCATGGTAAGACATCCCTGTTAGACCACGTGAGGTCGCTCGGAGAGCAGAGCCGTTCTTCTGTGATGGACAGAGAGGCAGGAGGAATAACTCAGCACATCGGGGCAACAGAGGTACCTTCAGAGGTTCTGAACGAGCTTTGCGCCCCCCTTCTTGGTGGGAAGACATTCGACTCACCAGGACTTCTATTCATCGATACTCCAGGACACCACTCATTCTCATCTCTCCGCTCAAGAGGAGGGTCTCTGGCTGACATTGCGATTCTGATGGTGGACATTATGGAGGGATGCAGGCCACAGACCAAAGAGTCGCTACGGATTCTCAAGCAATCCAAGACCCCTTTCGTAGTTGCCGGGAACAAGGTGGACAGGATCCACGGATGGGATGCCGAAGAGGGCAGGTCCATGGCGATCTCGATGAGGGGGCAGTCAAAGGAATCCCTGGGACTTTTCGACCAGAGATACTGGGAACTAGTTGGTCAGTTCGCTGAAGAAGGGTTCAATCTCGAGAGGTATGAGAAGATCAAGGATTTCACCAAAGAGATAGCCATGGTGCCAATATCTGCTAGGGAGGGAGAGGGTATCCAGGATCTTCTGGCGGTCGTGATAGGGCTTGCAGAAAGATATCTTTCCGACCAGTTGACAGATGTGGATGGATCTGGAGAGGCCACAGTTCTAGAGATGAAGGAGGAGAGAGGACTTGGAAAGACTCTGGACCTGATCCTACACAGAGGGTCAATCAGGAAGGGCGATGAGATTGTCCTAGTAAGCGACAGAGGAGGAATAAGCACCCATGTGAAGGGCCTATTCTCTCCTAGAGGTATGAGCGAGATGAGAGATGCGGGGGATCGCTGGGACAACACCGAGGCTGCCTATGCTGCAGCAGGTGTCAAGATTAGTGCGCCATCATTGGATGGGGTCCTGGTAGGGACTACGCTCAGGGTAGTGAATTCGGATGAGGAGCGGAGCGCTGCTATTGCAGCAGCAGACGAAGAGGCGAACCTCTCTATTGAGCTCGACGAAGAGGGAGTGTGCATCAAATCCGATACAGTGGGCGGTCTCGAGGCCCTTGCAAAAGAGCTGAGAGAAGTGGGCGTTCCCATCCGAGAGGCTTCGATAGGTAAAGTAAGCAGAAGGGACGTTCGCAGTGCAGAGGCATCCTCTGATCCTCTTCATAGAATAATCATGGCATTCAGTACTGAAATTCTAGAGGAGGCGGAAGAAGAGATTTCCTCTTCTGAAGCAGGAGTCAAGCACATAGGCTCGGATATCATCTACCGAATCCTAGAGGAGAGAGAGGAATGGGTGGAGGCAAGGAAGAAAGAGCTTGAAGAGGAGAGCAGAGAAATCGTGGTTTACCCCGGACGGATCATGCTCCTACCAGACCACACTTTCAGAGTCTCTAAACCGGCTGTTGTAGGAGTGAGAGTGCTGGCTGGGAGGGTCCACATTGGTCAAGGATTGCTGAAAGACGGAAATCGAGTAGGCAGGATCAAGTCAATTAGATCCGGGCAAGAGAGCCTCAAGGAGGCAAGACAGGGTGCTGAAGTTGCAATCTCAGTAGATGGTGTTACTGTCGGTAGGCAGATCGAGGAGGGGGATATCCTACTAGTGGATATTCCGGAATCGCATGCCAGGAAGCTTAGGAAGCTGGAGATGACCCCTGTAGAGGAGGAAGTCTACGAGGAGTTACTGTCCATACATAGGAAGAATGACCACTTCTGGGGCAGATAAGACGGGAGCCTCAATTGTTCAAGGGCACCTAACACTCAAGTAGTCATGGAATCGGCATCGGGCTCAGAGGGTTCAGTGTGACGATTGCTCAAGGTGGTGGCTCTAGCTCTAAAGACCTGATTAGGTCAGTCTCGGGACATGCTAACAACCTGATGAGCGAGGTAGCCAAGGTCATCATCGGAAAGCCCGAGAACATTAGAAAGGTAGCCATTGGGATCCTAGCAAATGGTAACATCCTGATCGAGGACAACCCTGGTCTGGCCAAGACCCTGATGTCGAACACATTCGCTGAGGCACTCGGATGCAAGTTCAAGAGGGTACAGTTCACTCCCGACCTGCTGCCTGCTGATATTATCGGGACATACATGTACGACCAGAAGACAGGTGAGTTCAGACCAAGGTTCGGACCTCTATTCACCAATATTCTGCTAGCAGACGAGATAAACAGGGCCCCTCCTAAGACTCAGGCTGCATTGCTAGAGGCTATGGAGGAGAAGCAAGTAACGATTGAAGGAATCACTCACAAGCTACCGGCTCCGTTCGTGACAATGGCTACCCAGAACCCAATCGAGCAGGAAGGGACATACCCGCTTCCAGAGGCTCAAATGGACAGATTCCTCATGAAAATGAGCATGGGATACCCATCAATGGACGAGGAGAAGGCAATCCTACAGAGGAGGAAGCTTCGTGGAAAGGATAACTACGACGTGGAGCAGATAGTCGAGCCTAGGAAGGTGGTTGCGATGCAGAAGGCCCTGGAGACGGTCCACATCGATCCAGCAATCCTTGGTTACATCGTTCAAGTGGTTCAGAGGACTAGAGCAGATCCGAGAATTGAGGCTGGTGCATCTCCCAGGGCCAGTCAAGGCCTGTTCAAGGCTTCAAGAGCGTCAGCAGCGATAGATGGAAGGGACTACGTAATTCCTGACGATGTCAAGGGAGTTGCTCTTGACGTGGTCAGCCACAGAATCGTACTGAAGCCGGAGTCGAAGATTCGTGGAGTAACTGGAAGGAGGGTCGTGAACAAAATCCTCAGCGAAGTGAACGTCCCTGTCATCCAATAATCGGGCAATCCCAATTAACCGGATTGCACACACAGATGCGTGGCTATTGTAATCGCTTGTGTCAATCACAAGGGAGGATGCGCTAGGACGACTACTGCTGTGAATCTGGCATCTGCCCTTTCCCTGGGCAGCGAGGAGTACGGGATTAGTAGCAGGAGGGTTCTCCTGGTGGACATGGATCCAAAGGGGAACGTGGCAACGACATTCGGAGTTGACAAGAGAACCGTCGGACCGACTATGAACGAGTTATTCTCGAGAGGTGTCGATAGCTCCTCACTTAAACTGGAGGACTGCACTCTTGGCCCTGACTTTCTGACTAGATCGATGAAGGCATCATGGAGGAAGAGTAATCCAGGGAAGTCAAGGGGTCCGCCTAATCATATCGCAGTCCGAAACCTATGGGTTCTCCCTGCCGACTTGGATCTATCTGGAATAGAAGTGGATCTTGCGACAAGAGTTGGTAGGGAGAACAGGCTCAAACTGGCACTGAGTGAAGCAATGGACAGTTTCGATGTTATCATTATCGATACGCCAGCATCACTTGGTCTACTCACAGTAAATGCGCTGTGCGCTGCAGAGTGGGTCCTAATTCCAATCCAAGCAGAGTTCTATGCCCTAGAAGGAATGGGACAGTTGATATCTGCAGTCAGAGATGTGCAGAAGTCAGTAAACCCAAATCTCGGATTGCTAGGCATTCTGATGACGATGGTACAGACAAGGAGTAAACTATGCGAAACAGTCACTGAGCAAGCCAGGAAACACTTCGGAGACAGAGTATTCGATTCTCAGATTCCAAGATCTGTATCTATCGCGGAGTCCCCCCTTGAAGGTGCACCCATTGTAATAGCACAGAAACCCAACAAGACAAACTCTGCAAGCAGATCATACTGGGAGTTCGCAAAGGAGGCGGACAAGAGAATCAGTACTATTTCTGAGGATTGAGACTAGGACTCATAGTGCTCCATCGCACTATGCCTTGCATCCAGAAGGGCTGCTTCCATCTTCACACGAATCTCAGACTCCAGAGTCTTGATGATCTCAGAAACTTCCTTCTTCGAAAGTTCCCCTCTCTTCGCTAACTGCTTCTCAAGATTCGAAAGCATCTCTGACTCCCGCTCATTAACGAAATCAGCTACTCTCTGCTCCATCTCAACCTCGCTCTCAAGCGCCAGTTCTTGTCTCCTGAGGGCTAGTGCAGCCTCCATGCTGTTCCTCTCTGCTCTAAATCTCCGATCGAGATCGGAAAGAGAGGCTCTCTCCGCCTCTTCCCTGAGTGATTTAGTCCTCACTTCTATGTCGGACTTCATTTCCTTCTCAAGAGACTCGCGCTCGTTCTCAAGTTGCTTCTCTAACTTCGACTCGTGTTTGCGTCTCTTCTTGGCGATGTTATCCCTCATCTTGATTTCCTGCTCTAGACGGAATGCCTCAGCCTTCCTATGGACCTCTGACTCCATTGCTTCTCTGAGGTCCATCTCAACCCTTCTCTCCATCCTCTCGATTCCCTGGTTGGCCTCAAGCTCGAGTCTCTCGCCAAGGAAAGCCTTCCTACGAGAAAACTCGAGTTCCATCTCTTCCCTCAGACGGTCCCTTAATCTAGATGTATGAGCCTCTATCCTCCGGTCCCTCTCCAGATCCAACTGGTCTCTGAGTCTGTTCTCCTCTCTTCTGAGCCTGTGTAGCATCTCCTCGCGAAGTAGTCTTTCCTCCCTCTCCAGAGACTCCTTTTCCAGCCTCTCTAGTTCATCTTCCAATTCGTCTCTAAGATCTGCCTCTATCTGCTGTAGTTGCTCTTCGAAAAGTATCTCATTTGCCTTTCTCATTGCACCCTGCATTCCGGAGACCCGATCTGTCATCTCAGAAATTCTCATTCTTCTCTCTCTTCTGATTGCGGAGCGAAGAGTCGATTCCTCGTCGAGTCTCTCACGAGCTCTGGCAGCGGCCCCCATGGCAGAGGAGGAAAGTGCGTGTTCCGCCCTCAAGGCATCGAGCTCGTCGAGACTATCTTGCTCAACAGATTCATCCGGCTTGCTCTCACTCACGCCCCCATCCCCATTTCGACGCCCTTTCATGGGTATTTGAGACAAGAGGGTGGAAAACAGTGGCAAATGCTGGTTTCTCTATCCTAATTACTTCACGATATCTAGAATGTGACAAAGAAGGAACTCTGGCATCCAGGACAGGTTAGCTCCCTCTTTCCTGGTCTTGGCCTGATCCTGAGGTTGGATTCACAAGAGGGACATTCAATCTCGACTTTTACTATCTTCCTAGTCAAGGTGAATACCTTAGAGCATGCTGCACAAGTCAAGTCCACTGGCCTCTTGTCCGTGCCAGCCTCAACTACAGTCATGCAATGTGGGCATTGCACCTTCTCCTCCTTCAGAGCTGCCACTGTTGGTGCATGGGAGACTCGGCAAACCGCCCCACATAGGAGGCACTCTATCTCTCCCAATCCCTGAGGCAGCATAGAATCGCACTCCGGGCAGTTCACCAATGGAGGGGCGACCCTAGACTCGACTTCGGGAGGTACCATGATATCGGGATATACGTCGAGTTAATCAAGCGGTCGCAGAATTGTCTCCTGGTTCTTTGTTAGTGATTATGCCCCAAATTTCCCTGGTATCTTGAATAATGTCTCTACCTATATCCGCCAAAGTAGAGAGTCTCCTAGTTTCGGAACCAGATACCCACATCCCATTCAAGATGATCATCAGAGCACTTGCCTCGTGGAGAGCAATCCCCGCTGCTAAATTCATCCTATATCCCATTAACACACTAATTACCAACAGAGAAGTCACCAAAACGGAAATTGCGATGTTTGCGTATACCACTCTCCTAGTCCTCTTTGCGAGGACGATCATTCGAGATAGAGCCCTAGGATCCTCTCCCGGGATTAGGACATCGGCTGCATCAAGATTGACTTGATCGCCACTACCAATCGCAATACCGATGTCTGCTGCTGCAAGGGCGCCTGCATCATTGAATCCGTCCCCTGCCATCATAGTACGGTGCTCACTAGATTTGTTAGTTACGTACAATGCCTTCTCTTCCGGATCAACCCCTCCCTTACACATTCCAGGATCAATACCGATTGATTTTGCGAATGCCTCTACACTGTTCTGTTCGTCTCCACTCAATATTTCCACTCTGACTCCCTGGGAATTCAATTCATTGATTGCCTCGCCAACTCCGAATCTTGCATCGTCATGAGCGAAACCCATGAGTGCGATCGCCGAACCGTCTACTGAGAGCAGGCTAGATCCCATCCCTGCCTGTCTTGATTTCTCTAGAGCCTGGACTAATGATTCTGGGATGATGACTCCCTCAGAAGCAACCCAATCTGCTCTACCAAGGATTATATTTTTTCCATCTAATTTCCCTGAAACACCTGCCTCACCATCATTGATTGACTCCATCTTGATTGGAATCAGGGTCCTTTTCTCAGCCTCATGTAGAATTGTCCTGGCATAGGGATGATTCGAGCGTGCCTCCAAACCAGCAGCAATTCCGAGCACTCTCTCCTCAGTCTCTCCTTCTACCACAGTTATGCTAGATATTGTTGGATTTCCAGTTGTCAGAGTTCCTGTCTTATCCAACAGAGCTAATTGTACATCGGCTGCAGATTCTAGAATATCTCCACCTCTCGCGATTAGTCCGAACGATGATGCCGAGGTTAGAGCTACTGCGTGTGGAACAGGCGAGGCAAGTAGAAGTGAGCATGGACAAGATACTACCCACAGTAAAAGAGTTGTAAGAATGGCTTGTTCTATCGATCCAGGATGAGCTAGCAAACCAATTACCGGAGCAATAAGGACCACTAGTGGCGTCCATAACAAGGTGAAACTCTCTATAGTGCTCTGAGTACGAGTTGGTTGATCCTTGTAATGCCTGACTAAATCAATTAGGCTGGAAAGTCTAGTTCCCTGACCTATTGCTTCAGACTTAATTACCAATGGTCCTCTGGTTAAGGTCAGTCCAGCTTCAACTCTGTCCCCCTTTTTCACAGGGACCGGGATAGGTTCTCCAGTCAAGGGAGCTCTATCTATGGAGCCACTTCCCTCCACAATTTTTCCATCAACTGGAATCTTTTCTCCTGATCTGACCTCTACTAATTCTCCTATCTCCAAAGCCTCAACTGGGATTAGTTCTTCAACGGAACAATTTGATGGAGTTGGTTCCTGGTTGGCAATCTGAATCACCATCATTCTCCTTTCCCCGTCACTCATACCAGAGGGCTTTTGTTTGGCTATTCTAGCCATCCTAGGGAGTCTGTCCAAACCTCCCTGCATCGACTCTCTGGCCTTGATGAGAGCTCTGTTTTCTAGATGGGAAGCGAATGCAACAAGGGCCACAACAAGGAGAGCTTCGATAAATTCTCCGAGTGCCACAGCTCCAATAATGGCTAGAGAAATCAAAACCTGGAATCCGATTACTCTGTTTCTTAGACTGGCAATTGCCTCTTGGAAAATATTCTGTCCGATGAAAATGATTCCACCAAGAGCTAGTATAGAAGGAACTAGGCTTGGAATTGCGGAGCTTGTCTCGATGAATGAGACAATTAGGATCAGTGGTATTGAGAGAATAGAAGAAAGTAGTTGGATTTGGTCCTTCCTGAACCCAGACTCTCTTGAAGGCTCGAGTCGGTGATTTGGGCCGAGGATTTCGCGGAGTTTTTGATCCGCTGCTTGTCTGAGATCGGAATCCAGAATCCAGACCTTCTGAATCTCAATCCTGCCCTTCTCCAACCTAAAATCGAGGATTCCTGGCACATTCAGAAGCCATTCTCTGAGTTCCTTGGAGTCAACTCTAAGTCTTGAGGAGAGAGATGAGGGAGATATTCCAACAACTCTGAGCCAGCTAATGTCAGGGTCATGACCCAGACTAGAGAGGACAGAGGATACCCGTGAAATAGTCCCGTTGGAAATATCCTGAGAGACCTCTACAGAACCATCTGAAACTGAAATCCTGCATGATTCTACACCAGGAAGTCTGTTTACTGCTCTTGTTGCCTTCATCGCACAATCCGGACAATCCATCCCCCTTATGCTCCAATCAAAAGTATGAGTCCCGTCCAATGTTATCTCAAATCCATCCTCCATAAACTGCCCTTGATCTTCGATCTCGTCATCATGCTCTTTTCTTGGCTTGGAGAGTCTCGGAAACCCAATCTTTGGCAGAGATATTCGTTCTCGGTTCAATTTGGGAGTTTCTTCCTCTTCCTCATCGAGAATGAGATAGTCCTCGGGGTCTTCGGACACAATTCATCGACAGTAATGTGTGGCTTGAAGATGATGTTCTCTTGTCGGTGGAATCATGAACAGGAATGAATCCCAGCGTTCATGGTCGAAATCCCAGACCCTGATAATTGGGATATGATAGTATTTGATGTAGATGGAACTCTGCTGGATAGGGAGGGTTTTCATGAAGATCTAGTCAAGCTTGCGAGAAGGGTTGACAGGGAGGTAATGCCAGTTTCACTGGCTTCAGGTAGGACTCTGCCGAATGTTACTCCAATTATGCAAGCCATAGGTGCCTCTGGTTTCATAGTGGCTGAGAACGGAGGCATGGTCTGGGACAGTGGCGAAGATCATGAAATTCTGGCTCTTTCCGATGGGAGCAGGGCGAAGGAGGCGGCAGAGTGGCTGGCCACGAAAATCGATGGTTTGGACCCAAGAGGAATTGAGTCAAACAGATGGAGAGAGACTGAATGGTGCCTTAGTGAAACCGATTCCTTTGAATTGATGAGGGATCTAATTGCAGATAGCAAATGGTCTGATCTAGAGGTCGTCTCCACTGGTTTTGCTGTACACATTGCAAGTCCGGGACTCAACAAATCAAATGGATTGAAAGTGGCCCTGGAGCAGAGAGGAGTGGATCCCTCTAGAGTAATCGCATGTGGGGATGCTCCTAATGACTTACCGATGTTTGATCTAGTCGGACTTTCAGTCGCTGTAAACGATGAGTTCCCAGAGGTATCCATGTCTGCGGATCTGATTACCGAGTCAAGAGGTAAGGATGGCTCTGTGGAGCTTCTAAGGGCTCTTCTACATTTATTCTAGATTGGTGCAGGCGGCAGGATTCGAACCTGCGAAGCGCTATGCAGAGGATCTTGAGCCCTCCCCCTTTGACCACTCGGGTACACCTGCACCTTCGCGAGTGGAGACATGGATTTTATTCTCCCGCATGGTGGTCATTGTCAATTTCACAAGGAATTGTTGATGTATCTCCTTCGTGGGATGATGGGTAGTTGGTGTTGATGACAGTCGGTTCTGGACCTCGTAGACTATCGAAGGGAGAACTAGAGTCTGTCCATAAATCACTGATTGAGGTCACTAGAAAGCAGAGGGGGAGCGATACTCCAGTAGATGTAGCTATGCCGGACGGGATTGGTTTCTGGGATGCAGTCGGTCAGTTATTGCAGAACATGGAAACTGAGCTCTCTGAGACTGTGAGAGAAGAAGGGATGACTGCTAAGGCCCAACTTCTGTCTAGAAGGCTTGGAGTTGCGAGAACATGCGTCAGAGATTTGACTAGGATCAGGCTTGCTTCCTTTACGCGTCACGCTATCACCTCAAACCTACTAAACTCCGTAAACAAGGACTCTAGGGAAAGTATCGGATTGCCGTTGCTGGATTGGAATAAGCACGACCCGGCTGAGAGGGTATTCTACAATGGACTGAAGGATCTCACTGAGATGTACAAGGCCTCTACATCTTGGTCAAATATGCTAGGTTACTCTGAGTCCGTAGGTGTGGCCACCGAAGTGAGTGAGACTCTAAGGGACTACTCAGATGATGAGAACCAAGAGTCGATTACCAAAAGAGTCGCCCCAATGGAGGAAGAATGGGAAGAGCCAGACTTTGACGAAGAGGACAGGATCCGGGAGATGGACGATTACCCCGAACACGCATCCTCTCCTTCCGAGTCTGGTTCTATGGAAGAGCAACCCAGCGAAGAATCAGACAATCTTCTGAGAATCAAAGTTCTGAAGGATGTCGAGGATCCTATTCTAATGGCAGACGGTTCAGAGGTAGTTCTTACACAGGGTGATATCGAGACCTGTCCATCATTAATCGCTGAAATTCTAATTGCAGCGGGCCTGGCTGAAGCAGCCCCGATATAGCAGGGCAATTACTAACTCTCTCCTGTTTCGGACCATGGCTGAGAGATAGCATGTCCAAGGGAGTAACTGAAGCACAGATTGAGGAATTCAGAAAGTCATTCGATTCGGACCCATCGGCCACTGTTGCTCAGAATGCAGTTAGCAATGCAGATCTATCAACACTAGCACTTCGTAGGGATCTAGTCCAGAACATGGATTTCTCGTTCAGTACGAAACTGGATGAGTGGAGTGCTACAAACCAGAGAAGAAGCGGTCGATGTTGGCTTTTCGCCACCCTCAATCTATTCAGAGTAGGTGCTATGAAGAAGATGAACGTGAAGAATTTCGAATTCAGCCAAGCTCATATCCACTTCTGGGACAAGCTCGAAAGAGCCAATCACTTCCTGGAAGCGATACTAGAGACTTCTGACAGACCGGTTGATGATCGAACTATTCACTTTCTTCTTAGCGATCCAATTGGAGATGGTGGACAATGGAACATGGCCACGAACCTCATCAGGAAGCACGGTCTAGTTCCAATGTCAGCATATCCGGAGTCACATAGCAGTAGCAGCACTAGGTCGATGAACACTGTTCTGAAAGACATCTTACGGACGACTGCAAGCGAGATAAGGGGGATTCTCGATGATGGAGGATCCAAAAATGAGGCGCGAAAGCACAAAGAGGAGAGGATGAAAGAGATTTGGAGGGTTCTTTGCATTCACCTGGGAACCCCTCCAGAGAAGTTCGACTGGCAGTGGAGAGACAAGGACAAAGAATTCCACAGGAAGGGGACTATGACTCCTTTGGAGTTCGTCGATGAGTATGTGGAAGTAGATTGGGAGGAGTACATTTGCATCGTAAACGATCCTAGAAACGAGTACTATCGAACGTATACAGTAGATTTTCTACAGAACGTAGCCGGAGGACCGCCCGTGGTTTATCTCAACGTTCCATCTGATGAGATGAAGGACATCACACAGAGACTGCTAGAGGATGGCATTCCCGTTTGGATGGGATGTGACGTCGGAAAGAACATGGCTCGCAAGAGGGGGCTATGGGATGCTGATCTGTACGATTTGAAGGGATTGTATGGAATTCAATTCGGAATGGAGAAGGCTGATCGTTTGAGTTTTGGACAGACAATGATGACCCATGCAATGCTATTCACTGGGGTTGATGTGGTGGATGGAAAGCCTAGAAGATGGAGAGTTGAGAACTCCTGGGGTTCTGAAGACAGTGGGGAGAAGGGATTCTACACAATGAACGATAATTGGTATGACGAACATATGTTCGAGATAGCCGCTCCCAAGGACTACCTGACTGATGAGATGAAGAGTGGACTGAAAGGAGATCCAATAGTCCTCCCAGCATGGGATCCGATGGGTTCTCTGGCTAGAGAAGAAGGTTTACTTTAGTCTCAGTCGAGGTTCCTTAGAGATAGCTCGATAGTTACCGAGTCTGGGATAGGTATCCTCAGGACCTTTCTCAGTGATTTCTCATCCTTAGCAGTGTTGGTAACCAGTTCTAGAAGCCTCTTGTGAACTCTCATCTCCCAGTGATCCCAAGTCTCGGAGCCTTCGCCGTCTGGGCTTTTTCTGCAAGGAACAACGAGCCTTCGTGTAGGGAGAGGTATGGGTCCTCTCAGATTTACTCCTGTTTCATCGGAAATAGCCTTAATCTGCTGGCAGACCAAGTCTACATCCTGATGGTTGTCGCCGGTCAGCTTGATCGTTGTGACAACCGGCATAACTTCACCAGGGTCGCATCACTTCTTCTCGATCTTCATGCAGACGCCTGCGGCCACGGTCTTACCCATGTCTCTAATTGCGAATCTGGACAGTTCGGGGAAAGCATCCATCTGCTCGATTGCCATCGGCTTGGTGGGTGCGAAGCGCACTAGAGCTGCATCTCCAGTCTTTAGGAATGCTGGATTGGCCTCCTTGGTTTTTGAGTTCTCAAGAAGTTCTACGAATCGGACAGCTACCTGAGCGGTGTGAGCGTGGAACACTGGAGTGTATCCAGACCCGATTGCCTTTGGTATATCCATAAGCTGTATCTGACCTACGAAGGTCTCGTCGTGTCTGACGAACATAGGCTCGCTGTCAGAGTATCCTGCGACGTCTCCTCTGCGGATATCGTTAGCAGCTAGACCACGGACGTTGAAACCTACGTTGTCACCTGGCTCTGCCTTTGCGTGGCTGGTGTGGTGCATCTCAATGTCCTTTACCTCTGCAGACTTCTGACTGGGGTTGAATACAACGGTCTTTCCTCTCTCAAGGACTCCTGTCTCGACCTTCCCTACTGGAACAGTCCCGATTCCACTGATCTTGTATACATCCTGGATGGGTAGCCTGAGTGGCCTATCAGTTGGCTTTGGCGGCATCTCCACTGCATCGATAGCCTCGAACAGAGTTGGTCCGTTGTACCATGGAGTATTGTCGCTCTTGTTGAAGACGTTGTCCCCAGCAAGTGCGCTGCATGGCACGAATGGGATGTCTGCAGGGTTGAATCCTGCCATCTTCAGAAGGTTTGAGACTTCCTCGACTGCGCTCTTGTACTTGTCCTCTGACCAGTCTACACCACTGATATCCATCTTGTTGATGTTGACGATGAGCTCCTTGACTCCAAGCACCTTTGCTAGGAAAGCGTGCTCCTTGGTCTGAGCGTTCACGCCGTCGTTTGCTGCTACATTCAGAACTGCAGCGTCTGCTTGGCTGGTTCCGGTTATCATGTTCTTGACGAAGTCACGGTGACCAGGTGCGTCGATGACTGTGAAGTAGTACTTTGGAGTGAAGAATTCCTTGTGAGCGACGTCAATAGTAATCCCTCTCTCCCTCTCCTCCTTCAGTCCGTCCATAACGTAGGCGAAACCGAAACCGGCCTTCCCTCGCTCTGAAGCTTCCTGCTCGAACTTCTCAATCACGTGTGCCTCTATGTGGCCGCTATCCAGCAACAGTCTTCCGACGGTTGTCGACTTTCCGTGATCGACGTGACCTACGAAAACGATATTCAGATGCGGTTTGCTCTTGTCTTCCCATTGTGAACCCATTATTTACACCTCTAAGGTAGGCCCGCCGACCGAAGAGGTGTATATGAACCGTTCCCCGGGGTTTTCGGTATGCTAGTCCCAGATTGCTACTATCGGGCTTTCCGTGGATTCCGAAAACTAACGATACTGGAGTTCGATTACGAACTCATTAACCTCAGTGTTGTGAGTCTCAGCATTCTCCAAGTCCACCGTCCAATCCCCTGGTAGGAAGCCTCGTACGGTCGAGCCCCCGATTACCATCCATACACAGAACTCGTCGCTTCCGCAGTCTCCTGCATCTCTGTTGTCATTCTCAATTCCTGAGGTATTCGAAACAGCCTCATCAGTGCTGTTGTACATGTAAAGATCAAGGCGATTGTCGGTGGTTTGTCCCGGTAGACCCCCTCCAGGCTGATCATCATCCTCCTTTGGATAGGAAAGTTTGGCTCTCATGTATCTTATCCTGTCCTTTGACTCCTGATCGTAGTTGACAGGATATTCCCAAGTCATTATCACAGGATTAGGTGAGGCTCTATCAATCACGAAGTCCTTCCAAACTCCCCTATAGTTGACGTAAACCATCGATTTTGTACTATCCTCGAAACCATTGTTATCCACTACCGTCAACTTGACTTCCCAAGCTCCTGCGGGTCTGGATTCCCATGTATATGTCTCACCTGTTGCATCGACGTCATTATCTGTGATTCCATCGTTATCAGAGTCCGTGTATGTGTCTAGATCCCACTTCCATTCAACCAGATATTCCTCGGAGTAACAACTTGAGTCATCGGGATCGCAACCTGCCCATGAGTCTGAGCCATCCAAAGTTACGGTTGCTGAGACCTCAACTTCACGCTCGTTGACATCGTTATCGTCCTCGCACACCCAAACAATCACCATATTTCCACTAGCGGATGACTCCTCTCCCTCGCAATCGTTATCCTTGCTGGAAGTAATCTCTGCATTCGGCTCTCTAGCAGATGAGTCGACTACGGTAATCGTCTTGCTGATTGATGCCTCGTGTGTACCGTCTCCTACTGCTAGTTTTGCTACGAAATTGCCTGGCTGCGCATATGTGTGGCTCGTGGTCAATCCGGTTCCAGTATTCCCGTCTCCAAAGTCCCATTCGAAGGTGAGATCGTCCCCGTCTGGATCAGAAGACCCTGCGGCGCTGAATGTCACTGGGTCGCCTGCCTTCACGGTTCCACTCGGGTCCACTGACATGGTCGCAGTGGGTGCGCTATTGCTTCCCAGTAGGTCGGTGCATCCAGCTAGCATTGGTGCTAGAAACACCATCACCATCAGGCATGCTAGGTCTCCGGTCCTTGCCATTCTGGTGTGTGGGCCTCAGTGGAGTGAAATCAATCCTACGGCTCCTTGATGTCCTAGAAATCGAATAAGTTGCTCTGCCTATTGCCCTTGAGTAAGTTCTTTTCGTCCCATCCGAAGGCCTCGGTGACTCGTCCTAGTGACTTAGCGAGTCGCTTAGCGTAGTATTCCCTATCGTACTCAGGTGGATCGCCGCCTATCTCATCTACCAACCATGCTCTCACGCCTAACTTCTTCTCATTCTCATCGGGCTCGGTGACGATGTAGCCTACCTTCATGCCAGGGGTGAACTGTAGACCTTCGGCAATCCTCTGCTTGGCGGCTCTGACGTAGGGAAGTCCGTCCTCATTCTTGTAAACGCTGAAGTCCCATTCCTCTTTCTTGCTGTTCCACTTTCCTTTACAGGACCTACTGATTATGAGTTGAGACGTTTCTACTTCTCCAGCCTTAACCTTGTCAATTACAGACTTGGTCATGTCGACGGCGCCAATTTCGTTACCATCCAGTATCATCTCAAACATCTGGGTCATTGTGTCGGAGAGGAGTTGGAAAGAGTCGGTTCGCCTTACCTCGTACCCTCTAATCAGCATCTCCTCTCTGGGCCATACGACCCTACCTACGTAGCGCTTCTTCGCTCCGTGGCTGAAGAAAGAGGAGAGCGCGGTCTCAAACTCCAGCTCGGCTCCCTCTCTGGTGAATCGTTCAGCTAGTGACTGCCCGAATTCAAGAGTCGAGCTCCTTGCTTTCTCCCAACCCTCAAGCTCCACTCCTCCTGGTGGTTTATTCATAGGGGCCCCTTCAGTTGGTGCGATTACGAATATCGAGTCGGTGTCGGAATACACCACGTCATCACCGTCTTCCTCGACCTTGGAGATTATCTCCTTGATGTTATGACGTGCCCACTCCGTGATGCTCGCACCGAGGCTCGGATGGGTGAATCTGTAGAAGTTCGATGCGAAGACTCCATAGAACGAATTCATCAAGATCTTTACAGCGTACTGCAACTGATCTTGGAGGAAAGCCTCGGCATCGTCGCCCTCTTCGTTCGCCTTCTCGAGAGCGGCCTTGTGTCTATCTCTGCTATCCATTAGACCCTGAAGGAGTTGTGGCACCAGACCTAGCCTCTCTTCCTTGGAGATGTATCTCGTGTTTGTGACGGGAGATACGCTATGAGAATCGTCTTCACTACCATCACGAACCAAGGTGGTCGAGCAGATGTTGTTGGATATCATTATCGATGGATACATCGACTTGAAATCAAGAACGACAACCCAAGGCTTGACTCCTGGATCAACCTCGTGCACATAACCTCCGGCTATCTTATCCTGCTTCCTAGGACCTTGGTTGGTGTTTGGGACTGCGACGCCGCTCCTATCAGCTAGCCGAATAACTAGTGAGTCTATCCAACGGCTAGTTGTACTGGTTGCTGCAATATCTACAGTAGTCAGAGAAACCGATGCGAGGGCCTCCTTCCTAGCTATTGACTTCATTTTCTCTAGTATATCCAGAGGTAGTACTGTGTCACGTACACAGTACTCCAGTACCTCATCCGGTCTGGAGGCCCATTCCTCATCCATCTTACTTGCATCGATATCCATCTTCTGCATCTCCTCATCATCAGGCCAGAGGAGTTGTGATACATACCTAAGAGACTCTCTCTGAGGCCTTAGGGTCTGTCTTGCCTGCCACCAGGCATCTAGAGGTATTCTGCCCTTTATTGTCCAGGTCCTGTTCTGCTCCCTGTTTGGAAAAATTCTCCCCGGCTTCCTCCAGCCACGCTTAGTCTCTGTCTCATTTATCGGGACCCTCCCCCATCCTAGAAGAGTCGATCTGTCCATCTCAGATTCCGTGTCGATATATTCTGAACGCTCCTCCATTCTAGGAAGATCGAAATTATCGATATTGTATCCAGTTATGAAGTCAGGATCCTCTGTTCTTACCACTTCTGTGAGTTTCTCCAATATTTCGGTCTCAGCACCTGTTATCGGGTATTCCTTCCTTTCTCCGTATCTGTCCACTACGGCTGCCGCGCACAGTATGGTGTTGTCTGTGATGCTCGTCTCGAGGTCGAAAGACATGGTGACGAATGGGGCTGGGAACGGTTCAGCCCTACTCAAGCCACTGAGATCACAAGATACTACCATATCGAGAGGATAGATTCCCGAGCCACCGACTGCTTGTATCCTCTTCTCAGCGGCCTCCCTATTGGTATTCTCCGGGGTCTTTGCTTCCTCTGGGGCTCTCTCACCAGCCCAGAGTACTTCTCCTTTCATAGCAATGTGAGGCCCCAGGTCTAGATCAAGAAGGAGCCGTTGAAAAAATAGGATATCCGCACTCGTCACTCTCCATCCTTGTTCAGTTAGTGACTTCCTAACTCCCCTGACCTTGGTAGTGTCTCTGACGTAGACTCGGTAGTGGGGCCTGACAACCCCGTCTTGGGAGAGTTTCATTCCACTTGACTCGGGCTCCCCCTGAACCCCCCTCACGGAGGAGACGTTGCTCAGAGATTCTGGTTCATCTGAGCTACCTTCGGACTTGGGATCGGATATCTCGACATACGGCCTCAGGCCGTTGACCAGGAGCATTGAAGAATGTCCAGATCTTGATCTACACCACAGTTCGATGACTGTCTTTGGCTCTTCTGGCCAAGCCCTATTGTCTCCCGAAACGATGCAGACCTCCTCTCCCCATTGCATGACTTCACCCGCATTCCGCACTCAGACCGACTGCCTTACCCTACGTAATCGTGAGGGGCCATAACCATGCCGGGGGGGTCACCAGCGGAACCGTTGAAAGCCGAGGCGGTCCCCTCCACAATAATCGGGGTGCGCGGGATGACTGAAGACGGTTTGCCAGAGGTAGACTGGGACTCACTTACTTTCAGTTTCACGGAAACTGATCGAATGTACATAGCCACCTGTAAGCAGGGAGATGACTGGGAACAAGGGAAGATGCAGGACTTCCAGAACCTAAGCCTGTCTCCGGCTGCTGGGGTAATCAACTACGGCCAGGGACTGTTCGAGGGGATGAAGGCACAGCATGCGGCGGACGGTAGCATCGTTCTCTTCAGACCTCTGGACAACGCAAGAAGGTCTCGGGACGGGGCACGAAGGCTCGGGATGACTCCCGTTCCAGAGGAGATGTTCCTCGATGCAATAATGCAGACCGTGAGAGAGAACTCCAGATGGGTTCCACCGATGGGCAAGGGTGCGCTTTACGTCAGGCCGCTCCTGTTCGGAAGCGGAGCGATACTGGGAGTCGCACCTGCCCCAGAGTACACTTTCCTGGTCTACGTCTCACCAGTCGGACCGTACTTCAAGGGAGGAATAACGCCAACCTCTCTCAGAGTCTCAGATGAGTTCCACAGGGCTGCTCCAGGAGGTTCGGGAGGGGTAAAGGCGATTGGCAACTACGCACCTGGAATGGTTCCCTCTCAGATGGCAAAGAGCGAGGGTTACTCGGAGATAATCTACCTAGATGCGGTCAACCACAGGTACATCGAGGAGGTCGGGGCTGCCAACTTCTTCTGCGTGAAGAATGAGGTCATCTCGACACCCGAGCTGACAGGGACTATTCTACCAGGAGTCACGAGATCCTCAGTGATGCAGCTGGCGGAGTCAAAGGGCTACGAGGTCAGGGAGGAGAAGATAGACGTAGACTACGCCTTGGAAGCTGATGAGTGCTTCTGCGTGGGAACTGCCGCTGTCATCTCTTCGATAGGGACGATAGAGCATGGGGAGAGAGTGGTCGAGTACTGCGGAGGAGACGTGGGGCCAATCGCCATGGAACTATACGAGTCTCTAACAAAGATACAGCAGAGGCGTGCACCGGATCAGTTCGGCTGGACCGTGACCGTAGAATAGAGCACTAAGTGCTCACTTCCGACCGAACTTCTTCTTCCTCTGTGAGCCCTTTCTGTGCTTGAATGATTTCCTCTGGGCTCTTCTCCTTCTATCTCCCTTGGCTGGACCTCTGGATGTTTCCTTGCCCTGCTCCTTAGCCTCCTTGGATCTCCTGTTGAGCGCCGTTCCTATTGCTTGCATGGCACCTTCCTTGCTGGAAGTACCAGTTACTTCGAAGACGTGACTTGGTGGCATCACCAACCTGCCTTCCTTAGCATGGGGCCTGGATGGATGGCTGACCTCAGGCTCCTGCCTCATCTTCCTAACCCCCGCACTGCGAGCAGCCCAAACTACCGATTCTAGAGTGGGTTTAGGGATACTAGCCTGCTTAGGGACTCTCCTCCCATTTGAGCGGCTAAGCCTGGAGTCGAAATAACCGGTCCAAAGTGTCATCTCATCCCGCTTTGCCGCCATGCTAACGCCCTACCCTATGTGACGTGTGACTTGAGGCCTTCGTGAGATCATTCTTCCACGAGTACGCCGCTGACTACACCGTGCATACCCGGCCTGCTAGTTACTTTGACTAGGCCTTGGTCCGTATCCAGAACGGCTCCCTTGGTCACGATGTTCCTCCTGATGTAGTTTGGATCTGCATCGTTACCGACTACATTCTTGACAGTAGCCCTTACGGTCTTGCCTCCCTTCATGTTGACGTTGACCTGATTGACCGAGAGGGTTCGAACGGTCTGTGAACCCGATCTCTTTCGATAGTTCTTGCGAGCGTCGGCCTCTCCGACGTATGCTAGTTGCTCCTCGCTAGCGACCTCCGTCCTCCTCTTGCCCCTGTACCTATTCGGACGCTTCAAGCGTCCACCTGTAGGCTTCCTTCGAGAAATGCCATGCCACTTCGCCATGCGTCTCGCCGACCTACCGGCCTTATTTCAAACGATTGGAGTCGAAAACGGCTAATTCCATAGCTCGCCGAGGTCGGTTGCAGCCGACTCTATCGCATCAATCAGTTCCGAGTAATCCATTGCAACAGGGAATTGAGGAAACTCTTCGATGACGTTTCCTGGGGGTCTAAACAGAATCCCCGCACTTGCGGCCGATAGCATAGAAGTGTCATTGTATGAGTCGCCTGCGGCGATTACTTGGTAATTCATCTCGATCAGCGATTCGACTGTCTTTCTCTTGTGGTCATCATACCTGATCTTCCAGTCCTCTATCCTACCAGTTTCATCGATCAATAGAGTATGACAGAGAAGTGTTGGATTGCCCAATTTTTTCATCATCGGCTTTGCGAACTGGGAGAAAGTATCAGACAGGATAAGCGTGGGCCACCGAGACTCTAGAGAGACGAGGAACTCGGTTGCCCCCTCCATAGGCTCCATGGATCCAATTGTTGATGTTATGTCGTCCATCTTGATATCGTTCTGGTCCAGAATTCCGAGTCTGTAACTCATCAGACGGTCGTAGTCGGGCTCATCCCTGGTCGTTCTGGTTAGTGCGCTAATTCCCGTCCTTTCGGCCACATTGATCCATATCTCAGGAATAAGCACGCCCTCGAGGTCCAGGCAGATAGCCAGCATCTTACTTCGCTATGGGCGCTGCGCTTCAAGTGTGCGCTCGGCATGTTCTTGCGCTTACCTGCATACGAACTATCATGGTCGACAAGAGGCTTAGGAGGAGGACCCCAGTCAGACTCAAGCAGATTCGCGGGGTTGCCGAGGAGATTGGCAATTGGCTGGGAGAAGAAGTAGACCTTACGGGGTTCCTAGAACAGGCCCACTATCAGGAGACAGACCTGATACTGGTTGACAGGATTCCCCTAGCTATGCGAATTGAGGTATGCGGTAAGATGGGTTGGTACCCCACTCTGAAGGGGATCTCTGCATGGAATGTCGAGAGGTCTTGGGTTGCAGTAGACGAGGGAGCAATTCCATTCCTCAGGAACGGAGCAGACTGTATGGGAGCGGGGATACACATAGCCGATCCCTCTCTAGGTGAGGGAGACTTCGTTTGGATAAGGGATCAAGAGACAGGAGAGCCCATTGCGACTGGAACTGCAATTGTAGATGGAGAGGGGATGATGTCGATGACCAAGGGGAAGGCGATTTCGACTATACACTGGGTTGGGGATGACCTCTGGAATCTTGAAGTCTGAGTGGTCAGCATTCATTTGCAATGAGACATACGGCAATCCATGCGAAGGATGTGGGCGCTTCTACTAGTCTGTCTGGTGTCTTTGCCGGTCAGCGCATCCCAAGGAGGAGAGAATGAGTCAATTTCTCTCGACGGTACAGGCATAGAGACGTTATACTACGATGAGGTGATGGGAACAAGCATCGAAATCTCTGATTCGGAATTTAGCATAATTCTGAAGATGGAGGATGACTCAAATGTCTCTAACATCAAGTGGATTACCCAAGTTTGTATCAACTCGGGGATCTGCCACCCCCCTCAAGAGAACCAGATGGATCGAGATGACGATGGTTCATTTCACTCTCATCTTGACACAGAGCCCGGTTACTCCTACGTAAACTGGAAATTCATCATCGAGTTGGAAAACGGTTCAGAGTCGCATATACCAGATGTTGGCTTCGGTTGGAGAGTCTGGTCAGACTGCTGGTTCGACAATGGTACGTGGGGAGGATCCGAGACATACTGCCAGGAGGAGGATAGCGCACTCCCAGGGTTCACGGTTTCAATGGTAATGGCATCCTCGGCTATGGCAGCCTTGATGGCGAGGCGCGACTGAGCAGGCTCATGGGCGAAGGCGATGTTGAGCCGGGGTTCATACCCCTAGAACACCCGGATGTAGAAGGCGATGAGATGCTGCGAAGAGCGAAATCGTTCTACAGCCAAATGAAATCAAGGAGAACCACACGTCACTTCTCGAACAAGGAAGTTCCTCGAGAGTTGATAGAGTTAGCAATCAGGACTGCCAGCACCGCTCCCTCTGGGGCTCACCTCCAGCCCTGGACTTTCGTGGCGATCTCAAAAAGTGAAATTAAGGCAAGAATCAGAGAGGCGGCCGAAGAAGAAGAGAGGAGATTCTACCAAGAGAGGGTTCCTGAAGAGTGGGAGGAGGTGCTAGCCCCCCTGGGAACAGACCATGTGAAGAGCCACATCACGGATGCACCTTGGGTTGTTGTTCTTTTCAGGCAATCTAAGAGGGAGAGGGGAGAGGGGATGGCTCCCACATACTACTCCCAAGAGTCCTGCGGAATTGCCGCTGGAATGTTCATCTCAGCGGTTCACAACATGGGACTAGCGACCCTACCTCACACCCCATCTCCAATGGGTTTCCTCAGGGAAATCCTCGGGCGTCCGGTGCATGAGCACGCTATGCTGTTGCTACCAGTTGGTTACCCTGCAGATGACGCAAGAGTGCCAGATCTGGAAAGGAAGAGGCTCGAAGAGGTGTCCGAATTCTGGGATTGAATGAATCACTCAAATTTCCCGAAGACCAAATCCGAGCAACAGAAGGTTAAGTATTCCATGTTTTACGCTTGACTATGAAGAGCAACAGAAGCAACGCCATAGCGATTCTACTAGCCCTAACAATGACTGCCTCCGCCCTAGCCGGTTGCACTGGAACAGACGACGATGTTGGGGACGAGCCCGTGGAACTACAGGACTGGGGCGTTTACTCAGTCCAGAGTTCTTCGGACCTTCCAACCTGCGATAGCGCTACCGATGGGAGGCTGTACTATGTATCTTCAGAGTCAGGTTTCCAAGCATGCTCGAATGGAGTATGGCAGTCTATTGATCTAACTGGCCCTAGTGGACCTCAGGGACCGGCCGGGACAGACGGAGCAGAAGGTCCGGTAGGACCGGCAGGTGCTGACGGAACTGACGGGGAAGCTGGTGCGATAGGCCCAGCTGGTCCACCTGGTGCTGACGGGGCTGACGGGGCTGACGGGGCTGACGGGGCTGACGGGGACGATGGGACCTCATTCACAATTATTGGAACAGTGGAGGAAACCTCTGACCTAGGAGAGATATACATTGGAGAATCAGGTGATGCGTTCTTGGTTAACTCGACCGTCCATATCCATGTCTGGAGTGGATCCGAATGGATAGATCTGGGGAATATCTCGGGACCACAGGGTCCAGCTGGGACATCTGGAGTGGAGGGGCCTGTCGGTGCAGACGGAGCTTCCGGTGCTGATGGGCTCTATGCGCTGTTCGACAGCACCGCATTATCCATAGGAAGCGCAAACTGCCCCATGGGTGGAAATGCTGTGAGAATAGGGTTGGATGATAACGGTGATGGGAATCTTGATCCGCTTGAGGTCGACCAGACCTTGTACGTCTGCAACGGAGTGAATGGTGTAGACGGCAATGACGGGGCTGATGGCACTGACGGGGCTGACGGCGCTGACGGGGCTGACGGCGCAGATGGTTCGTTGTCCGTGGTCATGGAGATGACTGTCACCGTCTCGAGCATGGATTTCTACATTGATTCTATTCAACAGGCGGATGTGACTCTATACAGGGGATTCACCTACACCTTTGACCAATCTGCTTCCAGCAATTCAGCACATCCATTCAGACTGTCTACCACGAGTGATGGGACTCATGGGGGAGGGACTCAGTATACTGATGGAGTGACGTATACTGGGACCCAGGGGTCAAACGGTCTGATGACCTTCACAGTCCCGTTGGATGCGCCGGATACTCTGTACTACTACTGTCAAAACCACGGAAGTATGGGGGGAGAAATAACAATCCAGTCACTGGGCAGCGTTTCCTGATTCGCTTTTCTCATCAGGTGGGAAGACGAAGACAAGTGCGATTCCGGATCCTACGACCAATGCGCCTCCCAGCCAATCCGCGAGAGAGAGGGTTTCGCCGAATAGAGAGAAGCCGTAGAAAGTTGCAACCAGTACTGTGAGGTAGGAAAAGGCACTAACCCAGGCAGCATTCGCCTTGTGGTAAGCCATTGTGATTCCTACCTGCCCCCCTCCAGCACCGATGCCGATGCCGATGAGGGCTGCAATCGTGTTTGAGTCAAGCTCGGAGATATGTGGTGCAGACTGGACGATGCTTCCAACGACTGAGAAGGCTGCAAACCAGAATATGACGGTAGCCGGAGAGTCTGTCTTTCTGAGTTCCCTGACGTACATGTACGCCAATGCTGCGAAGAATCCAGAGCCGAGAGCAAGCAGTGCGTTTGGGTCTACAGTGCCTACCTCTGGAGAGACAATTAGAACGATTCCAGCGAATGCAGTCAATACCAGACTTGCCACCGATGCGGAAACCCTCTCGGCCAGTATCCTCCCAGAAAGGAGGGCAACGAATAGGGGACCAGTGTACTGGAGAGTCACGGCTTGACCAATTGGAATCCTTCCAAGTGCGGTGAAGTAGAGAATCATGGCAATTAGCCCTACTATGCACCTAAGCAACATGGTTCTGTGATCGTTGACCTTCAGACTAATCCCCCTAGAGGCAGCGAATGCTGCAACCGCGAATGCGATAACTGCTGACCTGACCATGATAATCATCCAAACATCAGTGTGATCGCTAGTCCATTTGACCAGTGCATTCATGGTTCCAAAGCAGAAGCTTCCGAATATCATCCAGATGACTGCGGCCCTAGGAGAATCTGGCATCTTTTCCTCGGTTACGAAAGAAGATAGGTCGGGTCCTTCTGTTTTGGAATATATCTCATCCAGTCCTCTGCCCAGACCACCTTTCGCCATTAATCACAGACTCCATCGGTGTTGAAGCTCGGTTGCTATGTCCTGGTAATCCTTACCACCGGGGCTGGAAGGATCGTGTAGATGGATAGGGATTCCATGACTTGGCGCCTCGGCAAGCCTAACGTTCCTCCTGATCGCTGGTTTGACGACCAAGTCCGGGAAGTTTTCCAAGACCTCTCCTGCAACCTGCTTGTTCAGAAGTGTCTGGGAGTGCATGGTCAATAGCACCCCATCCACTCCCAACCTCTCGTTGAGGAGACTCCTTACTTCTCTGATGGTCCCGGACAGCAAGGCTAGCCCCTCCAGAGCGAAGTATTCTGTCTGTACAGGTACTAGAACACCATCCGAGGCCACCAATGCGTTGATTGTCACCAGGCCCAATGAAGGGGGCGTGTCGATTAGCACTAGATCATAGTGAGCCAGTAGTGGTTGAAGTGCCTCCTTCATTCTCTTCTCTCTACCAAGCTGTCTCATCATCTCCTGCTCCAGTCCGATAAGACTCCTGTCACCGACGATGATGTGTAGGTTCTCCACTGCAGTTGCATGCCTGGAGTCGATTGCCGTCTCCGGACTGAGTATCAGGTCTCTCGTGGTGTTCTTGACCTTGCTCTTATCCACACCAAGACCTGTAGCGCAGTTCCCCTGTGAGTCGGAATCAATGACCAGGACTCTAAAACCCCTAAGAGCAATCTGAGCTGCGATATTGATTACTGTGGTAGTTTTGCCCACCCCTCCCTTCTGATTGATCACGGTAACTACTCTGGCCCTCCCTTGGGGAGTAGGTAGGGATGGCGGGAGTTCCATCGCGCTTCTTGGCCTCGAAAAACTGACCTCCTCAATTGAATCAAGGGGTTGGGCAAGCGTTTCGTCATCTTCCTCCAAGAATTCGACATCGATAATCAGAGGAGCCTCCCCGACTTCAGGAAGACTTTGGTCACTATCCTTCGAACCCATCTAGGGCAACGGCAGTCAATGATGTGTTGAATATGACGCTTGCCAGTGGGCCTGTGATGGTGTTTTTTATCACTCGCTAGGACTGTCGATGAGCCACCATATGACCATCTCTCCGGTCTCAGAGTCCATGGCCAAATCAACTGACTTTTCTCGTCCTTCTTCTTCCCATTCCCTAACTGCGGTCATGGTTACCTTCCCATCTCCCAAGTCGCCAGGAAGGAGGCTCAGAACCTCATTATCCTCTGTGACAGATAGTCTGTAACCAACCTGTGCTTGAAGATTCCAAGATTCTCCGGACTGTACGTACGGAGACAGGTCGGGATATCTCTCAGAGTCTAGAATCCTCGATTCCAGTAAAGAGAGGGTCTGAGTACTGGGTATAGAGTCTCTATTCCAAGTAACTTCACCCCTATCATTTGATCCCGTTGATAACATCTCGCAGCCTTCAGATGATCTCTGAAGTACCAACCAACCGGAGTCATCATCCTCGTCAACCCAAGACATGTTCCACTGCGGTTCTGAAGTAGGCCTGGACCAGGAGGCTCTCCAGATGTATCCTCCGGATTCTAGCGCCAGGGTTGCCTGCGAATCCGGATATCTCGATTTGAGGCAAGATACTGCCTCTTCCATATCGAACTGTCTGATTTCTGTATCATCCCACATGGAGTCTACCCAGTTCCTCTTAGTTGAGGTGCCAGGCCTGTCCTCTCCATCATTGGGACTCCCGAGGTAGTTCCTCTCCCAATCGACTTCACTGCTTCCAGTGGATAAAGAAATACTCGAGTAGGTCATGCTGATACTGAGAGTTCCTTCGGGTAGGAGTTCATCGGAAAGAGTGCTAACTAGGAAGTCACAATCATTTGTCTGGAGGTCCTTATCCAGTCTTATGTCTGCAACCTGCTTAACGGGCCAAGGGCTCCCATCCTGCAAGTGTAGTAGAATTGTAGCATGACCATAGCACCTCCCTATTTCCTCATGATCGAGATAAACCGGGTATACCAGACCGTGAGTATCGTCTCTGAACTCCTTCTTCACCTCCCATTTCCAATCGGAATTCCAACCTAGATCCGGATCAGAGGATCTAGCTCCCTCCTTGATCACAGCTTCTCCAAAAAAGTCGTGTAGCTCAATGGGAGTCAGTGGGAAAGAAAGGGTAGGCAAGAGTGCGCCTAATCCACCTAGTCCCTCCGAGTCGTAAGTCACGGTCCTGGCATTCGTTGTTACCGAGTCAACATCACTGAACGAGATGGAGGTGTCAGTCCTCTTTACCTCAGTCTTCTCCAACTCAACCCAGCTGGTTGACTCCATACTCAGATCGTTTCCAGACATTACCCATCGGATGTTACCACAGTCTGTGTTAGCATCGTCCCTCCATGTCCTTCCCTCGAAGTCAACGTCCAACTCGAGGCTTATTCCCTTCTCGGCCGCCAAGAAGCCTGTTCTTCCTAGGCTATCAGTAGTTTCTACGGCTCCCGAATTGGGCCCTTCGGTTACTGAGACTGAGCCAGTTCCATCCATATCCATCGATACCTCTCCACAGGCTGGTTCCAGAATCCCTCCCGTAGAGTCCCTCACAACAGAGAGCATCTCCTCTCCATCTATGCTTATGCTGGAGTCAATTACCTGGAACTCCATCCTATCCCCATACCTCAGCTTAGCTACTTCGAAACCAGAGCTGCGTTGTAGGAAAACTGTAGTTGCAGCCCCGACCAGTATGACCACAACTATCACCGCTGCTAGAGCCTTCCATCTGTCTCCCAATGAAGAAATTGAAGGCATCGAGATGACCAATGAAGGTTGGTCGTCCTCTGAGACTACTGCCGGCACTTCATCCTCTTGGAACTCATTAGATTCTGCTGGCAATACCTCTGCCTCGACCACCTCGGCTTCTACGACATTCTCGATTTTAGAGATGACCTGTTCTACCTTTTCTCTTGTATCATCGGGATCATCATCCATGACGAGAGCATCGCCTTCGTCCCAATCATCTTCTTCGGATGTTTCAACCGGCTCCTCAACCACTCCTGCATCCTCAAGTATTCTATCTACTAATTCCGATTTCTTTCCCGAGACAAGGAGTCCCCGCTTCTTGCAGATTTCCCTAAGCTTCGCAACCGTGTTCGAGGTAAGCGACTCTCTGTCAATCGAATCGTCTTCGGACATGCTCTGTGACTCAGTCCCACCCTGAGGCTTTCAATCTCTCCGACTTCGTGAGTCTCACAATGCATACTCACAATAGAGTGGCGTGTTCCCGAAGGAAAGGGTTGAAGACGGTCTCTTGGGCGGCGCAGGACATGGAGCCAAGGCTAGTGCTACTCTCTAGGGGCCCCGAGCTGTACAGCACCAGAAGGCTGGCAACTGAGGCCGAGAGAGAAGGATGGATGGTCGACATCATCGATCCTCTTGCGCTAACCATAGTTGTGGATGAAGATGGGGGGAGGGTCTTCCACAGGGGATGGCCCGTAGAGTGCGAGGCCGTTCTACCTAGGATTGGATATTCAATCACTCGGAGAGGTGTAGCGATAGTCAGGCAGTTCGAGCAAACCGGCGTGATAGTGCTGAACTCAAGTCAGGGCATTCTGAGAAGCAGAGACAAGCTGGTTGCTTGCCAGATGATGGCCGAGGCTCGCGTTCCAGTTCCGATCACAGCACATGTTGGGGCATGGGAGGACACGGATCGAGCAGTAAGAAGAGTGGGGGGTTCCCCATGTGTCGTTAAGTCGACAGAGGGGACCCATGGCTCTGGAGTATTCCTGGTAAACTCCTCTCAGCAGGCCAGGCAACTAGTGTTCCAGATGCTCGAGAGGGGTATGAGGCCCCTAGTGCAAGAATACGTCAAGGAGTCCCATGGTAGCGATGTTCGGGCACTGGTTGTTGGCGGGGAGGTTGTCGCATCGATGCGGCGCAAGGCGCATGGGAGCGAGTTCCGCTCCAACTTCCACCTAGGCGGGTCTGTTACAGGAGTAGACTTGACGGACGAGCAGAGGAGGATTGCTGTCCTTTCCGCAGAAACCCTAGGACTCGAGGTAGCGGGAGTCGATATGCTCGAGTCCGACAGAGGCCCATTGGTGCTGGAAGTTAACTCCAGCCCGGGACTAGAGGGTATAGAGGGTGCGACTAAGGTAAACGTAGCAGGGAAGGTAGCAGAGCACCTAAACGACCTCTATTCCAGTAATTCTGAGATCTCCGAGGAGCGTTCGTTCTCCGTCGGTTCCAGTGAAAACGATTCTGAGCACGCTCTGTAAGCCACTCGGCTATTTTTCGCAACTATCCCAATGCGTCCCAAGGTGCGATAGCGCAGAGAAGCATTCAAGTCACAATACGCCTCCTTGCCTACGTCCTACGGGACAGGGATGCACACGCCGTTCGCGGCTGGAGGCGAGAAGGGTTGAACAAAGAAGGGAGAAGCAAAGAGACGCTATTCGACTCGGCAGGTAGGTTGGGTCAAAGGTTCCATTCCGAAGATGTCGGGCTTTCCGACTCGCTACCTTCGAGATTACACAGGATAGCAGAACTGCAGTGGCACGAATGCTGGTTACAGCAGCTTCGCTCGGAGAAGAAGAGCTCGCACACCATCAGGGCATACGACGTAGCTGCTAGGACGTTTTCAACCACATCTCTTCCAGGAGATGGGACCCTAGTGTGGGATGAGTCTTCCAGAATGCCGGTAAGAGATTTCCACCTCTTTGCTGACCCTAACAATGGCAGAATGGATGCTTGGATGAATGGACTCGGGGAGCTCAAGCCAACTACGATTAATGCCAAGATAGCAGCCCTAACTCACCTACTGAAATGGCTAGGTCACATAGTTCCGGACTGGATACAAAGGCCATCAAGGAGTAGATCGCTTCCGAAGACTCTAGGCAGGAGAGAGTTGGATAGACTCAGAATTGCAGTCAGCGAGTCAGAGGACCCTTTGGCGATGCCAGTATCGACTCTGATGCTAGATACCGGACTAAGAGTGTCAGAGCTTTGCGCACTGGATATCGACGACATAGACAAGGAAGACCTATCCGCTTTGGTGATAGGAGGAAAGGGAGAGAAGGACCGAACCGTCCTATTCACGAAAAACTCGGTTGATGTCCTGGAATCATGGGAGCCAATAAGGGAGAGTAGGATTAGGGAAAGCCAAGATACGGGACTAAGGGCCATGTTCGTTTCTAGCAGGGGACGTAGGATCAACCCTCGGTCTATACAGAAGATGATGGACAGGCTTGCAGACGCCGCAGACATCCCGAAGAGCAGACTTAGCCCCCATACCCTGAGGCATACCTTCGCTACCGGTCTACTTGAGAGGGGAGCAGACCTTGTTACTATCCAGAGGCTTCTCGGGCATTCGAGTATTGCAACCACCAGGGTGTACCTGGAGATAGGGGATCAGACACTGAGAGAGATATACCACAGGGCCCAGAGGAGTCCGCCGTCAGCTGGACTAGAGTCAGATACCAATGGAGACGGAGGGGATCAAGATAAGGAAGAGGAGCAGACGGGAAGAATTCCAACCGAGCTCTAGTCAGAGAAGTTAACCTTCCAACCATACTCATCCAAATGGAACCAGTTCACAATGAACTCCTCTTCCTTGTACGAGAACCAGGCCCTGGTGGGCACGACGCTGGTGTAGCGATCATGCTGGACCCTCTTTATGGTGTCAGAGATCTCCGAGTCCAGATACGTGAAGCCCTCCCATAGCCTCCCCTTCTTGATTAGGAATTTCTCTTCCTTGGATTGCTCTTTGAAGTGCATTCCCCTCCAGAGGAAATACGGCCAACCATCGCGATCATCCAAATCTGATATCTTTCCGTAAGAGCCCCTTCTAGACGGTCTGCTGTCTACCAGATGGCTAACGACTGGTATCTCAGTCCCATCTATTCCCATTCTGATGATGATGGATGCACATGTGTGATATGGGGCCCGTGGGAAGCCGTCCTTGGGAAGCATAAGAGGCCTCACGGCACTGAAATCGATCTCCTGGAATTCATCTGTGAGCCTCACTGAGCCTCCGACCCCTCCATCTCCTCCATTGTGCAACACGTCTATTTCTCCAAACTCACTAATCCAGCTCTGGTCTGCCTTGACTTCGAGCCTAGCGTCGCTAAGTGGCCAGTCCCAGAAGGTCATCGATCTCTCCTTTCGGACAGTAGAGCTTACATCAGACAGATTTGAGCTAACGTTTCCCTCGAACGACTCCGACATCCCGGAGTGGATTCTAGCAATTATTGGAGTTCCTGCGTTTCTAACCTCTACTTCTGCTTCCAACTGTAGTGGAGCCTTCAGTCTCTCACTATCAAATCCGAAAATAATAGAGAACTTGTTTGGTTTCGAGAAAATCTCTTCGCTGGTAATCCTAAGAGCATCGTACCTCTGACCTCTTCTCTTAGACACTATCTCCACATTCACCAGAGGTTCCTCGCCCCCATCGAGCCCCAATACCTGGGCAGTGCAGGTCAGGTCTGGAAACCTACCAGATAGGAAGATTGGTTCGAAGAAGAAGTCGGCAACGTAGGGATCGATTTCGATTGAGTTCTCCCCGACATCCACGACACATCTTATTCTCCCTAGGTTCTGCCCGGAATAGTCAGGCACAGAAGAATTGGCCATCAATTCGGGGTTGGGATGTGAGTCTTGAATCTCACCTTCTTGCAGGGTTCTTCTTGTTACTTCGCTTTGAGACTGCTCCTGGCCCCTTCCACTGCCTACTGGCCCCTTCCTGATACCCCGGATGCCCCTCTATCGGACAATGCTTCCCTGCCCTACACCTGCTACAGTTGTCCGGAGGAGGCCTCTCGACCACCTTCTGTAGCTTCCCATACTTCCTGCGTGGCATAGTTCGTTACTGGAATGGGAGGGACTTAGCGATTGCCGTACACGCAACTTTGAATCGCCCCTGCTATTTCTGATTGATATGGGAGAGGTAGCGGCCGGTGATAGCGGGCCAGTGGGAGTCCATCCGCAACGTTCAGTACTATTCGCACAGGTGAGTGACTCCGATCCAAGAATGGCTTTCGACGAAGGAGGTATGATGCATCAGTTCGGAGCCAGGGACTCATTCGGTAAGGTGTATCTGGGAGATGTGTCCAGGGCAGCTCTGAGATCCCTAGGGACGCACGGTCCCCCGAAGTTCACAGAGATGCCGAGAGTCGATGAGCAAAGGTGGGAATTAGAATGCGAGACTGAAGAGGTCAGGATGTTTATCTCAAGCCGGCACTACTGGGGGTTCGGACTGTTTGCAAAATGCTTCATGAATGAGATAGTCATAGAAGGCCCCCTCCAGACCAGAGCCAGATGCGCAATGGACATCGTTGCATCTCTAGGACGTAACCCGTGGGAGCCGGTCCGAGTCAGAGCATTCGAGAGAGCGACATCCGGAACGATGTCGGAGCACACCTCCAGCTGGGAGAGTCTAATCTCTGTAGCGAGGGAAAGCATGAGCGACGATATCTCCAGACTACAGGACTCGATTCACAGAATGAGAGGGATTGACGAGTCAGGAGATGAGATACTAGACTCTGCAGATGATGATCTAGACAGGGCCAGGGAGGCGCTTGCGGACAAGAACGCCCCAGCAGTAGATAGGGCACTGAGCAGGGCTTCGAGTGCCATAGTGAGAGCAGATCCGAATTCGGAACTGGGAGTAATGGAGAGGGAACTCCTGTAGAACTAGAATCCTAGAGTTTCCCACATCCACTTCCAGACGTTGTTGTCCGGAGTTGGCTCATTCGCGAGGTAGACTACGATGCTGAACACCACGCAGACAAAGTAAACAGAGCCCTTGGATATCTGTATGGCATCCTCTGACTCCTCGTCGAAGTAGCGAATAAGTCCTGCAGCCTGCTGAATGCCACTGCCCTTCTTCTCCTTAGCCATCGAAGCACCGCACCCACAGTCCCTATTTCAAGGCCACTAGAGTCTAATTCTATGGTTCTAGAGTCTCAATTAGGACGCAACCGCCGTCAAGCTCCACAATCATCGATGCTGCTCCCATTGCAGTTTCTAGTCCCTCGGTCATCAGAATCTCCCTCCTCAGACCGGCATCTGACTGGAATACCAATCTATGACTCAGCTTACTGAGGACATCTCTGTCAACTACCTGCCAAGTCCATTCTTTCTGATCAACTGTCATCAGTGCCTCTATGGGCTTCAATGGTCCCGTTGCCATTCCGAAATCCCTCGCTCTCTTGACCAAGTCTCCCAACTTCATCTTAGTTCCAATCTCATCTGTCTTTGTTGGTTCTGAGGACTCGTTTGAGATCCTCCTTCTATACCCGAATCGTGTCATGTGCATCCCTTACGGCAAATGCCGTAACGCTCGAGCGAATCAAAGGAGGTTTAACCGTTGTCAGTATTGTCGATGCCAAATGTCCCATTATTCCAGTAAGTTAGAAATCCCAGAGTCTAACGTGCACTTGATGGATGATGATAATTGCGCATTATCATGGCAAGCAGGGAGTCGGACTGGAGGAGGGAGGCGGAGAACAGCATTCTTCTCAAAGCAGTATCCCACTGGAGGGAGAAGCCAGAGAGATGGTTCCAAGGTTCCTACGATAGATTGCCAGAGACTGTCAGAGTCAATCCCATTAGCGAAGAGAAGGACTGGGTGGAGTCCTGGCTTTTGGGGGTCGGTGCAAATAGAATCCCATGGTTCTCAGGCCCCGGTAGCGCATGGGAGATGCCCTTCGAGAGGGGTTCTGCCGAAGAGGAGGTGAAGAGTCTGATGGCTGCTCTCCATGAGACTGGAAGAATCACTCGCCAAGAGGCGGTCTCGATGCTTCCTGTCCTAGCTCTCGACCCTACTCCAGGACAAATCATCCTCGACCTATGCGCATCCCCGGGTTCGAAGACAACTCAGATATGCGAGCACCTTGGGGACTCAGGGGCCGTGATCGCTAACGAAGTAATTAGTGGCAGGGTGAACACATTGGTAACTAACGTCCAGAGACACGCATCTAGGACAGTGCTGGTCGTCCAGCATGACGGTAGACACATGCCCAAGGTCCCAGGTTCTGGGTTCGATGGGGTTCTAGTCGATGTGCCATGCACTGGCTCCGGAACCACGAGGAAGAACCCAGATGTCTGGGGAAAATGGAGACCGTCCTCCGGTCGGTCACTCCACTCTTTGCAGTACGACCTCCTCAGTAGAGCTATCGCACTAACCAAGCCCGGTGGAAGAGTCGTCTACTCTACCTGCTCTCTGGATCCAATTGAGAACGAAGCAGTTGTGGCGAGAGTCGTAGCAGACGGTAAGGTGAGAGTGGTTCCCCGTGGGGATTCACTCTCCGGAGTACCTTCCAACCCAGGGATGACAAATTGGCCATTACTGAACGACAGAGGAGAGTTGGATGTAGAATCTAAATCCGAAGAGTACCTACTTCCGACGAAAGACAAGGCAGTATCATCACAGTTGAATGACTGCCTAAGAGTCTGGAACGACGAGATTGGAGGTGGAGGTTTCTTTTTGGCCGTTCTAGAAAGAATCCTGGAAGAAGATGTCAGCAGGGCAATCGACCCTTTTCCATCGCAGAAGACATTCGATGACCCAGATTCTTTTCCTCAGCCTATTGACGAGAAGCGGGCAAGAGAGCTCAGAGAAGTCTGGGGTTCCGTCCCATCGAATATGTGGTCGAGGGGGAAGAGCCTGCTCTGGTCCTCAGACGAAATCAGAGAGATCTGGGGTGCTGAAAGAACCAGGAAGAGCGGCAGGGAGTTGATTCCGGGAGACAGGTGGAGGCCGCTCAAGGTGATTCACCTAGGACTGATTGCAGCTAGGCTGAGAAAAGGCAGATTGGACCGAACAGTATCCAGAGCAGCCAGAAGACTGAGGGAGGAGATCTCAGGTCCATTCGTTAATGTGGACGAACATGTAATTGATGACATTCTCCGGGGTAAGGAGCCCCTTAGGACGGACATTAGTTCGCTGCATGATACCGATCGAGGGAGTCGCATACTGGTTGGACCGAGCGGTTACTGCCTGGCGGTGTGGGTGGGCAGCAGAGTCACCCCCATGGTGAGCCAGTCTGAGAGAACTGTCATGAGAGGCGTGAGAGATTTGTCATTTGAGCCTAAAGAAGAAGAATAAGTCATAATTTCTGGTCAAACGTTCATTGCTGAGCGAATCAAGATAGAATATGTTCATGAGCCGTGTAATCTGAACGTGATGCCCCGGTGAAGGTATGGACGACGTAGACAAGAGGATACTCAGGGTCCTGGAGGCAGACGCTAGGACCTCCCTCAGGAAGATCGCGGAGGAGGTAGGGGTTGCTCTGGGCACGGTGAGCAACCGAGTGAGAAGGCTGGAGAGCCTGGGGGTCATCAGAGGATATACGGTTCTGCTAGACCCGGACAAGGCTGGTTGGGGGCTCAGCGTCGTAATAGGATTGAGGATAGAGAAGGGCCGACTGATTGAGATCCAGGAGAAAATAGCGAAGGACAACAGGGTGTATGGAGTCTACGACGTGACTGGTGACCACGACTCGATGATCCTAGCCAGAGGCAAAGACAGGGATGACTTGGACGACCTCATCAAGAACGTGCTTAGTATGTCGGGAATCGAGCGCTCTGTCACCCACCTTGTTCTGAACTCCGTCAAGGAGATGCCCCCCTCCATCCCGGAGTGACGGTCATTCGTTCTCCAACAACATCCGTTCAATCAGTGGATTCAGAGATGGGGCGTGAGCGAGCAGTGACTCGACAGTCCTCCCCTCTGGTTTCATAGCCCTCAACAGGATATCTCTGAGACCCTCATCCACTGGGCAATCCATCGCCATTAGCCGCTCCCTGATAGATGTCTGAATCCTACCGCCAGTCCTATCCCAGTCCATCAGCAGAATCACCGAGGGAGAGCCATCTGGAGTTGGTTTCGAGTAGTATTCAGAATGCAGGTAGGCAATGAGTCTGGACCTGTCCCACCCCCTATTCACTTTCTCTACGACCCCGGTGAATCCGAGTGCCCTGAGCGTATGTTCGTCCCTTGTTCCCTCAACTAATACCGGAATTCCAGCTCCGCCTTGACTAGTATCCCTGTTTCTGACAATACAACTCGCTAGTGCTTTGGCAGCCTTCTCGAAGCGGACAATTCGATCTGAGTTTCCTGCGATGTTGTCTCTCTTTCCACCCCAATCCGGCAATGGTACATCTTCAGTCATTTCGAAACCCCTGCAAAGATACTGAGACTGAATTCTCATGCCTTCTCTTCTAGTACTTTTGACTAAATGTTGAGGTTCATAGCAGAAGACGTACCCGCGACCCTTATCAGGTGATTTTCACCCGAAAGAGACAGAGATAGCCATGTCAGTGATGACTCCCATCTTCGCGGGCCTGTGGGACCACTACATTTTCTGGTCACTAATAGTCGGAGGATTTGCTTTCGGATGGCTGTACCATCACTCCTTCTGGTTCACTTCGAAGGATGGTGAAAAGCCCCCAAACGTCGACGAGCTAAAGGTCGGGGTTTTCCCAAAACACTACGACGACATGCGCCTAGAGGTAGCTTGGACGGTGCTTCCATTCATTCTGATCGTATGGCTGACCTACTACTCATGGGGTCCGCTGGATGCCATGTGGACCTCAGCCGATGGAGGTATTCACGGATATGAGTGCGAGGAAGGGCAATTCTCGAACAACACCATGGACAGTTCCGGAATAATATCCTCGGAGTGCTACCATGTCATCGAAATTACCGGTCAGCAGTGGTTCTGGAGCTTTGATTGCCTAGAGCTTGGCACAAGCATCTGTGACACCGGTACTGAGACCATGGAGGTCTATGGAAGCGTTCCCGTGCTAAGCCTGAAGAAGGGCGAGACCTACTTGGCGACCATGACTTCGATAGACGTGACTCACGCGCCTTGGTTCCAACATCTGGGAACTAAGGAAGACTCGTTGCCTGGCCAGCAGACTACTCTTTGGCTCCCCATCCCAGATTCGATGACCGAGGAATCAATGGTCCTCTGCGCAGAGTACTGCGGGGATGCTCACTCGGTCATGGCGGCCAAGCTGATTGCTCACAACTAAGGTGGAATCATGATGAGAAGTAGAACGAAAGGTGCAATCGCCGCCCTGGTAGTAATTTCGGCGATGCTTGCTCTTCCTTCTGCCCAATCCCTCCCTGGTGGGATCTCTGGAGTACAGCAATCTGGATGCAACTGCCACGGTGCCGTGCCATCCGATTCAGTGGTAGCATCGTTAGATGGACTCCCAGAGAGTTACAACTACTCCGAGACTTACGACATCACCATCTCCTTCCAAGGTGGCCCTAGTCAAGAGGGGAACGTGAACCAAGGTGGCTTCCACCTGTGGGCTAGCCAAGGTTCTCTGGCGGTGAACGACGCAACTGCCCAGTTGTACAACGAGAACGAGGTTGGGCACACAGAAGCGGGGAACGACCAGGTCTCATGGACTCTGACTTGGACCGCACCTGCTACGGACACGAACGTGGACTTCATCCTGCATGTGAACTCAGTTAATGGCAACGCTGACGGAGCGGGAGGAGGCACTTCAGGCGACATGTGGAGCAAGCTAACCATCACGCTTGGGGGGCCTGTAGAGGTGTTGGAGGCCGCTGATCCGTTCGTAGTGCTGGGCGTCCTCATCATTGTCTCAGCGACACTACTAGCATTCACACTAGTGTTCGTTTTCTACAGGAAGGACCCAGAGGCCTTCGATTGGGACAACTTCGCACCATGGCTAGCAGACTGGCTGACCAGCACAGATCACAAGAAGATAGGCACATTGTACTTCGTAGCCGGGCTCTTCTTCCTCGGAGTAGGGGGAATAATGGCTATGATCATCAGGATCCAGCTATCCGTTCCCGGTAACGACTTCCTGACTCAGGAGCAGTACAACCAGTTCTTCACGCTCCACGGTACCACGATGATCTTCCTAGCGGCAATGCCGATGATCAACGGATTCGCGAACTGGATGATCCCCCTCCAACTGGGAGCGGCGGACCTAGCTCTTCCCAGGATAAACGCCATGTCCTTCTGGTTGCAGCCATTCGCAGCCCTGCTTATCTTCACAGGGGTTTTCTCAGGCCATGGTGCTGACACTGGATGGACAGGTTACGCCCCGTACGTAGTGAGCGAGGGAGCGCACTACGGGACCACCATGTGGGCCGCCGGGCAGATAATGCTGGTTGCTTCCTCGACGCTGACCGGAATCAACTTCCTCACTACCATGGCGGTCATGAGGGCTCCTGGGATGGGGTGGATGCAGATGCCCCTCTTCAGCTGGTCTGTACTAGTTGCCAACGTGATGCTGTTCCTCTCAATACCGGCATTCGGTGTGGGATTGATACAAGTCTACCTAGACAGGGTGATCGGGACTGCGTTCTACGACATAGCGGCCGGGGGAGACCCGTTGCTGTGGAGTCACCTGTTCTGGTACTTCGGCCACCCCGAGGTCTACGTCGTGATAGTGCCATCGTTCGGAATCATCTCCGAGGTGATTGCAACCAGCTCCAGGAGATCGGTGTTCGGCTACCGATCCATGGTGTACGCGCTGGCTGGAATCGGAGTAGTGGCATTCATCGTTTACGGCCATCACATGTTCACAAGCGGCATGAGCCCGACACTGAGGTTCGTAACGATGCTCACAACGATGCTTGTAGCCGTTCCCACGGGCATCAAGATATTCAACTGGCTGATGACGATGCACGGGGGTTCCCTAGTCTACAGGACCCATACACTCTGGGCTCTAGGCTTCCTGGTAACCTTCACACTTGGAGGAATTTCAGGGATGTTCTTCCCATCAATAGCAATGGACACCCACCTGCACGAGTCGTACTTCGTAGTCGCCCACTTCCACTACGTACTAGTTGGAGGCACCGTCTTCGGTTTCTTCGCCGGAATCTACTACTGGTGGCCGAAGGCTACGGGGAAGATGCTCAGCGAGAAGCTCGGAGTCCTGCACTTCCTAACGGCATTCGTCTCCTACAACGCCCTCTTCTGGCCAATGCACAGACTGGGCGTATGGGGGATGACCCGCAGGCACCACACGTACTTCGTGACGACCGAGGAGGCCCTGGGATCGCTCCCGATGGAGGCGGCTGGATGGAACATGTTCATCACGGTCTCCGGATTCATCTTCTTCTTCTCCAACTTCATCATGGTGTTCAACATGATTGTATCGTCCGTAAGGGGCGAGGATGCCCCGGACGACCCATGGGGAGGGTGGTCCTTCGAGTGGATGACCAGCTCACCTCCTCCAAACCACACTCTCTACAAGCTCGATGACGGGTCCTGGGGGCTACCGACCCTGAAGGATGCTAACGAGCACATTGCGAACGAGCCAGGGTGGCTCTCCAGCTGGTTCCAGAGGCTGATGGTCGAAGACGAAGAAACAGGGGAGGCGTCGCATTGAGCGGTGGAGACCACCACCCCAGCGCATGGGGCCCCCATGACTGGAACCACGGGGCACCTCACAACTCGTGGTCCCCATTCATTCTCAGCATGGGAGTGGCCATCTTCCTCTTCTCCCTAGGAGCCGCGTACGAGTGGGGAGAGTTCCAGGGCTGGGGCAACGTTCCGCTGGTCTTCGTGGGACTGGGGGTGATCTCGTTCAGCCTGCTAATCTGGTGGAGACAGGACATGAGCTTCGGAATGCATGGCGAGGTCTTCGAGCCGAAGTCCACAGGAGCTCCGTTCCAGAACATAGACATCAGGAAGGTCGCGATGTGGATGTTCCTGATGTCTGAGATGATGGTCTTCACCTCCCTGTTCAGCACTTACATGAGGTACAGGCTGGGAATACCCAACTGCAAGACCGTCTTCCACTCCGGAGAGTGGGTCGAGGGGACAGCCGTGACTTGCTTCGAGCCCGCTGGCCACCTAATCGCATCGAGCTGGTTCCACATAGCCCCCGGAGCGATAAACACGTTCGCGCTGATCATCTCCTCTTTCACCATAGTACAGGCACTCCGCTACGCGAAGAAGAAGGACATCGACGAGGACGTCAGGAGGAGGAAGGTGACTCGATACCTCGGGACCACCTGGTTCCTGGCGATACTCTTCCTCACTCTGAAGATGATAGAGTGGTTCCTGGGCTTCCCACTGCCAGAGTTCCTGCACGAGTTCAACCACGGTGATTCGGAGATCAAGTCGCTCTACGCTGAGGGCTATCTCATCAACGCGGACAGCTACGAGCACAAGGCCTTCGACACCGATTACATTGAGAAGCATCCAGAGGACTACTCGATCCCGGAGGAGAGCGCCCTCTACATGATGATGGAGGCTGGCACCCATCCCGGAGGCAAGATGATGGCCAACATCCAGGTGAGCGCCACCACGTTCTACGTGACAACCGGGACGCACGGGGCTCACGTGCTGGGTGGAATCATCGGTCTGACCTACATGACGCTGAAGGCGGCCAAGGGAGGATACACCCCCGACAACGCGGTCTCGATAGAGTACTTCGGCCTCTACTGGCACTTCGTGGACCTGGTCTGGGTCCTGGTCTTCCCGTTCTTCTATCTATACTGAGGTGAAAAATAACATGGCGCACTACAAGATTCTGGGGCAGGACCCCTACTGGATGAACTTCTACGGACTGATGATACTGACTCTCATCGAGGTGCTCGCGGTCGGTGCTGACCTGGACTCGTTTGCAGAGTCGATGGGAACCGAGGAGAAGGTAATCACCCTGTGGATACTGACCATCATAGCCATCCCGAAGTTCATCATGATCGCAGCCATCTTCATGCACCTGTACGGAGACGAGGACTCGGGGATACTGACGATGACGGCTCTCTTCCCCGCATTCTTCATCATCATAATGGTCCTATTCGTGGGCCTTACGCACCCTGATGCCGCCTCGAGTCTGCCTGCCTGGTGCAGGCCAGGGACCTATGGCCTTTGATGCTCAAGGTTCATCCGTGTGATGCAACACGAAGGCTCGCTGCAGACGTCGCATAGCCTGGTATTGCGCCGGATTTGAAATCCGGTGTCCTAGTGACTCGGGAGTTCAAATCTCTCCGTCTGCGCCACTAAAGGTTCGGTGGGCTTTGACCGCCCCTCACGTTCAGCTGGCCCTCGTGGAACTCGAAGCTCACAGGAGTGGTCATGGATATCTCCCCATCCAGACTGATGAACAGAGGGGGATCGTGTCCCTTCTCTTCCGTCGGGTTCCCCTCCGAGTCCAGAGCCTTGATCTCGAATCTCCTGCAGGGCTCCATGCTTATCTTGCCCCACTTGCCGACGTGCCGTCCCTTCTCCAATGGCCCCATGACTCTCAGCATCTGCAGCTTGGTCAGGCCGAAGCCGAGAACGATGGAGGCACTGTCTCCGAAGGGTTGCATCCCCGGTGCGACCCGATAGCCCCCCCCGAATGTCTCAGTCTGCATCATCGCGAAAAGTCCAGTGAGGTCGACCGTCCTCCCGGGTTGGTCGTCGACCTTTATCCAAGCCATCTGGCTCTTCCATGAGAGAATGGCCTTGATCGCCAGGAATGTGTACTTCTTCTGTCCGCTGATCCAGGAGAAGTGGCCCTCGTCCTTCATGCGGTTGATCGAAGATGTCACGCCTCCGTCGCACTCCAGGAATGACCATCTCACCAGATTGCCCTCCTTCGACGGTTCGCCTGTCACTGGAAAGTGCTTGGGAGAGGGTATCCCGGGGTAGTCGGGTGCTCTGAGACCCTCGACCCTTGTCCCTCCGACAGTGTAGTCGGTACCGTTCCTCAGAATGTCTATGGCGCCTTGGGGGTCCTTGAGGGGGATTCCTATCGCTCTGGCGAAGTCATCCCCATTGCCCATCGGGATTATCCCGAGCCTCTTTGATGAGCCTCTGATGCCATTCGCGACCTCGTGCACCGTCCCATCCCCACCGATTGCCACAATTAGGTCGTAATCGCTGTCCCTGAGACCGCTTGCTATCTCTATGGCATGTCCGGTCCCCTCCGTCATGAAGACGTCGTGATCCAACCCAGAAGCAGCAAGCGCCTCCTCTATCTTGTGGAAGTTCTTCCCGAGTTTTCCGTCTCTCGCGTTCGGGTTGGCGATGCATGCAACTCGTGGCACGATGTCTCCAGCGCCAGCATCGGACTTCAATACTGCCGAAGCGAGAAATCATGAGTGTGGGCTAGGACGGGGTGCTGGGATGACTGAGGCGGAGCAGTACATGAGGAGGGCCATCGAGCTCGCAGAGAGGGGCCGTCACAGAGTGATGCCAAACCCTCTAGTTGGGTGCATTCTTGTCAGAGAGGACAAGGTTGTTGCAGAGGGATGGCACGACCACATAGGGGGCCTTCATGCAGAGCAGATGGCAATCGCGGACGCTGAATCGAAGGGGGTTGCTACCAGAGGAACCACCGCATACGTTACCCTAGAGCCCTGCAATCACTTCGGCAGGACGCCTCCCTGCACTGAGGCGCTCCTATGGGCTGGCGTCTCCAAGGTCGTGATAGGTGCTATGGATCCCAATCCAACCGTAAGGGGAGATGGGGCTAGAACACTCGAGGAAAGCGGTGTCGAAGTCGTTACTGGTGTGCTAGAGGATGAGTGCGAGAGACAGATGGAGGAGTTCATTCACTGGTGCAGGGAGAGGAGGCCCCTCGTCACACTGAAGGCATCGACGGATGCGAAGGGACGAATAGACGGGGATCCATCCAAACCGGCAGTCAGGTTCAGCTCAGACTCATCGCTGCAAATGGCACACGAGATCAGGGCTGATTCCATGGCCATCCTGGTAGGGGTTGACACTGTCATCAGGGACGATCCATCGCTGACCGTAAGGGGGCCAGAGATAGAACCTCGAGAACAGCCAAAGAGAGTGGTCGTCGACCCCAATGACAGAATCCCCAAGGATTGCAAGCTCATGGTCGATTCGGATGCACCGACGCTTCTAATCCAGTCCTCTGAGCATGACTCTTCGAGAGACGAGGAACATGTGGAGAGGGTCGTTATACCCGAGGAGGAAATACCCATCGCAAGGATACTAGACATGCTAGGGGACATGGGCGTGCAGTCACTGCTCGTAGAGGGGGGGCTGGACACTTGGTCGAGATTCCTAGACAGTGGACTCGTTGACAGGGTGAGGGTCTCGATCTCCCCCCTAGAGCTTACTCACGATGGAGCTCAATGCTTCGATTTGAGCGTCCTTGAGGAACACGGCTTCTCTATTGTCAGCGAGACCGAAGCCGATGGGGACAAAGTGACGATATGGGAAATGCCTGAAAATCGATAGAAGACAGCCCTCCGTGGGACTTAATAATTCGATGTAGGCCGAAGCGCCTTATGAGCAACACCAGTGCAAGCAAGACAAGAAGCCTGACTATGACCCTGATGATGGTCCTGATGGCATTATCACCCATGGCCTCGGTAGAGGCGGACCACGACGAGAATTGGTTCGGTGACTACGAATTACACGTCGATGGGACGTTGTACGATGAGGTCGAGGTCCCATGGCCATCCGACGTGGACATCCTATCGTGCACTCCGAACTCCTGGGACGATAGATGGAACTGCGAGATCGACATCGATGGCGACGGGAGTTACAACTACCCGGACTACACCGAGTACTTCGAATACTGCGATGACTCGACGGGATCCTGGGTTTGCGTAGTAGACTACGTGGATCCTTTGATGGAAGAGGGCAACTACAGCCTGGAGTACTACGTTTCCGGTCTGGACCCAGACACCAACTACACTGCTAACATATACGTGTACGTATACGACTTCAATAGCCCGTTGAGCTTCTACAGTAACGTCAACCAGGTCTTCGAATCGGACAGCAACGGAGAAATCAGCATAGAATTGGATCAGCTCTACTGGGATGTTAGCAACTCGACCTGTTCAGGATATTCCGACTTCAGGCTGAATTGGGAAGATAACGGAACAGAGGCTTTGCGTAACGACGACAAATTCATCGGCTGGTGCGATGGAGAGCTTGCCGTAACGACAGAGCTCGACGGAGAGGAGTATGAGAAGATACCCCACTACTCCGCGGATGTAGTCGACTGCGAAAGGTACGGGGGATTCTGGTTCTGCAGCTTGGACGAACGAGAAAATGACGGCGAAGCAGACCGTTTCATGGTGAGGTTCAATCTAGACAGGTGCGAGGAGGACTCCAACGGCGAATGGGTCTGCATACAACACACTCAGAACCCGCTAATTTGGCCTGGAGACCACACCATCGAGTGGATGGCATCCGGGCTGCCTGACTCATCCTGGAGGATGATGACTTCGGTGTACGCCCAAGATGGCAACATATACGAGGACGTCTACTTCAACGGAACATCCGGATCAGTTGATACCGACTTCACCACGGACTGGTTCACTTGCAACCTAGGCGCCCACTACATACTCTACGAGGGAGAATGGGTAAGCGGATATTGGACCACTTTCGGTGACTTCGAATCCAATCACTACAACTGGGAAGGGCCCTGCGACGAGGACGAGTCCAAACTCACGCTGTTCATGGACAGCGAGGAGTACATGGAGACCCCTCAATACGAAGAGTTCGACGAGTGCATCGAGGACGGCTTCGACCACGAGTGCTGGAACGACGACTACGACTACGACGGTGATGGGGAGCCAGACTGGACCCGAACGCACATGCAGGACTGCGAGGAGGACAACTCGACAGGTACGTGGACCTGCATCGTCCACTACGACAGGCCGCTCGTCTGGCCTGGAGACCACTCCTTCGAGCTACTAATCGATGAAATCGAGGATGGGGAGGCCTACCAAATATCAGGATACTTCGACTCTAACGAGCAAGGCAGTCCTTACAACAACGAGCAGATTTCCATCTACTTCAATGGAACTTCCTCAGGCAACCACACAGAGACATGGGACTGGGAGACATACGAGTCGACTTGCAGTATCAGCTACTACTTCCACGTGCAACACGGGTACTGGAACTCCAACGGAGACTTCCAGTCCAACGGGACGCACGAGAGTGAGCACTTCTACTACAACGGGCCGTGCGAGACTCCCGATATTTTCACCCTGACCGTGGACGGCGAGGAGTACGAGGTGGAATACAACATGGATTACTTCGACCACTGCGAGCAGGACGGATTCAACTGGCATTGCTGGAACGACGACTACGACAACGACGGGGACGGGGAGCCAGACTGGACCAGCTATCAGAACGAGTGCGAGGAGGACAACTCGACTGGAGAATGGTACTGCATCAACCAGTGGAACGTCGAGAGGCCGGAGATCGAGGAGGGCAACCACACCATGGAACTCACCATTGACGTGGAGGAGAACATGTCGTACGGACTCACGATCGGCGTCAGCATCTGCCAGAACATGGGAGGTTGCGACAACGAGAACATGGAGTTCGAGTTCAACACGACCTCGGACACCGAGACCATCACGTTCTACGTGGAGACCGACAACTACACCTGCAGCGTGGACCTAAACGTCCAGAGGTACAACATCGGATGGGACTCCAACGGCAACTCGTGGAGGAACAACCACGTCTACCAGTACTTCAGATTCGACGGACCGTGCGAGCAGCCCCCATCACCGTTCACCCTGACGGCGGACGGCGTCGAGTGGGAGGAGCAATGGAACTACCAGACCTTCGACGAGTGCGACGAGGACGATGACGGCGACGGCTACGAGTGCTGGAACGAGGGTTGGGACTGGACCAACCACTACGGGGACTGCGAGGAGCTATCCGATGGCAGCTGGGAGTGCCAGACAGGGTGGAACAACCCGGAGATTGAGCCCGGAAACCACACGATGGTGCTCACAGTGGACAACCTGGATGTAGGGACAAACTACAGCGTCAGCATCTCGGCCAACATCTGCGAGAACATGGCAGGGTGCGAGTACCACGACATGGAGTTCGAGTTCAACGCCACGGCGGAGGAGATGTCCGAGACATTCCACATGGAGACCACCGAGTACACCTGCAACGTGAACATACACGTCACGCTCTACGAGGAGATGGACGGGTGGAACAACCACATGGGATCTGACAACTTCAACTACAACGGGCCCTGCGAGCAGCCCCCATCCCCGTTCACCCTGACATACGACGGCGTGGAGTGGGAGGAGGAATGGAACTACGAGACCTTCGACGAGTGCGAGGAAGCCGATGGCGGCTTCGAGTGCTGGGACGATGACCAGGGCGAGGGATGGAGCAACTGGCACGAGAACTGCGAGGAGCTATCCGACGGCAGCTGGGAGTGCCAGACATGGTACCAAAATCCGTCGATCGAGCCGGGTAACCACACGATGGTGCTCACTATCGAGGACCTCGAGGTAGGGACCAACTACAGCGTGGAGTGGTACTTCGATGTCTGCCAGAACATGATGGGTTGCGATGGCGACTCGGACGTGTTCGAGTTCAACGCGACGGCAGAGACGATGTCCGAGACCTTCCACATAGAGACCGACAACTACACCTGCCACATGAGCATCAACGTCAGGCTCTACGAGGAGATGGACGGGTGGAACGACCAGGTCGGCTACGACTACTTCAACTTCAACGGTCCATGCGAGCAGCCCCCATCCCCGTTCACCCTGACATACGACGGCGTGGAGTGGGAGGAAGGCACCCCGGAAATGCTGGAGTTCGACCACTGCGAGGAGGACGGACCTGGCCTGATGTGCTGGCAGGACGAGTGGGACTGGGAAGACGATGACGGCGAGCCAGAGCACTCGATGTGGCTACCTAGCGACCACTGCGAGGACATGGGCACACACTGGGAGTGCGAGGCCCCTTGGACGATTATGCCGGAGATCGAGCCGGGCGACCACAGCATGGAGCTCACGGTAGAGGACCTTGTGGTCGGCACCAACTACTCCCTGCAAATCGACTTGAGCATTTACGGCACAGATGGTGGCTCCTGGGACAACATGGAATTCGAGTTCAACGCGACGGCAGAGACGATGTCCGAGACCTTCCAGATGGAGACTAACTCATCCACCTGCAACGTGAACATCTGGGTGGACCTGTACGAGACGAGCGAGGGTTGGGACAGAGTCTCCGGCTACTCTTACAACTTCCAAGGCCCATGCGAGGATTACGGCGGCTCGGATGAAGTATCCCTGGAGTACGACGATGGCAGCGGCGCCGTAGAGTGGGAATGGTACGAGTCAGCCGACTACTACGACCACTGCTGGCAAGACGGACCCTCTCACTACATGTGCATGGACGACGGCGACGACTCCCTATCATGGGAGAACGACTGCGAGGAGCTTTCGGACGGCGGCTTCGACTGCTATGAAACGAGTTACCCGCAGATAGACGAGGCAGCGGAACTGGACATGACCTGGACCCTAGAGGACCTCGAGGTAGGTAACAACTACACCCTCGTATGGAACGTCTGCATTGAAGAGTTCATGGGTGGGTTTTGCTGGGACGAAGATTCGTGGGACGAAGATCAGGACGAAGAGCGGGAACTGGAAGCTGTGAACTTCACGGCGACCAGCGGCGACTACTCCGCTGACTGGGAGATGATGATCGAGAACACCACATGCGTCGTCGACATAGAATACACGATTATACACTGGGGACAAGAGGAGATCGACTGGGAAAACGGCGAGCCGCAGTACAGCGAGGATGGGAATTACGGCTTTGACGGACCATGCCAGTGGGAGTGGCCCGTGGACGTCATCCTGGAGGTCGACGACGAAGGATGGCAGGAGATAGAGGGAATAGACATCTTCGAGATGATGGACGAGGACGGAGAGACATCCGATGATGACATGATGATGTGGATCATGGAATCGGCCTACCAGCTCGAAGAGGGCAACTGGTCCATGTCATGGACGCTAGACGGACTGGACACGGAGGGCCAGACATACTCACTCTTGTGGTCGATCGAAGAGCCTGGAGATACCACGTTCATCTGCGGCAATGGTGACGAGATACCCTTCGACTACGTCAATGACGAGGAAGAGGACTGCGAGGACGGAGCGGACGAGCAGCAGTACGACAACAACGGCGACCCAATCAACTGGTTCGACTGCGAGGACGGATCGGAGATATGGATCTACCAGGTCAACGACGGTAACGATGACTGCCCCAACGGAGAGGACGAGGCAGGGTCGACCATCGAGTACGAGGAGACATTCGATTCTGACAACGCCACCATGACCTTCGAGTGGGACCTAGAGGTCCCGAGCATGTGCATCATGATGATTGGAGCTAACCTGCAGGAGGACAACGGAAACGACGTTGGCTTCTTCATGGCATTCATCGCTGGTGACCTGTGGGAGGACGAGGACGGGGACAACTGGCCTGACTGCCTACCGAGAGAGGATTATGATGGCGATGGAGACGGTTTCGAGCTGGAGGACTTCGCAATCGGAGAGGACTACCAAGCAGAGTTGATCGAGGTGGATGCAACCAATGGCACGGCCATGGTCTCCATCTCCCAGCACACCACGCTGGACGAAGAGGTCAGGATGAAGATAGACTACGACTACTTCGACGGAGACGGCGTGCTGAACGATACCGAGGCCGCCCAGATGGAGGCGAATTGGCAATCTAATCTCGACGGTGAGTGCGTCGATGAGGCCCCACCGTTCACAATGAACGGAGCCGAGGTTTCATGCGCCATCTTGCACGTTTGGTTCGAGGACCTAGCCAACAACACCAACGGGGACTATCCCGTGATGGTTTACGGTTGGGAAATGCACTACAACGTCACTGCAGACGAGTCCGGTGAGATGACCTTCTACTTCCCAGGAGACGACGCCGACGATGACACGCCGCTCGACTTCAACGGGACCCTATGCGGAGGAGCCGCGGAGGGGGCCGGTCTAGTGGTGGTCTCATGGAGCTACAACGGCACCATGATGACCAGCGATTGCGTTGACCTCATGGCAGGCGGCAATATCGCATCCATAGAGGTCGTTTTCGGAGCGCCCGACACGGATGGAGACGGTTACAACGACTTCGACGACAGGTTCCCAGAGGACCCCGAAGAGTGGGCCGACAGTGACGACGACGGTGTCGGGGACAACTCCGACGACTTCCCGAACGACCCCGAAGAGACCAACGACGCTGACGGTGATGGTGTCGGGGACAACTCCGACGCCTTCCCATGGGACTCGACCGAGACAGCAGACACCGACGGAGATGGCTACGGCGACAACATCGACGCCTTCCCAGAGGACAGCACCGAGTGGGTAGACACCGACGGGGACGGAGTGGGCGACAACGCCGACACCGACGCGGACGGAGACGGAACCGACGACACCGACGAGGACAGCGACGGAGACGGAGTTAACGACGACCAGGACGACTTCCCCTTCGATGCGAACGAGACCACCGACACAGACGGAGACGGGGTCGGAGACAACGCTGACGACTTCCCAGAGGATGCCAACGAGACCACCGACACAGATGGAGACGGCACCGGTGACAACGAGGACGACGACGCTGACGGCGACGGGGTCCCGAACGACTTCGACGACTTCCCACTGAACAGCGGTGAGTCGAACGACGCTGACGGCGACGGGGTCGGAGACGCGGAGGACGCGTTCCCGAACAACCCCAACGAGTATGCGGACTCGGACGGAGACGGGGTCGGAGACAACGCCGACGATGACGACGACAACGACGGCACTCCAGACACCTCGGACGCCTTCCCCACGAACCCCAACGAGAACACCGACACGGACGGAGACGGCTACGGAGACAACTCGGACGCCTTCCCGAACGACGCAGGCGAGTGGAATGACTACGACGGTGACGGGGTTGGAGACAACTCGGACGCCTTCATGACCGATCCATACGAGAGCAGGGACACCGATGGGGACGGACTCGGAGACAATGCGGACGCGTTCCCGAACGACCCGAACGAGAAGGTCGACTCGGATGGCGATGGAGTGGGCAACAACGCAGACGCATTCCCCACAGACCCGAGCGAGACTACCGACACGGACGGAGACGGAGTTGGCGACAACGCCGACGACGACGCGGACGGAGACGGTGTACCAGACGAACCAGTGGACCCAGTGGATGGTGGTGACAGCGGTGGAATCCTCCCAGGATTCACAGCCCTCACTGGCCTGGCATCAGTGCTAGGCGCAGCGATACTAGTTGCTGGAAGACGCAAGGACTGAGCGGTCCTCGCCTATCGGCGAGGGCCCTCAGGGCCGTGTAGGTGAGCCCATGGCTGACCCGGTCACTGCACAGTGGAGCATCCCCGGAACCTCGATTAGCGTACGCAACAGGACAGTTCTGGCTGCGATGACGAACAAGCAGTCCCACGAGGACGGGACCCTATCTGACGAGGAGATATCCTGGCTGCTGAGGCGAGCCGAGGGGGGCTTCGGGATAGTCACCACCGCTGCGAGCCACGTGCATCCCAGCGGCAAGTCATGGGAAGGAGAGATGGGAGTCTGGGGAGACCACCACATCCCAAGGCTAGAGGAGCTAGCCACAGGAATCAGGAGAAATGGGGCTCTCAGCCTGGTCCAGATCTTCCACGGTGGACTTAGAGCTCCTAGAAGCCTCACTGGCTTGCAGCCCGTATCCTCCAGCAAGAATCTCGAAAACGGGGTAGAAGAAGAGAGCAGAGCCCTTTCGGAATACGAGATACTGGAGCTAGTATCGTCTTTCGGAGAGGCAGCAGAGAGGTGCGAGAGAGCCGGCTTCGATGGGATCGAGATCCATGGAGCGCACGGTTACCTGATCTGCCAGTTCCTAGGGACCCGGACCAACCGCAGGGACGATCGCTGGGGAGGGGACCTAGGGGGACGCTCGCTTTTCCTCAGAGAGGTGATCAGGGAGGTCAGGAACCGGACATCCGAACGATTCCTAGTCTGCGTCAGGATCTCTCCCGAGCATGAGGTGGGGGTCACCCTAGCAGAGAGCCTGGAGCTGTCCAAGATGATGGGAGGATGGGACGTGGACATGATACACATCTCATGCTGGGACGCATTCAAGGGACCCCAGGGCGAGGACGACCCCCGGACGATAACACGAATATTCAGAGATGAGTTGGGAGCGGATGCTGCGATAATCTCGACTGGCTCGGTCTGGGACGCTTCTGATGCCCAGTTCGTAATCGACGAGGGGGCCGATATGGTAGGAGTCGCAAGGGTGGCCATCGCCCACTCAGAGTGGGCGACCGGCCTGAATGACGAGGGATACTCCCCCGAAAGGCCCCCCTTCACCCCTGAGCACCTGATGTCCCAGGGCCTGAGCCAGGTCTTCGTAGACTACATGAGAAGGTGGAAGGGCTTCGTAACAGACGGAAGAAGTGAGTAGAATAAATTCCAATACGTGGGTTTCCCTGCAGGGACCATGGACGACCTGGTATGGCAGATACTCCTAGCAGGGTTCGCCATCTTCGTAGTCTTCAAAATCAGCCTTATCACATACAGGAGGAGGGCCTTCCCGGAGCCCCACTACAACTGGGACGAGATAGATACGAGCGATTTGTCATTCCCGGAGGGATTCATCTGGGGGACTGCAACCGCAGCTCACCAGATAGAGGGCAACCAAAGCAATAACTGGACAGACTTCGAAGAAAGAACTGGCAAGGAGAGAAGCGGCGAGGCATGCGACCATTGGAATCTCTGGAGGGATGACTTCAACCTCCTGTCCGACATAGGAGTGAACTCGTACAGATTCTCGATAGAGTGGAGCAGGCTCGAGCCCAGCCCCGGGGAGTGGAACGAGGAATCCATGAGGACCTACTCGGATATGGTAGACGATCTCCTAGAAAGGGGAATCAGGCCGATGCCAACTCTTCATCACTTCTCCCACCCATCATGGTGGGAGGAAAAGGGAGGATTTGCTGATGAGAGGAACCTGGTCGACTTCCTATCCTACTCGGAGAGAGTCTTCGATGCCCTGTCAGACAGGGTTGAGGTCTGGTGTACGATCAACGAGCCTACGGTATTCTCAGCGATGGGGTACACGCTGGGGCAGTTCCCCCCCGGAAGGAGGAGCATATTCCTGACTCTCAGGGTGATGAAGAACATGATGCGAGCCCATTCGATGGTCTACAAGAGACTGAAGGAGAGAGCTCCAGAATGTAAACTTGGAATAGCCAAGAACGTGACACTGTTCGATCCAGCGAATCGCTGGAGCCCGATAGACTGGCCCGTATCCAGGCTACTGGAATGGCTTTGGAACGGAGCATGGAGGAGAGCGATTACCAGGGGAAGCATGCTGGGATCTAGGATCCCTGATGCCAAGGGATCCCTCGACTTCGTCGGTCTGAACTACTACACCCACTTCATCACTGGTCTGTTCTTGCCTACATCCACCGAAGAGCTGGCCTTCGCAAAGAGGGAGAACGAGGTTGCTACCGAGTTCGGCTATCCGATGTATGCAGAGGGGATGAGGAGAGCTATTGACTTCGTATCTGAATTGGGAGTCCCGATTGAGATAACCGAGAACGGGGTCGCCGATTCTGATGACTCGATGAGGCCTGAGCACCTAATGCGCCACCTGTGGGTTATATCCGAGGCGATCAAGGATGGTAGAGACGTGATTTCCTACCACCACTGGTCTCTGATGGACAACTTCGAGTGGGCAGAGGGATACAAGATGAGATTCGGCCTATACCACGTCGACTTCGAGACCCAGGAGCGAACCCTAAGACCAAGTGGAGAGATCTTCCGTGATGTCATCAAATCCTCCAGTAAAAGATAGACTGAGTGGCGGACCGTGCAGGATTCGAACCCACGTCTCCGGCTCCGAAGGCCGGAAGGATATCCAGACTACCCTAACGGTCCACGCTTTCTCCCAGCACGGCCGACCCATATTCAATGCGCCGGATGACAGAGCACCACCAGCCTCGATAGGCTCTTGTGGACCCTGACCGGAGATGCCATGGAAACCGACCATCCAGTCTCCAGGATTCTCTCCTTCATCATGGCCCACCTCATACCCATAACCTGGATATCTTCCGATAAGGGGCCGTCCAGAGCGTCCGGACTGGATGGGAGCATAGTGCAAATGGTCCCCCCTGGGCACATCTTGCCAGCAGATGATAGCGCACCTAGGAAAACATCCAATCCGTCCTCTGAGGTCCATGCATTCCTCCCATATGGGGGATCGAAGACGAAAGAGCAACCATCGACTTCCCCCCAAGTTTCGTGAATGGAGTCCGCAGGGCATCTTTCGATCTTGTATGATCCGGATCCCATGGCCCAATCAAGGTTGGATTTCGTCCCTTCTACCATCCTGGAGTCGAGATCGCTGGCTAGAACTTCCAAACCCAGCAAGGAGGCTTCGATGGCTATACCCCCAGTCCCACAGAAAGGATCGACTATCATGGAAGGAGGGTCTCTGGAGAAGGACAGGGAGACCATCAGTCGTGCTAACCTAGGGTCCAATGTTACTGGCTTGAAGAACGGTCGATCTGTAGGAGATGTTCCGTTGTAGGTGCCAGCGAATTTTCCGTATCTTAGCCCCCACAGGATGAGGTTGTTCTGGGGCGTATCTTCCCAGTATCCTGATGAGTCATCCTGACCGGCCAATACAACTGCAATCTCGAAGTCTGGGCCCTCCAAGTCCACTGGTCTGCTTTCACCCAATATCCTTGCACCGATCTCTGACTCTATTTCTCTTCGAGATATGCTACATACTCCCTGTCCCAGATTCCTCGCCCTGACTGCGAAAGAGCCCTCTGGCAGGTACGACTGCGCCCACTCCTCCACGTGCATAGCGATCTCACTCGCGGATATACCTCCGTCGTCTATCCGAAGCATCGAGGTTGATACTATGACCTCGTCGACCAGAGACGCGCCGGATATCCTGCCTAGTTCTGAGCCAGACTGTGAGGAGTATACCATTCGTGGGTGCAGTACCTCTATCGACCCGAGAAGCGACCTTGCCTCCTCTCTGAACAGAGGAGGATGCCAACCACTCCCCACTAGGGCTAGGTTGCTTGCTCCCATACTTGCACCGGGGGATGCTCTTGGCTTCAACCCTATATGCCCCCACCAACAGCACAGCCGTATAGGCGAGGGGCGGGAGCATGGGTTGCAATCTGAGAGATCTTGTTTCGCCCGAGCCGATCGAGCTGAGCGACCTATCTGGACAGAGGATCGCAATAGACGTGTTCCTGAATTCCTACCAGTTCATCACCTCAATGACTGGCCCGGATGGAAAGCCTCTGTCTTTCGAAGGGAAGCCGGTTGCTCATCTGATGGGGTTCCTAGACAGGGCCACAGTGATGATCTCTGAGGGAATAGATCCGGTTTTCGTCTTCGATGGGAAGCCCCATGAGCTCAAGAGAGCGACTCTCGATGAAAGGAGGGAAAGGAAGGTCGAGGCGTTTTCTCGTTGGGAAGCTGCAGTAGATGCGGGAGACATGGAGGCAGCGAAGAAGCTGGGCCCCCAGACAGCGGAGTACACCCCAGACATGGTTCAGGAGACCAAGGATCTCTTCGATCTGATGGGCGTTTCATGGATGGAAGCCCCGATGGAGGCCGAGGGAGCGGCTGCGGTTATGTGCTCAAGGGGGGATGTCTCAGCAGTGGCTAGCCAGGATTGGGACACACTACTGTATGGTTCTCCGGTGATGGTCAGGAACCTCACTAGCCACGGGACTAGGAGGTTCGGCCGTGTGATGAGAGCAGAGAGGATATCACTCCCGGATACCCTATCAGAACACGGGATCACGCATGAGCAGTTGGTAGATCTAGGCATAATGGTAGGCACGGACTTCCACCCTGGAATCAAGGGCATTGGACCCAAGACCGGTCTGAAGCTGATGAAGAAGCATGGTACAATGGAAGCAGTTTCCGAGGCCAAGGGGTTCGATCTCCCAGAAGACCTGGAGAGCGTGCGTGGGCTGTTCATGGACCATCCTCTGGGGGATTCGGCCCCGACTGCGACGAGCAGGGCCGTGGAGGAGGGCATTCGAGAGTTCCTCCAGGAAGGGAGGGGCTTCTCAGAGAGGAGGGTCGACCGAGCCATCAACCGCCTGGCTGACGCTGGGCGGCTGAGGTCGTCGAGTCAGCCCTCGCTGTTCGACTTCTGATCAAATGACGTCGAAGTCGTTCTCTTCGGTATCGGGGATGCCGTCGCCGTCATCGTCCTCGTCGGTGTAGTCTGGGATTCCATCGTTGTCGTGGTCAAACTGTCCGGTGTTGTCCCAGCCGTCGTTCTGCTCGAACCAGTCCGACAGCCCGTCGTTGTCGTCGTCCGTGTCGTAGCTGTCCCAGAATCCGTCGTTGTCGTGATCGTACCTGTATGCGCCGAACTCTCCGTCCAGCTCGTCAACATCGAGGATGTTGTCGTTGTCATCGTCAGCGTCGTCCTTGTCGTTGATGCAGTCGTTGTCATGGTCCCTCGCTGCGTCGACGTCAAAGATACCATCGCCGTTTAGGTCGATTAGCTGCTCCTCGACGCCGTTGTTGTCGCAGTCGAGTTTGTCCTCCCAGTTGTCGATACCGTCGTTGTCGATATCGAAGTCGATGCTGTCCTCGATTCCGTCGTTGTCGTGATCGTAGATGTCAGTGACCGGGTTGCCGTCTGCGACCTCTTCGCGGTCGTTCACTCCGTCGCCGTCATCGTCATCGTCATCCGCGTCGTCGATTCCGTCGTTGTCGTGATCCTCGGGTCTAGGGTCCTGTGAGTCTGGGATTCCGTCGTTGTCGTCGTCCCAATCCTGGTCGTCTGGGATTCCGTCGCCGTCATTGTCATTCTCACCGTTCTGGTCCTGGTTGTCTAGCTGCTGGCTCTGCTGCTGGTCCGAGGCGGAGCCCTGCTGGCCCTGCTCGTCTCCTTGGGTCTGGCCCTGCTGCTGCTGGTTCTGGCCGTTCTGGTTGTTCCCGTTCTCGTCGGAGCTCTCCTGGTCGCCCTGCTGACCGCTCTGCTCGCCGCCATTGGACTGCTGCCCCTGGCCGTTGTCCTGCTGGTTGCCCTGCTCGCCTGGATCGGTTTCCTGGCCCTGCTGGCCGTCTTGGTCTGACTGTGAGCCCTCGTCCTGGCCCTGGCCCTGCTGGCCCTGGCCTCCTTGGCCCTGGCCTCCTTGGCCCTGACCTTGTCCTTGACCCTGGCCCTGGCCCTGGCCTTGTCCTTGGCCCTGTCCTTGACCCTGGCCCTGTCCTTGGCCCTGGCCCTGTCCTTGG
>Ga0208261_1000029_pt1 | contig 55760 bp, 46 predicted proteins | sample Knorr_S7_td_DCM__FD_185595 | JGI IMG/M metagenome (GOLD analysis project Ga0208261, IMG submission 185595) | Marine microbial communities from Southern Atlantic Ocean transect - Knorr_S7_td_DCM_ad_131m_LV_B (SPAdes) (version 3) | ecosystem: Environmental > Aquatic > Marine > Oceanic | place...
ATGATGATATAGAAATTGAAGTACTCAAGAATTGCCCTTCATGCAATGGCTCCGGATCAAATATCGAAGGCGGATCTAGAACTTGCCCCTCTTGCGAGGGAAGGGGTAGGATAGATGAGATTTCGATGATCGGTCCATTCAGACAACGAGTAAGGAAGGATTGCGCACCATGTAGGGGTTCCGGGAGGCTTGTCACTGACCCCTGCTCCGAATGTAACGGAGATGGCAGATCATTGCAGTCAATTCAGGTAAAATTCTCTGTTAGCCCGGGAATCACATCGGGCAATCGTCTTAGAATGCGCGGACAGGGCGAAGCTCCAAACTCTCTAAACGGATATCCAGGAGATCTATACATCGAGATAGAGGTAGAAAAACACCAATGGTTCGAAAGAGACGGGGCGGATCTTCTAATGGCACTTCCGCTGAGTTTCGCTGACCTAACACTGGGCACTACAGTAGAGATACCCCACATCGATTCTGAAAATCTGACAATAAAGGTCCCTCCTAGCTCTAATCCGGGTGAAACAATCACCATTCATGGAAGGGGCTTGCCCTTCAATGGAAACTCTTCCAGAAGAGGTTCAGTTACTGTAGTCCTCAGACTTCAATCCCCAAAAAAGACTACTCGTTCTCTCAAGAATAAGATCAAAGAAATCAGAGCCGAACTTGAAGAATCAATTCCTCCGATTGAAGAGAGAATTAGGGAGGAAGCCAACTCTAGAAGGGGCCGTTAGAGTCATTCTTCCTCCATTGATATGGTCTTTGCTGGAACCGCTGCAATCGGGCTCCCCTCTACTATTCCTGAGATGTGTATTTCTGCCTCTGGAGCCTTACCAATAACTTCTAACCGAATAAAGGTAGTAGTTTCCTTTTCCAGATTTCCAAGGTATATTTCATCATCCTGGAACATCATTTCAGGAACGACACTGTCAATTTTTATCGACTCACCAAGCGGAGTGTTGATTCTAATCGCCGCCATTTCCCATTTCGACCTTTCTGTTTTAATTCCTATTAGAAATGATCCAGAACCCCCTTTCACTCGCCACAATGAAATATCTATATTTTCCGTGAAATGTCTTATCTCTGGTTTTCCGAACTCTTCAGAAATTACATTCCAAGAATCTCTACCCAGAGTTGAAAGTGCTTCATTAATTTCCTCAAAATCCACACTGCCCCTATCGGCGGAGAATCTTTCCCTCAGTAAACTCAAAACCTGTATCTCACTCTCCTCCAATTCGCTGATTCTAAAGGACGAAGTTAGGATATTTTCCCTATTCCACCAGATAACTACCAGCATTGGAAGGATCAGGAATAAACCAGCGAATACATAGAAAGGAGCGAACATCCAAGCCAGATTCACATACTCTCCTGATTCATCGAAGTTTCCCATGTTCCTAATGATGAATCGATAATCCACTTCCTCCTCGTAACTTCCTAGCCTCTCCAGTCTTATTGCATGGAATCCTTGATCGAGTGAAATCTCGCCAATGTCTTCGTTGGCATACTCTTCTATCGACCAAGTACTTTGATTGAGTCTTTGTATGCTAATGCTCACCGAGTCGTTACCAGATACAGAGAATCTAATCGTTGTCCAGTTTGAAGATGAAATCTCAATAGCATACAGGTCAACAGAGTCATTCAATTCGAAGGTTCCTAGGATGGTAGAATTATTTTCTGGCACTATAATCCAATTGCCCCCTACTCCTTCTGAACCCCATATTGTTTCAGGCGAGTCTAAGTCCTCTTCAATCAGAAACTCCGAATCGGCAACAGCACCCTTTGTCAAGGAAATGATCGCGAATATTGCTATAGAAACCGCGAGATGCCGGCCCTTCATAGTTATCGCGAGAACAACTAGGTCTTAGAATCCTTCAAGCGAAATGCTTCCATCGATAGCCGATGGAAGAGCGGCCCCTAGCTAGGAGCACTATCTCTAGAGATAGGTTCTCCAGACTATTCTCTATTGGAGATAGGAATTCTCCCGAATCATATTCTCCATGTCTTATCATCGGCGAAAATGACCCCGAATTGCCGATTTCTATCGCTCCGTTGAATTTGAAATTAGATAACTCTGTGATTCCTTCTTCAATGGAAATAACTACACGTGCAAAATTATGCTACCCATTCGATAGAAAAGATACATGGACAGCTTCTCAGGGCTTATCCCTTCCACCCAGCCTAATTGACTCAAACTCTGGCGAATTCCCCTCTGGAACTGAGTTTTTACCAGTAACTTGGAGCTCATTGCACCACGACTCATCCTTGCTAAAAACGAGCTTCCAGCCTTCCATAATTGCGTTAATGGATGCCCCACAGCTTTCGAAAAATACTGGATTGATTGAAACTGCACTCTTTACCATCAGAACCCACTTCCCATCCTCATTGATTTGGGCCCCTGGGATATCGGGCCCTGACAATTGCGCACTACTTTCTTGGATGGGGGTAGACATTTTTGATTTGGCTAGATCCAGACAAGCCTCATCACTCGGCGTACTACTGACTGAATCCGGACCAAGACTCCCCGAGACTTCAACCAAGGAGGACTGTTCAATGGACTCCCAGTGTCAAATGTGGACGGATTCAATTTCATCCACTAGGTCTGCAATTAGGGCAGGTTCATTGAGGGAGTTAGCAGAACTTCAGAGTAAATCTAGTCCTAGGTCCGTGGAGCATCTTAGGCGGCATGATCAACTTACTCTCGAAAAGTCTGGGAAATTAGGTATGACACAAAGCTCTGTACAGTTTGGAACACAATTAAGATGTCACTCATTCGAAAGTAGGAACGATGTAACAATCCGTCTTTGGAGGGAGAAGATTTCAGAGAAATATGAGCCCCCTACGAGAATGAGAGACGTTTTGGTATTACTTCCTTGTTCTGCCAAGAAGCCCTACAGACTATCAAAAAGTCACTCTAGATTTAGGAAATCAATAGGCAATCGTAGAGTGCATGAGGTCATGGTCACATCCCCTCTGGGATTAGTTCCTAGGGAATTGGAGGATATTTGGCCTGCTGCACACTACGACATCCCTGTAACGGGAGATTGGGATGAAGATGAACTATCGATAATCAGACAGATGCTTAGTAGACTCGTGGAAAGGGTTGGCTATTCTTCTATTGTAAATCACTCCGGAATAGAAACTGGCTTAGTTGGAATAAATGAAATCGATACTAGGAAGGGGGAATCAGCGGGGTCAAAGGACTCTCTAGCTAGACTGAAGGACGCCGTATCCTCATCGTTTGAAAATGAGTCTGGGGAATTAGATTTCAGCCCTAGGGAGGAGAAGCTGAAATCAATATCTAGGTTCAAATTAGGCTCTGATGAATGGCTAGATGGTTGTCAGATACGAGGGAGACCACCAATCTTCACCATCTCGAAAGATGGAGAACAGATGGCAAAATGGGACCCTCGAAGGGGTAGATTCCTATTCTCAAAGGCCAGCCTCAAGAATCTATGGAACCTTGGCATACTTAGGAAAGTAGAACTAATCCCTGAAATTGAATGGACAGGGGATATCTTCCCGAACATGATTGAGGATTATGACCCCTCTATCCTTCTGAGCGATGAATTGGCTGTAATTCAGGAAGGTGAACTCCTGGGCTCTGCTAGGGCAGTTGCACCAGGGTGGGAATGGCCATTTGGACCAGGAAAACTGGCAAAGTCGAGACATAGGCTTTGATCCAATATCAATCTCATCCACGGCGTAGCGGTTAAAGAGGGACAGCAGGTCGCCGGGCTCCTGAGGAATACAATTGTCTAGGATGCACAGTAAGGGAAAGGGGGCCAGCGGTTCCAGCAAACCCCATTCTCAGTCTCCCCCAGAGTGGTCAAATTCTGATAAGAAGGAAGTCGAGGAACTAATTCTTCAACTCTCCGAAGAAGGAAACTCAAACGCATCAATTGGCACCATACTTAGGGATAAACATGGAGTTCCTAACGTAAGACTGGTGACAGGGGAAAGAATTTCTCAAACTCTGGAGAGACTGGGCAAGTCCGGAAAGCTCCCGGAAGATCTCATGAGCCTGATGAGGAGAGCCCTGAGATTGATTGACCACCTCTCTCAGAATTCCAAGGATATCCATAATAGAAGGCAGCTAGAACTGTGTGAATCCAAGATTAGACGTCTTTCTAGATACTACAGGGAGAACAATCAGATTGACTCAGATTGGACCTACAAGAGGGACCAACTAAGGCTAATGGTCGAGTAATCACTAGAGATTTGTACTCCCTCTCTACCGAGGCATTGTGAGAGATATATCCGAGCTCGACGTTTTCTCTTCTATTCGGGAACCATTTCGTGACTTTGCTAGAGAAGTTTGTAATAGAAAGAAGAAGATACTCCTAATTTCTGAACCAAATATCAGAGGGGCATTAACTCTAGCTCCCATCGAGGCCGCACTTCTTGATTCGGGCCTTCCTTATCGTAGGAGATTCACAGATCAAAGTCCAGATTCAGAGACATTCGTGCGTATCGCTGAAGACTCAGGTAAAGGAAGAACCTCGAATAATGGGATTGTAATCTCCGAGTTCGTCGTTGAAGGGCTTAGGGGTAGTTCCGGAGATTCCAGGAAGGGCCCGCTATGCACTGTAGCACAAGCGCATTTTCTAGCTACTGAGATTAATCCCGGCAGTGAAAGGCTCAGAAGGTTGAGGCCTTGGATCCTGTCAGGGAATTGGATTGGCGACTCACTTGATAGGGCATACGATCCAGTTTACTCCTTCCTCCGAGACTATCTTTCTGAACAAGGAGTAATCAGAGTAGTTCCTGTGACTGAGGTAAAATCTCCAGAATCTGGTAATTACCCTTGGATTGAAGATATCGAATTATGGAGAGCAACTGATCTTTGGCAAACTTCCAATTTAGAGAAAAGAGAACGAATAATGGGAGAACTGGCTATGCCAATTTTCAACTCAAAGGTCCCTTCAACGACTAGAGTCGAGGAACTTCTCTGGCATTGCGTAATTGCTCCAAATTGGGAATCCGATCTATCATCTCAGATTTTCAGGGCCAACTCATTATGGGATACAAAAAAACCTGTAGAAGCAGCCAATGAGATTGCAGATTTGCTTGTCTCAATAGGCCAGATATGACTATTCGATCCTTAGGGTGCTTCCACATGCAGGGCAATCAATCCTCAGTGGTCTAATATCTGACTCGACAGGAACTTTCTTTCCACACGAAGGGCATCTCACCATTCCGCCCTTATTCGAATTTCTCTGAACTCCCGCATCTTCAACAACCGGAGAAATTACTGAAGCGGGGAAAACAAGGAGTATACTGGAACTAACAACCCCTAGAACTATTGGCATAGGTAAACCGAACCAGTAAATAGATAGCGATAGAACGCCCAAAACTCCAATCATAATCATACTTGGTGCTCTTGTCCTCCTCCTAGTTAGAGCCATACCAATTCCTAGAGCCAAGCAAAGAGCGAATACTGAAATCATCGCTGATATCAATGGACTGAAGAGGAGGGCGTTTTCGGCGCCAAACTCCATTCTGAAATCTGTATCGGATTCGATATCGGAACTCTCCATAGTGATTATTTCCATCAATATCCACCTCCTATGTGTATAGTCTATCTCTTCATTGTCTAGGTATATCCCTCCGAAACCAGAAAGCATTCCTGTTCTTATCTCGAATGAGAGTCCCACCTTATCCCAGAAATCATAGCCCCCCGGTCTTACAAAATCCTCAATCAGTGCTTGTCTGGAACCACTATCGGAGACGTAGTATGTCGACGAAACTCTTAGTGAAATAGAGTCCGAATTAAATGCTCTAGAAGCCCCCAAGTCTATGCTAATCTCCAAAGGTCCGAAGTTGACTGGATCCACACCAAAAACAGCCTCTGGATCAACCATCAAACCACTGGAAAGGAACGATTTAAGATCGGTCTTCGAGCCTCTAAGATGGGTTTCTAAGGCCGACAGCTCTGAGTTATCCACCCTCCCGTTCTGCTTCTCCGAAGAGCTAACCTGATCTGAAAATGTATTCAGATTCCTCCACCAACTGTTTGACCCCAGGCTCTTATTTCCAATATTGTCCAGCCCCCATCTCATCCATTGAGACATAGCGCCGTCGAATGATATAGTCGTCTTTCTCTCGATAGAGTTGCCGTCATATTTGCAGTTGATTTCAACATCAAGTTCCGATCCTCCAGTCCGGGGGGGCTCTTCCTCAGGATACCAGCTATTGTCTCCTGTGTCTTGGCCGAGCGTAATATCATGAATTTTATTCGCTTCAATTACTAGTGAGCCCTGAAGAGAAATATGGAAATCCGTCCTAACCGAACCTCCGTTGCTCTCACTAGGATCCCAAACAAATGTGACATCCACCCAGTCCTCATTGGAGTTAACAATCGGGCTTTCCACGATTTCAACATTCTGAACCAATAGACCACCGGATGAAGAGGTCCATATTCTGTCCCCGAAGCCTGAACTCAGTCTAACTGGAAAGAAAACCAGGCTTCCCTTGACACTAGCATCACGAATTTCCACATTTACTAGCGGGAATGACATGGACATTGCAGCCGCATACTCTTCTGAGCCCCAGTAGAAGTTTATTCCAGATTCACTGCCCGGATTTGAAAAAATCATACTCCTAACTGAGAATGTGATTTCGATCTTGTCATTTTTAGAGTATTGACCGTCTTGCACCTCTATTGGAATAGAAAGCTCACCCGATTCGCTGAGATAAACTGCCGGGAGCTGTCCCGAGCTTTCGTAGGTATTTCCACCGACCTTTACTACAACTGTTGCGTTCGCAGATACCCCAGTAGAGTCCTTCACCTCATACGGGATGGTGAAAGTCCACGTTCCCGAAGAATAACTCCCCGATTCTCCCCAAATAATCATCCAGGTACCGATTTCAACCTCTCCAAAAACCGATGAAGTCACTTCCATGGACTTCTCCTCCTCTAATTCATTAGAGAATGGGGTCAGTTGCCCACTATCTGCGTCTCCTATCAAGAATAGATCGAACTCATCTGGAGATTCACAGCAGTCATTGTTTTCTTGGGCATTAGCCATCATGGGGGAAAAAACTACCATTATCATCATCGAGGAAAAAATGACTGCAAATCTTGAACTGGCGCCTTCCACGTTACTCTGATTCGGACAGGCCCCTTCAATGCCACGCAAGCTTTCAGTGAAAATATGCCAGTTTAAACGAAATTCAACTTCACTAATTGTGTAGCCATAGGAGCCTTGCAATCCCTTCTTGAATCCCTTCGAATCTAGCAAAACCGACTCGCTCAAGTTGGTATACTTCTCCCTCTGTGAGTTCAAAGTCCTCTAGAACCCCCTTTACCTCAGAAATCTCCTCACCATCAGGTACTGAAAGTATCGCTTCTAACGACAACTTCTCTGGAATCCAATGTACTATTTTCCGGTCATCGCTCCTATCAACCGACTCTATGGTTGCAGATGAACCTGAGATTATGATATCGGCGAAGTCCTTCAACCTCAGCTTTCCTTCGACAAAGTCACTATCTTGAATTGATACAGTCATCCCGACTTCCCACTCCCTGAAACCCTCTATTTCGCCGTCTGGATGTCTTGCCATCATTACTCTTGAGGGGATATTTTCGGCACTAAGATCCAGACTTTTCGGATTCGAGACGAAAACCCTTCTTTCGCAATCCCCGTCTATTATTCTAGAATTAAATGACTCCAATGTCTTCAGTGAGATTGAGATATCCTTCTGAGTAAGGCCAACTTCTTCCCAAAGCTCTGCTAGAGACCGAGGATCAAATCCGCGACGCCGCATTGCTCTGAGTGTAGGGAGCCTCGGATCGTCCCATCCCGAGAATTTCCCCGAATCAATGGATGAAGACATCCCAGAGGTGGAGAAACCTCCAAACTCATGGATCTTCACCCTGCCCCAATACAATGGCTCAGGATAATCCCAACCGAAGTGTTCGTAAAGAATAGTCTGCTTTCTTGTGCTGTCCATCAAATCCTTTCCTCTGATGATGTGGCTTACTCCTTGCAGATGATCCTCAATGGCACTTTGGAAATCTAACAGAGGCCAGACCTTGTACGTGTCGCCGACTATAGGATGCGGGGAATGCTGAATCCTTAGTGCGGGCCAGTCTCTCAAAGCGGGATTCGGCAGATCCATTGCGGTCTTTACCCTAACAACAGCGCCTCCCTCATCAATCTCTCCAGAGTTCATTTTGCCCCAATCGTCCATGTTCTGCTGGACCGACTTATCTCTACATGGACATTCAGTCTTTGAAACTCTGAACTCACGAAAATCCTCAGCAGTACATTTGCAAACATAGCCAAAACCCCCAATCAACATCTTCTCAGCGTGTTTGAGATAGATTGGCATCCGTTCGCTAGCTCTAATCACCACATCTGCAGTCTTTCCTGACATCCATTCGAACTCTTCTTCTATCCAAGCATAGGCATCGACCATTGGAGGTTTTACCTTAGTATCGGTGTCATCAAACCTGAGTACTATTTTGCCTTGGTATTTATCTGCGTACAGGGAATTGATAGCCACCCCTCTTGAATGTCCTATGGATAAAGGGCCATTGGGATTAGGGGCGAATCTCAGGATTACTTCTGATGTATTTCCTGGAAGATCCCTCAAACCCTCATTTTTCTTATGCCTCTCCCTATCTAGGGCCTCTGGAGCTAAACTCTCCAACTCTTTACGAACCCCTTCGATTCCATCTTCACGAGCTATGGAATTAGCTCTTGTGACCTCTTTCTCTACTAACGATAGTAGGCTCTTTACACGGGTTCTCAGTTGTTCCCTCTCTGCAAGAACTCTACCTAGAACGCTTCCAGACTGCCCTTTGCCGCTGTACTCTATAGCGTTCTGTAATGCATACTTACGAACCGCATCCCGATCTTCCAGACCGAAAACTTCCTCCTCAGTCATATTTTACATCTGAACCAGACATTGGTTACATTTCACCATTCTTATTATTCCCATTCATCTAGAGCCGATTGAAACACCCCGTTTCGTTCATTCGCTCTTGTTTGAATGGGACGATTGTGGCTCCTGCTCCAGGTTCTCTTTACATTCGCCCATTTTCTTCTGATACAATCCGCAAGAACTTCTTCCTTACACAATATCTCTAGGGCCCCCCTGGTCTTGGGGTCCGAGGGATATCCAGAACCTAGATCAATATTCAATTCCTGTGACAGCTCTTCCATTGCTGAGTCCCTACTTACTTTGGCAATGATGCTTGCCGCTGCAACGACTTCATCTCTGGAATCCATCTTATGCTCTGAATAAATCTTGCAATCATGCCAACCATCTCCAAGAGCCTTGGACACCATCCTGCCGAACCTCTCTGCATCAACGTCACATGCATCGAGAAAAATCTCTAGATTCTCCCCGGGTTCAGCAGCATCTCCTATTGCTTCGGAAAAGAGGAGCACCTCTAACGAATTCAGATTCCCGTCATCCATCCACTCGTCTATTCTTCTTGCATCACAAATTACCAAACCAATGGTCCAGTCTAATGATTCAGTGTATGATAAAATCTCCTTATACAGGCGATTCCTATTCTTTTTACTCAGATTCTTCGAATCATCGACTCCCAAATCTCTGAGAATCGATCTGTCCCTCTCAGGAATATTTAGCGCTGAAACAACTAGTGGCCCAATGGCGGGGCCCCTTCCGGCCTCGTCCACCCCTATGTGCCGTGCAAGCATGCCCACTCCAACAGAACTAATTCCATCAAAACTACTGTTTCGCGACTCAAAATAGGGAAAATATGATGTCATCACTCTCCGCTCACGGCACATGGGACCCATATGGCCCTTCAAGAAGAAGAAACCCTCGAAATCGAAAGTATCTCGTACGAATTACATGAGGAATGTGGTTGAGTATGAGAAAAAATCTGGAAAGAAAGAAGAAAAAAAGGATGACAAAAGCCATCTGGAGAACAAGCAGTTCTTGAACGCTATGAAACTTCTCTCTAAAGACGAAGATGAGAACTAGGATATTGGATCAGGGACTATCCTGTATATTGCCTCTAAGTCAATCTCTCCTGCTTGAATTGGAGATTTAATTCCGAAAAAGCCGCTAACTCTCGGGTCAATCTCTCCGAACTCCCCAATCTTCTCGTCTCGAATAAAAACATGGCTTCCCCTTCCACTTATCCAAGGTCCATCCTCAGCATCTGTCGGCCTGAATTCAACATCATCTTGAATGGCCCCCATATCTCGAAGAAGGGCCTGTACAATTCCCTTTGAAGAAGTGAATCCGCTGCCTACTTCTGCACACGCCCATGCCGCTCGGGGGAAGTTCTTCGAATCTCGGATGACGTCTCCTAGTTCGTAAACCCTCTGTGGTAGCTCATGATGGCGATTCGCTGCAAGCAGCCTTAGTAGGGAGGGCAGTATGTATTGTCTTAGAAGAGTATGATCCGATGTTATTGGATTTGCAATCTCTGTAACATATCCTTCATTTGGCCATCTAACATGTTCGAACTGGTCTCTTTCGTTTGAAAGAGTCAGGCTCTGCACCTCTTGCAGACCGCACGCCCTCATGCTCTCGCCAACTCTCCTCTTGAGGTTAGAGCTCTTCAATGGGATTGCATCTAGATGTGTCGTAGAAAGCTTCAGCGGAAGATTCTGGAAACCGAAACCTATCGCGATATCTTCCACAATATCAACAGGGTGCATGATGTCGCTCCTCCATCGAGGCATTTTGATTAGATGCTCAACCTCTCCAACTACACAGTCCGACCACCTTCCCCTCTGGTTAGGGCCATCTGTAACGGTACGACTTTCTTCTAATGTACCGCCCATTTTTTTGATTGAAGATGACAAATCTTCTGAGCTCAATTTTATTCCTAGAATTTTTTCAATTAGACTGTCGGGAACTCGATGAGTTATGGCTTCTCCTTTTGGAGACAAATGCTGCTCTCCGTCTGTATCATTTAGTTGGATACTCTCAATCTCCCCTCCTCTCTCAGACATAGATAGACAGACGAGTAGTAGAGACGCTTCACACGCTCTTCTGTCCCAACCCGTTACATCGATGAAAAAGTCAGTCGTTTCTTCGCTTACTGTCGTGTGACTTCCATTGATTATTGGTGGGAATGATAGCACCTTATCGTCAGAGTCCAGAATTATCGGGAATTCCTTCAGATCTTGCATAAGGTGGGCATATTCTATTCCCTTGGGATGATCTGCAAGTATTTTCTCAATACTCATCTCCTCCGTACTAGCTAGAGGGGTGAAGGAAAATTCTGACGACACAGTTGTTACTCGAAATGGAGGTCTGAGTGTATTTAGGTCATGGACCCCAATCGAAGCGAATCTTCTCTTTCTCCCAAGTGTCATATGCAACTTTTCTTGATGGTCCATCAAACTCTGGATGAAATCTCCCTTTTCATCAGAATTAGCACCAGTATCTACGGCTCTAACAACTGCTCCCATTACAACAGGCCTCACACTTGCCAGTTCAGGATCAACTGTGAGAGAAATTTCGCCCGTTGTTACAGCCATGTCCGGATCTTCCTCACTTAGACAAAGGAATGACCTGGAGGCCCTACTCATTGTCTCATGACTTAGTAGGTCCGGACGATCGGGAAACACCTCTACTTCTACCGACTGTTCGTCATTCCTATCAACGGGACAACCAATGTCGGGGAGCCAATCTGACCATTCTTCCCATCTGTGGTCAATTCCATTGATTTTCTGTATGAATTCGAGAATGGAGTGTTTGAAGTCCAAGGTAGGCATTAATTCACCCTAGTTCTAACCACATTTTCAGAGGACGTTCATATCCTACAAGCCTCAGTCCGGATATTGCAGCAGTATCATAGTCGTTGGCTCTGAGATTCCTCCTTCCAATCCTGTCTATTCGATCAACTCCTATGTCTCTCATCCAACCTCTTATTTCCTTTCCAAGAACCTCAATCTTTGAATGCACGCTCCCACCCATGTGAGGAGAAACTATCGCAGTACAACCAGATGCTACAGCGATTAGCATATCCTTAGCCTCCGGCTCAAAGTCGATCTCCAGCATCACGAACTTACCTGTCTCACTAATTCCCATTGCCTTCGATGCAAGGCCAATCTTCGGGAGGGAAGATGCAAGTCTGGAACCACTGGGAGTTGAACAGATAACTACTGCACCGTCTAGTTCCAAGTCCATCACCAATCTGAAAACCCTCTCAATTCTGTCAATCCTTCCCCTAAGCAGAATTATCGCGTTATTATCCATCCTACTCCTCATAGAAATCACCATAGCCTCAATTTCTGAGTCATCAAGCCCGGGAAATTCAGTAATATCCAAAATTAGTCCAGAGCAATTTCTCACGAAGTCTATTGACTCTGCGAACTCTTTCTTACCCACTAGAAGCAGGTCATTAGTCCTGGTTTCCGAGCGTACAATTGCTGGCGCTACCACCTCGTCCCATTCTTCTGAACCCAATGTAGTCTGGCAGCTAATTAGCCAGGGAATTTCAAGTAGCGCTCCTTCTGAATCTGAGTCATTCTGTACAAGAAGAGTATAGTGATCCAGTATGGCGTTGTCTGCAAGAGAGTCTTCATTGGGGTGTAAGGAAATATTCTCAAATCCTTCTAGGATTGAGCACTCCGGGCGACTATCCTCTCCATGAATTATCTCTCCCGGTTCTAGAACCAATGCATCCTCATTTAGCTCAAGTCCCATAGGCTCTAGGATTTTTGAGAACTCTTTGATTTCTGATTTCTTTATCGATCTCATCTCTACACCATCGGGCGGGGGAGGGCAGCTCCCCGAGACAATAATCCTCCCCCCAGTCATTCCGTTTCCAGGATCTGATCCTACTGAACCCATAACAATAACAGCTCCTCCGGACATTCTAGAACCCAGGTAGTCTCCTGCATGACCTCTGACCAACAAGACTCCTCCGTCCATGGCTGAACCTGTTTCACTACCAGAAGAGCCTTGGATGGTTATCTCTCCCCCTCGCATCCCAAATCCAGCTTTATCTCCTACATCCTTCTCAACCACGGTCTTTCCTTTGACATGGAATGCCGCCACCATTGAACCAGTACTCCCTCTAAGAGTTAGGGTCCCCCCTCTATTTGCGGCTCCTACTAATGGCCCTAGATTGCCCAGGCATAGTACCTTGGCCCCTTCCGGCAAGTGCGTTAGTACGCCAAACTCTCCATCCTTCGGCCTCTCGTCTCCTGCTCTCCCCCATCCAATTTTCACTGGCCTACCTTGCTCGAGAGCCTGCTCAACGTATCTATCCAGATCTCTATTGAGTTTCATACTCTTGATTGCCAATTCCTTCACTTTGGTCCTCCCCTTTGTGATACTCTGTAATCAGAAGGAGGCGACCCATTATTGACTCTTCCCGAATTCGCTATGTTCATAGGCATCCTTCAGACTAGGAACTTCATAGGCAACAACATGGGGATTCGATAATGGGAACCATAAAAGTGGCAATTAATGGGTTCGGAACGATAGGTAAGCGAGTAGCAGATGCGGTAGACGCACAAGATGACATGGAAGTTGTTGGAGTTACCAAGACTGGTCCAAGCTTCGGTTGTGAACTGGCAATAAAGAAAGGCTTCCCACTTTACTGTACGTTCGATGATAAAGAAAGAATATCTCTCTTTGAGAAAAAGGGGTATGGTTGCTCTGGGGGGCTTTCCGATTTGCTTTCGATCGCGGATGTGGTTGTGGATTGCGCTCCTGGTAAATTGGGTGCTGAGAACCTAGAGAAATATCGCTCTGCAGGAGTAAAATACATTTTCCAAGGGGGAGAAAAACACAATCTGACCGGCCTCTCTTACACTTCTTCCGCTAATCACAAGGAGAATCTGAATGCCGAAGGAACAAGAGTAGTTTCTTGCAATACTACTGGCCTATCTAGAACACTTGTGCCCCTATTCGAGCACTGTGGATCGTTGAAAGTTGAGTGTACAATGGTGAGGCGTGCGGCTGATCCAGGAGACTCTGGCAAGGGCCCGATTAATGCTATAAAACCCGTTCTCAAGGTCCCTAGCCATCATGGGCCAGATGTCATGACGGTGAAACCCGAGATTGAGATAAACAGCCTTGCAGTCGCAGTTCCTACCACAATAATGCATGTTCACTGTATTATTGCAGATTTACCAAAGGGCCACGGTCTATCTACAGAGTCCATAATCGAAATGTGGTCGAACACCCCCAGGGTGATCATAATGAATGGTGCCGATGATAGAATCCCCACTACTGCAGAGGTGATGGAGATGGCCAGAGATATAGGTAGGAAGTGGGGAGACTTACACGAGATATTCGTTTGGGAGGATGGGGTGAAACTTGTGGGAGATCGCCTGTATTATTTTCAAGCGATACATCAGGAGAGTGACGTAATTCCGGAGAATGTAGACTGCATCAGGGCACTAATGGGTGTTGAAGAAGACTGGAGGAAATCTGCCGAAAAGACCGATTCAGCCATCAGTACTTACTATTCCACATGACATGTTTGGCCAGCCCGGAAAGAGTCAATAGTCAAAAGAGGCCCTAGCCTCCGAAAAGCGAATGACTTCTACAAAAGCAATTTACTTTGCAGTTTCATTGATTTTTCTTTCACCTATTTCTTCTACAATTTCAATGGAAAGTATTGATGAGGAAAGGGCACAATCTATGTCCTCGCCTACAACAGAAAATAATTGGGTAGTTCTTCATAACCCATCAATTGGCGATCATCCAATTAGTGAGGCTTCAGGATTAATCCACTCGCCATTCGGAAAATTCGATCCTCTGACTGAATCCCCCCCAGCAGGACCGTGGGAAAAGATTGGCCTCTCCGGATACAATGATGGAAGGCTATTCATCGTACAGTCGCATAGCTCCGACCTACAGGAACTGGAGGACTCGTTAAATTTCCTGGGAATACAGATCGTTGATCATTTTCCAGATGATTCCGTCCTCATTAGCATTGCACCATGGAGAACAGGTGACCAAATCGACACCATCCAAGAATTGAATCAAGTTAGGTGGGTCGGTCAGTTTCCTGCGATGTGGAAGATTTCTAATTCACTGTACCCGTTAATGGATCTCGATGGGGCCCTAGTTGACCTCGATATCACTCCTTCTCCCTCTAACTCTCCCGACGACCTATCGAATCTTGAAAGGGAACTTTTTGAGAAAATGGGAGAATTACACCTGCAGTCACACTGCGACAAATATCTATGTAAGGTAAAATCCGCTAAAACATCTCTAATATCCTCCCTTGCCACTGATTCCCGGGTTCTAAGGGTGGAGATGGGGCCTGTCCTGACAATACATAACTCAAATGCTAGCATTATCTCAGGAGTAGACTATGCAAGATCACTATCGGAATTAGATTTACGCGGAGAGGGAGAGGTCATAGGCATTTCAGACACGGGTCTTGACGTAGATCACGGGGACTTCGGGAATCGTCTCAGAAATCCGATCTACAACTTATTTGGTCCAGACAGTTCTGGTGCCGACTCCAATAGTGGTCACGGAACCCATGTTACAGCCACTCTCCTTGGAGACGGGACGGGAGACTCAAATTCCACGGGCATTGTTCCCGAGTCTACATTTCATTTCTACCAGTTAGAAGTGGATAGTTCTGGCATACTCGCACGCTGGGGTTCTCTGTACGATATGTTCGAACACTCTTTCCTAAATGATGCAAATATCCATACAAATAGTTGGGGCAGCGAGAGCCTGGTCGGAGAGTACACTTCGGATTCTAGATCAATTGATTTGTTCGCGAACGACTATCCTGAGATGTTAGTAATCTTCTCATCGGGAGATATGTCAAACTCGGGTGTCGCATCTCCAAGTACGGCAAAGAATTCTCTCACAGTCGGCGCTTCCACAACAGGTGCATTTGGTTCTGAATCCCCCGGCCAGGTCTCTGACGAATCATCATCAGGACCTACTTCCGATGGTCGAATAAAGCCCGAATTGGTTGCACCGGGTGTTATGATTTGCTCAGCTAGAGCCCAGGAGGCTGGCCTAATTACAGGGGGGAATTGCTCGGAGTCGATGCATACGGATGGAACAACTCCACTCTATATGACCCTAAGTGGGTCTTCTATGGCTGCCCCTGTGGTCGCGGGTGCTTCAGCAATGGCGAGACAGTTCCTGAGGGAGGAAGTCGGACTTACATCTCCAAGCTCTGATTTGATTAGGGCAATACTCGTTAACGGTGCCGAAGATATTGGAGAATTAAATGTCCCAAACTCAGAAGAGGGTTGGGGGCAACTGAACATCTCAAACAGTATTTTTCCCCAAAGCAACGGAATAAATCAAACGCTATTTTTGGATCAAGATAGAAATCTTCTACCCGGTCATAGTTTCATCTATACCTTCGAAGTCTCTGGGAATAACGCACTTGATGCTACCCTGTCTTGGAACGACCGGGAAGGATCTGCATCAGCAGACCAAAATACAAGTCGGCTAGTGAATGATCTAGACTTAGTGGTAACTTCACCTTCGGGAGAGCAGTTCAACGGTAACGACTTCGCTAGCGGTTTTAGTCAGTCAACTGGCAATGTCGATAATTTGAACAACCTAGAGAGGGTCAGACTTGCTTCTGCTGAATCGGGAATTTGGACAGTCAAGATAGGACATTCGGGAGGCTTTTCCCAAGACTTCTCACTGGTTGTTTCTTCCAACGCAATTGAGTTGCAAGAGGCCGACTTAACGGTAGTCCCCAATTCCATTTTCAGTTCACAAACCAGTCCTCTAAAGGGAGACACTATTTCCATGCAACTTTCATGGATAAATCAGGCTGCAGCACCAACTGGGCAGTACTCAATCTCTCTTGAAGATGTGACAGATGGAAACGAAATAGGAACATACTCAATGCCCTCACTACCAGGGGGGCAGATTGAGACCTTCTCCATTTACCACTCATTCCAGTCGACTGGGACTCACTTGGTTAGACTGACCCTAGATTACCTTTCTCAAGTGGATGAATTGAATGACGAGACCATCGGGACGAATAACAACATCTTCGATCTAGAATTTAACGTTACAGAGATTGGCGTAAGAATCGTCCCCCTAATGGAAGATGGGTCTTATCCTACTGATTTCGTGGAGTCTCAGTCTGCTAGGAATAGGGACATCAACCCGAGCACCGAGAGCTGGGTAAACTTTCAGTTGGAGCTACTTAACGAGGGAACTTCGGAGACCACTGTGGAACTTTCGATTTCTGCAGTCCAGGAAATAGGCGATTCCGGAATCATGTCGTCTCCTCAGGATGAGTGGTCCGAGACCCTTAGCGATTCAGGACCATGGGTTCTGTCTCCATCGGGGGAGTCTGGAGACAGAGTCCTAATTTCTCTGAATTTAACTGACGAAGATGCTGACGTAGAGAGTAGATTCGCACTTCCCGGACATTTTGTGACCGACCTCATTCTATACGACAAGATGGCACCAACAATTTCGCATTCTGTTCGACTTTCTGTTGACATCGACAGGGTCGAGGGGCTCTACACGGTTCCCGCTGGGACAGAAGACCTAGGGGCCGAACCAAATGAATTCGCACTTTTCACCCTCTCGGTTAGGAACATAGGCAATGGCCCCACTGAATATGGAATTTCTTGCGAAACAGAAGATAGATGGATAGTTCACGTAGGAAGCAGTCAGGTTCCCGAAGTAACAATTGGTCCGCTTAGTAGACTCCAATTCGTTCCCGTACCTATTCGTGTAAAGGTCCCACCAGCCTCGTCTGGTATCCTCGCAGGAGATACAAACCTAGTAACTTGCATCACAACTTCGGTTAATGACCCAAATCTGCAAACTACGGAGATCGCCACAGTCGAAGTTCTAGAGAGTAGGGAATTCTCAACTCAGATTTCAGATATGGAAGGAAACGAATTTGGGCCCGTAGCCATAACTGAATCTCGCGCAGTACAAAATGGAGACACAATTTCTACAATACTAACAATTTCCAATAGGGGAAACATTCCACTAACTTTCGATGTAAGGGCACTATCATCTAGCAATACTTGGCCAATTCAGGCTTATATGTTCGGTGAAGACCCTCCATTAGGAGAGGCCACAACAATACAAACAGATATCGATCCTGGTTCCGAATCTAGAATAATCATCAGGACTATTGTTCCCCTGGCTTCAGAAAAAGGCGACAAAAACACCGTGACCATCAAGACTACTTTAGACGACAATATCGTCACGAATGCGACGGTTCTGGAAGTAAAAGAGATCACAACTCTAGATGTTCAGGCTGAGGAAGGATTCTCAATCTCTTTGGGACGAGATGGGAATGCCAATATTTTCTTGCACAATTCCGGAAACGTTCCGCTGTTGATTGAACTCACACTCGGCACTCTTCCTGATGGTTGGTCCGGAGGTTTCCTGACGGGCAGCACTTTCTCCATGGACATGAATAGGGACTCTGTAGTCAATATCGCACTACAGTTGCCTAGTGGAACCCCCTCGGGAACCCTCTCGGATAAGGTTCCAGTGATAATCCAGTCTACATCGCCCAGCCTATCAACTGAAACAATCACAATAGATATGGAGGTAATTGTGCTTCCCTCAGTTTGGCTGGAAGTTCAATCTGAAACCTCCAGCATTCAGGGAATTGCCGAGGGAGAGGAAACACCTCTAGTATTGGAAGTGCAAAACAAGGGCAACACTAAATCTCCGATATTCATCAATCATGAAGAACTCGAAGGTTGGACTGTAAAATACCAATGGCCTGCAGAGGAATTAGGACCAGGGGAACATTACGAAATTATAGTTTCAATAAGCCCTAGAAAATCGGCAGAGGACGGACTCACTCAGTTGCGATTCTACGCCAACTCAACATCTCAAGACAGCACGGTAACCCTGACTAACTCGTCCTTTGTTATTGATGTTAGCAAGTCTAAATCCTCCAATCAAGGAGGAATTTCTGGATTGTTCGAAACTTTAGGCCTCCCAGCCTGGACTCTGGCAGTACTGTTCGTAGTTGCATTGGGTGCACTAATCTCACTTGGGATTAGGGCCAGACAGGAATTCTCTCCAGTTGATTCAGATGAAGAACTGATTCCACGAGGATCAGCTCTCCAGGCAGGTACCAAGGAAGAAAGAAGAGCAGCTGCTCTCGATACCTACACCACTGGAGACGTTGTTACGGGGGGAGTCTCAGAGTCAGAGATTAATGACACGCTTCAGGCAACTGTCCCCACTCTCCCCACTCACCAAGTTCCCGAGGGAGCGATGCCGCTACCAATAACCGGACTTCCAGACGGTTGGTCAATGGAACAATGGGCGGCATATGGGCATCTTTGGTGGGAACAGAACGGTCCATGAGCCGGTTCATTTTTCTGTGACTTCTCCCGCCATAACTCATGACAGGCTCAATTGTGCTGTTCGGACCTCCCGGAGCAGGAAAGGGGACTCAGGCGGATAAGATAGTAGAATTGACCGGTAAGCCACAGGTTTCAACCGGAGATATGCTTAGATTGGCTCTATCCAATGAGACGGAACTCGGTTTAGAGGCGAAGAAATATATGGAGTCAGGACAACTAGTACCAGATAACGTGATTATTGGACTAATTAAAGACAGAATGAATGAATCAGATGCTAGCAATGGGGTCTTATTCGATGGGTTTCCGAGGACTATTCCTCAAGCAGAGGCCCTTGAATCAATAACTGAGGTATCGACAGTTATCTCCATAGAGGTTCCAGATGAAGATATAGTTAACAGGATTGTAGGAAGGAGGATGGACCCTGAAACTGGCGAAATCTACCATGTCAGTTTCAAAACCCCTCCTCCTGAAATCGCGCACCGCCTTATCCAGAGAAAGGACGACAACGAGGAAACAGTGAGGATGCGGCTATCATCATACCACGAGCAAACAAAGCCACTTGGCGATTGGTACCTTGAAAAAGGAATCCTATACGCCGTAGAAGGGACAGGGTCCATTGACGAAGTGGCACGATCCATTTCTAAGATATTGACATATCTTTGAGGTCGAAAAGATGGTCAGACGGAGTCGACGAATAAGACCCAATAAAAATGAACAAGCGAAGGAATCCGTAGATTTCCTTGAGAAAATATTCGAACGATCTCTACCAAAAGATTCGCAAACCTCCGACACGGCTGCTAGGCACATTCTGGCTATTGGTAAGAAACACGGAAAAAGACCAAGCCGCGAAGTAAAAAAAATGATTTGCCGGTCTTGTAAGAAATCTCTATTGCCGGGACGAACATCTAGGATTAGAGTGACATCGAAAGTTATTTTCAGAACATGCCTTAGATGTGGGAGAGTGAATCGCGAGATTCTGGGTTCAGATGGTGATTGCTAATGAAGAAAAGACCATCTTCACATCTGGTTAAATTGGCAAAAAGTGAGTCATTGGAAGTCTCCATTAGAATCGGTAAAGATGGAGTTAATACCAGTTTGATTTCAGAATTGGAGAACCAACTGGAAAAGAGGACTGTTGTCAAACTCAAAATAAACAAAGGAATAGCCTCGAATAAGGACGATAGAACACAGATTTTCACAAGGATTGCAGAAGAATCTAACTCTTCTGTGATATTTCAAAGAGGTAATGTTGCAGTATTTTGTAAGGCCGGTCGCCAGTAGCGTTCATATTCACCATATCAGAGGAGTGCACAATGAACGTCTTCAGGATAGCAAGAAGTCGGATTACTTTGGCGGCCTACCTCCTATTGTTGCTAACCGTTCTCTTACCGTCTGTCATGGCTGCATCCTCTACCTCTGGAATATGGGAGCCGCCAGAGATGCCTAGCTGGGCAGTGCCTGCATCTTTCGCCATTCTAATCGCAGTCTATACCCTGATTATTTTCGAGGTCGTGCACAGAGCTCTTGCTGCCGCTCTCGGAGGGGTAGCGGCCGTTGTGACCCTACACTTCATTGGTGATGGGCCCGATCTTGGAACCATCGTCACCTGGATCGATGAGGAAACAATCGGCTTATTGATCGGTATGATGGTAATAGTCGACATACTGGGGAAAACAGGAGTTTTCGAGTGGGCTGCCGTGCAAGCCTATGCTCTTAGTGGAGGTTCCATATGGCGGCTTTCGGTAATACTGTGTACGATTACAGCTGTATTTTCCGCTTTCCTAGACAACGTTACGACGATTTTGCTCATAGTTCCAGTTACCATACAAATAGCCAAGGTCCTGGACTTAGAACCCGTCCCACTCATTATCGCAGAAGTAATGTTTTCCAATATCGGAGGAGCAGCAACACAAATCGGGGATCCTCCGAACATTATAATCGGCGCTCAACTATCTACACAGGCCCTATCTGGAACCGGCCTAGCAGATCAGGGCATTACTTTCCTAGATTTCATCATCCATGTTGGACCAGCTGTGGTGATCGCGATGGCCCCTTCCTTCTGGTTGTTATCTAAATTGGAATCCAATGGACTATCGGGAGAGAAACACCGAAACGTAGACTTACTGAGGCTTAGGTATGGTATCAAGGATGTAAACTTGCTAAAGAAATCAGGTGCGATTCTGGCAATAGTCATCATATCATTCTTCGCGCACTCCGCATTCCATCACCCTTTACTGACAGTCGCTACAATAGCTTTGGGAGGTGCGGTTCTGATGCTTCTGGTAACCTCCCCGCACCATGTAGAGGAACAATTAGATGGAGTAGAATGGACAACAATAATTTTCTTTGCTGGACTATTTATCATGATCCACGGTCTTGAGAACATGGGAATGATTGACACTATAGCAGACGGAATTTCTGATACGATAAAGGGAGCCTCAGAGCAGAATAGACTGATGGTTTCTGTACTTCTGCTACTATGGGTGTCCGCGATTGCCTCGGCTTTTATTGATAACATACCATACACCGCCACTATGGTCCCTGTGGTAATCAAGCTAGCAGAAGATCCAGAATTAGGGTTGCAACTTGGACCTCTTGCATGGGCATTGGCACTAGGAGCCTGCTTGGGTGGAAACGGTACCATAATCGGGGCTTCTGCTAACGTTGTTGCTGCTGGCCTCGCGGAGGAATCTGGTCATGACATATCTTTCAATAGATTCTTCAAAACAGGTTATCCAATAATGCTTCTGAGTGTAGCACTGGCGACAGTTTACTGCGTTGTCAGGTACGCAATTCAATGGGATAATGGGCTTATTCCGGCAACTATCATCGGAGTGATGATGTTGGCATCCTTATCCCTCACGCCAATGATATACGGACCACCGCCAAGAGATTCGAAGATTGATTATGAGTTGGAGTGAGTAGATGGAGGATCCAATAACCACTCCATGCGCTGTTTGTGGGATGGAGCTACTTCAAATCGGAATATGTCCTGCTTGCGGCCACAATCAAAAAACTCTTGAAAATCAAGAAGATGACTTCAGATACGAAGAATTTGATTTGCCATACGGGATTGAGTTTGCTCCTCCTGTGCTTGAAGAAATACGCATACCATATGGAATAAATCACGCTCCATAACTCCAAAATTTCGTTAGTTTGCACCGTTGTTCTGCTTTGTCCGATGTGGCTAGTCTCCCGTCTTGTTCAAATACCATAGGTTGGTCGCAAGCCTGCTTTGTGCGCTCTGATAGATTGCCTATCAGGGTAAGTGGTTGAGGCTGCTGCGCCCTGCGGGGAGACGTAGTGGCCCGAGAAACCAGAATTGATATGCCTGGACACCAGAGGCCTCACATTAGTGAGTACAATAAGAAATAATGATGCTACAACCCAATTGGGGGATGGCTCGGCTCGAGAGCCGACGAAGGTCGTGACAAGCTGCGATAAGTCGCGGGGAGAGGCATGAATCTCTTTGATCCGCGAATTGCCGAATTGGACCTCCTGACAACAGTCATTCCTCGTATTTTACGTAGGAAGGGGAACCCCCCGAACTGAAGCATCTCAGTAGGGGGAGGAAAAGAAATCAATAGAAATTCCGTGAGTAGTGGCGAATGAAAACGGAATAGGACAAACCGAATCTCCTTGGGAAACCTTGGAGAGATGTGGAGTATGGACACTTGTTGCCTAAGTCCGTGAAGTAGAAGTCGTCCTGGAACGGCGCACCATAGAGGGTGAAAGTCCCGTATACGAACCGGATATGGCCATGAAGTGGATCCTGAGTAGCGTGCGTTGGATATCGCGCGTGAATGTGGGAGGCAGAGACTTCCAATCCTAAATACTACTCGAGACCGATAGTTGACAAGTAGCGTGAGCGAAAGCTGAAAAGTATCCTTAGCGGGATGTGAAAAGAACCTGAAACCAATTGGGAACAAGCTGAATAGGCGTGAAAGCGAAGATATGAGCAGCGTCTATTCGTGCGTTTCGAAAAATGCCCCTGGGAGTTCTGATCATTGGCGAGGTTAAGCAGTAGATCTGCGTAGCCGTAGGGAAACCGAATAGTCCGCAGCCGCAAGGCGAGGGACTGGGTGTGCTCGCCCGGAGTCAATGGTGGGAGACCTGAAGCCCGTCGATCTATGCCTGACCAGATTGAAGCCCGGTGAAAACTGGGTGGAGGATCAAACCGTTGCTGATGTGCAAATCGCTCGGATGAGTTTGGTATAGGGGTGAAAGTCCAATCGAGATGGGCAATAGCAGGTTCCGCGCGAGACTACTCGTAGGTAGATCTCTGTGAAGGTAGAATGCGATGTAGAGCACTGATTGTATGTTTAGGGGGAGCAATCCCTCGGCACGCTGTCAAACTCCGAAGTTGTGTTCGCCGTAGAAGCAGGGAGTGAGCCACGGTGGGTAAGCTACCGTGACGAAAGGTGAATAAACCAGCTCAGCGTTAAGGTCCCAAAATTTCAGTTAAGTGTTAATCACAAACGGCGTCCGTGGCCGAAGACAACCAGAAGGTGGGCTTAGAAGCAGCCATCCTTGAAAGAGTTCGTAACAGATCACTGGTCAAGCTTGCGGGCCCGTAAAATGGACGGGGCTCAAACTGAATACCGATACGCTGACCCTCCGAAAGGAGATGGGGTAGCGCGGCGATGTGCTCGGGTAGAAGCGAGGTCGTAAGGTCTCGTGGACCGTGTACATATGAGAATCCAGGGAAGAGTAGCAGCATAGTGTGGTGAGAATCCGCACCACCGAAGGGGTAAGGGTTCCTCGGCAATGTTTTTCAGCCGAGGGTTAGCCGGTCCTAAGGGCATTCTTAACCGAAATGTCCGAATGGGAAATGCGTTAATATTCGTATGCCCCTCTACAAAATATGGTGACGGCTCGGGCTAGTTCGTGCATTCCTGTCATGGGATGTCGAAGCGTTCGATAACCGATCTGAGAACCGTCATGGTGAGAAGATTGGGAAGGCGTGAGCAAAAGACGAATGATGCCTGGGTCCCATGAAAAGCCGTAGAGGTGACCGTACCTAGAACTGACACAGGTACCCAAGGTGAGTAGCCTAAGGTGTGACGGGCAAAGTACCGCGAAGGAACTCGGCAAAATCGCTCTGTAACTTCGGGAGAAGGAGTGCCAGCTTAGAGATAAGCTGGTCGCAGTGACCAGAGGACTCCGACTGTTTAATAAAAACATAGGCGACTGCTAGATCGAAAGGTTGTGTATAGTCGCTGAATCCTGCTCAGTGCTGGTATCTGAAATCGGGTTACAACCTGACGAAGGACCGGTAAACAGCGGGGGTAACTATGACCCTCTTAAGGTAGCGTAATACCTTGTCGCTTAATTGGCGACTTGCATGAATGGCACAACGAGAGTCCTACTGTCTCCGCGGTACGTCCGGCGAAATTGACATTACTGGCGCACAGTCCAGTAACCTCAACCTGCAAGCGAAGACCCCGTAGAGCTTTACTGCAGCCTGGCGTTGTGCAGTCGCACATTACGTGCTGAGTAGACGGGAGACGCTGATCCTCGGGACGCCAGTTCCGAGAGTAGTCATCCATAGAGACACCGTCCTTAGTGTGTAACTGTACTAACTCTTCATGAGAACACCGCTTGGTGGGCAGTTTGGGTGGGGCGCCACGCGCTCGAAAAAATAACAAGCGTGCCCAAAGGTCAGCTTAGGTGGTTCAGTCTCCACCGTGAAATGTAAGGGTAAAAGCTGGCTTGACGTGGATCGGCAAAATAACGATCGACGATGCGAAAGCAGGGCCTATCGAACCAATGTACCTCATTTCTGGGGGTCATTGATAACAGAAAAGTTACCTCGGGGATAATTGAGTTGTCACCAGCAAGAGCACATATCGACCTGGTGGCTTGCTACTTCGATGTCGTCTCTTCCCAACCTCCTGGTGCAGCAGCTGGGAAGGGTGGGGTTGTTCGCCCATTAAAGGGGATCGTGAGATGGGTTTAGACCGTCGTGAGACAGGTTTGTTGCTTTGTGGTTGAGGCGTATTGATGCGTGATCGGAAGGGCCCTTTAGTACGAGAGGAACGAGGGCTCGGGGCCACTAGTTTACCAGTTGTCCGGCAGGGCAATGCTGGGTAGCCACGCCCTATGTGGATAAGAGCTGAAAGCATCTAAGCTCGAAGTCATCCGAAAGACGACGCATCTCAGGGGACTCGTAGAAGACGAGTTTGATAGACAGCGGGTGTAAGTACCGAGGTTCGCCGAGGTATTCAGCCCAGCTGCACTAACCCCCCGAGCATCTAAATTTCGAGATACACACTACATGTGAGTCTCTGTCCAAAAGAGCATATCAATTCACATTCGAAGGAAGAGTTGTGCACGGCCATAGCGGAGGGGTCCTACCCGGTCCCATATCGAACCCGGAAGTCAAGCCCTCCTGCGTCGGTTCCGGTACTGTGGTGCGAAAGCCCACGGGAAAGACCGTCGCTGTGCCACTCTCCTTCACCTCCCCGCAACAAAATTTTAATGATAGACGCAGTCAATTCAGGTGTCAAGATGCCAATTTCCACCGGTGATATACTCGGACACTCTCAAGTTGGAGTTTACCTAAGTGTCGTCGGGGATGTTCTATTCATACCCAGTACGTTGGAAGACGAGATAGCAAACGAGATTGAGTCATCATTTGATATGGAATCTCATAGGATTACAATCGGCGGATCCGCCCTCCTGGGGAGCCTGATTCGCGGAAATAAGAAGGGAGTGGCAGTGGCAGATATTGCAACACAGGATGACTTGGACGAATTATCCAGCTTCGGAGATGTGGTAATTCTGGAGAGCGGAGTCAATGCCGCCGGGAATCTAATCGAATGTAATGACAAAGGGGCCATAGTAAGCCCGACAATCCCGGTTGCTGGAGCGGAGATGATTTCAGACGTGTTATCCGTGACAGCAATTCGCTCTCAGGTTGCAGGTCATGGAACTGTTGGAAGCATGATGGTGGCAAACAACAACGGAGTCCTGATTCATCCTGACGTTAAGAGCGCAGAAGCAGAGGCGATAGAGCAAGCAATGCAGGCTCCTGTTATGGTCGGAACTGTGACTTTCGGCTCCCCGTTCGTTGGCGCTGGATGCTGTGCTAGCGATACACACGCGTTAGTTGGCTCAGGATCAACCGGTCCGGAATTAAATCGGATAGAGGATGCACTGGGACTCATTTAGAGAATATAGAGTAATCAACATTATTCTTATCAATCGAAGAAACAACCTCTGGCATTGGATATTTCAGACCCGTCGCCGTGTTGAAAAGGACTACAGAATCATTCGTTGAGACTGAGCCAGTCTTGATACATTCTCGATATGCGGCTACTACTGCAGCACCCTCTGGGCATAGAAGCAATCCCTCCGTCTTTCCAACTTGCTCCTGTATTTCCAAAGTCTCCTCGTCAGATACAGCCATCGCTAATCCTCCTGATGATCTTACAGCATCCAAGATCAGGAAGTCACCGAGAGCCGATGGCACTCTAATGCCAGAGGAGATCGTCTCCGCATTTTCCCAGAATTCTGCAAATTCACTGCCCTCTTCCCATGCCTTGACTATTGGCGCGCATCCTGTCGACTGTACTGATATCATCTTGGGCAATTTACAGTCGATCCACCCGAGCTCTTTCAACTCGTGAAAGCACTTCCACATTCCAATAATTCCAGTCCCCCCTCCCGTGGGGTAGAATATTACATCCGGAAGATTCCAATCCATCTGCTCAGCAAGCTCAAGACCCATGGTTTTCTTGCCTTCGATTCTGTAAGGCTCTTTCAGAGTCGAGACTGCGAACCAGTCTATCTCTTCCATTCCATCTGAGATTATACTCCCGCACTCGTCGATTAAACCATTAACAATATGGGTAGAAGCACCTTGAATCTGTGTCTCCCTCATGTTGATTTCTGGAGTATTGTCCGGACAAAGAACTGTGCAACGTATCCCCGCTCTGGAAGCGTATGCTGCCAAGGCAGATCCCGCATTTCCATTGGTTGGAATTGAAAGATGCCTAATTCCCAGTTCTTTGGCCATTGAGACTGCCATACCAAGTCCTCTAGCCTTGAATGACCCAGTAGGTAGCCTCGACTCATCTTTGATGAAAACTGATTCAGCCTCGAATCCTAAAATAGTAGAGAGATTTTCAAGTCTGATCAAAGGAGTAATTACCTCTCCGAGAGAGACCATGTTCTCCTCCGATGTTACAGGTAGAAGTGGCGAATACCTCCAGAAACCGGGTTTTTTCGAATCTTCGATAGAACTTCTAGTGATCTCCTTAGATAGTCTCTCCAAATCATATTTTACGACTATCGGCTTCCCTATTGTGGATATCGTGTGGACGATTCCACGATCAAACCTCTCTCCCGAATATGCACATTCTAGGTGACTTACGTAACTCCTCATGAATCCCGATGAGCGAGGTGTTCGATGAATATGCCGCTCTAAACCGCTGTCGGGGCCACGTGATCCTCATTTTTTGAATCAGAACTCCTCACTCTGTTCCAGGCTTCTTTCATGAGATTATCATGGCAGTCCCTGCAATAGTTGAATCGTTCGTATGCCTCTCTGAAAGAATATGCCTTCTTTCCGCTTGAGACAAGATATCCATTAGGAGAAAGCCTGCTAACAAGTGTTGCTTTGGAAGAGCAATCATCGAAATCGCAAGTAGCCATCATTCACCCTCTTTTTTGCTATCCACAATTTCCATCAGCGGTACATTCGCCTCAATTCTCTCCCCCGGTTTGCACATTATTTTCTCAACCTTCCCATCAATACCGGCCTTAATTTCGTTTTGCATCTTCATCGCTTCAAGTACAATTACTACACTACCGCTGTCTACTTTATCACCTTCGGAAACTAGTACTGACACTATTTTTCCTGGAATCGCTGAGGAAATAAGTCCTGAACTCGGCCCCCCTCCTCTGTTAGAATCTCGCTTCTTCCGCTGGCCTCGCCTCGACCCTTGATCTATCTCGACTTCGTACAATTTTCCATCTATGGTAACCTCCCATTTCCCATCATCGAATTGAATCTCCACTTCGTACTCTACTCCATTAACAGTTACTTTCCTCTTCTCAGACAAACTACTCACCTCTTAGAGCTCCTACTTGATTTGGAGTTTAGCAATGAGGAGTTTCCCGAAGCCATCATTCTATGCGAAATCGACCAGTTACTTCCAGGTTCCCTCCCCCTAGAAGGAGCAATTGCCACTCCCAATTCTCCGCTCAATAGTACTGCTGAGATAACTGCGACTATTTCCTCAGGCTCTAATTTCCCAACACTCATGATATCACAACGGGATATTTCCATGCTTCTTCTCGGGCCTAGGCTCTTCTTTCTCCAGAATAGCGCCCAATGCCTTGACTAGGGCAGACCTAGTTTCAGAAGGCACGATAACATCGTCAAGATAACCCAATGCAGCAGCCTTGTATGGGTTTGCAAATGACTCCTCGTAATCGTCAACTAGCCTCTGCCTCTCCTGATCGGGATTTTTCGAACTATCTATTCTCCTCCTATGGATAATTTGCACGGCCCCCTTTGCACCCATGACTGCAAGTTCAGCAGTCGGCCAAGCAATGTTGTAATCTCCTCTTATGTGCTTCGACGACATCACATCATAGGCACCACCATACGCCTTCCTTGTGATAACTGTCATCTTGGGAACTGTTGCCTCTGCGAAGGCGTAGAGTAGTTTGGCACCGTGCCTGATTATGCCACCCCACTCCTGGCTAGCACCTGGTAGAAAACCGGGTACGTCAACAAAAGTCAACAGTGGGATGTTGAATGCGTCACAAAAGCGCACAAATCTTGCTGCTTTAACTGAGGCATCGATATCTAAACAACCTGCTAGATGCATTGGCTGGTTTGCCACAACTCCGATCGATTGCCCCCCAAGCCTACCTAGTCCAATAATTATATTCGGAGCAAAACCATCCTGAATTTCTAGAAAACTATCCAAGTCTAGAACCTCCTGAATTACCTCGCCCATGTCGTAGGGTCGACTGGGATCTTCGGGAACAAGAGAGTCCAGAGAATCACAACTTCTCTCCAGAGGATCACTAGTCTCAATCGAAGGGGCAATGTCTAGGTTGTTGGATGGAATTAGTGATACCAGCTCCCTAACTATGTCCAATGCTACATGATCATCCTTTGCGGTGAAGTGAGTTACTCCTGATTTTGTTGCATGTGTGGTTGCCCCTCCTAAATCTTCGAAGCCTACTTCTTCATTCGTAACGGTCTTGATAACTTCTGGACCAGTAATGAACATATGAGAGGTCTCTTCAACCATTACAACGAAATCAGTAATCGCAGGCGAATATACTGCTCCCCCAGCACATGGGCCCATGATGACAGAAATCTGTGGAATAACTCCACTCGATCTGACATTTCTGAAGAAAATCTCCGCATAGGAACCCAAACTGGCGACCCCTTCCTGAATCCTTGCACCACCACTATCATTCAGACCAATTACTGGAGCTCCTGTTTTCAGTGCCATGTCTAGAATCTTGCATATCTTAAGCCCGTGCATCTCACCTAGGGATCCCCCATATACGGTGAAATCTTGAGCAAAGCAGTAAACTAATCTTCCATCAATGGTTCCATAACCACAAACTACTCCATCTCCAGGGATTACATTCCTATCCATATCAAAGTCTCTACACCTGTGCTCTACCAAAGCATCAACTTCAGTGAATGAGTCCTCATCTAGTAATTCCTGGATTCTCTCTCTTGCTGTCATCTTCCCTTTAGCGTGTTGCGCAGAAATCCTCTTTTGGCCTCCTCCTGATTGAGACTTCGCCTTCCGGCGTCTAAGCTCGTCAATCTTGTCAGAGTTTCCACTCACGAGGGGGAATGGGAATAGGCCGCACATGAGCATTCCTGAGAAAATAGAATTTCATATGCGGTTGCTTGAAGTCATATTGCCACTTGCAACTTACATAAACATGCGAATTGTGATTGCCAAACCTGGACTAGATGGGCACGACAGAGGAGCAAAAGTCGTCTCCAGAGCATTGAGAGATGGGGGTCATGATGTCATCTATACCGGTCTCAGAAAGACTCCAGAGGAGATTGTACGTATTGTAAACGACGAAGATGCAGAGGTTCTCGGTCTATCTACGCTCTCTGGAGCACATGATTCTCTAATACCAAAGATTTGCGAGCAGCTAATAGAGAATAGACTAGGAAGTGTAATTGTTTTCGCAGGAGGCATTATTCCGGAAAGAGATATAGAAGCCCTATTTCGATCGGGCGTCAGAGCAGTCTTCGGGCCCGGAACTCCCACTTCGGATGTTTTGGATTTCTTGAATGAGGCTCTGATTCGAAAACAAAATGGAAATCCAGTTGGAGTCGGAGACGATTCGGGGTGGAATTGGAATGACTGACATCAGTGATCTATTGGAATCAGCAAAATTAGGCGATCGAAGAAGCCTATCAATGCTCATTTCTGCAATTTCTGAATCCGGGGACTCCCCAATTATCAACACCGCGACAGGATGGATTCTCGGAGTCACAGGGCCTCCTGGATCGGGAAAATCAACTCTTATCGGACAGATGGTCAGGAAATGGGCATCTTCAGGTGAACGTGTCGCTGTACTTGCCCTAGATCCCACATCTCCGTTATCCGGTGGCTCTTTGCTTGCTGATAGAATCAGAATGGAGGGGGACGACCTGAGAGAGAACGTGTTTGTGCGGTCTATACCCTCTGGCAAGACTCCAGGTGCCATTTCTCCTATCCTTTGGCCGATATGTGGTGTACTCACTGAATGCGGATGGACTCGAATAATTGTTGAGACTGTAGGAACTGGACAGTCTGAGTTCAGAATAGCTGCCTTGGTAGATCGACTACTTCTTGTTGACGGCCCGGATAGGGGGGATATCATCCAAGCAGAGAAAGCAGGGATTCTTGAGTTGGCTGATGTAATTGCCGTTAACAAATCAGATTTGCCAGGTGCGTCTTCAGCAGCACAGCATATACGCTCCTCACTAAGTCTCGCAAGCGATGACAATCGTGAGGTTGTCCTGGTTTCGGCGAAAGAAGGACATGGTATTCAGGAACTTGTTGAGATCATTGAGAAATGCGAACCTCAGAATACACGAGGAAAGATGATGATGATGGAGAGATTAATCTCTGAATGGGATGCGGCTCTAGTTTCCCATCCTGAAATAGACAATATCATCTCCGAACTATGTGACGGTTCTATAACCGTTAGACAAGCCATCGAAATATTGGTTTCGTCCATGAGAGATGGTGGTTTGTAAGTGTCATCAGATGAAAACGACTTATTCGTAGATCACGTAAATCATTCGATTGGGGGCTTCGGAGGTCATGCTTTCAGAAGGCTTACACACATCTCAATGGCTTGTATACCCTATCTATACTATGTCCACGGAGAAGATATATCTTCAATTTTCTCTCTAGAGATGAGGGAGTTTGTTAGCGTAGTTTGTATTCTGCTTCTTGTTATTGAGGCTATACGACTTAGAACAGGAATTGTTATTGTGGGCCAGAGAGAATACGAGTCCAGACAGATTTCCGCGCTAGCATGGGGGGCTCTTGCAGTAGCATTGGCCTTGCTAATTTCTCCTGAGGGGGAAGGAGACGGAATGGAGGCGGGTTTGTATGGAGCCCCAATTATCCTAGGCATGACTCTAGTCGACCCCACAATGGGCGAGGTAAAGAGGAAGATGAGAGACCTTAGATTGGCAATAATCTCTGGACTAGTTGTTTCTTACTGCGTGTGGCTTGGTTGTCATTTCTGGATTGGTACTGATTTAATTGTAGCAGTCTTGCTAGCCCCTTTGACGGTCCTTGGTGAGTTGCCCTCAACGAAGGTTATTGACGATAATGCGACAATGGTTCTTTTCCCCCTCTGCGGCCTAGTGCTCCTATTGCCATTGCTGTGATTCTGCTCCCGTCATGTTTACATTCTAATTTCAAATCCCGGGGTCATAATATGGGTGAACAAGATTCAGATTTGTGGGAATCTCCTCTGAAACAGAGTACATACATGTTTATCTGGGCAGTAGCTTCAATAGCATCTTTCGCCGTTTTCATCAAGTATTTCTAGCCGCAATTTCCCTTTCCGATGAAATTAGTACACTCTTCCCGTGAGGCCCTCCCGGTCCACTGTATCCCCCGTGTCTACCATCAGAACGAATTACTCTATGGCATGGAACTGTGATTGGATTTGGGTTGGCTGCGCAAGCATTGGCAACAGCTCTTGATGATCCGGGATTTCCGATTGAAACTGCAATTTCTTTGTATGTCCTAGTTTGTCCTGCGGGGATATTTTTGATTTCATCCCAGACTCTATTCTGGAACGGTGTCCCTGTCATTTATTCTTCTTCCCCCGCCAACCATCCTTCATCCATTTCCTCCATCCCTACTATCTCATAGTTCGAAGGGAAGAGTGCAATGGCAACTCCAATTACTATACATGAGATTCCGAACCAGAATGAGCCCGTTATCATCAACTCCATTCCAATTGCGAATAGGAATAGGCCACCAAGATTAGATACCCACACAAGGGTCTTGAAAGTAGACAATGAAACCCCACTCGCTCTCTTTGTTCTATGAGGGCCAAACTCTGCCCCGAACCTGACTGGATCATCCTCTCCCATGCAATCACCTATCAATCATTATTATCGCATCAGTGGGGCAAGCAAGCACGCAAAGCTTGCATCCAGTGCAGGGGTCCCTGAGGACTCTTGCCTTCCTGTTAACATCAATGTCCATAATTGGGCTAGCCAGCGGTGTATCGTACAACTCTATCGCATCGTCATCACAAACTATCGTGCACTGATCACAACCTATGCACAACTCTTCCTTTACCCAAGCAACCGCGTCTTCCCCTCCCTTCAGGAGGGCCTCTTCTTCTGCCCTCATTGAATTCAGTTGCTTCCTAATTCTGGACTGCTCAGCAGCCCTCCTCTTCAGGACGTCACCGATCTTGGTCATGCTCCTAGCCTCTGGACTCTTCTATCTGCCTAGCCAGGAAGCTTACAACATCTAGAATCTCGAAGTCATGTCTTGGGTCTCCCTCGAACTTCAGACACTCGAAATGAGCAACACATTTTGGACAAGATGTCAGCATGATGTCTGCTCCTGTTTCCCTTACTTCATCGAATCTCTGGACCCTTAGTGCCCTGCTGTTCTCGTTACATGACATCATGCTGGAGACCCCACAACAGAGGGCGTCTTCTCCGGTATGTTCCATTTCCACTAGATTCACTCCCTCTACAGAACCCACCAGGTCCCGTGGCTCGTCATAGATATTCATCTGCCTGCCCAGCCTGCATGGATCGTGGTAAGTTACGGTGACCTCATCATTTGACTTCAGGCCCATGTCGAAACCCTTCTCGACGAGGAATTCTGTGGTGTGCATTACCTTCATGTCATCTAACTCATAATCCAAAGCGAAGGTTCTGAAACACTCAGCACAAGAAGTAACTAGGGTCTCTATCCCACTCTCTCCGAGCTTCTTTTGATTGTAAGCCTTCAACTTCTCGAAGACCTCACTCATCCCCTGCCATTTCTGGTCATGTCCGCAGCACTTCAGGAAGTCCCGACCCAGGTATGTCACATCCTCTCCCATCTCCTCGAAAATCGTGAATGCGGAAGTTGTGGCGTCTCCGAGATCCATCGTGCCCTTATTCACGTGACTGAAGACCATCTCCTGGTCAATGTAGTCTACACATCCTGGATAGTAACCTATGCTAGAGTCTAACGGATACTCCTCTACAGGGATAAATGAGTCGTCCGCGTCTTCTTCTGCTTCAGCAGCTAGTACTGCTTGCAGCACAGTGTGAGGGATTTCTGTAGCAGGAGGGCCACCTACGACAAGGTTCCTTCTGATGTCAATATATGAGTCGTAGTCGACTAATTGTGGACAAGCATTGGTACATGCGGTGCAGGTGAGGCACGAGTAAAGTGGGACTCCGTCGTCTTCGTTATTCCAGGTGTTGTAGATTATGTTCAGTTTATCTCCAGCGTTGAACAACCTCACAGGACAGGCATCATCGCACAAATCGCATCCATAGCACTTGTTCATCTCCCATTCGTATCCACGAGCCATGCTCCTCAGGAGCATGAAAACAAGAGCCCCTACTCCCAGGCACGGTATGAACATCGAGTAGATCAGCTTAGCATCAAGACTCTTTGGATTCTTCTTGTACGTGGGATTTGTGACCGACATGGTTGCCAGTTCCTCATCGCTGAGGCTGACTTCTGATCTGATTAGTGCAGTTCCATCATCGTTGAGCAGTAGAGGCTGATAGGAAACTGCTGAGAAGTCTGAAATCATTGTTACCGAGTCATTAACCTGCTCGGACAGGGTAGTGAAGGAAATCGTGTAAGATCTTCCAGAATCGAGGTACATCGTTCCTGACTCGCAGGTGGAGCCGGTGTTAGACCAAAGCTCCTGCCCCGAATCATCTGTTAGAGTCAGGCTCTGAGAGTGCTCACCAGCATTTCTTACTGTAGTTCTGAAGTTGCAACCTATGTCAGTTTGAACCTTGGATATGCCAAGATCCTCAACCTCGAATTGGATAGACTCAGAAATTGAAATCGGGCTGCCATCATCTTCTCCTTGGTAGATGATTTCATTTGCCCCTATATTCCTGGACGTTTGAGTGTCGGCATGACCATTAACCCCGCTGAAGTCTACTATCTGGCTACGAGTTGGTTGATAAATTCCCCAGTTCACAAAATGTTTCGCAGGCAAAATACACCATTCGGAATGCGTCGTCCCCTCTTCCATAGTTTCCCAGACAGACAGAGAGCTCGTTTGCTCATATGTGAGGCATTCGTCCTCCCACTCCTCCCATACTGGCCCCTTCTCCACGTGGATTAGGGTATCTCCCGGCTGCCCCCTTATTCCATCCAACTCCACGAGCTTGGCATCATACTGGTACTCCCAGAATCCCATTGTTCCCAGACCCCTCTGATTCCAGAATCCGTTTTCGTAGACTGGCCAAGTTACTGTACATAGGAGAACGGTGGCTACCACAGACCCTACGGCGACCTGTCTTCCTAGAACGGGAGTCAGCCTGGAGCCCATCGGCCCTATCAGGAACTTCCTCACCGAGAAGTATAGTACGACGAAGATGAAAACCCCTGTAAGGATCCATGGAACCGCATTGAATACCTCAGCAGTCCATGGGGGTTGAGTACCGCAGAAGAAGGTCCCATGAGACCCGGCCCAACAGTAATCACTACGATTCTGGCCATACATCTCCAGGAATATGTTAATCGAGAATACAGAAATGAACCATACGTGTGCAAGGTAAACGGCTCCCGCGGTGGCGAACCAGGGATCCTCTACCCCTCTCTTCTCTCTCTTTCCAATGATGAATGGCGGTAGTGCAAGAATAGCAACTGGGAGCCCAGTGATCATCGCCCCCCATACTCCTGCGTTCCATGACACGATTGGCTGACCGAAGAACTCCCCTATTGGGCCAGCAGGGATGTCGAATTGTGGCAAATACTCGCCCCATCTTAGGTAACCGTAAGAGAATAGAACGTACCAATCCGGGAAAACGAACCCTGCCTGAGCATACGGATCTGCTGCATTGTGCAGAGGAGGAGGAATAATCCACGAATAGAATGCTATCACCATCACTATCGAAGCGAAAATGATAGTGTCCCTGAGAACTTCCGTCGGCCAGAAACCATGACCTGTATGCACTCTCCTCCTTTCCTCTTCCGCCCCTAGGAGCTGCTCCTTCTCGCTAACATAGGTGTCCGCAATTCTTCCAAATCTCTCTATAATCCCCATCTAATCACCTCAGTGCGGCTCCGCAATTCCCTGTACCCACACAATGAATAGGTGAGCTAGAATGAGAACAGTTACAATCAGCGGCAGTACGAACACGTGGAGGAAGTACATCCTGACTACTGTCTGACCCGTCAATGTAGTACCTCCGAACATAGCATTAGCCACCCACTCCCCAATCAGCGGGGTGGCCATGGCCATGTTGATGCCGATAGTGGCCGCCCCAAAGGCCAAACTGTCCCATGGCAGCAAATATCCCGAGTAACCGAAGAAAATCGAGAAGAACATTAGAGCGACTCCGATCAGCCAGTTCAGTTCCCTGGGGTTTCTGTATGCTCCAGTGAAATAGACTCGACACATGTGCAGGAAAACTGCCGCTACGAAGAAGTGCGTCCCCCAATGGTGGATAGACCTGATGATATATCCGAAAGGCAATTCTAGCATGATGAACTCCATCGATGCATAGGCCGGTGTCGGATCAGAGTCCAAATCCCCTCCGGGGACATAGTAGAATCCTAGAATGGTGCCAGTAATGACCAAGATGATGAATGCCAGGAATGAAATCCCGCCCAAGCAGTAGAGCGGGTACCAATACCAAATTATTCTCAGTTTGTACTTCTCGGCATGAGTCAAAGGCATCTGACGATGCATGCTGTAGTAGGAGTCTTTGCTCATGCCCCAGTAGTCTTGAATCCTGAATCTGGTGTCTAGCCAAGAGAAAGCCCATAGGAACAACTTCTCGGCTAGACCCATGCTACCTGCATTTGTCTCTACTGCTCTCAAGATGTCCTTCCTTGGCATATCGTCCCTCTCTCTTCTCAGTGTGAAGGCGACAATTACTACAACGAAGGCTATGAAAATCCATAGGAACCAGAATTGAATCATATTTTTCACCTACCCGCAGAATGTGTACCAGTCCATGAAGTCTGGAAGCGCCTCAATGACCCCGCCAGTTACTGTAAAAGGAATCAGTGGCATGCCGTACGGAGCAGGTCCACCGGTCTTCTTTACTCCTATGAAGTCAAACTCTTGTCCATTGGATCTGTTTCTAGCAGTATTCTTCTCTATTACGGTGTGGTCGTACCTGCTGGAGTGGCAGATGCAGAACGATTTGTTTCCACTTGAGTCAGTTCCACCAGGCAGCCAGCTATCCGCAGTGAAGTCGTTACTCACCAATTGCCATCCAGGAATGCAGCACAAGTGAGGGCATCTGGCGAAAACAATGATCAGGTTATCATGAATGTTCAATGATGCAAATTCCTCCTTTTCTTCGATTTCATAGCCGGATCCTACATATGCACCCCCGGCGGTGTATCCATCCATCATCTGGAATCTAGGGGTGCCTGCTTCTAATGGCTTGTTTTTGTTTTCCTCGTGTGGGACGTATGTGGCTATGATGGGTAAGCCGGACCAAAGCCCTGCAGCTCCAACCATTCCGGTAGTTGTGTTCGCGGACTCGTCTACGAAAGATTGCAACGTCATAGGCTGCTTGTCCATGTTACTGTACCACACATCTGAACCCTTGGGGACATAGAATTTTATGGAAGAGTCCGAAGCACCTCCTTCCGCTTGGCCCATTAGGAAAGAAGCAAATCCCACACTGCCTAGTGAGGCTGTAGTAATCAATCCAGCTGCCGTATTGAAAGACAGCCTCATGAACTCCCTTCTGTCTATTGCACCGCTCCTCTCGTGAATGACATCATCCTCAGAGGAGATAGGACGTAGCTTGAATTTCCTTGCCATTTTCAGACCTCATACTTTTTCCAAGAGTTTGTATCGTGACTTGTGATGTACTTGTTTCTCCTGTGCTTGACAATTATCACGTCCGGAAGTACATATTTTAGATACACAATCCCCATGATTATTAGCGTGAGCAGAGTCATTGCCAGATTGAATGCGAGCAGTTGCTGATCCCAGTGTTGGTATAGTCCGTATGCTAGGGCTCCCGCCCAGTAAAGAGTCCAAAGAATCCCCCATAGTCCTACCATTATGATCAGCCACGAATCCCCCGAAGGTGCAAGACTAGCTCTTACAATTGTCCCGGGCTTGACTTCGTTGAATACTCCATGATTGACTGCTGCTTCGAAGGCCTCTTCCGTCAGCGCAGCATCTTCAAGAGCCACTCTAGCATCTTCCACGCTGACCTTTCCGGACTTTACTTGTCGCAAAAGCCTCATCACAGTGTCGTCTTTCATAGTTGATCGCCTCTTCTAAGATGTTTTATTCTTAGCCTCAGTAGGTTACTTCTACCCTTGTAATGCCTGGAGAAACCGTATCTAAGGAATAGCCCGCAGAACAAAATGACTAGCATTACTGCTCCGAATCCAAGGAGTCCCAACCAGTGGGCAAGGAGCTTAGCTCCCATTTTGTGGATGTCTTTCTTTCCTTCAACAGGTGCGGGGGGGTTTATGTCCCCATTCCCTGAGAAAACGGTTTTTGTCCTTCCATTGTCTTCACCTTCGTCAACACTGGCAGTAAGGCGATTCCAACGGTCTAGACTAGATGGGGCTAAATCGCCATTTACTGAGTTCCCTGCAACATTGAAAACCACTGAACCCGAACCTTCAGACGGACTCGTCCAAACAAACATCCACGACCTATCGGAAGTTCTAGATCCTGCATCGGTGTGTGTTAGGGTGGCCACATCTCCCTCCCAATTTTGGACCATCGACTCGAATCCTTCCGAAGCGTCAAGAGACCCCTCACTGACCCTCATGGCAAATCCGGCAGTATGCGAATCAAGATTTGCCTCAGGTCCTCCAATCAGCTGCAGCTTCATCTCGTAGGAGGTATCCGGTGCATAGTGGAAAGGAACTCCATCGATAATCACTGTAACAGAATTGTCTGGCTCCTCTGCATGACAGGTGCACCCAGCGATGGAAACCTCACCTTGGCCATTCGCATTTCCTCCGACACCACTATGCAAAGCCTCACCAGACCCTGCAACAAATACTGATACTAAGATTAGAACAAGTGTCTTCTGTCTAGATGCCATCTTTCGTTCACCTAGCATCTGCTACATTTGACTCCAGAAAAAAGGGGGATATTAACGTTCCACTACGGCCCCTTCGGGGCCGAACATAATGCTCTTTTTCAAAAAATTTCAAACACCTAGTCTTGAGTGCACAATCATGGCCTCCCCAAGGTGGAAGAATACCTACTCACTCAGCCCCGAACAAATCACACAACTTGAGGAGGCAGAGGATAAGATGGAATCCATGGAAATTAGCGAAGCAGAAGAGATTCTTCTTTCAATGATTAAGTTTGATTCTAACTGTATCCCGGCCTTGAATGTACTCGGACACCTCAATGGAAGGCACCTCTCAGATTTCGAGATCGCTATTGAGTACTACGACAAGGTACTGTTGCTGGAACCAGAAAATGCTTGGGCAAGAGATGAAAGAAGAAGATACCGAAGATACTTGGATTACGATTAGAACAGTATAAACTGGCTACCTAGGTTCCGAATCCATGGAACCGGGCTCCATACTAATTGTGGGCGTCGGTGGAATAGGTTGCAAGTGGTCCTCACGTGCACATGGGAGGTGTCAACAACTCTCCGAGTTATTACTTATTGACGCTGATGAATCTTCTTTCTCTTCTGAATTTGAAGCCCATTGCCTTCATCTGGATGCATCAGGAAGTGGAAAAGGAACAGCCGCACTGCCAAATTTGGCTGCACATCGGCTCAACGAAGGAGTAGCCAACATCCAAGGGATGCTAAAAAACTCGGAACTCGTAATTATCCTTGCCGCCTTAGGTGGGGGAACTGGTTCCGGTGCAGCAGCAGAAATCGCTGCTCGATCGGCAGAGGCAGGAAGCCTTGTAATCAGTATTGTTGGAATGCCCTTTGCCGAACAACCTCTACGTTCCGCTATTGCAGACAAGGCCATTCCCGCAATAGAGAGGAACTCTGATCTGTGCATTCGAGTCAGCCTTGAGAGACTTGCCTGGCAGGCTAGGCATCGTGAATCTGACTGGAAGATGGGGTCCGAATGGATAGGGGAATTAATCGAAGGCCTGGTAACAACTCTAGCCAGGGTCGGGAAGATGAATCTCGATCTGATGGACCTTCGAACAATAGTTGGTAGGCCAGGTAATGCGACCTTGATAGTCGGTAATGGGGCTACTTCAGATCCAGATGAGGTAGTTAGGATGGCAAGGAACTCACCCCTATCAGAAATATCGATTGATGGGGCCAAAGGATGTATGATACAAGTGGAGGGGGGGCCAGATATGACGCTAGGTCACCTGAACATGGTTTCAGAGGCGTTCGTATCAACCCTGGATGAGGATTGCCAGGTAATTCTTGGTGCTAGAGCAAGCGATGATTTAGTTGGAAGGTTACGGCTTGTAGCCGTTGTTAGCGGCCTCTAGTGAACGATCTCAACAATATCATCATCACCAGACCCCTCAACTATAGCAGGTTGGAAATGAGGCTCTTCCTCAGGAGTCGGTGAATGCTCAGAAGACTCAAGTCGTGCCCCTAATTCCTCGGATAGACCTACACGAGAGAGCGAGATTGGACAGATCGCTAACATCACAACCGCAGTGATAGCATGTCCAATAGCAGTTGTTGTCATTAGGCTGCCCTCGGAAAGCACAGTCAAAGAAGATACACTACCGCAATATGCAAGCCCGAAACATACTCCCCAAAAAATTGCTGATTGTCCTTGGAAAATCCTCCAACCCCTCTTATGACCTTTCTTTGACAATGACCAAACTGCCAAAACGATAGTAATTGACATCAGAATGCCCTCTTCAATAAAGAGGCCGACTGAAGACTGATCTACGGTGAACGGGGCCCTTCTCCATGAACTTAGAAGATGCCAGCAGGAAGTGATGAAAATAAGAAAATAAACTCTGTCACGAGCTACTCCATCTACTTCCGCCCCCTCTCTGGATGATTTGGTATAACGCTCCATCAATACTCCCAGAAAAACAATTGTGATCAGGAAAATGAACCATACCAAGTTGGTCGAGAAATTCGCATTTGAGGGATTAACTGCCCCATATCCAAACCACCAAACTAGAGGTGCGAGTAAAAGTAAGGAAATTACTATTCTAAATAGCGATGAACTAACTCCAGACCTACTATCTCTGGGCGGGCCTCGGATTTTCTTCCCGTACTCAATCCAACCTACAGTCAGAGTAAGTCCCTGAAACAACGACATTGCAATGAACATCATTGCTAGAATCAATTTCAAATCGTTCAAATTTTCTTTGCTTAGAATGGTGTTTAAGAAGTACCAGATTAAGGTTGCTAGGGCAATAACAGGTAGGGTCTTAATCAGACCTTTGGTTAGGTACTTCCTCTTTAGAACTCCTTCGCCATTGGTTTCGACTGTTAGTAGGAATCTTCCCAGACTGCTGGGACGAATCAATGCCGCAACCATGTATGATAACGATAGGGAGACAAATATTGCTGCGCCTTGGCTTTCTGATCCGAATACATCCATACTCATTGCACCATACAGTGAGCCCGAGAATATCACGAGTAAGACGATATGCGGGAGAGTTGACGGGTCAGAGAAAATAGTAAACGCGCTTTCTGACTTGCGAAGGTCTTCAGGAGTACCGTTGTTCACACATCCGCGTGAACCCACTATTGGTTAAGGTAAACCCCTTCGGGATACCATGCCGAGGCCAAAAAAGGCAGCAAGGGGTAAACACAGGTGGGTTGCTATACAGGTCAATAAATCGATCCAAAGAGATAGTTTGAAGAAACTCCTAGGAGAAAGTCTGAAGGGACTAGAATGGAAACTTTTCGACTCAGAGAAACAGTCGAAAAGAACATTTGCCATAATCAAAATAACTCTATCCGACTATCAACAGGCTCTATCAACACTGAACGAGATCTCCGGATTTGAAACTATCACTAGTTCTGGAAAGATTAGGCTAGTAAGGGAACGTGTGAAATCCTACCTGTAGCCTAACCACTCAATTATGTCTAGATCCCCAATATCTACACTTCCAATAGACCCCCCAGTAACCCGTAACTCACCTAACTCGTTCAATCCAGACGGCCTAACTATTTCATTGCCCAATCTTACAGCAACACCTCTGGACAGAGATTTTGATAGGGATATCCAAGATTGGATGACCAGGCTATCCTTGCTTGGGAGGGGCAAGATTCCAGTCTTCTCGAAAATAGAAGAAATCCCCCTATCTATTTTTTTGAAAATCTCCTTAGCATCAATGTCACCGAGGGTCTCTTCCCATCCGCAAACCCGAATTTCCTTCTCTCTAGAAAAACCAAATCGATTTATGCCAATCCCTATTCTAACTCCGCTACCTTCGTCATTCGAAGACTCAACAAGGACCCCTCCCATCTTCTCTCCTTTTCTGTTAAGGATATCGTTCGGCCACTTCATTTCTGCTTCCAGAACCGTGGAAACCACAGCTCCAACACTAGTTTGGATAATTCCCGGAGAGAACTCGTCAATTAGGTTCGACCCTAATTTCCACGTGGCGAAAACCCCGCCTTCCTCTGAGATCCATTGGGAATTCTTCCTCCCTCTCCCATTCGTCTGAGTCTTGGACATGACTCTCACCCAATCTCCACCCGATATTTCCATAACTTCTTCCATTGTCGAAGAGCAAGTATCAATAATAGTTGGAGTGTGACCCGCTCCGGTCTTCCAAAAAGCCACAATCTCAATCTTTTCTTCCCCAAATCTCTCCGAACCAAGTGTACGGGATGTCCACCCTCTTCGTTCCCAGTCAACAACCTTACTTTTTCCCTCAGGCTCTGTCTTCATTACCATCAATGCCAATAACTCATTCGCATTATGTTGGGAATCTAAGAAATTTAGAAGCTCTCCACCCCAACCCTTCCCTGGAATTTCAGACCATGCAATTTCCTCTATTTTCTCAAATTCATCGTCCTCATCTCCTCTTTCAAGATAGGGGAGATTCCATATCACTAATCCTGTTCCCTCTGGGACTGCTAAATTTTCTCCTACGCCAGATTCGATTATTCTATGACTTCCTGGAATTCCATTGTTCTCCATATTGCCCCTTGTAGCTGAAACTGCAAATGGATTCAAGTCGCAAGCTGAAACTTCCCAACCAAGAGTCGCTAAGACCATAGTAACTATTCCTGATCCGCATCCAATTTCTAGGGCCTTCACTCCTGGAATGGGGGTAAATTCTGAAATGACTCTGCATAGTAATAACGAATCCTCCCTTGGAGGGTATACAGTCTGAGGTGAGAATACCTCCCACTCCCCAATTCCTTCCAATGAGACTTCGGTCTTCGTCATGATTTCTTCAACCTGTTTAGAGACAAAATTGTTGTGTTAACCGGCTGTTCGCGGCTTCAACAACCTTTATGTCGTAAGCGAACTAATGGGATACGAGCCGGCTCCCCCCGGACGCCTCGCGGATTTGCGAGAGCTTTGCCATACGCAAGCCTTTTGAAGACCCCTAGGGTCGGAGGATAGCCCAGCATCAGCCATGGGCCTGTAGCTTAGTCAGGTAGAGCGCCGGGCTTTTAACCCGGTGGCCGGGGGTTCGAATCCCCTCAGGCCCGCCTGACGGCTTCTCAGGCCCTCGTTTTTCTGGGCGGGGGAAGAGTCATGGCAGTAAAGAGCTCAACAAAAAAGAGATTGATAGAGCTGGGGATCCCGGAGGATCACGCACACAAGTTGGCGGACGACGCAAATCTGGATACAATAAAGAGAATGTCCAGGGAGCAGGTTGCGAAAAAGGTCGGCCTTGAGGACGGGGTCTCTGAACTTGAGCATATCATGAGCGTGATTAGTGAACACGTAGGCTCTCGTAAGAGGAGTAAGAGCAACAGAATCACTATCTCCCGCAAGGCACTTCTGGACGAGGACATCCCTACTGGAGACTACAGATTCAATGTGCTTAACCATGTGCTCGTCCCTCATCATGAACTAGTCCCAATCGAGGATGAAGCACAGATTCTAGAGCCATGGGGGCTCAAAACGGATGATGCCTTTGGAAAGGACAGGCTCGCAAAGGAACTACTTCCTAAGATACTGATTACCGATCCTGCAATCCAGGTTATCAAGGAGGTCGAAGAATCTGAGAACGATGAGCTTCCTGCGGGTTGGCTAGCAAATAGAGTTGTCAAGGTCGTTCGATACAGCAGGTCTGCAGGACAATCAGTGGCATTCAGGCTAATAGTGGAGAGCGCATAAGGAGGAATTTAATTGAGAGAGATTGTTGAGAGTTATTTCAAGCATAGAAGCCTAGTGAACCACCAACTTGCTTCGTACAACGACTGCATCCCTATCGGAGATGGTAAGGAGAGTAGGATGGAGAACATTGTGCGGAACATTAGGATTGGTAGTGACGAACCAGTAGAAGATGACGAGGGAGGAATGGTCAAACTCGATCTTTTGGATAAAGAAATTATTGTTAGACTGAAGAATCTCAGGCTAGGCAGGCCCACAATAAAGGAGGCCAACGGGGCAGAACACCATGCAACTCCAATGGAATGCAGACTTAGGAAGCTTACTTACTTCTCGCCCGTCTATCTAGACTTCAAGATTTTTCGTGACGATTTGCCCCCGTCTCCGGGATCCGAGATGGGATTCCAGGAGGAAACTAGCGTCCACATAGGAAATTTACCGATAATGGTTAGATCGGCTAGGTGCAACCTAAACCCAAACCATGCAGATGAGAATCGACGACTCTCCCCTGAAACCTCCACTGAGGATTCGGAGAGATATACACAACTTCTACGAAAGTACGGTGAAGATCCTCTTGATCCCGGTGGTTACTTCATTATCAACGGGACTGAGAGAGTTCTGATTTCTATGGAGGATCTCGCTCCAAACAGGGTAACAGTAGAGAAGAACAAGAAGTATGCCCATGAAACCCAGGTTGCGAAAATATTCTCCCAGAAAGACGGCGTAAGGAAGCCACTGAACGTCGAAAAGAGAAGAGATGGAATGCTAATGGTGAAGATTCCTAGTGCTGGAACTACGCCCATTCCTCTAGTACTCCTGATGAGAGCACTTGGAGTAGCCAAGGATATGGATATCTTCGCCTCCATTGCAGGACCTCCCGAGGCCATGAAGTACACTGTTGCTAACCTCAACGATCTTAGGGATAATGAGGAGTATGGTGTTGACACATCTGAGGAGGCCCTAGCTTGGCTGGAGAAGAAGTTCGCAGCAGGTCAGCAGAAGGAGTACAGAGAATCCAGAATCCAAAACTTACTCGATAACGAACTACTACCTCACCTAGGATCGAAATTTGATAATAGGGAGAAGAAAGCAATTTTCCTTGGCCGTATTGCTAGACAAGTTCTAGAGATGGCCATAATGGATAAGGATCCCAATGACAAGGATCACTACGCAAACAAGCGTGTCCGTCTAGCCGGCGATCTCGTGGAGGATCTCTTCAGGGTAAGCCTTCAACAACTGGCTCGGGACTTGAAGTACCAGTTGGAGAGACACCACAACAGGAAGAGGGAACTAAGAATTTCTTCGTGCCTTCGTCCTGACGTCCTTACAACCAAGATTATGCATGCCCTTGCTACAGGAAACTGGGTCGGCGGGAGGTCAGGAGTAAGCCAACTCCTTGATAGGACGACATACTTGTCTGCACTGTCTCACATGAGGAGGGTCACGAGCCCACTCGTTCGAAGCCAGCCCCATTTCGAGGCAAGAGATCTGCATCCTACACAATGGGGCAGGCTGTGTCCCAACGAGACTCCCGAGGGGCAAAATTGCGGCCTTGTAAAGAATGCAGCACAAATGATAGACGTCTCAGAGGAAGTTCCCGAAGAGGATGTCAAGGCACTATTGAAGGAAGCTGGAGTAGACGATAATCCCGAAGGCTGGGCTGACGGCTCTAGGATACATGTTAACGGAGATATCTTCGGCCTTCACAAGAGACCGCACAAGCTCGTAAGCCAATTCAAGAGAAGACGCAGATCCGGTAGGATTAGACCAGAGGTTAGCATTAGGCATGACCATGAGAATCGTGACGTTTTCATCAACACCGATAGGGGTAGAATGCTACGCCCACTTCTCATCATCGATCATGGTAGCCTGCAAATTACCAAGATGCACTTGGAAGCATTAGAGTCGGGCGAGATCACATTCTCAGACCTTGTCTCTGGAGGAGTTGTAGAATGGGTAGATGCCGAAGAAGAAGAAGATCTCTTGATAGCTCCAAGACCATTCGATTTGCCGGCAGTCTCCCCAAAGAACAAACGTCCGATAAATCCAGCGAAGGTAGAGTGGACCAACCTTGGCGAGCATGGAATATCCCATGCCGAGGTGTCTGCAGAAGTAACTATGCCCAACGGCGAGTCAAAGACAGAGAAATTCAAGGTCCCACTAAACTACTACCAAGAAAATATGGACGCCCTCAAGAGGAAAGAGAAAAAGGATCACACAGTTCTGGTTTACACTCACGTAGAGATAGACCCCCAACTCATTATGGGCGTTTGCGCCTCTCTAGTCCCGTACCCTGAACACAACTCAACACCAAGGGTTACGGGTGGAACAGCCATGGTCAAGCAGAGCCTAGGAGTGGCCAGTGCGAATTTCAGACTTAGACCCGATACTCGTGCACATGTGATGCACTACCCTCAGAGATCAATTGTGGGAACACGGGCTATGAAGTCCACTAAATTCGATGAAAGACCCGGGGGTCAGAACTTTGTTGTTGCAATCGTCAGCCATCACGGTTACAACATGCAAGACGCCGTGATTATGAACAAAGCGTCTGTTGAGAGGGCCCTCGGAAGATCTGCGTTCATCAGGACTTACAATGCAGAGAACAAGAGATTCCCAGGCGGACAAGAGGAGAGGATCGAGGTTCCAGGTACGGGCCTCGATGAAATCAAGGGACTCAAGTCGTGGGATTCCTACTCTCATCTGGAAAGAGACGGACTACCAGTTCCAGAGATTGAGCTGACCAGCCAAGAAGGAGGTAGGTCTATCCTTGTAGGTAAAACTAGCCCGCCCAGGTTCCTAGAAGAATCACACGGGGCATTCCTACAGGCCCAGGAACGGAGGGAGTCCTCTATGCTAGTTCGTCACGGTGAGAAGGGTTGGGTGGACAATATCTTCGTTACAGAGTCCCTCGACTCAGGCAGGCTAGTACGAATTACTCTAAGGACAAATAAGATTCCCGAACTTGGAGACAAGTTCGCCAGTAGACACGGACAAAAGGGAATAATTGGTAGACTGGTAAATGAGGAGGACATGCCATTCACAGAAGACGGCGTAATACCTGATCTTCTAATCAATCCTCATGCTATACCTTCGAGAATGACTGTGGCCCACGTGTTGGAGATGATCGGAGGGAAGGTTGGATCCATGGAAGGCAGAAGAATAGATGGAACCGCATTCACCGGGGAAAAGGAAGAGTCACTCAGATCGGGACTACTCAGAAACGGCCTGAGGCACACTGGTAGGGAACCGATGATTAACGGAGAGACGGGAGAAAGTTTCCCTGTCGATACTTTCGTTGGCGTTATCTATTACCAGAGACTCCACCATCTGGTTAGCAGCAAACTCCACGCTAGAAGCAGAGGAAGGGTGCAAATCCTCACTAGGCAACCAACAGAGGGTAGAGCCAGGCAAGGTGGCCTCAGATTCGGAGAGATGGAGCGTGACTGTCTAATTTCTCATGGTGCATCCATGGTAATCAAGGACCGGCTTCTTGACGAGTCAGATGGCTGGAATCTAATGGTCTGCAACACTCCCAGATGCGGTCATATCGCATATTACGACTGGAAGAGAAGGACTACAATCTGCCCTGTTTGCGGCGATAGGTCAGACGTCCATAGCGTCCAGACCTCCTACGCATTCAAACTTCTCCTGGACGAAATGAAGAGTCTTGGAGTAGCAATGAGACTAGAACTGGAGGATAGAAGATGAGCGCTCGAGATGCAGCAAAGATACCCAAGAGGATAGACTCGATTAGATTCACACTGATGGATCCAAACGAGATAAGGAAGATGTCATCTGTAGAAGTAAAGACAGCAGACACCTACAAGGACGATGGCCATGCATTCAAACAAGGTCTGATGGACCCGAAGATGGGGGTGATTGACCCAGGCATCAGGTGTGAAACCTGCGGAAACAAGCACGAAGAGTGTCCAAGTCACTTCGGTCACATAGCCCTAGAGCTACCTGTGATGCACATAGGATTCACCGGTCTAATCAAGACATGCTTGAAGACAACCTGCAACTCTTGCAGCAAGGCCTTGCTGCACGATGCTCCGCAAACGCATCCTACTGATCCAGAGAAGTCCGAGCAGGACTACTACAGAGACAGAGTGAACGACATCATCCTAAAGCACGGAGTTGGTGGCAGGGAATTCAAGAAAATCATCAAGGATATCGAGAATATTTGCGCTGGCCCTAAGCGTGCAATATGCATGCATTGCGGTGCGGAGCAGGGTAAGATAATTCTGGATAAGCCCACAACCTTCAAAGAAAAGAAGGCGGATAAGGGAGAGCACAAACTGAATGCTCGCGATATCCGCGAGTGGCTCGAAAAGATACCCGATGAGCACCTAATTTTCCTCGGAATGGAGAAAGACGTTAGTAGGCCAGAATGGACAATCATGAAGGTACTACCAGTTCCTCCAATTACTGTCAGGCCATCTATCACTCTGGAAAGTGGAGATAGATCCGAGGATGACCTCACACACAAGTTAGTAGACGTTCTGAGGATTAACCAGCGACTCAGAGAAAATCGTGATTCAGGAGCCCCACAACTGATCGTTGAAGATCTCTGGGAACTGCTGCAGTATCATTGCACGACATACTTCGATAATCAGACCAGTGGCATTCCGCCGGCTCGACACAGATCCGGAAGGCCACTAAAGACCCTATCTCAGAGGCTTAAGGGGAAGGAGGGACGCTTCAGGAGTAATCTGTCTGGAAAGAGAGTAAACTTCTGTGCTAGAACAGTTATCAGCCCGGATCCGAACCTCGGGATCAACGAAGTGGGAGTCCCAGTGAAGACGGCCAAGGAGCTGACAGTACCTATCAGAGCTACAAGTAGAAACAGGGAACAACTCAGACAGATGATTCTAAGGGGCCCGGATGTCCATCCTGGTGTCAACTACATCATTAGAGGCGATAGGTTCAGGGTTAGGATTACCGATAGAACGAAGTACATCTGGGCAGGATTTAGGTGTCTGAATCCAGATTGCCATTGTGGTAGTGAAGAGGAGCCGTACATGGGTTACAGGCCTGATTTGAACGAGGTCCTCCCAGCTCCAAACTTCCTTCCAGGCCTTGTTTTGAAGGAGCAAATGCGGAGGGATCCCATGACTGACGAGCTCCTACCTGAGTGGAGCGTAGATTTGGATAGTACTCTGTCAAACCTAAGAGGAGAGGGAGAAGATGGAAACCCACTAGCTGAAGACGATCCAGATGCGGCAATACATCATCGCTGGAAGTGGGAAGTAGAAAATCCGGACGAGTACCTTCCCGATCACCTCGAGGTGAAATGCCCACACTGCGGAAGCCCAGATATCGAGGATGAACACGGTAACCTCTACCCTACAGAAGTAGAGGATCGATTAAGCACATACGATAGAGATGGCAACCCAAGGCCAGGCGTTGTTGTCGAAAGGCACCTTATTGACGGAGATGTAACCATTTTCAATCGGCAACCATCACTCCATAGGATGTCTATGCTGGTTCACGAAATAAGAGTCATGGAAGGCAAGACATTCAGATTCAACCTTGCTGACTGCACACCCTACAATGCAGATTTTGATGGGGACGAGATGAACCTACACGTAATCCAGAGTGAGGAAGCCAGGGCCGAGGCTAGAATCCTAATGAGGGTCCAGGAGCACATCATATCGCCAAGATATGGGGGCAGCGTCATTGGTGGGATACACGATCACATCACGGGTGCTTACCTTTTGACGCATGGAGAGGCATTCCTTCCTATGCCAGTTGCAATGGATGTCCTCAGCTCTATTGGATGGGAGGGCGAAATACCTCCATCAGTAGAGAGAAACGGACAGACCGGACTCTTAGGAAACGACGTCTTCAGCCTTCTTGTGAAGGGAGGCTTCACTCTGAACTTCAAGAATCGTGCTGGAGAAGAAGTCAAGGTATCTCAAGGAGACGTCTCCGGTTCTATCGATAAGAGAGGAATTGGAGCGGAGGACGGACGTCTTCTAGACGCGGTCGTCCAGACACATGGGACTGACAGGGGGGCAGACTTCATCAATAAGATGACAAAGATGACAATCGCCATCTGTACAGCAATGGGATTCACCACTGGAATAGATGACGAAGACCTACCTCCCGAGGCTAAGGAAGAGATCGTGAGAATCAACTCTGAGGCCAGTGCTAGTGTTGACTCCGAACTAGAAAAGTTCGGAAAGGATGGAAGGAAGTACGAGGCCAGGCCAGGAAGAACTCCACACGAAACTCTCGAGGAGAACATACTGACAATACTAGACGCCGCAAAGGCCGAAACTGGAAACGTCGCGAAGGCACAACTTGGCGATGACAATTCAGCCGTTCTTATGGCGACATCTGGAGCGAGGGGCTCAATGGACAATCTAGCAATGATGGCGGGATCCATTGGCCAGCCGAAAGTAAGAGGCAAGCGACTTGAGAGGGGCTATCAAGACAGAGTCCTTTCCCACTTCCCTAGGAAGGTTAAGGGATCAAAGGAGAAGGGTTTCGTCTCCTCGTCTTTCAAGCGAGGCCTCGAACCAACCGAATTCTTCATGCTTTCAGTTTCCGGTAGGGAATCACTGGTCGATACCGCTGTCAGAACGAGTAAGTCGGGTTACATGCAGAGAAGGCTGATCAACGCCATGGATGATCTCAAGGTTTCTAATGACACGAAGGCCTCAGTAAGAAATACTGCAAACCGCATTATCCAATTCGAGTATGGGGAGGACGGGACCGATCCTGCCAGAAGCAGAAAGGGAAGCCCATTCGATGTAGATCAGGTGCTTAACGATGCACTTGGGGGTGCTAACTGATGGTAGTCAAGAGTGCAACTAAGAAGAAGTTGATGGATCTGGGAATCGAAGAAGAGTATGCTCACAAGTTAGCGGATGACCGCAAATGGGACGATGTTAAGGGACTCTCTCCTGGGCAGATCGCTCAGATATGTGGAATCGACTCTGGAACTTCTCAGAGAATCCACGATGTCATGGCCAGCTCAGTAAAGTCCAGCAGGGCTTCTGCGGCTAGTACTGAGAAGACCATTGTCCGCAGAAGAACAGTGTCCAGAGCTAGGAGGACGAAGAAGTCACTCCCCTTGCAGGACTACGACTATGAAACCAAGATGAAGCAACTCTTCCGTGATGTTGATAGCGATGACGAGATGTTCATCCAGCTTAACAAAGCCGCCGAGGAAAGCGACTCAAACCTGACTCCAAGGATGATCGACCAACTTGTCCAAGGGTTGCACAGCAGGGGGGAGAAGAAGGTCACAGCCGCTAAGGCCAAGAAAATAATCAACTCGGCAAGCAACTTCTACAATGACTCGAAGGCCGTTCCACATGAGGCAGTAGGAATTACCACTGCCCAGTCTATTGGTGAACCCGGTACTCAGATGACGATGCGTACATTCCACTATGCAGGTGTGGCTACAGTGAACGTTACCCAGGGTCTACCTAGGATAATCGAGATTGTCGATGCTAGGAAGGTACCCCAAACTCCGACCATGATAATTTACATGGACGAGAAAAACTCCAAGGGAAAGCCACTGAGGACTAATGAAAAGCTGGTACGAGACTTAGCAGCATCCATAGAGACAACCACCGCTATAGATATCGCAACTATTGACGTCGATGTAGCTCAGAGGAACATATTACTCCAGCTAAACAACAAAAACATGAGGCTGAAGAAAATGACCGGTGCAGAGGTCAGAGACAAGCTCTCACGCGCTCTAAGGCTGTACGTGCAGGCCGATGACGATGACCGCCCCAAGTCTCTAAGGATCATCCCAGGCGTGTCAAAGGAAGAAGATCTTGCATCCCTTGCATCCGATCCCCCTACCTACACCGCTCTTCTGCAACTCGAGGACAAGATCAAGAAACTACGATTGAAGGGTCTCCCCGGAATTAGCAGAGCCACAGTACAGGGCCCAATGTCCGAAACAGGAGAATATTACATCTCGACAATCGGCTCAAACCTATCGAAGGTCAGTGAGTTCGACGGGGTCGACCGATCAAGGACGTACACGAACAACATCAATGAGATACATGACTACCTTGGTATAGAGGCCGCCAGACAAGCCATAATTAACGAAATGTGGGACACTCTAGAGGGCGCAGGTCTCGATGTAGACGTGAGGCATCTTATTATGGTCTCAGATGTGATGACTACCGGTGGAGAGGTTAGGGCCATTGGCCGTCACGGTGTAAGCGGGACAAAGCACTCCATCCTTGCTCGTTCAGCTTTCGAGGTCACAGTTACACACCTGCTAAAGGCTGGAGTAATCGGCGAAAGGGACAACCTATCCGGAGTAACAGAGAACATCATAGTGGGCCAACCAGTAGCGCTAGGAACGGGAAGCGTCGAACTATTCTACATCCCCGAGGAAAACAACTGAGGTTTGAATATGGACATAGCAAGACAACTCAAGCAAGGGGTTAACTCAGGAGAACTAGTCTTCGGACAAAGACAGACAGTATCACATTGTACCAAAGGAGGTGCAAAGTTAGTCCTTGTTGCCTCAAATTGCCCAGAGTCGTTTATCGATGATTTGAGGAATTCTCATCCGTCAGTACCAATTCATCAGGTTACCATGGTAAATCGACAGCTTGGAGCTGCATGTGGAAAGCCATTCCCTGTCAGCTCTCTGTGCGTAATCGATCCGGGACAAAGCGATCTACTGCAGCTAGCCCCAAACGTCTGAGTTAGAAATCGGGGTCTCGGCTTCGAATACTGGCGTTCCATTGAAAGACGTAGCCATATGCCTAGGGCTATGGAGGGCATATTGCGAGCACTACTTAGCATCAGATCAGTAGACTTCGACTCATTCGATATAGGGATACCCGGATCACCATTCAAACCAATTGGCCTAGCCACAGCAGTCCCCGACTTCGGTATTCACTCAGGAAGAACCTTCATCTGGCATGCTCCTCCGGAAATCCTACCAATTACTAGAAGCGAGCTAGACAGATTTGAGATGGATGCCCCAGATGGTTTCCACCTGATTCTTAGTGAGCGAACGACTCACTCTGATTGCGATTCCATTGATGGAAGCAAATTTCAGATAGTTTCGCCAAAACAGATTTCCCAGTGGATCGGAAGCGCGGTTCTTTCGGGAGATCTTGTCGCCTCGGCTGTTCTGGAAGACTCAGATGACGTAGAATCTAATGACGTTTCCACTTATTCCAATGAGGTAGAGATGCAAGTCCTAAGTTCGAAGATTGACATAGACTCTTGGACTGCCAGCCGAGGAATTGAGGGATTTTCATCATCACCAATGTTGCTAGAGGCTCGAATTTGGAGAGTTTCGGGAGATTTGCATGGACCTAGTGGCAGTAGTGAAAAGGGTGAATGGACAATACTGGAGGATCCATGGTCTCAGAGGCTCAGCATAATTGGTGAATCAGAAAGTATGCAAAAATCTCCGAAGATCAGGTCAATAGAACCTCCCAATGGGAATTGGCTTAGCGAAGACAGGCTAAAAATCGAGATTTCCAAGATAGTGGAGGAGAGGAGAAGGGGAGACTCTGGCGAGGTGAGCATCTCCGGCACTGTTAGGAGCATGCTACTCGAAAAGTGGGTTTTGGATATACACATGGCATTGATCGAGCACTACAGAATATTCATCCCAGGCTGGTTGATAAATCTCGAATCGGACAAGATTCTGCATGGAAGAAATGGCCGTTTGTATGACTTAGTTTCTCTGAAGTAGCATCATGTCCTCATCCGAAAGCGTGTCACCACTCATTAGTCTGGACATTAAGTCGGAAACCTCCACTCTCTCTTCTTCGTGGTCCTTCTTGGAGCCAGATAGCTTCAGGATGTCCTGCATAGAATGAATGCACCTTAGTGAAATGATATACTTGTTATGCAACTCATCAGCATTTGACTTGGTTGAAGTTAGGCCCAAGTGCTCAGAATTTGCCATGCCCCTCAATCTGTCAACTTCATTTGATAACTCCATCATTAGTGAATGGGCTTCTTCGGATTTCTCCGATGCATCAGTGACTGCATCATGAGCCTTCTGCTGCTTTTTTTCTGCCTGTCTAACCTCTCTCAAAACGCTTGAACTACTATCCTCTTCTTCTTTCCTGAGTCTTTTGAAATCTGCCTGTAGCCTCTTCATCTTTGCAAAGAAATCCTTCTCTTTACTCGGACTAATTTGTCCAGTTTGATGGCGCCACTCAAGCTTGTTCATCTGTTCTCTAATACTCCGAGAACTAGGGCCGCCCCTCTTCTTTCCCGACTGGTTACCGTTATTCTCAACCGAACTTCTTAGTTTTGCCCTAATATCCTTCAATTCGTTTGTTCTCTCTAGTCTTATTTTCCTCAACTCAGCAACCTTGCTATTCGCCTCGTTCCTCAGGCTCTTCTGCTTCTGAACTTCGGTGATTAACTGCTTTACCTGCAGATTTATTTCGTTCCTCTTATCCAGCTGAATCCTTACTTTAACGTTCAACTCATCGCGACGATCTTTGTATTCGGCCAACTTCTTGCTAACCAATTCCGAATTCTTTTCGAAAACAGATGAGATATTCGACTGGTTGAGATCCAAAGTAAACCCTCTAGTGCTTCGAATTTGGAGTTCCATTTAAGCCATACCGATTATTTTGCTCCTAGTCCCTACGACTGGCAGACTTTCCTTTCCTCCCCCCTCTTCTAGAAACGCCAAGTTTCCTGGTCTTCTTTTTACGTAATCGACCCTGTTTTGGTGCTTCTTGAAGTGTATCTTTCGTATCATTAATTGACGAAAAACCACCAGTCTCTAGTATCAGCCCTAACTCTTCAGAGCTAAGATAACCTCCCTTTGCGGCGATTCCGCGTATATCATCTATGCTGGAGGAGCCTCTGACTGCCGATAGTCTCGCGTACTTCTGGAGCTTCTTCAACACACTTCTTTCGCTATTTGTTTCGATCTTGATAGTCTCAATTCTCTCATCAATAGAGGAAATACTTCTACTGATCTTGCGTATATCTTTCCTACTGATTTTGTCTACTTCGATTTCGGCATTATCCTTTAATTCAGATTTTGCCTTACCGAACTCTTCCTTGTTTTGATCAAGTTTGGTGGAGATCTTTCGCATCTCACTTAATTTGGAAATATATTTCGAATGAGATTTTTCCGCTTCTCTCTTCTTTTTGATTGAAGACTGGATCTCGAAGAATCTGCTAAATGCCGATAGTTCTGGATTCAACATTGGTACTGTGGTCAGGTCATTGTCGATTTTTGTCAATTTGAGGTAGGTTTCGCCAAGCCACTCCTCTAGAATTTTCGAAGGAGGAGGGACTCTTACGTTGATTTCATCTCTTTTTTCTCTGTGAATCTTGGCCTGTTTTCTCATGGAATGAAACTCTCCCAGTAGCTTCTTTCTCCCAGTCCCCGATCGCTCTATTCCAACTACTGCAGATCTGAGTGCCTTTACAATCTGCACTTGCTCTTTCCTTTCCGTCTGTAGATCCCTCTTCTCTGAATCCAATGATCTCAACGTGCTCTTCTTTTCAGCAATCATTGCCTCCATTTCGTCTGCAGATAGGTCCTGGAAATCAGTTTGATAAAACTTTGAAGATTCATTCATTCCTCTTCACCTCTAGATTTCGT
>Ga0208261_1000030_pt1 | contig 55102 bp, 59 predicted proteins | sample Knorr_S7_td_DCM__FD_185595 | JGI IMG/M metagenome (GOLD analysis project Ga0208261, IMG submission 185595) | Marine microbial communities from Southern Atlantic Ocean transect - Knorr_S7_td_DCM_ad_131m_LV_B (SPAdes) (version 3) | ecosystem: Environmental > Aquatic > Marine > Oceanic | place...
CTTCCTATTATTTCAACTACAATATCAAAAGTTGGCTCATGCTGTCTTTCCAAAACAGTTTTTTGACTTTTTCTTCTTCTAGCTTCAATGTCACCTAAAGTTACTGATTTAGTTCCTCCAACAAGATCACTTATTGTTGGATTGATTATCAGATTATCTAGAGTATTTCCGTGAGCAGTTGCTATTAATTGAACCCCTCTTTCTGCAATTGTTCTGCAAGCATTAGCTTCTTTTTCAGTACTAATTTCATCTATAACTATCACCTCAGGCATATGATTTTCTACAGCTTCAATCATAACATCATGCTGTAATTCAGTATTTCTTACCTGCATTCTTCTAGCAGATCCTATTGCTGGATGTGGAATATCTCCATCTCCGGCAATTTCATTCGAAGTATCTACAACTACAACTCTTTTTTCTTCCTTATCTGCTAACAATCTTGTTATTTCTCTTAACATAGTTGTCTTACCAATACCTGGTTTACCCATAATTAAGATACTTTTATTAGTACCTATAAAGTCTTCAATAACTCTAATGCTTCCAAATACTGCTCTTCCAACTCTGCATGTAATTCCTACAGGATTACCAAATCTATTTCTTATTAGAGATATTCTATGTAATGTTTTTTCAATTCCAGCTCTATTATCATCTCCAACATGTCCAATTTTTTCTAAAACAAAACTAATATCTAATAATGTCACTGTAAGCTCATGAAGTATTTTTTGATGAGAGGAATAGATTATTATAGGAGGTCTTCCTAAGTCCATAACTATTTCTATCAGTTCATAATCATGAACCTCAATATGATTAGTTATCTTGGACGGAAGAATTTTAAGAAATAAATTCAAATCGTCTAGTATCTCTAAATTATCCATATCTTTCATATTGTCTCAAAATTAAATTTATACCAAAAAAAGTAAGTATGTTTAAGAATATATTAAATTAAGTTTTTGATAAATTTATAAAATACTCATGAACTTTGGTTGATCCTGAAATTTCAGGATGGAACGAAGTTCCTAATATCTTATCTTGCTTGATAGCAACTATTGTTTCTTCATCTAATGTCGATAAAACTTCGACATTAGATGATACTTTATTTACTATAGGTGCTCTTATAAAAACAGCTTTAATATCTCCTCTAATACCTTTAAATTTTAAGTTTGTTTCAAAAGAATCTATTTGCCTACCAAACCAATTTCTTGAAACTTCAGCATCAATTAATCCCATTGGCTTAGGGTCATCTTCAGTTAATTTATTTGCAATGCAAATCAAACCAGCACAAGTTCCCCATATAGACATTCCATCTCTTACTTTTTCTTTGATGATATTTTCAAAGTCATATCTATCAATCAATTTCTTGATTGCAGTAGATTCTCCTCCAGGGATAATTAACCCATCTAATTTGTCTAAATCAGAATGTTTTTTTACTTTAACTGCTGTAGCTGATAAGTTTTCAAGCATTTCAATATGCTCAGCAAAATCACCTTGCAGCGCTAATACCCCTATTCTAGCTTTTGCTACCAACCTCTTTTTTCAAGTCTTTCTGAAGGGTCTAGCTTTGAAACTTCATCACCTTTCATAGCTCCGCCAAGATTTTTTGAAATTTCAGCAATTAGTTCAGCATCTTCGTAATGAGTAGTAGCTTGAACTATAGCATCAGCCATTCTAGAAGGATTTCCACTTTTGAATATTCCTGATCCTACAAAAATACCTTCTACTCCAATTTGCATCAATAGTGCTGCATCAGCAGGAGTAGCAATTCCACCAGCTGCGAAATTTACAACAGGCAATTTGCCAGTATTTTTAACTTCACAAACTAATTCATATGGAGCTCCTAGATTTTTAGCTTCAGTCATTAGCTCTTCATCATCAAGCCTTTGTATTTTCTTAATATCTGATAAGATTTGTCTGGCATGAGTTACTGCTTGAACAACATCACCTGTTCCGGCCTCACCTTTAGTTCTTATCATAGAAGCACCTTCACCAATTCTTCTTAATGCTTCTCCTAAATTTGTTGCACCACAAACAAATGGCATTTTATATTCCCATTTATTTATATGAAATTCATTGTCTGCAGGAGTCAGAACTTCTGACTCATCACAATAGTCTACTCCTAAAGCTTCAAGAACTTGAGCTTCTGCAAAATGGCCAATTCTTGCTTTAGCCATAACTGGAATTGATACTGCTTCAATTATTCCTGTAATCATTTCAGGGTCTGATGCTCTTGCAACCCCTCCATCTCTTCTAATATCTGAAGGAACTCTTTCTAATGCCATAACTGCTACTGCTCCTGCATCTTCAGCTATCTTTGCTTCGTCAGGCGTAACAACATCCATTATTACTCCACCCTTCAACATCTGAGCAAGGCCACCCTTGACTCTCCAATCTCCTACCTCTGGTAGAGACTGTTCTTTCCAAGTTTTTGATTTACTATCTTTTAAAGTACTCATTTTTTTTCTCCTCGGCTTTTTGTTTTTACTTATACGACACCGAACCCGTATATCTACTATCTTAGTAAAAAATTAAGATTTAATCATTATTTAATCTAATTTTGTCAACAATATCTGTAGTAAATCAATTGTTCTGTGAGCATAACCCCACTCATTATCGTACCAACCTACAACCTTGAACATATTATTTCCTACTTCTAAAGTTGAATTTAAATCAATTATTGATGAGTGAGGATTTCCTAAGAAATCTATTGATACAAGCTCTTCATCTGTAACATCAATAATTCCTTTAAGTTGATTTTTAGAGTATTCTGTAAAAACTTCGTTGATTTTATTTGCAGTTACTTTTTCTTTGAGAACGACATTTAAGTCTACAACTGAACAACTTGGAGTAGGCACCCTAAAAGCCATGCCATCTATTTTACCCTCAACACTCTTAATTACTTTTCCAACAGATTTTGCTGCCCCAGTAGTGGTTGGAATAATACTGGTGGCACCGGCTCTTGCCCTTCTAAGATCTTTGTGTGAATTATCAAGAATATTTTGATCATTAGTATATGAATGAATAGTGGTCATGAAACCACTTTCTATTCCAAAATTATCTTCAAGAACCTTAACTATTGGTGCTAAACAGTTGGTTGTACAAGAAGAATTTGATATTACATTGTGGTTTTTATTATCATAAATTCCTTCATTGACTCCAACTACAATTGTTACATCTTCGTTCTTGCCTGGAGCAGTAAGCAAAACTTTTTTTACTGAATCTCTTATATGTTTAGAGGCTCCTTTTTTATCATTAAACTTTCCTGAGGATTCTATAACTATTTCTACATCTTCGTTTTTCCATGGGATTTTTGAAGGATCGTTCTCTCTAAAACATTTAATTTTTCTGTCACCTATGTATAAATAATCTTTATCACATTCAATATCTATATTGAGTCTTCCATAGGCAGAATCGTACTTTAATAAATGTTTGTATGTATCAGTACCTGAACGACCATTTATAGCTACAAGATTTATGTCTAAATTATTTTCTAAAATGATTCTTAGTATTTGCCTACCTATTCTACCAAAACCATTTATACCTACATTTTTACTCATTTTTTTTATAATTTTCTTTATTTTTTTAGAATGGATTTACCTGAATATGTAGATTCTAATCCAAGTTCCTCTTCAATTCTAAGTAAACGGTTATATTTTGCAACCCTTTCTGATCTTGCTGGAGCACCAGTTTTTATTTGTCCGGACGAAGTACCTACTGATAAATCTGCGATCGTGGTATCCTCAGTTTCTCCTGATCTATGACTAATAACACAACTAAAGTTGTTTGATTGAGCAGTTTTGATAGTTTGAAGTGTTTCAGTAATTGTTCCAACTTGATTAAATTTAATCAGAATAGAATTTGCACTTTTGTTATCAATTCCTTTTTCAAGATATTTTTCTTGTGTAACAAAAAGGTCATCTCCAACAATTTGAGTATTATCCCCAAATTTATCAGTAAGTTTTTTCCACCCATCCCAATCATCTTCATATAACCCATCTTCTATTGAAAAGATTGGATATTTATTTATTAATTCATCGTAATAATCTACCATTTCTTCTGAACCTAAAACTCTATTTTCTTTTGATAGATTATAATTTCCAGATTCATAAAATTCTGAAGCAGCTGTATCAAGTGCTAGATATATTTCTTCTCCTGGTATATAACCTGAATCGTCAATGGCTTTCATTACATAATCTAGAACTTGATAATTGGTCAATCCACTTGGAGCAAATCCTCCTTCATAACCAACATTTGTTGAATGACCATCTTTTTCTAAAATTTTTCCTAATGTTGAATAAATTTCTGATCCTGCTCTAATAGCTTGATTGAAACTATCGAATCCTGCAGGAATTATCATAAATTCTTGAAAATCAGTTGAATTAACAGCATGCGCACCACCATTCATAATATTGAGCATAGGAACTGGTAAGGTAAACTTTTTTTTGCTTTCTGTAATATTTGAAATTCTTTCATAAAGATTAATTTTTTCAGATTTACTAGACGCAATTAGTGCTGCTAATGAAACACCTAATATAGCATTTGCACCTAAATTTTCTTTTTTTTCAGTTCCGTCAATTTCAATCATGATTGCATCAATTTCATTTTGACCACTTACATCTTTAGAAATTAAGGCTTTTGCAATAATTGAATTTATATTTTCAACAGCCTTGAGAACTCCTTTACCTTTATATCTTTTTGGATCATTGTCACGAAGTTCTAAAGCTTCTCTTGATCCCGTACTTGCACCTGATGGAACAGATGAAAATGCACTTATATTATTGTCGAGTGTAATGTTTACTCCAACTGTAGGATTCCCTCTTGAATCTAAAATTTCTCTAGCTACTATTGATTTGATTTTTCCCATTGCTTACCTTAATTTGAATCTATTTCTTCAAGTATCTTATTTTGTTCTTCTAAAATTTGTTTTATACCTTTAGTGCCTAAATCTGATAGTTTTTTCATTTCATCAAATGATAATAACTCATCCTCAGAAGTGCCTTGAATCTCTACTATTTCTAATTTTTCATTTAGAACTAAATTCATATCAAAATCTGCAATAGAGTCCTCCGAGTAATCAAGATCTAATAATAGTTCCTTATTTACTTTTCCTACACTAATAGCTGCAATTTGATTTTTTATAAATTTTTTAGGACTTGAATTATAATAATTCTTCAATGCCATGTATGTTGCTATAAATGATCCAGTAATTGATGCAGTTCTAGTTCCACCGTCAGCATTAAGAACATCGCAATCAACAGTAATTAATATTCCTGGGATTAAATCTAAATTTATAGCTTGTCTGAGTGATCTTCCTATAAGTCTTTGAATCTCTTGAGTTCTACCACTTATTCTTCCACCTCTATCTCTACTGATTCTATCTTCGGATGAATTTGGCAACATACTATACTCTGCCGTAACCCAACCTCTATTCTCATTTAGTAACCATCTAGGTACATTTCTAGATATATTTGTTGAACAAATAACTCTTGTATCTTCAAAGTTAATAAGTACTGATCCAATTGAATTTTTTTGGTAGTTTGGGAGTATTGTTAGTTTTCTAGCTTGATCTAGTTTTCTATTGTTTTTTCTCATAGTATCATTGTACAAAAATTTATAGTTTTATTTATGTTATTTATCTTACGAATATTTGACTAAGAATATTATTTTAATTACGAATTATGAAAATTGTTATTATGGGAGCAGGAGCCGTAGGAAGCTATTACGGTGGTGTTTTTAAGAGAAATGGAATTGATGTTACTCTTATCAATAGAGGTAAACATCACGAGGCAATAATTAATAATGGTCTAAATATTAGATCATTTTGGGGTGATTATAATGTTGATGTTAATGCCTCAAATAAAACAAGTAATCTTGGTACTTTTGACGTCGTTTTCTTGACTACGAAATTATATTCCAATCAAGAAGCCATAAAGCAATTAAGTAATCTCTGCTCAGATAAAACTCTTATAATAACTATTCAAAATGGAGTTAGTAGTTATGAGGAATTATCAAAGTTTTTTGATTCTGCAAATATTATTCCAGCTGCAACATATATTGAGGCAGAAATAATTTCTCCTGGCACAATATTGCAAAAAGGATCTTCAGTTGTGATAGAAATAGGCGAAATTGATGGCAATTTTTCTGAAAGACTAAATAATATAAAAAATAAGCTATCTTTTGAAGAATTGGAAATTAATATATCTAAGGATATAAAAGCATCATTATGGAAAAAAATGATTTCAGTAGGAGCTTTTGGAACTATTATGACTTCTTTTAGATCCTCCTTTGGAGAAATAATTAGCTCTATGTATGGAGAAGAGGTTTTGCGAGGAACTATGAATGAAATACTAGAAATTGGAAAACTAGATGGTGTTAATTTAAACGATGTTGATATAGATAAAGTAGTACATGGACTAAAAGAGGAATCTGATTCAATTACATCTTCAATGCAACAAGATTTAACAAATTCAAAACCACTTGAAATTGATAATATTTTAGGACATGTTGTTGTTTTATCTAAAAAATATAACTATCCAACACCTTTTAGTACTACTTTAGTTTCATCTTTGCAAAAATTTAAGGAAGGTTAAATTAATGACAAGTCAATTAGAAAAAAAATTAAAATCTTTCAGCTCTCAAAATATAATTGATGCAATGAGTTTTTTAGGGTGGGATCAAACTATGATTCATGGGCCAAGACCTTTATTCAAAGGTAAAAAGATTTTTGGAGAAGCTGTAACCTTAAGATTCGTTCACTTCAGAAAAGATTTGTTACAAGACTTACCTAAAAAAGATGAATCTGCTGAATATAAAGCTTTTGAATTATGTGGACCAGGAAAAGTTTTAGTTGCATCTTCAATAGGACCGTGGGAATCAATAGGTGGAGATATTAAGTTTCTGAGATTATTTCAAAAAAAAGCAGCTGGTATTGTAACAGATGGATCAGTTAGAGATTCTAAAGCGCTAGAAAAATATAATTTTCCTGTTTTTGCTCACTCATTCACTTCTAAGCAAGGACCAGGAATAATGCTACCAATTTCAGTAAATGATAATATCAATTGTGGAGGAATTTTAGTAAGACCAGGAGATTATATTTTAGGCGATGATGATGGAGTTGTTGTTTTTCCAAAAATTTTAGCAAATGAGATTATTACAATTACTGAAGAGAGAGAAGAGATTGAAATGATGGTTAAAAATGAACTTACCAAAAATCCTGAATCACCTGGTAAATATTATCCTTTTAATGATGATACGTATAAACTGTATGAAGAATTAAAAAAAAACAAAAAAACAAAAAATAATTTTACAGCTGGAGAATAAAATGTCTACTGAAGGAACAGCTTTTCATAAGGGAGAAAAAATTTTACTGAAAGATGCATCTGTGGGAATTATGACTCATGCAATGCATTATGGGACTGCAGTTTTTGAAGGTATAAGAGGAAACTGGAACTCCGATAAAAAGGAGATGGTAATCTTTAGACTAAATGAGCATTATGAACGCTTATTAAGAGGAGCAAATATTTTACGAATGAATCTACCTTATACTTCAGAGGACTTATCAAATATTACTGTTGACTTAGTTAAGACAAATGGTTATCAAGAGGATGTTTACATAAGGCCACTGGCTTATAAATCTCAAGAATTAGTAGCAAACTTAAAACTCCATGAATTAGATGATGATATAAGCATTATAGTTGTTCCTTTTGGAGCATATATTGATAATGACAAGCCAATAAATTGTCAAACTAGTTCTTGGAGAAGACCAGAAGATACTATGATGCCAACTGGAGTTAAATTATCTGGTTTATATACCACTAGTATTCTAGCAAAAACTGAAGCGGTTTCAGCAAATTTTGATGAAGCTATTTTATTGAATCATGACGGTACAGTTTCAGAAGGAAGTGGAGAAAATTTATTCATGATAAAAAATGGTGAAATCATTACCCCCACTGAAACTGATAATTGTCTACTTGGAATAACTAGAGATTCTATTATAAATATTGCTGCAAATGAACTAGGAATAAAGGTTATAGAAAGGCAAATACATAGATCAGAGCTTTACCTAGCTGATGAAGTATTTCTTACTGGTACAGCAGCTCATGTTACATCGGTTGGTTCTTTAGATAATAGAAATATTGGAAATGGTCAAATAGGAAAAATTACCAAATCTCTTCAAGAATTATATTTTTCTATAGTAATTGGAGACGAAAAAAAATCTAAAAAAGAAAATTATTCTAGTTGGTTGACATCGTTTAAGATTTAAATTTGATAATTATTACTATTTTTATGATCTATGATGTTTAAGGGATTTTTATAAATTATTTCATCAAGTTTAGAATGACCAATAATTTCAGAAAGATCATCTAAAATTTTTTCAAGATAACTTTGGTTTAAATTGTCATAGTTAACCGTATCTGATGCTATAAAATCATAAATATCATTTTCCAGTAAATTTATTGAATTTAATTTTGCATCTTCACCAAATGAGCCATCTAGTGATCCTAATGACATTTGAAATAAAACTCCATTATTTTTTAATTTTTCAAATTTTGAAATTTCTGTGTTTTTATTAAATCTTTCTGGATGAGCTATTATAGGAATTATATTTTGATTTTTAAATTCACCTAAAATATTATCTGACATAATTATTTCAATATTGTCGAAAACATCTATCAACATGAAATTTGAATCAACTAGGCAATAGTCTTGTATTTCTTGATTGTAATTTATTAGTTCTTTTCTAAAAATCACTTCAATTCCAGATAAATTATTTTCTTCTTTATTTATGATTTTAGATTTTTCAAAATTAAAATTTGTTACTAAGTTATTGAACTGATTTAATAGATATGTTTTTTCTCTTTCTGGAATATATTTTTCAGAAATTGTGTAGATTGAATCTGTAAAAATATTTTCTGATAAAGAATTTTGTAAGGATTCAAGTTCAGATTCCATAATTTTACTTGGATCATAAAAATTGAATATTTTATTATTAATATCTATCATTTATGATCTAGCTTCAATCATTCTGAATGACTCTCCATATTCAAAACTAAAATTTCCAGATGAATCTCTAAGCCTACTCAGTAAGCTTTTACCATATTCTGACCCTAAACTTAATCCCGGTAGTTGACTCTTATGCATTGAAAGAGATTCTACTTTTTTATTTTCAAATCCAGTAACATTCACTGTTACATTAGGGCTATCACTTCCCCAAAAAAGAAGTTTTTTCACTTTATAGGGCTGAATTTCTCCTTTTATTTGATCTGGAAAATGTAAATGGTCTCTTGCATATGGATAAATTGCATCCATAACTGAAAAACCTAAATTTCTATGATCACGATGCAAGAAATTATTCATTCTAAACGGATCATGAGTAAATACTATTTCAGGTTTATATTTTCTTATGCAAAATACTAAATCTGAGAGTAGATCTCTATTTGATTCCAGTTCACCGTCAGTATAGTTTAGGCTGACAATATCTTCAACACCAATTACTTTTCCAGCATCTTGTTGCTCTTTAGATCTAATATCAACAATTTTTTCACTGGTCATAGTTAAATCATTTGAACCACTAGAACCTGATGTTGCTAAGACATATACAACCTTACAACCAGAATTTACCCATTTAGCGGCAGTTGCCCCTGTTCCTATTTCTGCATCATCAGGATGAGCAAAAATAACCATTGCAGTTTTAGGAATATCTTTAAATTCGATCATAATTTGAAAACTTATTGTTTTTTCATTTTATTATAAAAAAAAAACAATAAAATAAAAAAGTAGTATAAAAAAAATATTTAAATAATTGAAAACATTAGATAAAAAAATTGAACAAATTTTAGAAAAGGAATCAATTCGTCAAAGAAATTCTGCTGTCTTTATTGCTTCAGAAAATTATGCATCAGAAAGGGTAAGAAATTATTCAAACTCTATTTTTACAAATAAATATGCTGAAGGTTATCCTGGTAAAAGATATTATGCAGGATGCGAAAATGCTGACGAAGTTGAAAATCTCGCTATCTCTAGAGGTAAAAAACTATTTTCTTCTAAACATATAAATGTTCAACCACATTCAGGCTCCCAAGCTAATATGGCAGCTTATGTTTCTTTGTTAAAACCTGGGGATAAAATTTTGAGTTTATCATTAGATCATGGTGGACACTTATCTCATGGACATAATGTAAATTTTTCTGGCAAGATATATGAAATTCATAATTATTACTTGAATAGAGAATCTGAATTATTAGATTATGATCAAATTAATGAAATTGCCGAAAAAGTAAAACCAAAATTAATAATTTGTGGTTATTCAGCATATTCAAGAATTATAGATTTTAATAAATTTAAAACGATATCACAAAAAGTAGGTTCACTTTTGATGGCTGATATTGCACATATAGCTGGCCTTGTAGTATCTGGTAAACATCCATCTCCTGTAGGTATAGCAGACATAATAACCTCTACTACCCATAAAACTCTTAGAGGTCCCAGAGGAGGATTAGCAATAATTAGAGAAGATCTTTCGTCAAAATATGACAGAGGTGTTTTTCCTGCTATTCAAGGAGGACCTTTGATGAATACTATACTGGCTAAAGCTGCAGCCTTTGAAGAAGCTCTTTCTGATAATTTTATTGAATACTCTCAACAAATTATTGATAATGCAAAGGTTCTTGCAAATTTATTTATAGATAGAGGCTTAAGACTAGTTTCAGGAGGGACAGATAATCATCTAATGCTAATAGATACAAGATCAATTGGGATTAACGGAGATGAAGCAGAAAATAAGCTTAATGAAGTAGGAATAGTTGTAAATAAGAATGCAATTCCTTTTGATCCAATGCCACCTAAAATAACATCAGGTATTAGAATCGGTACTCCAGCTATAACGTCTAGACAAATTTCAAATGAAGATTTAATTAAAATTGGTAATGTCATAGTTGATTGTTTAAGTACTTCATCTAAAAATACTTCAGTATTTACTAAAGAAGTACAAAAAATTATGAATAAGCTACCACTTCCATAAATTTTATATAAATAAATACTAAATTAAGATTAATCAGTGATATAATTTAGAGATCGTAAAAATCAAGATTATAAGAGTACAAATTGAAAAAATATGAATTAATGTGGATTGTTGGAGGTAACATAGATGAAAATGTTGCTAATGAATCTTTATCCAGAATTACCAAATCTATATCTATAGCTAAAGAATGTAAAGTTGTTAGCTCTTCAATATGGGCAAGAAGAAAACTAGCTTATCCAATTGAAAATTTTGAAGAAGGTACATACTTCGTTTCAGAACTAGAATGTTTACCAGCCAGTATTATTAAAATTGAAAATATACTAAAAGATGATTCTCAAGTTATCAGACATCTAATTACTGTTAAAGAAAATTTCAAGCCATATAAAGTAAAAGCTAAGTAGGGACAATTTTGAGCTTAAATCAAATATTACTAATAGGGAATTGTGGATCTGATCCTGAAATGAGATATACGCCAAATGGTGCAATGGTAGTGAACTTTAGTTTAGCAGTCAATTCCTACAGGAATGGATCTGACGGGGAACAAATTCAGGAAACTGAATGGTTTAGAATTGCATGTTGGAACAAAACAGCTGAGTCTGTAAATCAGTTTTTACAAAAAGGTCAAAAATGTTTTGTTGAAGGTAGATTTAGATCCAGTAGTTATGTGGCTAACGATGGATCTCAAAGACAAACTAATGAAGTAACGGCGTTTAGAGTAATATTTTTAGATAGACAAGGTGATAACTCATCACCAGATATGCCTATAAACAACAATGATCAAAATCAAGATTTTTCTACTAATGAACCTCCTAAAGGATTAAATGTAGATGATAATAATGATTCTGATGAAGCAGAAGAATTACCGTGGTAAAGGGGTAAAAGTAAAGTTATGACTACAAATAGACAGAATTCAAGAAGAAATTCATTTTCATATGATTTTAGAGCTAGAAAAAAACCTATATCTAAGGTTATTAAAGGTTTACCAGTTGACTATAAAGATGTTGATGTACTAATTTCTTATGTCTCTGATAGAGCAAAAATTAGTAGTGCCTATAGAGTTGGAAATGATGCTAAAGATCACAGAAGTTTAACTACTGCAATTAAAAGAGCTAGATATATGGCTTTATTGCCAATTTCTCATGATCATGAGTTAGTTAGAAATTTTATTGAAGAATCAACTGAAGAGACTAAAGCTGAAGAATCAACTGAAGAGACTAAAGCTGAAGAATCAACCGAAGAGACTAAAGCTGAAGAATCAACTGAAGAGACTAAAGCTGAAGAATCAGCTGAAGAGAACAAAGCTGAGGATTCCTAAATTTTAATTTCTTCTCCAAGAATTCATGTGAGTTTATATGGTTAATGACAATAATAAACCTGAGCCCAACCAAGATAATTCATCTTTTGAAATTGGTAAGAGAAGTATAACAGGAACCAAAGGTCAAACTAGGTTTGAAATTTTAGAAACAAATAAAAGCAAATCTATTTTTCTTAGACCATTTTTCTACATAGGTTTTTCTTTTTTTATTATTCTTTTTTTTATTTTAGTTTTCTTTTATGTCAACAGATATGTCATTCCACCAATGCAGGATGCAGTCAGAGTAGCTGATGTGAAATATACCAGAGGTGATGTGGTTAAGTTTATAAGATTTAATCAAAGAATCAGTGAAGATCTCGGAATGGAATTTGAAATAGGAAACTCTTTATTTGAAGCTTTAAGAGTAATACTTGAAGCTGAATTAGCTTATCAGGTTGCACCAAAATATGGAATAACTGTTACTAATGAACAGGTTGATCAAAGGATTGAATTTTTGATGGGTTATATTTCTGATAGTCAAAGTGTAAATTCTGAAGAATATAAAAAAAATGTTGAAGAATCATATCGCCAATTTCTAAATAAAACTGGTTTAAGCGATGAAGAATATAAAGATTATGTTCAAAGAACTATGTTTAGAGAACAACTGAGAGATGTAGTTGCTAGAGATTTATCAAGAATTCAACCTCAAGTAAATGTTTATGAATTAGTTTTTGAAAGTCCTGATTTGTCTGTTATTAACTCCATAGATAGAAAACTTACTATGGGAGCTGACATTGAGCAAATTGCATTAGAGTATTCTGAAGATAAAGAAGTGCTAAGAACAAAAGGAAATCTAGGCTGGATTCCTAAAGGTGTAGACAAAGAGATGGATAAAATTATATTTGCTTCCCTTGATGAAAATAATAGTGTAGAAACAAATAAATTACTTGATACACCTTATAGAAATGCTACGGATAAAATATATTCTTTTTACTATATTTCTGAATATTCTGAAGCTAGGGAAATAGATAATAAAAATTTTGAAATTTTAGCAGATTTAGAATTTGAAAAATTTATAAATTCTTTCACTGAAGAGTATAATCTTTGGATGGATATAGATAGCGATATTTATAACTGGATTAACAATAAAGTATTAATTGCCTCAAATTCGGAATTTATAGAAATTCAAAGTGATGAAACACAGCAAAATAATCTTGAAACTTTGAAGCAATAAATATTATATACTATGTTTATTCAGTATATTTTTTAAATGAAAAAAATTCTATTTGACCATTATAAAGATTTTCTTCCTGTAAATAGCTCTACCCCCATGGTGTCACTGGGAGAAGGTTTCACCCCTTTAGTAAAATCACTAAATTTTAGTGAGAAATATGATTGTGAATTATACTTCAAACTTGAGGGTTGTAACCCCAGCGGATCATTTAAAGACAGAGGTATGTTTTTAGCTGTAGCAAAGGCTTTAGAGAAAAAAAAATCTAAAATTATATGTGCTTCAACAGGTAACACTTCTGCATCCGCTGCAGCTTATGGAGCTAGATATAATTTACAAACAATTGTAATAATACCTAGTGGAAAAATTGCTGTAGGGAAATTACTTCAAGCTATGGCTTATGGAGCACAAATAGTATCAATTAAAGGTAATTTTGATCAAGCTCTAGAAGCAGTTAAACAGATTTCTGATTCTATGGATTTTGAAATAGTTAACTCAATTAATCCATTTCGATTAGAGGGACAAAAAACAGGATCTTTTGAAATAGTTGATGAACTGAATCAATCTCCGGATTATCAATTTATGCCAGTGGGCAATGCTGGAAATATAAGCTCATATTTTATGGGTTATAAAATGTATTTAGAAAGAAAAAAAATAAAAGATATTCCTACTTTTTTTGGAATACAAGCAGAAAATTCAGCACCTCTTGTAGATGGAAAAATAATTGAAAATCCTAGTACTTTAGCAACAGCAATTAGGATAGGAAATCCAGCCAGTTCCGATTTAGCAAAAGAAGCGGTTAATGAAACTCAAGGTGAATTTCTCAAAGTTTCTGATGAAGAAATTATATCTGCTCAGTCTCTTATTGCTAAGCATGAAGGTATTTTTTGTGAGCCAGCCTCTGCAGCTTCTTTTGCAGGCTTATTAAAAAAAATAAATAATGGACTTGATGTAAAAAATAAAAAAATAGTTTGTATATTAACTGGAAATGGTTTGAAAGACCCTGAAAATGCTCAGAAATATCTTAAATCTAAAATCATAAAAACAAGTTCTAATTCAGAATCAATTAAAAAAGCAATTATAAGTGGATCATCTACCAATATTTTCAAAAGGATGTTTTAAACTTGAAATTTGATGAATTAGATATTAATAAATGGGAAGATTTTGAATCAAAGTCTATAGATTTAACACCTTTTGATAAATTTTCATGGAAAAAAATTTGGGTTAATAGTTTTGATGAAAACTATAATTATCAACTTGCATATAATCATAATTTTTTTATTCCCATTAAGATTTTGAATGATCATGCTACATTTATAGGTGACAAAGACGTAGTTGATTATAATAATCTTCTTTCTAAAGAAAATAATATAGAAGATTTTTTAGATTTATTAAATAAGATTTTTCAAACTAAAATATCAAAATTATCCTTATATTCAATAAGTGAAGATTCTCATTTCTTTTCAAACTTCAAAAATAGTAAATTAGAAAATTTATACAAGGTGAATATACAAGAAGAAGATGTCTCACCATATCTTTTACTTCCAGAAACTTGGGATGAATATCTTATGAACTTAAGTAAAAAAAGAAGACACGAGATCAAAAGAAAAATAAGGCGTTTTGAAGAAAACTTTGACTTTAGTTCAGGAGATCATAATTCCATTGATAATTTTGAAGAAATATTTGATGATTTCATTCGATTGCATAAACTTAGCTCTGATGAAAAAAATTTATTCATGAACAGTGATAGAGAGAAATTTTTTAAGGAACTAATTTACAAATTTTTATCTGAAAATAATTTATTATATTCTTATCTGAAAGTTGAAAATCAAACTGTAGCATGCTCAATATCCTTTTCCCAAAATAATATTAGATATTTGTATAATTCAGGGTTTGACCCAAAATATATAAAACATTCAACTGGCTTAATCAATCATTTATTTGCTATAAAAAGATCTATAGAGAATAAATATGAAATTTTTGATTTTATGAGAGGTAATGAAAGATATAAATATGACTTAGGGGGAATAGACAAAAAAGTTTATTCTGTTTTACTGGAAAGAAAATGATGGGAAAAACCATTACAATTCTTTCAATTCATTCTTGTTTTGGTCAAAAAATTGGTATTGGTAATGCTGGTGGTCTTAATATTTATGTTCATAATCTCATAACTTTTCTATTATCTAAAAATCACAAAATTATATTTATTACTAGTTCTCACGAATACTGTGAATTAGAAGATAAAAAAAATCTTAAAATTATTCATCTAAGTAATTTAGATAAATCTAACGAACAAATACAATCTATAAAAGATGAAACTGATTTACTGATTTCAAATTATTGGACATCTGGAACCTTTGCAAAAAATTTTTTTGATTCATCTGATATCACCAAAATTAACATTTCGCATACTCTAGAATTACTAAAAAAAATTCATAATGAACAATATAAAATTGATAATAAAAGATTTGAAGAGGAGAAAAAGTTTAATAATTTTTTTGATTATGTTTTAGCTTTTTCAGAACAAGAAAAAGAAGTTTTATTAAGTGAATATGGTTATAAAACTTCTCAAATTATCGAATCAACTCCTGGTTATAAAGATGATATTTTCTATTATATTCCCAAAGTTAAAGCTAGAAACCATTTTGATTTCTATCAAAATGAAAAACTTATACTTTTTGTAGGAAGACTAGATTATCTTAAAGGTTTAGATATAGCTATTGAAGTGATTAATTTATCAAAAAAAAATAATAAAAATTATAAACTTTTGATAGCAGGTGGAGATGTAGGATCTATAGAACAAAAAAAACTAATCAAAGAATTGGATAAGATGAAAATTTCTGAATCTATTATTTGGCTTGGATCATTATCTCAAAAAGAATTGAATTATTGTTACAATGCTGTTGATATTGTTATTATTCCTTCCAGATCTGAAACATTTGGTTTAGTGTGTTTAGAAGCTTCGGCGACTAAAACCCCTGTATTAGCATCACAAGTAGGCAGAATGAAAGATATTGTGGAAGATGGGAAATCTGGAATTCTAGCTGAAAACATCTCACCTGAGAATTTTGCAGATAAATTGGAGATATTTTTTCAAAAAGAGGATCGATATAAAGTGAATAACTTAGACAGAATAAAAGATCTTGAATGGAATTCTGTTTTAGAAAAAACTTTTAATAAATTTATATAATTTCATACCATCTCAAATTATCATAAATTTCAAATCCCATTTCTAAGTATATTTTTTTTGCTGAGTTATTATTATGATCAACTTCGAGTTGAATTTTTTCACAACCTATCTTAAACAAGTGGTTTATTGAAGACCTAATAGCTTCTGTTCCAACTCCATTATTTCTATGACTCTTTACGGAACCGCACATTGATAATTTAGCTGTTTTAGAATTTAGGTTATAGTTTGACCATGAGTATCCTACCCATTTTTGATTTTTATCTGTAATTCCTAGTATGTAATAACTCTTATTATCAGAAATAAGTAAATCTAATTCCTTTTTTATTTCATCAGTATTATTCTTTTGATATCCATGATGATTTTCAAAGCATTCATTTTGAATATTGGTTAAGTTTTCAATATCAGTTTTTATATCAAATAATTTTTTATCATAATTATTTTTGTTGAAATTATTTTTAACATCAACTAGATTTTCTTTTTTTAACTCCATGAAATTATAAGTATTTGATAAATTAAATTTTAATTTTGATTCAGGTTTATTATTCTCGCTATCTCTAACCCCAACCTCTATAGAATTAGAAAAATCTAAGTTTTTTTTAATTTCTTCAAAATTAGATAGATGATTAGTATTGTATGTTTGAATTATCGTTCTATTAATCAAATTTTCATCAACTATATAAAAATAATTTATTATAGATTCCTTGTCATAGATTAAAAAAATTTCAGGTTTTGTATTATCTATAAGTTTTTTGAAGACATTATAATCTTCAGGAAACGAAGTATATCCATGATTATCAAGCTTAGAAATAAAGTTGAAAAAAGCTCTTTTTTGTTGATTATTGTTATTATCTAATTTATTTATTTTCATTAGGTGTAATTTATCAGATTAATAGCTATTTGATCTATATAGTTATATAATAGAATGAACGCTATGAATAGGAGTAGTAATTAATTCTTTTCTAACTGTAAAAGAGAGTTGATGGCTTCTGTAAATCAATATTAAAGATTAATGAACTCGCCTAGGAGTGGTTCTTCTGAAATTAGTAAGAAGAAACGTTGAAAACTACGATAAGTTTAAATAAGGGGCACATTTAAAGTGCAATTAAGGTGGTACCGCGGGTAATCTCGTCCTTTTGGGCGAGTTTTTTTAATTAAATTAATGGAGAATTTCATGAAAAAAGATTTATTCAAAGGAAGTGAAATAGTTTGTAAGGCTCTAATAAAAGAGGGTGTCGATACAGTCTTTGGCATTCCAGGTGGAGCAATATTACCTTTGTATGGAACATTAAATAATTTTCCTGAATTAAGACATATCTTAACAAGACATGAGCAGGGTGCATGTCATGCTGCTGATGGCTATTCAAGAACTACTGGAAAAGTTGGGGTAGCATTTGCTACGTCAGGTCCTGGGGCAACAAATTTAATCACAGGCTTAGCTACTGCAATGATGGATTCTGTTCCTGTTGTTGCTATAACAGGTCAAGTAGGAAGACCAGCAATTGGAACAGATGCTTTTCAAGAAACTGATATAACTGGAGCTACTTTACCAGTTACTAAACATAACTACTTAGTTATGAAAGCATCAGACATAGGGCCAATAATTCATGAAGCTTTTTACATTGCAAAAACTGGTAGACCAGGTCCCGTACTAATCGATATTCCTAAAGATGTTTTTGAAGAATTATCTGATTACAACTATAAAAAAGATTCAAAAGTTAATTTACCGGGATATAAACCTTATCCTGAGATAGATGAGTCACAAATAGAGAAAGCTATAGAGCTAATAAATGAATCTAAAAAACCTGTAATACTTGCAGGACATGGAGTTATTATATCTAGAGCCCAAGAAAGGCTTTTAGAATTAGCTGAAAGATGTCAAATACCTGTGGTAACAACATTACTTGGAATTTCATCTTTCCCTGAAAATCACATTTTGTCTGCAGGATTTCCTGGTATGCATGGAATGGCTTATGCATCCATAGCTCTTGATGAAGCAGATCTAATAATCGGTATAGGATCTAGATTTGATGATCGAATTGTAGGTAATGCAAAAAGATTTGGTAAAAATTCTAAAAAAATTCATATTGACATTGACCCAGCAGAAATTAATAAAACAGTTAAAATAGATGCACCTGTTGTAGGTGACATAGACCAAGTATTGAATTTATTAAACCCAAAACTTAATACTCAAAATCATACGGATTGGCTCAAACAGGTAGAGCACATTAAAGCTGAACATCCTTCGCTTTTAATACCGGAATCAGATAGTTTATTAGGTCAACAGGTAATAAAAACTTTATCTGATATTACTAAGGGTAATGCTATTATTTGCACTGGAGTAGGACAACATCAAATGTGGGCTGCTCAACATTATGAATTTACTAAACCAAATACTTGGCTTTCATCAGGTGGATTAGGAACTATGGGTTATGAAATTCCAAGTGCAATTGGTGCGCAAGTTGGATCACCAGATGATACGGTTTGGTCAATATGTGGTGATGGTGGGTTTCAAATGACAATAGGTGAATTAGCTACTGTTGCAGAAAATAAATTACCTATTAAGTATGCGATATTAAATAATAATCATTTAGGTATGATAACCCAATGGCAAGATATGTTTTATCAAGGTAAAAGAAATGCAGAAACATATACAGGCAATCCTGATTTTGTAAAACTTGCAGAAGCATATGGAATAAAAGGAATAAGGGTTGAAAATCAAGATGATTTACAATCCGCTATAAATGAAGCGAATAATCATGATGGACCAGTAATTGTTGATTTTGTTATAGAAAAAGTAGATTATGTTTATCCAATGATACCAGCTGGAGGAAGTGTAGATCAGCTAATAGAGGAGGATAAAAACAAATGATGAATGATGGACTACATAGAAGAACTATTATAGCTTTAGTTCATGATAAGCCGGGTGTTTTGGCTAGAATTTCAGGACTCTTTAGAAGAAGAGGCGTAAACATAGAAAGCTTGGCTGTTGGTCATTCAGAAAAAGATGGATTTTCCAGAATGACGTTTGTGGTAGCAGGCTCTGAAAATTCAGTGATGAAAATATCTTCTCAACTAAATAAATTGATAGATGTTGTTGAAGCTTCAGATATAAGTGAAAAAAATACAGTGTGGAGAGAATTAGCTCTAATAAAGGTTTCATGCAAACCTTCTCAAAGAGTAGAAATACTAGAATTATCTAAAATCTTTAGAGTAAATGTTGTTGATGTAGGTATAAATAATATGACATTTGAAATTGCTGGAGGTAAATCAAAAATTGATTCTTTTGTAGAACTATTGGATCAATTTGGAGTATTAGAAATCATGAGAACCGGTAGAATTGCTACTCTCAGAGGTACAACAAAAGTAGGTTTAGAAGATGGTGAATTTAGTGTAACAAATCAATCAAATGTATACATTTCTGATGAAAATGAATCAGGATCAGTATAAAAATAGGAGAAAAAAATGGCAAAGTTATTTTATGACAAAGATATAGACGATCAAATACTAAGAGATAAAAGAATTTCTGTTATTGGTTATGGCTCTCAAGGTCATGCTCATGCACAAAATCTTAAAGATTCTGGATTTGATGTAATTATAGGTCTTTATGAAGGTTCTAAATCTAAAGAACAGGCTGAACATGATGGATTTGAAGTATATAGTATTTCAGATGCAGTAAAAAACTCACAACTTATAAGTCTTTGTATCCCTGATCCTTCAATGAAAAAGGTATTTAATGAAGATATAGAGCAAAATCTATCTGAAGGAGATATTTTGCTTTTTGCACATGGCTTTGCAATTCTTTATGGAGAAATTAAGCCACCTGAAAATGTGGATGTAGTTATGATTGCTCCAAAAGCTCCAGGACATAGAGTTAGGGCTGTTTTTGAGAGAGACTTAGGAGTTCCATGCTTGATAGCTGTTGACCAGGACTTTTCAGGAAAAGCTTATGAAACTGCATTAGCTTATGGAAAAGGTATTGGTGGTGGAAGAGCAGGAATATTAGAAACCACTTTTAAAGAAGAAACTGAAACTGATCTTTTTGGAGAACAAGCTGTTCTATGCGGAGGTGTGACAGCATTAATTAAGGCAGGATTCGAAGTATTGACTGAAGCTGGATATCAGCCTGAATCTGCCTATTTCGAAGTTTTGCATGAGTTAAAACTCATAGTTGATTTGATTTATCAAGGTGGTTTGGAAGGAATGAGGTACTCAGTATCTACAACTGCTGAATATGGAGACTATACTGTTGGTCCAAAAATAATTGATGATTCTGTTAAGCAATCAATGAAAAATGTCTTAGATGATATCCAAAGTGGTAGATTTGCAAGAGAGTGGATTGCAGAAAATGATGAAGGATTACATAAATATAACGAATTAAGAGAAGCAGATTTGAGTCATCCAGTTGAGAAAATTGGTAAAGATCTGAGAGCAATGATGCCTTGGCTAGAATCAACAACATAATTATTGAGAGTATATAAATGGTTGAAAATAATAAAAATGACAAACTATTAGTTTTTGATACAACACTTCGTGATGGAGAACAATCAGCAGGTGCATCCTTAACTGCCCAAGATAAATTTAGAATTGCTACCCAGTTGCAAAAGCTAAATGTTGACATCATAGAGGCTGGTTTTGCAGCTAGTTCACCTGGTGATTTTGCTGCAGTAAGAAAAATTGCTCTAGAAATTGAAGGACCAACTATTGCTACATTAGCAAGAGCAGTACCTTCTGATATAGACTCTGCTATTGCTTGTTTGAAAGGTGCTTCAAAGCCTAGGATTCATACATTTTTATCGGTTTCAGATATACACATGCTTCATCAAATGAAGAAAGATAGAGAATCTATAATGTCAATGGCTATAGATGCTGTAAAGAGAGCTAGAGATTCAGTACAAGATGTTGAGTTTTCTCCAATGGATGCCTCAAGATCTGATCCAGACTATTTATACATGATGTTAGAAAATGCTATAGCAGCAGGAGCTACTACTGTTAATATTCCAGATACAGTTGGATATACAAATCCTCAAGAATTTGGAGAATTAATTGCTGGAGTTTTTAATAATGTATCTAATATAGATAAGGCTATTGTTAGCGTTCATTGCCATAATGATTTAGGGATGGCTGTTGCAAATAGTCTATCAGCTCTTGAAAATGGTGCTAGACAAATTGAAGGCTGTATCAATGGTTTGGGAGAGAGAGCTGGGAATGCTGCTTTAGAAGAGGTTATTATGGCAGTAAAAACACGCCCTGATCATTATGGAGTAGAGACTGATATAAATACTCCAGAAATAGGACCATCGAGTAGACTGATTTCTAATATATTTGGTTTCCCTATACAGTTTAACAAAGCTGTCACAGGTCAAAATGCATTTAGACACTCTTCTGGAATTCATCAGGATGCATTTCTTAAAGAAAGAACAACTTTTGAAATAATGCTTCCAGAAGAAGTAGGTTGGAAGGGTGATGCGATTGTTCTGACTAAGGTTTCAGGTAGAGCAGGTTTGAAGTCCAGATTAGAATATTTAGGATATAAGGTAGACGATAAAGAATTACTAGAGATTTTTAATAGCTTTAAGAATTTAGCTGATCAGAAAAAAGAAATTACTGATAAAGATCTTGAATCTTTAATGAGTGAATTTCACAGAGAATTAGATACAACAGAAAGATTCAAGGTTTTAGATTTGGATGTAGTATGTGGGAACAAAAGAGATCCTGTAGCTTCAATTACTTTGGAACTGCCTAATGGGGACTCAGAAAGTGTTTCTAAGTCAGGAACAGGGCCAGTGGATGCTGTATGTAACTCGATTGATTCTATAACTAAACAAGATGTAAATCTTACTGAATTTTCAGTTTCTTCAGTAACCGAGGGAATTGATGCACTTGGAGAAGTAACTATAAGAATTGAAAAAGATGGGACAATTTATTCAGGACAAGGATCTGATACAGATATAATTTTTGCTAGTGCAAAGGCGTACGTTAATGCAATTAACAGATATTTGATTATTAAGTCTTCAAATTAATAAAGGAGAGAGTATTATGGCAAAACTTACTATGTTTGAAAAAATATGGCAAAAACATTTGGTTGCAGAACCTAAAGACCAACCTGTAATTCTATACATTGATTTACATTTGGTTCACGAAGTAACATCACCTCAGGCATTTGAAGGATTAAGAATAAGTAATAGAAAAGTCAGAAGGCCTGATTTAACAATTGCCACAGTGGACCACAATATTACTACTGATGATACTCGAACATTAGAAATAAAAGATGAAATTGCTAGAAAACAAGTTGAAACTATCAGAGAGAACTGTAAATCAAATGGAATTACATTGTTTGATGTTTGGGATGAAGAGCAAGGAATTGTTCACGTAATTGGTCCTGAACAAGGTTATACTCAACCAGGAATGACTATAGTTTGTGGAGACTCTCATACTTCAACTCATGGTGCTTTTGGATCTTTAGCTTTTGGAATAGGTACTTCTGAAGTTGAACATGTTTTAGCTACTCAAACTCTCAGACAAAGAAAACCAAAAACGATGAAAGTGGACTTTAAAGGAGAACTAAAAAAAGGTGTTACTGCTAAAGATATGGTTTTGAAGCTCATAGGTCAAATAGGAACAGCTGGTGGTACAGGTTACGTAATGGAATATACAGGCAATGCAATTAAAAATCTTTCTATGGAAGGACGAATGACTATATGCAATATGTCTATAGAAGCAGGCGCAAGAGCAGGTATGATTGCTCCAGATGAAATTACATATGAATGGATGAAGGGTAGAAACAAAGTCCCTAAAGGTAAGGATTGGGAGAAGGCTGTAAAAGAATGGAATGAACTTCAAACAGATGAGGGAGCAGAATTTGATTCATACATAGAAGTAGATTGTGACGATTTAGAACCACATGTTTCATGGGGAACTAATCCTTCTCAAGTTTTACCCGTTTCATCTTCAATTCCATCTCCTGATGATTATGAAGAAGTGCTTGAATCTCAATCTTGTAATAATGCACTTGATTATATGGGACTTAAGCCAGGAACAAAAATTGAAGACATAGAATTAGATAGAGTTTTTATTGGTTCGTGTACCAATGCTCGTATTACAGATCTTAGAAGTGCAGCAAAAATTGTTAAGGGTAAAAAAGTAAACTCGAATGTTAGAGCTCAGATTATGCCTGGATCAACAATAACAAAATTACAAGCTGAAAAAGAAGGACTAGACAAGATTTTTAAAGACTCTGGATTTGAATGGAGAGAATCAGGCTGCTCAATGTGTCTTGGTATGAATCCTGATATTATTGCTCCAGGAGAAAGATGTGCATCTACTTCTAATAGAAATTTTGAAGGAAGACAAGGTAAAGGAGGCAGGACTCATCTTGTAAGTCCTGAAATGGCTGCTGCAGCGGCAATTGAAGGCCATTTTGTTGATGTTAGAGACTGGTAGGATTTTTTGAGTTCTAAAAATAAAAAAAAGTTTCAAAAACCTTCAAGTCTAACACGCTTAACTGAAAATAATGAAAATAATCAAGTAAGTTTACTTTCAAGAATTTTTGGTTCAAAAAAAGAACTAGATAATGCAAGAGATAATTTTTATAAAAAATATGTATTTGAAACTAATATAAATCCTTTAAGATTTATAACCTTCTTATCACTTTTATCATTTATTTTATGTATTTCTATGTTCTTTATAGAAAGAAATAATGAACAAAAATATGAAACTTGGATTTATGATGGAATAGTAAATATCCCTCCATCAGATACATTAGACTTTGATTCTATATTGGACTTTTCTGAAAAAGAAAATTTTTCTAGTTGTAACTCAAAAAACCCGAAGAAATTACTAGAAGGGATATGCGATGAACCTTTATCTTATGTTGATCAAATGAATTCCACTCAATCAAATTCTCAACTGATATTTGTTATACAGTTTCTATTGTTATTTTTACTGTTTTTCCCTTTAGGAACATTTTTTCATAGGGCTATTAGAAATATAAAAACTCTAAGGTATGTTTCTAATATTTCTGCAGAGAAATCAATTGTATGGATTTATTTTTCTATTTTTCTTTATTTTATATTTATATTTGTTTCAAGATGGATAAGTAGTAATGATATGGTAGTTTTTGGATTGATTTTTTTGCCTACTTTGTTTTTAAGCTTTAGAATTTATAAAGTATTTAAAGAAATTTATTTGGGAAGTTTCTTAAAAGATTTTAAAAAAGGGACTACTTGGAGTATTTTTCCTAATAAATTTAAAATTTGGTTTGTCATTTTATTTTTTAGCTGTTTGTATAATCCTTCAACTATAACTAGATTGTGGGGATACAAATCAGAAAACCTAAGTGAATTTTTAGAAGCTACAAGATTAATGTATATTTCTTCGATAACTCTAGGGATTTTATGTATATTGACAATTTTAATGGTTGTAGAAGTTTATAAGTTACAGGAAATAAAAAATATTAAAGAAGGTTCTATTGAAATAGACCCTCTTGAAGATTGAAAGAAAGGAAAGTTAAAATGGAAAAATTTGTTAAGCATGAAGGTATAGTTGCTCCATTAGATAGAGTAAATGTTGATACAGACCAAATAATTCCAAAACAATTTCTTAAGAGAATAGAAAGAACAGGTTTTGGTAAATTTGCATTTTATGATTGGAGATATTTAGAAGATGGAGTACCAAATCCAGATTTTATCCTTAATCATCCTAAATATTCTAAAGCTTCAGTATTAGTTGCTGGACCTAATTTTGGTTCAGGTTCAAGTCGAGAGCACGCTCCGTGGGCGTTATCTGAGTACGGATTTAAGGTTATTATTTCTACAAGTTTTGCTGATATTTTTAGAAATAATTGTATGCAAAATGGCTTAATTACTGTTCAATTATCTAGCGAAAATGTAGATAGAATTATGACAAATTCTATAAAGATGGATGATTATAAAATAACTGTAGATCTTGAAAATCAAAAAGTTTTTGATAATTTTGGCTTTGAAGAAACTTTTGATTTTGATCAATTTAGAAAAGATTCTATTTTGGAAGGATTGGATGATATTGGTATAACTCTTCAGTTTGATCAAGAAATAGAAAAATTTGAAAGAAACACACTAAAATAATCAATTAATTCAAAATTCTATTAAATGTTGATAAAATAGAATTTAGGACAAATTTTGGAGGAATTATGGAAGCAAGAGTTTGCGTATTAGCTGGAGATGGAGTTGGTAAAGAAGTTACAACAGAATCTATGAAGGTTCTTGAAGCTATTTGTAGAAAGTTTGATCATAATTTTGAATTCATTCATGCATTAGTTGGTGGAGCTGCTATAGATAAATATAACAATCCAATACCTTCTGAGTCTATGAATTTGGCTTTAGGTTCAGATGCTATTTTATTTGGAGCAGTTGGTGGTCCTAAATGGGATAATCCAAGTGCAGATGTAAGACCTGAGGACGCTATATTGGCATTAAGAAAGAGATTGGGTTTATATGCAAATATGAGGCCAGTTAAAGTTTATCCAGAATTAATACATTCTAGTCCTCTTAGACCTGAATATTTAGATGGTGTTGATTTTGTAATAGTAAGAGAATTAACAGGTGGATTATATTTTGGTAGACCTAAAAGAAGAAGTGCAAGTACTAGAGGAAGACGTGCTGTTGATACTTTAGCCTATTCTGAAAAAGAAATAGCTAGAGTAGTAAGAGTTGCTTTTGAACTTGCTAAATCTAGAAGAAAAAGATTACATTCTTTGGACAAAATGAATGTACTAGAAACTGGAAGACTATGGAGAGAAATAGCTAATGAGGTTGCAAGAGATTATCCAGAAGTGGAATTGATTCATATGTTAGCAGATAATGCTGCAATGAAAATAATAACAAATCCTTCTGAATTTGATGTTATTGTTACTGAAAATAGCTTAGGTGATATTTTATCTGATGAAGCATCAGTTATAACAGGATCAATGGGAATGCTTCCTTCTGCAAGCCTAGCATCATCACCCCCACCCCCTGGTAAGAGACGAGGCAGAAGAGGTAGACCTGCTTTATATGAACCTATTCATGGTTCAGCACCAGACATAGCAGGTCATAATATTGCCAATCCAGTAGCATCATTTTTATCAGCATCTTTGATGTTGAGATGGTCTTTTGGCTTACATGAAGAAGCTGACGAAATAGAAAATGCTATCAATAAAATTATTTCTGAAGGATATAGAACTATTGATATAGCAGGTGATCAGGACCATAAGTTATCTACAAGTCAAATGGGAGACTTGGTAGCGGGTATTATTTCCAGTGGTCCAAAATAAATATGTTAGATCCTAAAGAATTTTTACCTGATTACAATAAAAGTATAAAGATATCATCAAATTTAATTCATAATGACATATCTATATATCGTGATGACTGGGGTATTCCTCATATAAATGCTAAAGATTCAAATGATCTTTTTTTTGCACAAGGAATTACAATCTCACAAGATAGATTATTTCAAATGGATCTTGATAGATTAAGATGCTTGGGAAGGTCATCCGAATATTTAGGTAAAAAAGCTATTTCGAATGATAAATTAAATATAAAAAGAAATTTTGAAATAGTTGCAAAAGAAGACTTGAAAAAAGCTTCTTCTAGTGCCCAACAAATGATTGAATCTTTTACAGAAGGTGTTAACTATTACTTAAGTAATTTAGATAAACTTCCATTTGAATATCAATTGCTTGATGTTGAACCAGAGCCATGGGAAAATTGGCATTCAGTTTTAGTATATAAGATTAGAAATGCAGCTGAAGGATCATTTAATGGTAAACTTTTTTACTCTCAACTAGCTAATGAAATAGGTCCAGAAAAAGCAGCAAAACTTATTCCTGGTTATTTCCCCGGGGCATTGCTAACTTTACCACCAGGAGATAAATATACTGGTGAAATTGAAAATGCGGTAAAAGAATTAACAGAGGCTGGTCAAAATTTTCAATCAATTGGAGCCATTGAAGGCGAATCAAATGGATGGTCAATTTCTGGAGAAAAAACTAACTCAGGGTTTCCTCTAGTAGGTGGTGATTCTCATAGATTTCTTGATACTCCAAATGTTTACTATCAAATACATCTAAAATGCGACGAATTTGAAGGAATGGGGCATACCATCCCTGGATATCCTGGGTTTATGCATTTCTCTCACAATCAAAACGTAGCTTGGGGAATGACTCATGGTGGGGCTGATACACAAGATTTATTTTTGGAAAAACTTAGATATTCAGATAATAAAATCCAGTTTTTTTATGAAGATGAATGGATAGATAGTAAAAATTCAATCAAACAGATTAATCCTAGAAATTCTGAATCAATAGATGTTGATGTAATAGAAACTTATAATGGTAATATAATTTTTGGAGATCCAAGTGAAGGCTTAGGATTATCTTTATCTGATCCGGGTGGAAAATCTGAAGGAACATTTTGGATTGATTCAGCATATGAAGCAATGGTTTCAAATTCAGCGGATGAACTTGAAGATGCTTTTGATAAATGGACTGATCGTACTAATAACTATCCATATGCAGATAAAGATAAAAATTTTGGATATAAATTTGCAGGAGCTGTTCCTATTAGAAATCCACAACATCATTGGGGTATAGCTAAAGGCTGGGATTCTAACAATATTGTAAATCAAGAAGTGCCAAGAGATGCATTACCTCGACTTAGAAATCCTGAAATAGGATGGGTTGTTACCTGTAATCAAAAAGTAGTTGATGCTGACTATCCACATTTTATGTCAGTGGCTTTTGCTCCTGAATATAGGGCTAAAGTTTTAGTTGAATATATCAATAAATGTAAAGATAAAATGGGAATAGAAAATATGCTTGAAATGCATAACCAAAAATTCTCCATTCCTGCAGAAAAGATGATCATTTTCTTAAGAACATTAGATATGACTGACATTAGTTTTTCTGAAATCGAAACAAATTCTTTTGAAGCTCTTACCAGTTGGAATTTTGAGATAGATAAAGAAAGTTTTGAAGCATGTATTTATTTGGTGATGAAAGAGAAACTTATAGAAAAAATAATTTCATTAAATTATGGTTCATTAAGTGATGAGATAATCAATTGGAATAATGTTGGTGGAGTATCTCATGTTAGGAGATTTTTAGCTCCATTAATAAATGAAAATATTGGTTTGGAAAATAGCTTCTTGATTGGAAATTCTTCATGGAAAGACTTATTAGTAAATTCATTTATTGATGCTGTTTCTTTTTTGAATGAAAAATTTGGTAATGATATTTCAGATTGGAAATTAGGTAAACTACATACTACTAATCACATACATCCCTTAAGTTCAGAATTTAATGAATATTCAGAAATCTTAAATCCAAAAAAAGTAGCTGCAAGTGGAGATGGAGATACTCCTTTAGCTGGGAGCTATGATAAAAATTTTAAGATTACTGCTGCATCAGTTAATAGATATGCTCATGATCCAAGCAACTGGGAAAATAGTAGATGGATTGTTCCATTAGGAAGCTCTGGCAACCCTGGTTCAAATCATTATTATGATCAATTAGAACTATGGGCAGATGGAAAAACTATTCCTCAATTATGGAATTGGGATCAAATTAAGAAAAGATCTACTTTTCAAAAAATAATTAAGTCTTAATTTAGGTTTCCAAAACTTCTTTTTTGATTATTACCACCATCATAGAAAGTTAAATTGCTCTCTTCGATTTCTGTTGATAAACCAGGTAAAGTACTCAATTCTATATAACTATCTTCAACTATAGGATGATTCTTAGTTATTTTCTTTGAAAACTCTTCAACATGCACCATATATTCATAAATTATAAAGTTGTTCATTGTTGCAGAAACAGCTAATGCAGCTGAAGCGCCTACTCCTGTAGAATTCCAACCGTGAGGGGAAACTCCTATAGAAAAAGTTTCAGCCATTGAAGCAATTAGACTTAATTCAAGTATTCCTCCAGTATTGCAAATATCAGGATTAATAATGTCTGCACAACCTGTCATCATAACTTCTCTAAACATATTTCTAGAATATAAGGCTTCTCCAGTAACTACTGGGATTATCGTAGAATTTTTTACTTCCTTAATAGCATCCAAGTTTTCAGAGATACATGGTTCCTCAATCCAAAAAGGATTATATTTCTCTATTTTATTTGAGAAAATTTGAGCTTTAGAAATTGATAACCTTCTATGAACTTCAATCAATATGTCAACAGTAGGTCCAACTGACTCTCTAACAGTTTTAACTCTATCAACTGCCTGATTAATAATTTCATCTTCAGGCCATTCTTCCCATGGCCCTGAAAATGGATCAAATTTTAATGCCGTAAATCCTCTGTTTTTCACCATATCTATTGCGTTATTAGATAGCGAGTTTTCTTCTAAATCTTTTGCCCATCCATTTGCATATACTTTTATTTTATCCCTTACTTTTCCACCCAATAAATTATAAACAGGTTGATTGAAATACTTACCTAAAATATCCCACATAGCAATCTCTATACCACTTATAGCACACCATAGATCCATTGATGGTCTTTTATTTGAAAAATCTCTGTACGCTCCTAAAACAAAGTTTCTAATATTTATTGGATCGTATCCTATAATGTAAGGCTCTAACTTTTTTACGTGAGATGTAATTTGTTCATCCCTATCACTTTGAGAGTAACACTCTCCCCATCCAATAATGCCGTCATCAGTTTCTAATTTTATAAAAATAAGATTTTTACCAAATGCCTTATCTTTAATCTCATTTTTCCCTGGATTAGCAATAAATGTTTTTATACTCTTAATAATCATAATTTCCCTCCAATTAAATAAATTTAGCTTCTATTTTTCCTAATTCTTCAATATCAACTGTAATTGTGTCATTTTTAGAAACCCAGTAAGTTTTAACTAAGGATCCTAATGAGATCAAATCACCTGATTGCGGCGCATTGTTTTGCTCAAAATTAAATTCAAGGAACCATTTCAGAGCATTTAATGGATCTTCTAAAATATCTTTACCTTCACCATTACCAATAATTTTGTTATTAACCTTCATCTTTCCCTTGAGATTTTTTAGAGAATTTAAATCTATTTTTTCTACTCCTATGCTATGTACAATCGTTGATGAAAAAAAATTATCCGCTATTAGTAAAGGAGTATTCTCTTCTTTATAATTTGGCCATCTATCATCCACAACTTCTATAGAAGATACAACTTTTGAAATTAGATCTTCTAAGTTGTCATATTTTTTTTTATAATCATATTCATCACTCAAAATTACAGCTATTTCACATTCAACTCCAGGATTAGAAAAATTTTCGAATTTAAGTTTTGTATCTCCTTCAAATAAATTTTTTGCCATTACTTTGCCCAAGCATGGATTAGGAATTCCTAAATATTTTTGCATTACTGGAGTTGTGCATCCAATTTTCCATCCCTTAAAAATATTATTGATTGAAAAAAAATTATTAATTTCATTTTGTATGTAATATCCTTCAGAAATAGTGAGTTTATCTTTAAGATATTTTGGAATAATAATCTTTTTATTATTTTCTATAGAATTAATGATGATTTTTGAAATTGCATGCATAAAAAAATATAAGTTATACTTTAATTATGAAAATAATAATACCAAGATCCATTATTTCAAAGTTATTTGAGCATTCCTTATTACAAGATCCTAATGAATGTTGTGGATTATTGCTAGGAAATAATAGTGAGGTTGTAGAAATTCTTGAATGTAAAAATATTCACGATAATCCTCTTACAAGATATACAATAGATCCTTTACAGCTTTTAGAGGCTGAAAATTATTGTGATGAAAATAATTTGAAGATTATAGCTATTTATCATTCACATACTCATTCGCAAGCTTTTCCATCAACTACAGACATAAATAATGCAATTCAATCAATGTGGACTGATCCTTTTTACATTTTGATATCCTTGATTGAAAAAACAAGACCTATAATCAGAGGCTATAAAATAGGTTCTGATGATGTTGAAGAAATTATCGTAGAGCATGATGGGCCATCATATATTAGCCCTACTTAGAATTTTTTATTAGAAACCATTCTATTGAATCTGCTAATGCTATCCAAGTTGCTTCAATAATATTTGATGAAGCTCCAACAGTTGTCCATACCTCTTTGTCATCTGATGATTCTATAATCACTCTTACTACAGCACCTGTTCCTGTGCCCTCTTCAACAACTCTTACTATGTAATCAGTTAATCTTATTTTGTTTATTTCAGGGAAAGTACCAATTAGTGCTTTTCGAGTAGCATTATCAAGTGCTCCTACTGGACCATTTCCTTCAGCAGCTGTATGAAAAATTTCATCTTTTGTTTTAATCTTAATAGTGGCTTCAGATAATATTGGATGCTCTGATCCATCATTTCTCCAACCTGATCCTAATGATGATCTTCTTTTATTTTCAACAATAACCATAAAATCTATTAGTTCAAACTTTTCTTCATAATTAGGTAATTGTCTGAAAATCAGTAAATCAAGAGATGAATTAGCCAATTCGTAAGCATAGCCTTTTGATTCTTTTTCCTTAATTATTTGAGTGATTTTTTCAGCATCATTACTATCTAAAATATGATCAAGATTAAGGTTTTTTATTCTTGTTAGTACACTTTTTTTACCTGATAATTCTGAAATACTTATTGATGAATCGTTTCCAACTTCACTAGGTTCTATATGTTGAAATGAGTTTGGGTCTATTAAATATCCTGCAGCATGCATTCCACCTTTATGAGTAAAAGCATTTTTACCAACAAAAGGTTGGAAAGGAAAAGGTCTTTTATTAGCAACTTCTGACACATAATTTGATATAGAAGTTAGCTGTTTCAATTTTTTAGAATTGTTTAAGGTTTTCTTTCCCATTTTTAAGCTTAAATTAGCAATTACACTTATTAGATTGGCATTACCGGTTCGCTCTCCATAGCCGTTTATACAACCTTGAACTTGATATGCTCCTGATTCAACTGCTGATATGGTTGATGCCACTGCGGTATCAGTATCATTGTGTGTGTGTATTCCTATCAATTCTTTTTGATTTAATTCACTAACAACTTTTTTTGTAATATCAGAGATTTCACTTGGCAAAGTTCCTCCATTGGTGTCACAAAGTATTATTCTTGTTGCACCAGCTTCATATGCAGATTTTAAGCACTGAATTGAATATTCTGGATTATCTTTATATCCATCAAAAAAATGTTCTGCATCAAAGAATACTTCTTTATCTTTACTTTTTAGATATTTTACAGAGTCTGAAATCATATTTATATTTTCTTCTAGAGATGTCTTAAGAATTTTTTCAGTTTGATAGGCACTCGCTTTGCCTACTATAGTTACATAATCAGTCTCAGCAGATATTAAAGCATTCATAAAAATATCATTTTCAACGTTATTATTAGCTTTTCTGGTTTGACCGAAAGAAACAATTTTAGAATTTTTTAGATTAAGTTTCTTAACTCTCTTAAAGTATTCTTCATCTTTTGGATTTGATCCAGCAAATCCTCCCTCAATAAAATCGACACCAAGTTCATCCAATTTTTGGGTTATTAGGATCTTTTCTTCCAAAGATAGATTTATTCCACTTTGTTGAGTTCCATCTCTCAAAGTGGTATCGTAAATTTCTATTTTATTTTCTGCTTGCATTAATAATTTATCTAGAAAAATTTAAGGTGATATATCCAATATATCTATTATTAGGGTAATAATCTAATATAATCTCATTAAAATGTTAAATAATTTCTAAGAAAATTTGTTTTGAAAGATAAAGAAAAATATTTAAATTTAGGAGAATGTTTTCAAATTACTCCAAATTCCTATGGGAAGCCAGGTCATAGGACTTTTATTATTGAAATCTCTTGTAAAGATCATTTCATAAAATTATGGCTTGAAAAGCAACAGCTTGCCTTAATGTTTCAAGATGTTAAAAAATTTGAATCCTTTTCTAATAAAAAATCTTTTCAAAACTTAAATCTTTCCAATTCAGAAAGTCCACTTGAATATAAACTTGTTGACTTTGCTTTAGAATATCAATCAAATGAAGATTATATAGACTTTTATTTTGTAGCTGTTGATGGAGATGATAAAACTTTAGCTGCTACCTTCACATATCAGAATGTATTAGCTCAAAAAACATCTAAAGAAGCCCTAGTAATAGTTTCAAAAGGAAGGCCAATATGTGGCCTATGTTTTAATCCAATAAATGAAGATGGTCATTTTTGTATTAAGCTGAATGGTCATATTGAGAATATTAAAATTGTCTGAATTAGAATTTTCGGAAAATAAATTAATAAATTATAAAATTAAGACTGTAAACGAGATTTATGAAGGTTCAAATAGAGTTTTTCTGTGTGAATTAGAGTCCGAAAAACAAACATTTTTATCAGTCTATAAACCATTAAGAGGAGAGAGGCCTCTTGTAGATTTCTTTACAGGGAATCTTTTTTCTAGAGAAAAAGCTGCTTATGAAATTTCAAAATTCTTTGGTTGGCCTAGCTTACCTCCCTTAATAATCCGTGAAGGCCCTTATGGTTTAGGAAGTTTTCAATTATTTATCAAACATAATCCCAAGGAAAATTACTTCACATTGTATGAATCCCATAAGGAAGAATTAAAGAAAGTAATAATTTTTGATTTTATAATATTGAATACTGATAGAAAGGCTGGATCAATAATTTTAGATGATTCTAATGAGATTTGGGCTATCGACCAAGCATTAACTTTCAACCCTTACACTAGATTTAGAACAGTAATGTTTGAATTCAACAACTCTGAAATAAGTGATAAACAGTTAAGACAAATAAAAAAACTTGTAAATGAAATAGAAAATAAAGAGAAAATTTATCTTATATTATCTGAATTAATTTCTGAGGAGGAAATTAATTCTTTGATTTCTAGATGTAAAGAACTTATACATCATAAAAAATTACCTATACTTGATCCCAATGCAAACGTTCCCTATCCATTGATATAAAAAAACCTTCTGATTTTACGAAATAAGTTATTACTTTTTCTTCCATTTGGCTTAATATTTGAGATCATAAATTCTGCAATATTTTTATCACACCCTAAAAATTTACCTCTCCAATTTTTTAATTCTTTTAGATTATAATTTCCTTCATTGAAAAACTTTTTCCATGGATTATTTTCGATCCATTGATTCATTGACATATCACCAGAATAAATTTTTTTTCCAGATTCTTTAACTAGTATCCAAGCTGCTGCAAAATCCCATGTAAAGGCATATCCAGAAATAGCTAATTGAGCATTACCATTAGCTACAAGTGCTAATTCAGCTGCAGTTGAACCTAAATTTCTTAATTCACCTGAATTTAGGAAAAATTTCTTTTTTACTATGTTTCCTATAGTGAAATGTGAAGGTGCAAACGCTAATATTCCAGCAGATGGTTTAGATTCTGTTTTTTCTGATCTTTGTTTTTTAAAATTAGAAACTATGCCTTCTCCCTTTACAGCTGAAATAATGCTATTTTTATCCCATGGAAGTCCTATAGCGCCCATTATAGGGTCTCCTTTATAAAATACTGCTATGGAAACACAATATAAAGGTATTTGGTTTATAAAATTTTTTGTTCCATCAATTGGGTCTATAATCCATAAATAATCAGACTGTACTTTTTCTGTTGTGTCACCTTCTTCTCCCAAAATTCCATGTTCGGGAAACTCTTTTTTTATTTTTTTTAGGATTAAGTTTTGAGTTTCTATATCAATATCAGTGACAGGATTATCTCCTTTGATTTTATTTTTGTCTGAGATTTCGTAGCTCTTAGTAATAGATGTCTTAATTAATTCTAAAGCTTGATTTATAGAATCATGAAGCACGTTATTGATTTTTTTATTTGTTGTTTTATCCATATATTTTTTTTATGAGATTATAATGATAATTGATTAAATATAAAAATGAGAGGAGTATTTTTTGATTAGTTTTTTTAAGAAAGATTTTTTGAATGAATTATGGCTAGATTTTGAAAAATTATTAAATATTAAGAATGATGAATATGATTTTAATATTATGCCTATTTCAGGGCTATTAGTATCTAACTTATCAAAAAATGATTTTTTTAAAAATTTACAATCAAATCTCGAGGTTATACTAAATGATGGTGAAGGATCAACAGATACTAAAGTTCAAATAATTAAAGATAGTGAAGATATGAATTGGATAATGTTATCTGATGATCAATCATTTGATTTACTCTCATCAATTTATACAACTATTAATGCAATAAACAGTCACGAAAGCATTAAAAATGTAATTGGAGTAGCATTGAAATTTTCAATTAATTTCAATGATCTTACTGAAAAATGTTTTTTGATTTATCGTATGGATTTACAATCTTTTTATCCATTTGCTCCAACTTCACATAATGTAGGAGATAGAAATGAAGAAATGGAAAAATTTTTATTTGATTTTTTGAAATCTAAAAAAATAAATCTAGAAAATAATAAAAGAAATTGGTTAGGCTTATGGGGGATTCCAATTTGAGTATTTTGATAATTTCAGAAAATAGTATAAATAAAGTACTGGCTGAGATGTTAGTTGATAGAAAAATTGAAATTTTACTAGAAAATAAATTAACTGAAGATTTATCAGGATTGATTTTACTTACAAATAAACTAAATGATCAAAATAAAAAAATTATTCATGAAATTTTTATGAAAAATATTCCAATTTTAGGAATAAATAAAGGATTTGAAGGCTTAAATACCTATTTTGGTGGTAAAAAATCTCAAAATATTAAAATGGTTAATTCTTCTCCTCAACTTTTTTTAAGTCCAGGCTCTAAACTTTCTCATATTATAGGAGGCTCTGGATGGGTGAAATCTGATTTAGATCCATCTTATACTATTTTTCAAAAAGAATTATCAGAATTTTTTTTTGCATCTATAATTTCAGAAGAAGGTGAAATTATTGGTTTTGAAAAACCTGGTGAAAATTGGGTTTTTGGTATTAATTTTGATCCCACTGATTCTAATTTGCCTAAAGGTTTTAACAACCTCATAACAGTCTTTTTGGACAAATGCTTAGAAAGCAATTCATAACTACGTAAATAATCCCTCGCGCGCTTGCGCGCGCGCGTGGGAAAATATATAAATTACACAATAATGAATAATAAATTCGAGGGTTCAAATGGTAACAGATAATCTTGGTGAAATAAAAAAAGTAGATATTCAAGATGAAATGAAAAGTTCATATCTTGATTATGCAATGAGTGTAATTGTTTCAAGAGCTCTACCTGATGTTAGAGATGGACTTAAGCCTGTGCAAAGAAGAGTGCTTTATGCAATGCACGATCAAGGGATGAGGCCTAATTCATCTTATAAAAAAAGTGCGAGACTAGTTGGAGAGGTTTTAGGTAAATATCATCCTCATGGAGACTCTTCTGTTTATGCTGCTCAAGTAAGAATGGCTCAACCTTTTTCCATGAGACATACACTTGTGGATGGGCAAGGAAACTATGGTAGTGTTGATGGAGATCCTGCAGCTGCTATGAGATATACCGAATGTAAACTTTCACCTATTACTGAAAGCCTTCTAGGAGATATTGAAAAAGAAACTATTGATTGGGTAGATAACTTTGATCAATCTTTACAAGAACCATCTGTATTACCTGCTATTTTACCTAATCTTCTAGTCAATGGGGCTTCTGGTATTGCAGTTGGCATGGCAACAAATATTGCGCCTCATAATCTTAGTGAGATTTGTGATGGTATAACTCTTGTGATTGAAAATCCTCAGGCTAATGTGGATGATCTAATGAAAGTTGTAAAGGCTCCTGACTTTCCAACAGGTGCAGAGATATGGGGTCTTTCAGGGGTAAGAGATGCTTTTGCAACCGGAAGAGGAAGAGTAGTTGTACAAGCGAAACATATTATTGAAGATGTAAAAAAACAAGATAGGGAAAGATTGGTTTTTACTGAAATACCTTATCAGGTAAACAAAGCCACATTGGTTATGAAGATAGCTGAATTGATTAAGGGTAAAAAATTAGAAGGCGTTTCAGAAGTTAGAGATGAATCTGATAGAAAAGGTATGAGAATTGTTCTTGAGCTAAGGAAAGGGGCATCTTCTAGTCTTATTTTGAATAATCTATATAAGCAAACTCAACTTAGATCTTCTTTCTCCGTAAATATGATTGCTTTAGTTGATGGTACTCCTCAGATATTGAATTTGAAGCAAACTATAAATCATTATATTTCTTTCCGAGAAGAGGTTATTAGAAGACGTGCAGAATATGATCTAAAAAGAGCTAAGGCTAGGCTGCATGTTTTAGAAGGTCTGAGAATAGCAATTAAAAATCTAGATAAAGTTATAGAATTAATTCGAGCTTCAGAAGACGTTGAAACTGCTCGTAACGCTTTGATCACAGAATTTGATTTGAGTGAAATCCAAGCACAAGCTATATTAGATATGCAATTAAGAAGATTAGCTGCATTAGAAATAGAAAAGATTGAGAACGAATTTAAGGAATTATCTGAACTTGTTGAAGACTTAGAAGATCTTTTGTCAAATCAGAAAAGAATTTTGAGTGTTATTAAAACAGAAACATTGCAATTAAAAAGAAAGTACGGTGAAGAAAGAAGGACAAAGGTCAATGAAATGGACCTTAAGGAATGGAAAAGAGAAGATATGGAACCTAGTCTTGATGTTGTTATCACTCTTTCAAAAGGTGGGTATGTAAAAAGAATTTTAGAAACTACATATAGAGCTCAGCATAGAGGAGGTAAGGGTAAGGTAGGTCAGAAAATGACAAAAGATGGTGATATTGTTCCATACCTTCAGGTTGCTAACACACATGATACTTTGTTGTTTTTTACAGATAAAGGAAGGGTATTTAAATTAAGGGTATTTGAATTACCTGCTGATCAATCTAGAACCTCTAGGGGAACACCTGTTTCAAATATAATTAATTTGGCTCCAAACGAAAAAGTCACAGCCATGTTAACTGTTACAAGTTTGCTTGAAGATACATATTTAATAATGATTACAAAGGCAGGTAAAGTAAAAAGAATGCACCTACCTCTGGTAAGAAATATAAACAGAGCGGGGCTAAATACATTTAAGCTTTCTAAGGATGATGAATTGATTTCGGTTTCTTTAGCAGATGAAAATGAAGACGTAACAATAATTACTAGAGATGGAATGTCTATTAGATTCCCTTCCTCACAAGTTAGGCCTACTCAAAGAGGAGCGGGAGGAATTAGAGGAATCAAAATGAAGACTGCACAAGACGTAGTTGTTTATAGTGGAGTTGTAAATGATGAAGACTCCTTATTAATTATAGGGCGAAGAGGAATAGGTAAAATAAGTGAATTTAGAAACTACAGAATCCAAAATAGAGGTGGATCTGGAGTCTTGACTCTTAAGGTGACTGATAAGACAGGTAAAGTGGCAGGAGGAGCAGTAGTTACTGAAGAAGTAATTAATGCTGCAAAAGCCATAAAGGATGAAAACAAAGGCAAAACAAAAGGAAAGACAGAAGAAGGATTTTTGTTCTTGTTGACAGATAAGGCTCAAATTATAAGAACTAATTTAGGAGAAATAAGACGAACTGGTAGGGTTGCTCAAGGAGTTACTATTGTAAAACCAAATGCTGGAGATGCTATAAGTGGACTATTTATAAATTATGTTCAAGATAATAGAAAAGTTAGAAAAACCGTTAGTATTGAGGAAATTGAAAAATCAGAAGAAATGGTAAATGCTGATTTGAATGAATCTATATCTGAAGAAAATATAGAACAAATTGAAAATGATAATTTGCAGGACTCTACATCTGAGGATAAAATTGAGGAATCAGACAAAGAAAGCTAGATGATAAATGATTCTCAATATAGAAAATCCTGGAGTTTTTTCCCTACTGGTGTATCTATATTAGCAACACAAGATGATAATGAAAATTATTTAGGGATGACAGCTAATTCTGTTATGAGTATATCTTTGAATCCTAAAATAATAATGGTTTCAGTTGGAAATAATAGGTCAATATTGAAATTCTTACAGGAAACTAAAAATGCTAGTGTTTCAATTTTATCTAGTGAACAATCTAATGTTGCTGAATTTTTTTCATCTTCTACTCAAAACTTACTAGAAAATAATAATTTTTTTTATAATTCAAAAGATATTTACTACATAAAAGACTCACTCTGCTATTTTTATTGTGAAGTGATGAATTCTTATTTAGTAGGTGATCATACTGTTTTTTCCTTGAAAGTTGATCAGATGGATTTGAATGAAAAATGTTCCCCTCTAATTTGGTATAAAGGAAAATTTAGTAATAATAATTTATGAAAATAGCATGTTTATCTTTAGTTGAAATTTTCCCTGATTATGTCTTAGGTGGATCTCAAAATATACTTAGAAAGATAATTCTAGGATTAAGAGAAAATAATATAAATGTAAGATTGTTTTCTCCAAAAAATGATAACCCTAAATCATTTATTGGAGATGTAGAAATTGAAAATAAATTAAGTTTGAAAGGTTCATTCCCAAGCCCTTTTGAAATTCCTTTATATGAACTTCAAAGTCTTCAAGAAGAACTTGATAAAATCTCATCTTGGGCTGACAGATTGTATTTTCATGGAGATGGATGGTTTATGAGAAATGAATTTCTTGACTCTACTATCATAAGTGGAATTCATGATTTGGTTTATCAAGAATCAGTAACTTCTGTTATGTTCTCTGAATCTGACAAAATCATTGTACCTTCAAATTACTTAAGGGATACTATTAAGTATTCACTAAGCAATGAAAAATTTAATCAAACAAATATTTCAGTTATAAAGAATTCTATTGATAATTTTTCAAAATCAATAAAAATAAATGATTCTATTAGTAATGATAATTTAATCTTACTATTTCCACATCGACCAGATATCAGAAAAGGTCTCAATAATGCTATAAAGATTTCTTTAGAGTTTATTCTTACAAAAAATTGGAAGTCAGTAACTCTTAAGGTTCCAAAGTTTAATGAGAAACTTGATAAAGATGAAAAAAACTCTTCTTATATTGATCAAGAATTAATGAACGAATTTATTTCTTGCGGAGGAAATATTTTATTTCATGATTGGATACCACTTAATCAGATGAGTGATTATTATAAATCTGGTGATTTAACTCTCTGCCCAGGAAATTTTATTGAATCATTTGGTTTAGTTCCTCTAGAATCTCTTTCAAACGGTACTCCAGCTATTTGTAGTTCTGTTGGTGCATTTAGAGAATTTGATGGTTTCGATGGAATTAGGGTCGTTCCATATGGAGATACAAAAAGTTTTGTTAAAAAAGGACTTGAATTATTAGGCTCTAAAAATGAAATTTTAGCTGGTAGGGAAAAGGTAATTATGGATTATGATTTAAGTTCTATGATAGATCGCTATATTGAAGTATTTACTAATCCTAGTTTTAAAGAAGGTTATAAAAATAATACTAATCAGTTTTACTCAAAAATTGATGGGAAAAAATATGATTTATCACCATGGTGTTTTATGAATAAGAATAAAATTTATCATGATTATAAGGGTTGGCTAGATAACTTTGAAAATAAATTTAAAATCCTAAATAAAGAGATATTTTTTGTTGATAATATTTCTCAAAAGGCCTTAGATGAAAAGATATTAATTTCATCATAAATCTTCAGCAAAAATATTCTTTTTTGTGTACAATTAAGTTTTGTATAAACAAAATTTAGATAATTTCATGGACTACGCAATAATAAAAACAGGCGGCAAACAATACAGAGTTAGAAAAGGTGATTTTCTAACCGTAGAAAAACTTGACGGAGATTCAGGTGATGAAGTATTGTTCGATCAAGTCCTATTAACTTCCCTCAAAGGCCAACTTAATATTGGAGAACCTATTGTTAGTGGAGCTGTAGTAAAAGCCAAAATAGAAGATCAAACTAAAGGTAAAAAAGTTATATCATTGAGATACAAAAATAAGACGAGACATAGGGTTAAGACTGGACACAGACAAAAGCTAACTAATGTGACCATACAGAGTATTTCAGTAAAAAAATCAAGGAGTAAATCTAATGGCTCATAAAAAAGGTGGAGGAACAAGTAGGAACGGAAGAGATAGTGCCGGTAAAAGACTTGGAGTTAAGGCATTTGGTGGAAAATTCGTGACTGCTGGATCTATAATCGTTAGACAAAGAGGAACAAGATTTGTTCCAGGTGAAAATGTGGGTATTGGACGAGATCATACAATATTTTCTAAAGTAGATGGAATCGTTTCCTTTGATTGGGCTTCTAAAGGTAAGAGAAGATTAAACGTTCTCACTGAAAGTGTAGAAAAATAGTGAAAAAAGAAATACATCCAAATTTATTTGAAACTGAAGTTCACTGCCAATGTGGTAGTGGTAATGTTTGGAAAACAATTTCAACGAAAGAAAGAATATCTGTTGAAATATGTAGCCAATGTCATCCTGCTTGGACTGGAGAACAACGAATTGTTGATACTGAAGGAAGAGTAGAGAGAATGAATAGAAGATATAATCTAAAGTAATTTCTTAGATGAAAAAGCATTTTTACGGTGGTCAAGCTGTTATCGAAGGTGTAATGATTCGTGGTCTTAAGAATTGTGTAGTTGCAGTCAGAAACACTCAAAATGAAATTATAATTAATGAAGTAAAGATTCCTTCTTTTTCTAAATCTGTCTATAAAAAAATACCCTTCTTCAGAGGTGTCATTATTCTAATTGAAATGATGGTTATAGGTTACAGATCATTAACTAAATCCTCTGAAATTGTAGAACAATCTGAGGAAGGAGAACTTTCTAATATAGAAAAAGTTTTTTCATATATTTTTAGTTCTGCTTTCTTAATAATTGTTTTATCATTATTTTTTTTAGTTCCACTTTTTTTATCTGATCGAATTATGTTCATAGAAGATAATTATGTAATAAATAATATTTTAGAAGGAATAATTAGACTCATTTTTTTTATCTTGTATGTTTATATTATTGGTCTAAATAAAGATATTAAGAGAGTGTTTGCTTATCATGGTGCTGAACACAAAACTATTGCAGCATATGAAGATAATGTTGAGATTAATTCAAATAATATAAATAAAATTCAAAAATATAATAAAGAACATCCTAGATGCGGAACAAGTTTTATTATGACAGTCATTGTTGTTTCAATAGTTCTTCATGTATTTATTCCAAGAGAACCAGCTTTACTACTTTATTTGTCTAGAATTTTATTATTTCCTATAATTGCTGGTCTTTCGTATGAGTTGATTAGACTTTCAAGTAAGACTTCTGAAAATATTATTTCTAAAGTTCTTTCTCTACCTAATATTTGGATGCAAAAATTAACTACAGCAGAACCTGAAGATGAAATGGTAGAAGTTGCATTAGCTGCTATAAATGAGTCTATAAGGCTGGATTCTGAATAAGTTCTACTTATTATGTCTTTTATTAAGTTCTTGAATAATTTCTTCTAGTTTTATGCCTTCATTAGCTAAAAGAACAAGTAGGTGATAAATTAGATCAGCAGATTCATAAATTAAGTCTTTTTTTTGTTCTGCTAAAGAAGCAATAATTACTTCAGATGCTTCTTCTCCTACTTTTTTTGTAATCTTATTTATCCCTTCTTCAAAGAGTGTAGTAGTATAAGACCCTTTTGGCATTAGATTTTTTCTTTCTTCAATAATCTTTTCTAAATGTTCAAGAGTAAATATAAAATTCCCTTCAACGCTTCCCTCAGCTTCAAAGCATGAGTCTGCCAAAGTGTGACATGTTGGACCTTCAGGACTAGCCAAGATTAATATCGCATCTTTATCACAGTCTAAAACTATTTTTTTAACTCTAAGAAAATTTTTTGAAGATTCTCCTTTTTCCCAAAGTCTATTTTTTGATCTGGAAAAAAACCATACATGTTTACTTTCTAAAGTTTTTTCATAAGCTTCACTATTCATATATCCAAGCATTAACACTTTTTTATTAGTAAAGTGTTGAACTATAACAGGCAATAATTCAGATTTTTTAAAATTTGGATTCATAGTGATTTAATTATTTCATACAATTGTCTTAGATCAGATATCTGTATATATTTATCTAAGTATCTTAAATCATTATATACGCTTCTATTAATCAGAACTGGTTGCATTCCTAATGAACTTGAACCTGTTACATCATCAAATTCTTTATCTCCAACATACCAACAATCTTTTGGATTTAGATTATTTTTATATATAAATTTTTTGAAAATATTAGGATTAGGTTTATAGCATTCAGCTTCTTCTGAAGACATTGTAAAGTCAAAATTTATATTTAGTTTATCTAATACAGGATATAAAAAATTATTATCTGCATTTGATATAACTCCTATTTTGTGATTTTGGCTTAATTTATTTAGCATTTCAGCAGAGTCACTATACGGCTTATTTTTTGCCATATTATTTATACATAATTCTGCACATAATTTAGAATTACCATCTATATTTAGTTCTCTGAAAACTATATCAAAGCAATCTTTCCATGCTTTTTCATAAGTAATAAAAGGTGGGCTTTCTTCAATCTTTTCCATATTGGTTCTGATTTCTCTAAAATTAACCTCATATTTTTTCCATAAATTCCAAAATTCTAAAGGATCTAAATCCCAATGATTTTTTTTAATTATTTCAGCAAAGAGTGACTTCCATCCATTCAAATCATTTTCGACAATGGTTTCAAAACAGTCAAATAATATAACCTTAGGAGATGTAATCTTTATACTCATAATCTAATTGGAATATTTTTATTGATAAGATATTCTTTTGCTTCTTTAATTGAAAATTTTCCAAAGTGAAAAATACTTGCGGCTAATACAGCATCTGATTTACCTACATTAAATGCTTCATATAAATGCCTTAGGTTTCCAGCACCTCCTGAAGCAATAACAGGTATGTTAACTTTATCATTTACTTTTTGTAATAATTCATTATCATATCCAATATTTGATCCATCTTTATCCATGCTGGTTAACAAAATTTCTCCTGCTCCTCTTTCTTCTATATCTTGTACCCAATCTAATACATCAAGGTTTGTTTCTTTCCTACCACCGTGAGTATGAACAATCCATTTATCTTGGATTTTTTTAACATCTATAGCACTTACAACGCATTGTGAACCGAATTCACTAGAGCACTCATTTATTATTGATGGATCAGCCACTGCTGAAGAGTTTATAGAAACTTTGTCAGCTCCTGCTTCTAGCATCTGTTTCATATCTAGTACATTTCTGATTCCTCCGCCAACTGTTAATGGTATAAAAACCTGAGAAGAAACTTTTTTTACTACTTCAACTATAGTTTTTCTTCCTTCATGTGTGGCAGTTATATCTAAAAAAACAAGCTCATCAGCTCCTTCTTCATCATAGAACTTTGCTAGCTCAGCAGGATCTCCAGCATCCTTAATATTTATAAAATTAACACCCTTTACTACTCTTCCTTGATCAATATCTAAGCATGGGATAATTCTTTTAGTTAACATAACATTATTTATTATAATTTTTCCAAAACTTCTTTTAGATTAATATTTTTCTTATATATGGACATTCCTAAAATTGCGCCATCTATTTTATTATTCTTTAGCTGAATTAAATCTTCAAATGAAGATATACCTCCTGCAATATTTAATTCTACTGAACAAAAACTTCTAAATTTAGAAATATAATCAAAGTTTGGGTGAGACAGAGTACCATCTTTTGCTATATCAGTATAAATAAATGATTTGCATCCCTCTTTCTCGAAATCTTGAACTATATTTTCAATACTCAAGCTTGAATTTTCTAACCATCCTTTTGTTTTAATTTCTCCTTCTAGTGCATCTATACTAATTACTATGGCTTTACCAAAGTTCTGAATAGCCCTAATAACTTCTTTTTTATTTTCGTATGCAGCTGTTCCAAATATAATTCTAGAAACTCCTAAATTTAAGTATGAAGAAGCTTTTTCATAAGTTCTAATTCCTCCTCCTACCTGAATTTTTAGATTAGTTTTATTAAGAATCTGAGCAATTATATTCTTTATAGTTGAATCTCCATCCTTCGCTCCATCAAGATCAATGATATGAATAAAGCTACTTCCATCCTCTTCAAATTTCATTGCAACATCAATTGGATTTTCATCAAAAATTATTTCATTATTGTAATTACCCTTAATTAACCTTACACATTTACCATTTCTTATATCTAATGCAGGAAATATTTTCATCTTAATGGCTCCCTACAATATTAATAAAGTTTTTATATATTTTTAGACCATCAGCAGCACTTTTTTCTGGATGAAATTGAACTGCATAAAGATTATTTTGTTTTATAGATGCGCACATTTCTATAGAATATTTTGTAGTTCCAGAAATGATTTTATCTTCTTCTGGATCACAATAATACGAGTGAACAAAGTAAAAGTTTGAATTATTATCAACTCCTTCAAAAAGTTTATTATTTTTATTTAGATTCAATTGATTCCAACCCATATGAGGTACTTTAAACTTTTCATTATTTTTTGACTCTGGAATTTTTTTTACAGATCCTTTTAAAATTCCTAGTCCTGGAATTTTACCTTCTTCAGATTTTTCAAATAATATTTGCATTCCAACACAAATACAAAGTATTGGTTTTCCTGAATTATAAAAATCATTAATAGTTTCTTCTAGGCCTAATTTTTTTATGTTACTCAAAACCGTATCTGTTGTACTGACTCCAGGAATTATTAATCCCTTACTTTTTTCAATAATATCTATATTTGATGTAATTTCGTTATTAGGATTATATTGATCTACAGCTTTTTTTACGCTGTGAAAATTTGCAGATTTGGTGTCCAGTATAGATATTTCTATCATTATTTATTCCGTAGCCCTTAGATACTCATTATCCCTATCAATATACCTTGCTAGGATAAATAATAAGTCACTAAGTCTGTTCAGATATATTAATATATTTTTGTTATTTAATTGACTTAGATCTCTAACTTCTACACATAGTCTTTCAGATCTTCTGCATGAAGTTCTAGCAATATCTATAAATGAGGAAATTAAGCTTCCACCTGGCAGTACAAAATAATTTATTTTTGGAGTTATTGATTGATATTTATCAATCTTTTTTTCTAAATCAGTAATTACTTCTTCATCTATATATTTATACTTTTCTTTTAAATCATTATATTTTTCAGTTGGACATGCTATTTCTGAGGATATTATAAAAAGAGTTCTCTGAATCTTTAATATTAAATCTGAAATATCTTTATCATTTTTTTCTACTGATAAAGAATATGCAGCCCCCAAGTTAGATATGCACTCATCAATGGCACCGTAGCATTGAACTCGAGCATCTAATTTTGAAACTTTTTTACCGAATAATAAAAAAGTTTCTCCATTATCTCCATTTTTAGTGTAAAGTTTAGCCAAATCTTTTTTTTTAAGTTTTTTTTTATATAATAAATATTACATTGATTTTATAATTTTAATACCAATCAAGTATATGGATTAAAAGAAAAAGCTGTATTTATATGACTAGTAAAATACCTCTTAATACAATAAAAATATCTGAAAAAGCTTGTGAGAAAGTTAAAGAATTTGCTGCGAATGAATCTAGAGACAAATATGGTTTAAAAGTGGCAGTAAGAGCAGGAGGATGCTCTGGGCTTGAATATATCTTAGAGATAGTGGACGGACCTGATGAAAATGATAAGATCATTTCACAAAATGGATTAGAAGTTTATATACCAAAGAAAGCCTATATATTTTTAGCAGGGACTTTTCTAGATTATTCAGATGGCCTTAATGGAAAGGGATTTGAATTTATTAATCCTAATGCTAAATCATCTTGTGGTTGTGGTGATTCTTTCTCAGTTTAATATGTATAAACAAGAAAACTTCTTAAAAAACCTAAATTTTCCTTTATTTAACATTAATCAGAAAAATAATTCTTATAAATTAACTGGAAGTGATTCTATTTCTTTTCTAGATCGAATTTCAACAAATAAAATAGAAATTTTTGATCAAAAAACATCTTCAAAAACTATATTAACAGATAATAAAGGATCGATTATAGACATACTGAATTATAAAGTTTTAGATAATAATAATATTATTTTTAACCTTGAATCTAATAATCCACAAACGATTGATTACCTTAAAAAATTAATTATTGTAGAGGATGTTGAAATTTTTGAGGATAATCCCATAAAAAAAATAACAATATATTCAAGAAAAGAAATTATTGCTGAAAAGAATTTATTTTCATTTTGTTTTTACAATATCGATAAACTAGAAGATATGATTAGATACGAGATTTATTTTAAGGGTAACTTTAATATAACTAATCTTAGTTTAGAGGAGTTCGAAAAGATAAGTGAAACTACTAAAAAACGAATTGATATTCAAAATAATTTATTTGAATTTGATACTAAGTTAAAGAAAATAAATCCTTTAGAAACTGGTCTTATAGATTATATTTCCTTCAATAAAGGATGTTACGTAGGACAGGAAGTCATAGCTCGTCTTCATAATTATAAAAAAATATCTAGAGAAATAATAAAATTTCAATCTAGTGAAAATATGATTATAAATGCCCCATTTAAATCACAGGATAATATATCTGGAAAGATTTTAAGTATAACTAAGGATAAAACAGAATTTGTTGGATTATGTTTGATTAAGAAAAAAGATGTTGGAAAAATTTCTTCAGATTTTTTGTTGATTTAACGAAGAAGCAAAGTATCTCCACCATCAATAAGTATATTTTGTCCTATAACCATATCTCCAGCCTCAGAACATAATGATACAGCAAACTTAGCTACATCGTTTGGGATAAGTTTTTTTTGCTTAGGATTTTTTCTGCCCAGTATACTTTTTATCTCTTCTTGATTTGGGAAATGTTTAATAGCATCAGTTTCTAGAAGTGATGCTGATATAGAATTTACACTTATATCATATTTAGCTAAGTCATAAGCCATATATCTAGTTAAGGATTCAAGAGCAGCTTTAGATACTCCTATAGAAAAATAATTATTAAGTACCTTACTTGAACCAGGCGAGCTAATATTTATTATTTTCCCTTTTTTGTTAATATTTTTTGATAAGTTTTTTGATAACAACCAAGGTCCCTTAACATTTACTTGCATTGTCCAATCCCAGTGTTTTTCTGTAGTTTCTATTGAATTTTTCATGACGCCTGATGCAGCATTATTAATTAAGAAATCAAAATTGATATTTTCCTTTTTTATGATTTCGCAAAATTCATTTATATTATCTGGATTTAATAGATTAAGCTTAAAAAATTTAGCAGTTACACCAATTTTCTCAATTTCAAGTTTTACTTTTTTAGATTCTGTTTGACTTCTTGAGTATGTAAAGATCACATTACATCCATTTTTTGCAAATTCTAAGCACAGTTCTTTACCTAGCCCTCTTGTACCTCCAGTGATTATTACAGTTTTATCTTTTAGAATCATATAGCCATTCCACCATCTACTCTGATTATCTCACCTGTGATATATCTTGCTTCTTCTCTAGATAAGAATGCAGCAATCGGAGCAATTTCTTCTGGTTCTCCAAATCTTTGCATAGGTATCCATGACATAACTTCTTTTTTTACTTTTTCGGACAGAACATTAGTTGTAGCTGTTGATACATATCCTGGTGCAATAACATTTACTGTAATATTTCTAGTTGCTACTTCTTTTGCTACAGACTTAGTAAATGAATGGATTCCCGCTTTTGATGCTGAGTAATTGGATTGACCTATATTACCTCTTATTCCTACAACAGATGAGATATTTATTACTCTGCCCCATCTATTTTTTATCATATTATTTATACAAAGCTTAGTGCAATAAAAAGTACCTTTAAGGTTAGTATCTATTACCTTATCAAAGTCTTCAGGTTTCATTCTCATAAGCAGCGAATCTGAAATAATTCCTGCATTATTGTATAGAATTTCAATATTCCCCAAAGAATTTTCAACTGTTTTTATCATTTCTTGAACTTCATCAAGAACAGATACATTTGCTTTTACAATTATTCCACTGGAACCTAATTTATTAATTTCTTCTAATACTTTTTCAGCATCTTCTTTGTGGGAGTTATAATTAACAGCAATTCTGTGACCCTGTTCTGCAAGTCTTAAAGCTATAGCCCTTCCTATTCCTCTAGATGCACCAGTAATAAGTACTACTCTTGATAATTCTTCCATTTTTATTCCTTAGTTTCTGATCTGATTTTGTTTATAGCTTCTATTTGTTTTTCAACCCAATTATTTTCTATAGTAATCTTTGCTGTATTTATAGCACTTACAATTGTATCTACCTTTGAAGCTCCATGCCCTATTATGCCAATTCCTTTAATTCCAAAAATTGGTCCTCCTCCATAAGATTCAGAGACAATATTTGTTTTGTTATAAATTTCTTTAGCTAATTCGTCATTACCAGTTTTTTCTAATATTTCATTTGATATTTTTTTACCTAATCCTTCTGTTATTTTTAGTAAAATATTTCCAACAAATCCATCACAAATTACTACATCCACCTTTTGTTCAAATAGATCTTCCGGTTCTATATTCCCAACAAAATTTAATGAGCTTTTAGATAAAAGTTCGTAAGAATCTTTTATGAGCATATTTCCTTTTCCTTTTTCAGAACCTACTGATAATAGTGCTACTTTAGGATTATCTTTATTAAACATCAATTTTGATACTTGATCACCAATAGCTGCAAAATCTACTAATTGAGTAGGTTTTGTATCTACATTTGATCCTAAGTCTAACAAGATCATTTCAGGTGAATAACCGATTACTGGTCCTCCTATTGAACCTCTTTCTATTCCTTCTATAGTCCCAAATAATATAGTCGCAGCAGCTAAAGTAGCTCCAGAAGAGCCCATGCTTACAAAACCTTGTGCAATACCTTTTTTAACTAATCCAGCTGAAATAAATACTGAAGCCTTTGGTTTATTTCTGTAAGCATTAACAGGACTTTCTCCTTCCATAACGATACCTTCTGATGGAATTATCTTCATTTTTTCTGATATTTCCTTTGGGTATTTTTTTAGCTCTGTATTAATTTCATTTTCATCACCAACTAATACAACTTTTATTCCTAATTCAGTTATAGCTTTAATAGCTGCTGGAACAGTTACATCTGGTCCATAATCTCCACCCATTGCATCTAAAGCTATGACTCCATTAAATTTTTCCATTTTTCCCCTCTTTTATTCTGTAGTAAATGAAGCAGAAACTACTTCATCACCATTTTCTTTTAAACATTGAATTTTTATATTTTTTTTACTTCCATCAGTATTTTTTTCTTCCAAAATTATTTTTATCTTTTCTTCTGCAAATAAAGGATTCTTAAATCTACCTTCAAAGCTTGAATTATTGAACCAGTCCTTTGAGTAATATTTATAAAGATATTCCATAATTATAGATAAACTTAACATTCCATGTGCAATTCTTTTTTTGAATGGAGTTTTTTTTGCAAAATTTTCATCAATATGAATTGGGTTGAAATCTTTTGAAGCATTAGCATAATCGTTAATCATTTGCTGAGTTACAACTATTTCATAAATATCTTTAATCTTTTTCTCCTGAATTATTTATTAAGATTGTACTAACTGATTCTCCTAACTTCATTTTAGATTTATTACAGTATTCAATTTTAATCTTAATGAAGACATTTCCTCTTCTTTCAGATTTAGAGATTATTTCAGGAAATGCAAAAATAGTTTCTACTTTATCAAACTCATTTATCCAATTAACAGATTGATTTAAATGAACTGCTCCTTCTTCTAAATCAATTTCTTCCAAAAGAATCCCAAAACTTGAAGAAATCAAATAAAATGGAGAATGAAAATTTATATCTCTATTTTTAATCGCCTTAGAATATTCTATTGAAGATTTTTCGTCATAATTAAGTTCATAAGGTCCAAATTTATGACCTGTTTCATAATTATTAATTGCCATTATGTTTTTTATCCTCTTCCAGAAGTCTGTTTAGGTAACCATCCAATGATTCTTTGTTGTTTGGACCATTAATCTTAAAGGCGAAAGATCCATCACTAGTGACAAAAAATTTTTCAGGCACAGCTATTACTCCAAAGTCTACTGCAGTGCTACCATTTTTATCAATTACTATATCGTACTGAATATTATATTTATTCATAAATTCTTTTATTTGATCAGATTCATCCCATACAGCTATTCCAATGAATTTGATTCCTCTGAAACTCCATTCTTTTTCAGCTTCAGACAAAATCGAGGCTTCTTTAATGCAAGGTCCACACCATGAAGACCAGAAATCTATTACTAAAGGACTTCCTTGATAATCTGATAAATTTACATTTTTACCATCTAAGTTTTCTAAGCTAAAATTTGTTCCTTCGGGAGCAGATATATCAACTTCCCCTAAAACACTATTAACTCCTAAGTTTATTTTGGGAGTTTTTTCACTCAAACTTCCGGCAATCATTAAAGAAAAAAATAAAATCAAAAATAAGAATGACATAAAAGCTATTAAGTTTTTTGTACTAAGCAGTTTCATTTTTCTTTCGTTTATTTAAGAAAAATCTGACTAGAAAAAAAACTAGAATAAAATTAATCATTATGATTATAATTACTAAATTTATTATTTCATAATTCAGACTCCCAGTAATCTTCTTAATAAAAGATGTAGGAATATTATCCATTTTGATATTTAAGTAATCTCCTTTTGAATAATTTTCACCAACATATTCATCAAATATTTTTGATGAGATACTTATTTCTTTAGAGAAAGAAATATTATTACCAGAAATCAAACCTGATTCATCAGGAATAATAATTTTAAAGCTTTTGGCACCATGTGGTAAATGTAAGGGAAAAATTAGTTCTGACGAGTTATACTTCACATTGAAATTAAATATTAAATTAAAATTTCCTGGAGGTATATCTGAAGTGATAGCAAAACCTTTTGCCAATTCAATTAAGCTCCCATCTGGTAGATCTGTTTCAACATATAAATCAGTGAAGCCTTCGGGGAGACTGAATCTAAGAAAATTCATGCCAGTGGAAGCTACATCTGTAAAATTAGGTGCAAATGTTTTTTCCGTTGGATTTTCAATTTTAACTGCAGTTATTGCGGAAATAATTTGATCATTTTGATTAACTGATAATACTGACATATTGTATTCATTTATATTTATTTCGTTAATACTTAAGTCTTCATCTGCAAAAGTATAATTTATTGAACTTGATATCTGAATCATCAAAAATAATGATAGAAAAAAAATATTGATCTGTTTTATTTTTTTAGTCATCTTTATCCGTATTTTTATAAAATGGAATAATTATTAGATATGTAGAAATCAAAACTAATCCTAAAAAAATTATTGATAATATAAATTCCATTCTATTCCTTTCTTGTCTTACTTGGCCAAAGAGTAATCAGAGTTCCAATGATTAAAATAGGTCCAGATAACCAAATCCACCAAGCAAGTGGATTAATAGCAATTCTAATAGTCATATTTTTATCATCAATAAAATCCTTTGGAATTATATATAGATCTTCAATTGGGTTGCTCAAGATACCTGATCTGACACTTATTTGATTATAATTTGGATAGTAAGAATGCATTGCAGTAATATCGCCTAAATTTTCTTTTGATTCTTTATTTGAGATAATAAAATTTGCTTTAGTAATAGAATTTTCTGCTATAAATTCCTGTTGAATGCTATCAAATATGATGGAGTAGTGTTTAAACTCAACTTCATCTTGAATTGAAAGATTCAGGTCTAATCGTTCATCATAAAATTTTGTCCCAACTACACCGAAAGCTAAAGCAAGTATTGCAAGATGGACTACGTATCCTCCATTTCTTCCTCTATTTGAAACAATCATTTTAAAAAAAGAGGGTAGAGGATTATATGATTTACCCATCCTAGATTTAGTTCCTCCTATCCATTCTCTAAGAATAATAGTTAATACAAAAATTATTGATAAAAATGAAATCAATGGAAAGAATTCTCTTATGCCATAAATGAAAAGATAAAAACCCATAAAAGTTGTAATAATTAATGAGGGTAATAATCTAAAAAAAGTAGCTCTTTTTGTTGTTCTTCTCCATGATAGTATTGGACCAATCCCCATAAGAATTATTATCAATAAGAGTAAAGGTCCCGCAGTTTTATTAAAATATGGAGCAGAAACACTTATTTCGGTTCCATTTAAAAGGATTGAAACAACGGGGAAGATAACTCCCCATAAAATAATTAATGAAGTCATTACTAGAAGTATATTATTTAATAAAAATGAGGCTTCTCTTGATAAATATGATTCTATTTTGATATTATTTTTAGTTAAGTTTTGGTAGTTATAAATTATAGAAATCACACTATAGAAAGTCAAAACTATCATAAATGCTAAGAATAAAAATCCTAGAGTGGATGCTGCGAAAGAATGTACTGATACAACAGGTCCACCTCTATTAATAAAAGTTCCTAATAGAGCTAGTATAAAAGTTAGAGAAACCAAAATTATATTCCATAGTCTAAAAATCCCTCTTCTTTCTTCAACCATTAATGAATGAATTAATGCTGTTAATACTAACCAAGGCATTAATCCTACATTTTCTATTGGATCCCATCCCCAATAACCACCCCAGCCTAATATTGTGTACGCCCACCATGCTCCAATAAGTAAACCAGCACCCAAAACTGCCCAAGAAATTAAGCACCAAATTCTTAGAGTACTATACCAAGGGACTATTCCTGATTTATCAAATAATGATCCTTGACACAGAACAAAAGGGATTGAAATAGAAGCTAATCCAGACATTAGTAATGGAGGATGAATATACATTCCCGGATGTCTCAATAAAGGATTAATACCCTTACCATCAGCAGGGATAAATTCAGATACTTCAAAAGGATTTGCAAAAAATATCAAAACGATTAAGTAAAATGAGCTTATAAACGACAGAATAGCGCAAGGATAACTTAATTTTTCTTTAATTGCAGTTTGTGCAAATCTATACATTACGCTACTAAGCAAAACGTGTACTAAAAGAATATATAATAATGATCCTTCATTACCCGAATAAAAAGCTACAAATGTTAATGCAGGATTCATATCCAAACTAGAATGATTAGCAACATAAATATTTGAAAAATCATTTGTTAGAAAGGAATAAATTAGAGCAAAAGCTCCTATGGAAACCATAAGACTTACTAAATAGAAACTTCTTTTAGCACTAATGAGTATTTTATTGTTATGTAATTTTTCACCAATAAAAAATAATAATGTAGATTGAACTGAAAGTACCAATCCAAGTATCAAAATATAGAAACCAAAATTGTTCATTAAGCCTATCCCACTTTTTGTCTTCGAATATAAAAAGTAAAAATTAGTATG
>Ga0208261_1000031_pt1 | contig 55060 bp, 52 predicted proteins | sample Knorr_S7_td_DCM__FD_185595 | JGI IMG/M metagenome (GOLD analysis project Ga0208261, IMG submission 185595) | Marine microbial communities from Southern Atlantic Ocean transect - Knorr_S7_td_DCM_ad_131m_LV_B (SPAdes) (version 3) | ecosystem: Environmental > Aquatic > Marine > Oceanic | place...
GCCGAGCAGTTTTCCCTGGCTCGCCAAAGCACGAGTGAAGTCAACTGCTCCGAATATCACAAGGTGGGGGCGTCGGGCATGACATTCGATAAACACACTTAAGTCGTGTTGGCGAGCTTCTCCCTGGGACCCATAGTGACGGACTTCGCTTGTGCCGGCTTCGAGCATGGCTATTGCGTCGCGTCGCACAACTCGGTCTAGCTCTTCTCCCCCAAGGCTGCCTAGCGAGAATCCTGATTCTTCTACCAGGAGCTTCGCTCCAAGGTTCGGCCCCTCAACGAGTGTCGCGAGAGCAACTGGGATTTCAGCGCGGATCGAGTCTCGAAATCGTTCGTAAATGGGCGTTACCAATTGAGTTCCTCAATGAAGAGGTGGATAGTTCCACCACAAGTCAATCCCACTGCAAAGGCCTCGTCATCGCTGTAGCCGAACGAGGTAATTCCAGCTGTTCTGCGTCCCTCGAGGAGTTCGATTGCTTCGCCGACGACGGCTCCCTCGACGCAACCTCCTGAAACTGAACCGGCTACTTCGCCAACTTCATTGACCGCCATCGCGGCGCCAGGATCTCTCGGACCGCTTCCTTCAATGTCCACCACACGTGCAACGGCAACTTTTTGTCCTTTGGTAAGCCATCGCTCGATGTCGTCGAAAATCTCATCCATACCGTAATGCTCCCATGTTTACGCCGATACGGCTTCAGCAAGTCGCTCTAAGGATTCGAAAGAGTGTCCTTCTATGAAATCATCCGTATGCGGCAAAGCCGCGGCCATTCCACCCGCTAGAGGCGCGTAGCCCGGTGTGTGCTTGAGGGGATTAACCCAAACCTGTCGGTGGCTTACACGATGTAAGCGTTGCATCTGTTCGGCAAGAAGCCCTGGCTCGCCTCGATCCCAACCGTCGGACAAAAGCACGACTATCGCTCCTCTAGCCATGCCCCTGAGGCCCCAAAGTTCGTTGAATTCTTTCAGGGTCGCACCGAGCCGCGTCCCTCCCGACCAGTCGGTGACAGCTCCTGACGCGGCTCGAAGAGCAGCATCAGGGTCTCGCGAGGAAAGTTCTCTGGTGATTCGCGTCAGTCGCGTACCTATTGCAAAGGCTTCCACCCGGGTTCTTCCAACTACGGTTGCATGAGCGAACCTAATTAGAGCTCGAGCGTACGGCTCCATCGAGCCTGAAACATCGATTAGCAACACCAGACGACGTGGACGACGATCTCTTTGAACAAACTTTCGGTGTATTGGTTCACCACCCATCGATATCGCGCTTCTAAGGGTTCTCCGCATATCTGGGTGCCGAGTCTGATACTTGGTAGGTAACCGCCGTCGCGATGGACGCAGACTTGATGTAAATCGGAGACTCCCCATCAAACGTCTAAGTTCGTCTAATTCTTGCTCGTCGCATTCAGCGAAGTCTTTGTCCTTTAGCGTTTCAGTCGGGCTGTATCGAAGTTGAAGGGTCGGTCCGTGGTCTTCGTCAATCTCAGGGTCGACATCAGCCGCTTCTTCGTCGCTGTCGGTCGCGATCGACACCGAAATTGCAGGCAACTCAACATCGAGACCTGACGGACGTTTTCTTTCCCAAAAAACTTCAAAAGCCCGGTTATACAATTCGATGTCTTCAGGATCTGAAATCAAGGTAGCTCGTCCAGCCCAGTAGACGGAGTGGCGTTCGCTCAAGCCCACCCAACCAAGGGCCTGCACAAACGACATCACTCTGCTCAGCGGGACTTCTATCCCCAGTCCGCGCAACAACTGACTAAACCCGGCGGCTATTCGCGCCGGGTTAGAGATCAGTTCGTCATTCGGAGTTTCATCCATTTGCTGCAGCAGCCATGATCATTTCTATCCCCTGCCCTGAAACCCGTTCTTGATCTTCTCGGTATTTCAGCACAGTGCCCAGCGTTGCTTTGATGGTCTCTTCAGTCAGTATTGACTCCCCCAGTTTCCCCAGCGCAGTTGACCAATCAATGGTTTCGGCGACTCCTGGCGGTTTGTACAAACCCATTCCTCTCATTGCCTGAACGGCAAGCGCCACCTGGCGCGCGAGCGCCGCATCGGCCTCTGGCGATTTGAGGCGAATAATTTCGATTTCGCGTTCAAGGTCTGGATGGTTGACCCAGTGGTACAGGCAACGTCTTTTAAGCGCATCGTGTACGTCTCGCGTTCGATTCGATGTCACCACAACAAGGGGTGGCTTTCCGCCGCCAAAAGTTCCTAATTCAGGGATCGTGACTGAGTGGTCCGATAGAACTTCCAGCAAGAACGCTTCAAACTCGTCGTCTGCTCGGTCGACTTCATCGACCAGAAGCACCGGCCTATGTTCCCCGCTGTAATCGATGGCCCGAAGTAACGGACGACGGATGAGAAAACGATCGGAGTACAACTCATCTTCGATCGTTTGCGAATCGCTTTCGGCTCTTCCTGAGGCTTCCGCTGTTCTGAGATGCAGTAGTTGGCGGGTGTAGTCCCACTCGTACAGCGCTTGCGAAGCGTCGATACCTTCATAGCATTGGAGTCGGATCAGCTCTCCCCCAGTCCAAGCAGCCAAAACTTTCGCGAGTTCGGTTTTTCCTACTCCCGCATCGCCTTCAAGAAATAGGGGGCGTTGCATCGTCATTGCCAAGTAGACCACTGTAGATAGACCTTCGTCGGTCAAGTAGTTGTGGTCGCTTAACGCTGCGGACACTGCTGCGGGTGAGTCGGGAAAGTTAAACATGCGCCAATCAGAATACGGGCTGTGACCGATTTAGCTCCTATTGGTAGTTCATTCGACACAACGCTCCTATTTGGAGATATGTTGCCGCCAAGGATTTGAAGGGAACAAAAATGGATCTTGGGATCAGTGGACGAACGGCAGCCATAGCAGCGGGATCTGCAGGCCTGGGGCTTGGCGCCGCCAAAGCTTTATCCGCGGAGGGAGTTCGAGTCGCTATTTGCGGGCGTGATAGCGCAAAACTCGAAGAAGCTGCAGCTGCTATCGGTGGTGATGTCATCGCCCTTGAAGCAGATCTGTCGACACCTAGTTCAGGACGCGATTTTGTTGAACAGGCGACTTCAGAGCTAGGACAACTAGACATTCTCGTAACGAACGCTGGTGGTCCTCCGCCGGGGACGTTCGAGAACACTGACCTCGATGCTTATCAGGCGGCGTTCGATATGAATTGCAGAGCAATGATCGAGATGTGCCGCACAGCAATTCCTGCTATGCGCGAACGCGGTTGGGGCAGGGTATGTGCGATAACGAGCGTCGGGGTTAAACAACCAATCGAATACCTGATGGCAAGTTCGGTTGCTCGTGCGGGCCTGACCAGCTTTCTGAAAATCACGGCTCGGGAGGTTGCCGCTGACGGAGTCACGATCAACTCGGCGCAGCCTGGAACTCATTGGACTGACAGGGTCGCGAAAATAGTTCCGGATAAAGAGACAGCGGCTTCTAGTGTTCCTGCGCGTATCACAGGCGATGCAGACGATTTTGGTTCCGCAGTCGCGTTCCTGTGCTCTGAACAAGCAAAGTTCATCACGGGGACCGGCTTGCTCATTGACGGAGGACAAGCATCCGGACTCCTTGATTAAGACAAGGTTCTGATGACCGTCAGCCTAGGTAACGGCTGGTTGGTTCAATTTCTTGGAGCTACGAAACCCCGCCAGCTTCTAAAGCTCTTCGAGTCAGCACCCGAGCTAAATGAGACCGATACTCCGGCGAAGCGTTTAAATCGGTAGGAGGCTCGGTGCCTTCGGCTGCGGCTTCCGCAGCCTCGGCTGCCGATGCTCCTCCTGCCAATGCAGCCTCAACAGCTGAAGCCCGTAGCGGCACCGAACCCATATTGACGAGTGAAACCTGGGTTGCTCCTTGAACCTCTACCGCCGCAACTCCGACGATGGCCCAGTCTTGCGCTCGGCGGTTGAACTTTTGGTAGTTCCAATTTGACCCCGGCGCTTTGGGGATTCTGACCTCTGTGAGCATTTCGTCTTCGGCAAGAGCCGATTCGAAATATCCCGTGAAGAAATCAGCTACGCCGATTTCGCGTTCGCCGTTAGGTCCTTGCGCTACAAGCGATCCCCCCAATGCCAAGACTACGGCGGGAAGGTCAGATGCAGGGTCGGAGTGCGCAAGCGAGCCGCCGAGCGTGCCGCGATGCCTGACCTGCGGGTCGCCGACTTTGCTAGCAACATGTGCGAGTATCGGGCATTCTGAAATAAGTAAATCGCTTGTCTCAAGGCTGCGGTGTTTGGCAAGAGCGCCTATGGCAATGTGATCATCACGGTCATCGATATAGCTCAGATCGTTGACACCTGCGATATCTACCAACACACTCGGAACTGCTAGCCGCAGTTTCATCATGGGAATGAGGGAGTGTCCTCCGGCGAGCAATTTTGCTTCATCGCCGTGTTCGGCGATAAGCGCAATAGCTTCCTCAGCTGAGTCAGCTTTTTTGTAGTCAAAGGCTGCTGGAATCATCTATTTGGCCTTTCAACTCACGTCTTGGCCGCTGCATGCCAAGACTGCTTTAACGATGTTGTGATAGCCAGTGCACCGGCAGAGATTTCCTTCAAGGCCTTCTCGTACTTCGGCTTCACTGGGAGAGGGATTTTCGTCTAGTAACGAACATGCAGCCATGACCATGCCAGGTGTGCAATAGCCACATTGAAGACCATGGTTGTCCTGGAAGCTTTGCTGCATCGGGTGTAGCTCATCGGCGGAGGGAGCTAAGCCCTCAATGGTTGTCACTTCCTGCCCGTCGGCTTGCACAGCGAGCATCGTGCAGGACTTCACTGATTCTCCGTTGACGTGAACGGTGCATGCGCCACAAGAAGATGTATCGCATCCCACGTTCGTGCCTGTGAGCCCTAATTCATCGCGTAAGTAATAGACGAGTAAAGTTCGCGGTTCGACTTCACTTGACTGGTTGGCACCATTTACGGTGACGCTGATTTCCACAGTTGTCCCCTTCCTCCAACAGTAGGGCGGCAGTTAGCCGGCCCCAATCATGCCCTATGAAAGGACACAGTGCCTCACTGAATGCAGGACTTCTTTGGTCGATTCCACCTATTTATTACTTTGCAGGGTTTGGGCATGGGGACATGTCGTTCCGACGCTGAATGGAAGCCCAGTCGCCACTCAGAAAAATTTTGTTGATTTCCGTGGCTATGACCATCTATTTCGAATCACATTTAGATAAGTTTTGAGGGATGCCTACATTGCAAACAGAGAACAAACACTCAGTCGATACCAAGGCGCAGATTCTGGAAAATGCGCGGAAACTTTTTGCGACCCATGGCTACGACGGGACTTCGATTCGCCAATTAACATCGAGTCTCGATATAACTCCCGCAGCTCTCTATTACCACTTCGCCTCTAAGAACGATGTCCTAGAGGGCTTAGCGGAACGACTTCACGACGGCAGCGATGCTCTGCTGCAACGTATACGTGAGTTCGATCAGAGCGCGGAATCGATGCGCGAGGCGCTTTGCCAGTATTACGACTTGTTGGCCGACGATATTCATGTGTTTCGTCTGGTGTACAACGATGCTGCTATTCAACATAGCCCTATAGGCCAGCGGTTAAGGGGCCAGGCGCGCGAGTTCTACGCGTACCTCGTAGGTCCTGACCCTTCAGTTGAAGACCGAATGCGAGCGGCCGGCGCCGTTGGAATAATCAGGTTGTCTCTGGAGCAACGTGGCGTTGACCCTTCTAAATATCGAGAAGTCATTGTCGAACGAGCTTTTCGAGTAATGACCGACGTCTAACGGCCTTAGTGCTGCGATGGGTGTTTAATCAATCTTCCCGGTAATCAAATACTTCACTCCCGGCAAGTACCAGGCACTCGGTAAATCAACTATGTCGGAGGGGACCACAACCCGAAATATTTCGTCCCCCTCGCTCACGTATGACATTTGTTTGCGCGCGATGCGTTCTATCTCTTGTGGGTTTTTCGCACGATCGAGTTTCGTCTGTAGTTCTACGCGTAGCTCCTCAAGCGCGCTGAGCTCTTGCTGCTTTTGTTCTATCGCGCCACTCTGTTCTCGATACTGCCGTAATGGCAAAAGCGAGACCCCGACGAGAATTAGACCCGCAATGACTACTACAGACGCTACGGAACGACGACCAATCAAGCCAAGTCGAAAGCTTGTGAATCTCGATACGCGTGTCGGTAAAGAATCTCGAAAGTCGCCCGCGCTTTTATCGCGAGATTGATCCCCGCGTTCCGCGTCTGGTGGTTCAGTCAAGCGCTAACGCTTCCAGGCCTCGATAGGCAGCCGCTTCACCCAAATCATCTTCAATTCGTAGCAACTGGTTGTATTTCGCTACGCGGTCAGAACGAGCCGGAGCTCCGGTTTTGATTTGGCCGCAATTAGTGGCCACTGCGAGATCAGCGATTGTGGTGTCCTCGGTCTCGCCTGAACGGTGCGACATCACGCTCGTATATCCATTGGTGGTTGCTAGATCCATAGTTTCCAAAGTTTCGGTCAAGCTGCCTATCTGATTCACCTTGATAAGAATTGAATTCGCTATGCCTCGGTTAACGCCATCTTCTAAACGCTCGCTGTTCGTGACAAACAGATCATCTCCTACCAACTGAATCTTGTCTCCCAATGCAACCGTTAGATTTGACCAGCCCTCAAAGTCTTGTTCGTCCATTCCGTCTTCTATTGACACGATTGGATATCGGTCTACGAGATCAGCTAGGTAGGCAGCAAAGTCTGGGGCCTCCAAATCTCTGTTTTCTCCTGCCAGTCGATACTTGCCGTTGTCGTAAAATTCAGAAGCTGCTGCATCGATCGTGAGTGCAATTTCTTGTCCCGGAACAAATCCGGCCTTGTCGATAGCTTCAACAAGTAAGGCGAGAGCTTCTTCGTTGCTGGTGAGATTGGGAGCGAAGCCGCCTTCGTCTCCGACCGCAGTGGAGAGCCCTCGATCATTCAGCACGGATTTCAAAACGTGGTAGGTCTCTATTCCCCAGCGGAGCCCTTCTGAAAAGGAGGCCGCTCCGACTGGCATGATCATGAACTCTTGAAGGTCAATGTTGTTATCTGCATGTTCGCCGCCATTGATGACGTTCATCATTGGAACTGGCAAAACATGAGCGTTGGCTCCGCCAAGGTAACGATAGAGCGGTGTCTTACTTTCAGCTGCTGCTGCGTGAGCAATCGCTAGAGAGACCCCCAAAATGGCGTTAGCCCCGAGTCGTTCCTTATTGGGGGTCCCGTCCAAGTCAATCATTTTCGCGTCGGCAACGCGCTGGTCTAGGGCATCCATACCTAACAGGGCAGGTGCGATCTCAGTATTAATATTTTGAACCGCGCCGAGGACTCCTTTCCCAGCAAACCGCCCATCTCCATCCCGTATTTCAATTGCCTCAAACTGGCCAGTGGAAGCGCCAGATGGCACCTGTGACCTGCCTTTGGCTCCGCTGGCCAGCCAAACTTCGGCTTCGACAGTCGGGTTGCCGCGGGAGTCGATGACCTCTCGACCAAACACATTCGTAATGCTGCTCATTGGGCGACTCCGACCAGGTTTTGGAAATGAAGGACAAACATCGATTCAAATTGATGGTAGCTGTGAAGAGAGACAATATCGAAGGCCCAGTTCAAGCTTGGTTTCCCTCTGCGGCCTTTATGGCTTTCCATTGTTCGGCCAGCTCTTCTTTGGTCGGCATGGGAGTACCAGGGTCTCGATTGAAAATGTGAGGATGTCGGCGCACCATTTTTCCGTGAATTTCTCTGGCAACGTCCGCTAGGTCAAAGGTCCCTTCTTCTTCGCCAATAGCGCATTGGAGAACGATATGGAACAGTAAGTCCCCCAATTCTTCGACGAGCCCGTCGCTCCCTGCCCCTTTGGTCTCCATCAGCTCAATGGCTTCTACGACTTCATTCGCCTCTTCGAGTAATCCCGAAATCAAGCTGTGGTGGGTTTGCTCTTGGTCCCAGGGACATTCTCTCCGAAGTCGGCCGACGACATTGTGAAGTTGCGTGACTGCATCCGTTGTTAGTGACGCGGGTAACTCGGATATCCAGAGGCATGTCAGGTGGTCGGGATTGACGTCGCGGTCCAAGTCGTCCCAGTTCACTTCGAAGACACTTTCGTTGTCGAGCCCTAAGCGTTGAAGAACCGTGACCGTGGGTGGCTCGTTGGTATTTATCGACAGCTTGATGTCCGATAAGACGAACCGATTGTCACACTGAGCAACCAGCACAGATCCTGTGAGCCCTATAGTTTCTTTTTCAAAATTTTGGCCGTTGACGATAGTCACCCGTTTCGCCATGGGATCAACATGCAGTCTTTCCCATGCTAAGTCCAGGAACGAAACACTCGGAATTACCTCTACGGCAACCTTTGTCTGCTTCCGCAAAAGGTCAACAGTGTGTTCGGCGACTAGGGGCGAGCCCGGCACGAGATATCCGATAGTTCCATGGCGACTCGCTTCGCTCAGAAGACTGTCAACTATCGCTATATATACGGTTTCCAATGAGTCGCTGGAGTCGTATATTTCGTCAAACGACTGCTCTGCGTTGAACAAATGTGCGCAGGGGTGCTGTCGAGTTCGGAGGAACGTGCGGTGATCTCTCGCTAATTTGAGCGACGTCTCCGGGACGAGACTTTCAGTTCCAGGCCCAAGGCCACCGACAACAATCAGGGGCATTGTGGATCTAACTGGCAGACATCACTGAAAGGCCGGCGGCATCCCAAGCACCGATTCCATCGTCAATGACTACCTCGTAGTTCACGACAAGGTCAGCCAGAATGCCCTGTGCGAATGGGCCTAGTAAAGCAAGGTTCTTCTCTTCGTGGCGTAGCTCGCGAACATAAAAAATCATCCACAAACGACCAGTCGGACTGTAATCAGACGCCATCGACACTACGTCTGAGATGTCACCTGCATTCATGTCTCCTAGAGGAGCCGCCGTATCACCAAATGCATTGGCCCAAGTGAGCAGATCGGCGCATCCAACATCTCCATTGGGTGATGGCGTGGTGCCCGCCAAGTTGACCTCGGAGGCTACTACTGCAGCTGAGTCTCCGGATTCGAGTCTCAGTTTCGCCGCCCTGGCTTCAGTTTCGGTTCCTGTAGCAATGACAGTGACGCAGTGGGGTGTTGCGAACTTCTCTAACCGGGGATCCGCTTTGACGGCTTCTTCTTGAGCCCAGTCTTCAAATCCACCCGACAGGTGAGTCTGAACCTGCGAGTTCAAGAGCTCGTCATCCACATCAAAGTCAATGTTAAATCCAGCCTCGTCAATCGCTACTGCTGCGAGACGAAGCCGAAGCATGGAGGTTAAACGTGCCCGAAAAACTTCAACGGAGGGATTCTCCGGATCCACCAAATTACTCGGTGGGGAATCTGTCAGACTTTCGAAGACAGTCTCGATGCTGACGTTACCGCCAGGGTAAAACGCAATTACCTTGGTCCGATCGCTGAGGGTAAGCAATGTTTCATAATCAGCGCGCAAAGCTATGCCGTCACCGTCTTGATCAATACGGTCGAAGATTTCGTCACGATCCAGCACCTCTACCTGTTCAGCGCTGGAGCTACAGCCGGCGACTAACGCGACCAACAGGACCGCTAAGGCTGTGCTTGGGACCTTGAGATTCTTAAACCAATTGAGTGTCACGAAGGAAATGGTACGGGTTCAGTGCGCTATTTGGTGGGTCGAAGCTCGCGGAGAAAATTAAATACGTCACCAGGAAGTTTCGGTCCCACTTCGCGCACGTGGATTGTTAGCTCGGCGACCTCCTCTTTATAGGTTCCGCCGTTGAAAGTTTCATCGTTGAGGAGCCTTTGGTATCGGATCTGTTCACTTTGAGTCAATTCGATCGGGGAGACTCGCACGCGGTTCCGGTTTGTCACACTGATGTCCTCCACTCCGAGGCTTACACACTCTGCTCGAAGTAAACCCACATGGAGCAACGTTTGGGCTACTTCAGGTACGGGGCCGTATCTGTCGATCCACTCTGCTTCGATATCGGCTACCTCTACGAGTTCACTGACGGCAGCCAGTTTCCGGTATGCCTCGAGTCGCTGTTCTTCCGCTTCAACATAGCTGTTAGGTAGAAACGCTTTGATAGGCAAGTCGATGTTGATCTCGGGGGTCCGATTGATGGGATCACCCTTGAGTTCAGCTACCGCTTCGGTCACCATCTCACAGTAAAGGTCGTAACCAACAGCTGCTATATGGCCTGATTGGGCGCCGCCGAGTAGGTTGCCTGCTCCACGGATTTCAAGGTCACGCATTGCAATTCGAAAGCCTGAACCAAGCTGTGTGGCCTCACCTATGGTTCTGAGTCTTTCGAAAGCTTTCTCAGTCAGCGCTCTTGTGGGTGGGTAAAAGAGGTAGGCGTAGGCTCGCTGTTCTGAGCGCCCGACTCGCCCACGCAACTGGTGTAGTTGACCCAGTCCCATGAGGTCAGCTCGATCGACCACGAGGGTATTTACGCTGGGCATATCAATGCCGGATTCGATAATCGTGGTGCATACGAGAACGTCGTAGGACCGTTCCCAGAAATCTATAACGACTTGCTCTAGGGACCCTTCGTCCATTTGGCCGTGCGCTACCCCGATCCGAGCTTCGGGGACCATCTCTTGCAGCCGCGCTGCGACTTCAATGATGTCTTCTACTTTGTTGTGAACGAAGAATACTTGTCCCTCACGCAGTAGCTCCCTTCTGATCGCTTCAGCCGTAGCCCGTTCATCGTATTCACCCACATGGGTCAAGATGGGTTGTCGTTCTGCTGGTGGAGTGTGAAGCAACGACAGGTCTCTGATCCCGGTAAGACTCATCTCTAATGTTCGGGGAATAGGGGTTGCGCTCAGAGTAAGCACGTCTATATCGGTTTTGAATTTTTTAATCGATTCCTTGTGAGTAACCCCGAATCGTTGTTCTTCGTCAACGATCAAGAGTCCTAGGTTTTTGAATGCCACATCTTCCGACAACAGCCGATGGGTTCCGATAAGCACATCGACTTCGCCAGCAATAGTTTCGGCAATTACCTGTCGTTGTTGCGAAGGAGTTAGAAAGCGACTCAGGGCCGCCACGCGCACTGGGTGACCAGCAAATCGTTCTTCAAAGGTTTGATGATGTTGTTGTGCCAAAAGTGTGGTCGGTACAAGCACAGCCACCTGCTTCCCTTCAGCTGCAGCGCTAAAGGCGGCTCGCATTGCCACTTCGGTTTTGCCAAAGCCAACGTCGCCACATATCAAGCGATCCATGGGGTGCGGTGACTCCATGTCGGAGAGAACTTCTTCGATGGCAGTTAGCTGGTCTGGGGTTTCTTCGAATAGAAACGATTCTGATAGTTCTTTCATCCACTGTGTGTCGGCGGGAAAGGAGTGTCCAGCGGTTTGCAAACGTGATTGATATAGGACCACTAGCTCTTGTGCTATTTCGGAGACAGCACTTCGGACGCGCTGCTTTTGCTTTGCAAATTCAGTGCCTCCCATTCGACTGAGCGGAGGTGTCTCACCACCGATGTAAGGGCGAATGAACTCGATTTGATCGCTGGGTAGGTAAAGCTTGTCGGTGCCTTTGAAGTCGAGTACCAGATAATCACGCTCTGAACCCATGAGGGTCCGGTGTTCCATCCCGACGTAGCGGGCGACTCCGTGATGGTGGTGAACTACGTAGTCGCCGGCCTGCAGATCTTCGAAATGTCGTTGGACATTCTTCTTCGGGCGGCTGACGCGGTGGGTTCTTCGACGGCCTGTTAAGTCTCTCTCTGTTAACACCGCTAGTGACAAAGTTGGTGCTATGAAACCGTGCTCAAGTGGCGCTGCAACGATTTGTCCGCCCGGGCTGTCTTCGTACCTTTCGCTTTGATTCAGCGTTAGATCAATGTTTTCAGCGCGCAGCGCGTCGGCCATTCTTTGAGCCGAGCCATGGCCATCCGCTGCAACAAGTAATCGGTGGTCCGGTCGCTGGGATAAATCCCTTATCTGATCGAGAAGACGATCGGGGCCTCCCGCCGCAGTTTCCCAGGGTCGACTTTCAAAGGAAGGCTCATCTGGGTTTGATGCAGTGTGGGTGATCGTCCACACGTCGGACGCACAACTTTTCAGCGCACGTTCAAACGGAACGTGAAGCCCTGGGAAAGTTCGGGGTTCGCCGCCAGGCTCCAGAGCTTTCCATGTAGTCGCCAACGACTGTGCCAAATCTTGTTCTTCGGCGACTATCTCCGACGCACGGTCTTTCAGTCTTTTGGGGTCAAACAAAAGAATTAGTGATCTTGGTGCTAGTAAATCTGCGAGGATCACTTCCTCATCAACTAACCACGGAAGCCAGGATTCCATCCCGTCATAGAATTCACCAGACGCGAGCCGATCCCATTGTTCCTTACCCCATGGTTCAGTGGTCATTAGTTCTTGTGCGCATTGACGCACTCGAGTGGTAGGGGTCAGTTCCCGCGCTGGGGTGATAGTGATTGACTGAATTTCGGCAGTTGATCGCTGGTCGGAGATTGAGAATTCACTCAAACGGTCGATTCGGTCACCCCAAAGGTCCAATCTGATTGGAGATGCACTTGTTGGGGGGAAGACATCGAGAATTCCACCGCGAATCGAGAATTCACCTCGACCTTCGACTTGGAGTTCGCGTCTATAGCCCTGAAGTACCAAGGCATCGGCTAATTCGGAGAGGTCGGCTTCGGCTCCGCGTTCGAATTTGAGCGGTTGGATATCACGAGCTTCAGGATTAATCCGCTGTAGGAGGGCTCTGATTGGGCTCACGATGACTTTCGGAGCGCGTCCCTCTTGGATTTTGTTGATCAGTTCGAGACGCTTTCCCATGGTCGCCGTGGTGGGGCTGACTCTTTCGAAGGGCAATGTCTCCCATGCCGGGAAAGTCTCAACTTCATCTTCGGTCAACCAGATTCGAAGATCGTTGGCGAGCATTTCGGCTTCATTAATGGTGGAGGTCACAGCCACGATCGGACTGCGCTCACTTAAGTCTGTTACACCCGCCAGGAAGAAAGCTCGAGCTGCCTGCGCTACCGCCACTTGCGCATTGCTTTTGCCTAACAGATGTTGGAGAACTTGGTCAGTGGCAAGTCGTCGAGGCAACTCCGATAAGGCACCCTCCGGGCTCACGGTTGGCGACCATTTACTTCATTCATTGCTTGTTCCACGCCGCTAGCCATGACTGTCTTCACAGCCTCAACTCCAACATGTACAGCGGAGTCGAGTAAGGCACGATCCGTAGGCGATGGTCTCCTCAGAACCCAGTCTCTACCGTTTTGAGGGTCGGGAGGCTTACCTACGCCCATGCGGATCCGAACAAAGTTATCTGTACCTATGTGTTGTCGGATCGACTTCAGTCCGTTATGTCCGGCGGTTGAGCCGCCCTGTTTTATTTTGATCCGACCGGGTTCTAGGTCTAACTCGTCGTGGACTACCAGCACGCGAGATGATTGTTCAATCCCGTTGCGCCGAACTAACAACGAAACCGCTTCTCCGCTCAGGTTCATGAAGGTCGTCGGACAGGCAAGAACAATTCGGTTTTCATCGTGGGTAATCAAGGCGATTCGAGCTAAGTCACGTTTCGACGCGTCAAGCGACGACATAAAGCCTTGAGCTATCGCTTCTATGACTTCGTAGCCAAGATTGTGTCGCGTTCCCAGGTATTTGTCTCCTGGGTTACCTAGCCCGACTACGAGGTAATCAGCCGGGGTGCCGCGCCGTCGGGCGGCCCGGCGAAATACTGACACTGGCCGTCAACTTAACTGTTGTCGCCAGCATCTTCGCCGGCGTCAGCGTCATCTGCTGCGTCTTCTCCAGCCTCTGCACCTTCACCGAGCTCGTCTGACTCTTCACCCTCGACGTCTTCTTCTTCTTCTGCGGCGATGGAAGCTCTACTGCGCTGCCCGATCGCTATGAGGGAGTCCTCTTCCGCTTGAGGAACCACTCCGCTACCAAATGTAATATCGGATACGCGGACCGGGTTGTCGATCGACATTTCGGAGATATCAACTTCAAACTGTTGAGGGATATTGCCAGCGGGCGCTTCGACGGTCAGGGTCATCATTTGCTGTTGAACGACAGCTCCCTCTTGGCGAACCACTGCGGCATCGCCCACCAATGAAATCGGCACATCGACTATCAAGCGTTGATCTATGTCGATCAACATGAAATCAACATGGGTAACCCGGTTGGCTATGGTGTCGCGTTGCATATTCTTGACAATGGTTAGGTAGTCAGTTCCATCAACGTCGAGAGTGATAACTGCGTTGGGGCCAGCGGCGTTAAGTGTCGCCCTGAACTTAAGGCGATCTAAAGTGACCGAAAGCGGTTCGGAGCCCTGCCCGTACAGGACTGCAGGAATTTTGTTGCTGCGACGCAGACGTCGCGCTGACCGGCTGCCGTGATCACGTCCTGTTTCGGCCTCAAGCTTCAGTTCTGACGACATCGCCGGTAACTCCTACAAGGTAAGTACTGTTTGGCCGATCCTTATGGAAGGGCTTAACGAGGTGACCATTGTAGGGTGCAGGCCTTGTCATCACTCACCCGAACTAGGACCTAATTCACTACGAGTGGTTTTCTCCATCGAAGATTTCAGATACCGAAGTATCTTCAAAAACAGATTCAAGGGCGTCGGCAAGGATCCCTGCGGCGCTAAGCACTTCTAGTTTGTCGAACCGTTTCGAGTCAGGTAACGGCACTGTGTCGGTGACGATCACTCTGCTCAGGGCTGAGTTCTTGAGCCGATCAATTGCAGGTCCCGAGAAAACGGCGTGAGTTGTGGCACACAGAACGTCTGACGCTCCGCCGGCGACCAAAGTGTCTACGGCCGCGCAGATGGTTCCAGCGGTATCGACCATGTCGTCGATAATGACGCAGGTTCGACCGTCTACGTCGCCCATGACTCCTAGGGCTTCAACTTCATTGGCGGATTGCAAGGATCGACGTTTGTAGATGGTCGCTACTTCGCAGTCGAGTCGCTTCGCGTAGCGCTCCGCCACCTTTACTCGACCAGTGTCCGGGGAAACAATTACCGAACCTTGCGGGATGAATGAACGCAGATGGTCGATAAGTACCGGTGCCGCTGTCAGGTGGTCGACAGGGCCTTCGAAGAAGCCTTGGATTTGGCCGCTATGCAAATCGATACTTACCAAACGGTCCGCCCCTGCCTGTCGCAGAAGATCTGAAACTAGTCGCGCTGTTATAGGTTCACGACCCTGCGCTTTTCGATCTTGTCGGGCATAGCCATAAAAGGGAGCTACGGCTGTGATGCGTTTGGCGGACGCGCGTCGAGCGGCGTCGACCATGATCAGATGTTCCATGATCGCGTCGTTGACGCTCATACCTTCGGTCGCAGCGTGAGATTGGATAATGAACACATCCCCACCACGAACGGACTCTTCGAATCGACATTTAATCTCACCGTTTGCAAAGTCAATGAGCCCTGGGTCACCTAGTTCGATGCCGAGGTGTTGAGAAATTTCATGTGCAAGGGCAGGGTTAGCTCTGCCTGTGAACAGATGCAATCGCTTTTTGGTTACGAGTTCCATCGCTTCGCCTGATGTAGAAGAGTTGTAGAGCGGTCACGTGACAGTACCCGACGCGACATCTCCTGTGGGCTATTTGGCATTAGATCGGTCCATTAGCAATGACTCACATTCGGCTAGTTGTTTCGAGTCGTTTACTCCGCGCACTTCGTCCGGGTCGTCGACGGTGACCGCTCGGACGGTATTACCCTTCGTGTTGAGGAGCTCGATGACGTCGGTTAGGTAGTACTCATTTTGCGAGTTCTCGCTGCGTACGTCTTGGAGGGCTGTTAACAACATTTTCGATCGGAAGCAATAAACCGAAGTGTTGACTTCAGAAATATTGAGTTCTTCTCGCGAGGCATCGGCATGTTCGACAACTCGATCGACTTGACCAGATTGATTGCGGACGATTCGGCCGTAGCCGGCAGCGTCTCTGAATTCTGCCGTGAGCAGCGTTGCAGCGGCTCCAGAATTGAAGTGGTGCTCTTGTAAATGGGCCAGCGTGGCTGTCGTCAGAAGCGGCATATCTGCGGGCAGCACCATCATGTTGCCGTCGTCTGTTTCGAACTCCTCTTGATCGAATGCGGTCAGGGCAATTCGGACAGCTTCTGCGGTGCCGTTTTGTATCTCTTGTTCTACAAATTCCACTGATTCGCCAGCATTGGTCACTTGGGTCAGAGTCTTCCGGACCAACGAACCCTGATGTCCCACCACCACGATCGTGCGTTCAATCCCCAGTCCAGCAATCGCATCGACGACATAGCTAACCATTGGTCGCTCATTAACGGGCTGCAGTGGTTTCGGCAGCGTTGAGCGCATTCGCGATCCCTTACCCGCTGCTAGGACGATCGCATTCATACGACGACCATGAGGATCTCGGTTCACGTCGATAGGTTCCGTTCTCTGCGGCAAGGTTCGCCTAACGAAAATCTAGTCGTAGCTGGTCTGTTCGGGGAGGAGGGCTCGAACCTCCATTGTCGGGACCAAAACCCGATGTCCTGCCAGTTGAACGATCCCCGACCATCGGAGCACCTAAGTGCTCGGTCGATACTTCTAGCCTAACGACGCGCGCTAGGGGAAATCGGCCCCTTCCGAGAACATTGTCCTCAATTGCTACGTTGGCTCTGGCCGATGGTTCGGCTACCCTGCAGTTTCTCATGGGATCACTTGTCAAAAAGCGTCGTAAGCGCATGCGCAAAAAGAAGCACAAGAAGATGCTTCGACGGACGCGTTATCAACGCCGTAACAAGTAACCCTCGGGTTCACTCATATAGTCCTCGGATCCTGTTAATGCCTACTGGTGTTGGACAGGAACTGTGACGACGTTTACCGACGTGGTTCCGCGGTAGGTGAATGGGCCGTGAGTACCTTCAACGAACCAAGTTCCTCCGCTCCCAGCAAGTCGAGCCGTTTGTCCAGTCGCGTCACTAAGAGCATCACGCCACTCAGCTAGTTGCGGCTCAACGGTTAGGGCTGCCGCTTCGAGGTCGTTGCCATTTTCGCCGGCAGGACCATCTAATTCATCCCATGCACGGTAAACGTCAGGTGTAGACATTCCGATCGGGGGTGTTAGAAGGGTCATCTCTTGGCGGCGATATGGGAGGTGCTCAAGTGTTTCTCCAATTCCAGTTACGCGCGCTCGACCGCCGTTAAGACAAAAAGCTACGTCAGCTCCTAGTTTCGAAGCAGCTATCGGATCTCTGAATCCAGCCCAACGAAGAATCCCAGCTGCGTTAGTTGATCCCCCACCTAACCCTGCCCCAGCAGGGATTTTTTTGATGAGTGTCACATCGGCGGTTTTATTGACAAACTTCAGTGCCTGGTTGATGAGGTTGGTGGCGCCGACTGGCACTTCGAAGCCTGGATTGGGTGATCGAACAGTGAGTCCAGAGCCTTCAGTGATTAAGAGTTCATCGCAAAGATCTACCGATACCATTTCGGCATCAATCAGGTGGTACCCATCTTGACGTCGTCCCTTCACCTTCAGTGAGAGAGTCAACTTGGCAGGACAAAGAACTTGGACGGCGTTCATGGCTTGATCAACAAAGATAGTTGAGCGAGTGTGACCCATTGGTTTAAGTCAAGTTCTTCAGGTCGTGAGGTCGGCGCAATGTTTGCTCTCTCAAAGGTCGCTTGTTCGACACGGCCTTTGAGGCTTCTGCGAAGCATCTTTCGCCTGTGGGTAAAGGCGATGCGTAGAAGTTCAATCAGCTCATTTTCGATTTTTGCGTCGACGGTATTAGGTGCACGCTCTATCGCTACAAGCACAGAGTTAACCCTGGGTCTCGGGAAAAAAACTGAGGGTGGAACGTGGCCAACAATCGTTGCGCTACCTCGTAAGGCGACGCGGACTGAGACTGCGCCGTATGCCGGATCCCCTACAGAAGCCGCTATCCGCTCCCCGGCTTCTTGTTGAACCATGACTAACAAACGGTTGATGTTGGGTACTTCATCTAAAACTGTCAAGACCAATGACGTGGCTATGTTGTAGGGAAGGTTCGCGACAAGGTTCCAACCTGGTGTCGACACAACCTCACTCCATGCAAGGTCGCGGGCGTCAGCTTCAATGATCGTTGCGTTCGCTCCTACTGTGTTCTCAAGGAGCGGAATCAATGCTCTATCCGTCTCTATTGCTGTGACCTGGGCCCCTGTTTCTGCCAGAGCAAGCGTCAGGGACCCTAACCCGGCCCCTATCTCCAGAACACGACTCCCCTCCCCCACTTCTGCTAGGCGAGCGATCTTGCGGACGGTGTTCGGATCAATCACAAAATTTTGTCCGAGGCTTTTCTTCGGAGCTATTGCAGCGCTTTCGAGTAGACGTTGGATTTCGTTAATTGACAGGGTCATTGCGAAATCTGCCATCTAGACCAACCGAAATATGCTTTGCACCCGGGCCATCCATTCCAGCCTTGGGCCTGCCATAGCAAATTTGCTCGATAGATCTGCTCCGCTTTCGTTGCATCAGCGGGGCTTCCTTCTCCACCCATCCATTGCCAAGAACCCAATGCAAATTGGAGGCCTCCGTAGTATCCGTTGCCGGTGTCGACATTCCAGGTATTTCGTGATTCGCACCAGGCCATTCGTTCCCACATTTCTAGCGTGGGCCAAGTAGCGAGGTAAGGCTGTCCGAAAATCATCAGACTTTTCTCTGGTTCCAGTGATTCTTCAACAGGTTCATCACTTACCGGAGGCGACTCTGTCGTGGTGGTTAAGGGCAATTGTTTGATTGTGGTGGTGGGCGCGATTGAAGTAGTTGTAGGCGTAACAACGACAGGCGAAGTTGAATTACTGCTAGCTGGCTGGGTGCTACTGGTCGAACTGCTGGGAATAGTCGCTGCTGGTTGTACATAGGAGGTGGTCGCTGGAACTGTGGGTGAAGGCGCTGTGGTATCGGTGCTTACTTCGACCGTTGTGGTTGTGGCGTTAGCGGTTTGATTATCAGCAGGCGTCTGAGTTGATTCGATGGTCGCAGCCGAAGCATCGGAGACATCGAGGAGAGTTCTGGTGCTGGAAAACAAGTTGTTCACTAACGAGACAGCGAGGGATCCGACTCGAAAACCTGAAACGGATAGATCTGGTACTTCAAGGTCTGAAATTGTTCTATTGGCTGGCGGCGGGGCGGCGTTATTGACGGCTTGCCTAGTGTCGCTAAGAGCCATTGCCGCGACCACGACGACAGCGATCGCTAACAACGCCAAGATGGCATTCCCTTGCCAACTCTTTTGCTTCAAAGAGTGCACCCCGAACCACCATTTTCTCGTACCGCTTGAGGGAGCCTACTGATGGAGGAGTGTTATCTGATTCTTAGGACAGACCGTAAAAGTTTTCGGCATTGTTCCATGTCTCTGTCGCTACGACTTCAAGTTGCACCCCTCGGGCCTCTGCGACACCTTCCCCAACCAGCGTCACCCAGCCTGGTCGATTTTGTTTTCCTCTTTTGGGAACCGGTGCGAGATAGGGGGCATCGGTTTCAACCATGTAGCGATTTGATGGAGTGAGAGCCGCCGCGGCACGCAATTCCGGCGCACTCGGAAAGGTAACTATCCCGCTGAATGAGAGGTATGCGCCACGTTCTATTGCAGCCGTTGCTTCGTCGGGGCCTCCTGTGAAGCAGTGAAAAACAGTCTTCGGAGGCATGCCTTCTTTGTCCAACAAGTCAAAGGTGTCTGACCACGCGTCTCTTGTGTGGATCACCAGTGGCAATTTGAATTGATGAGCTAATTGAATTTGTTGAGCAAAGACAGCTCTTTGTATGTCACGAGGCGAATGGTCGTAGTAATAATCAAGTCCGCACTCACCTACTGCCACTGTTTTTGGGTGAGGTAGTAACTCCTCAAGACCCTCAATGCCGTCTTTTGCGTCATGAGGATGGACCCCTGCTGTAGCCCACACTCCGTCGAGTTGCTCTGCTCGTGAGATGCACTCAGCACTCCGTATGACTGAGGTGCCCACGTCGATGAGGCGGCGCACACCCATTTCCTTGGCATCTTCGACTACTTGTGACGCTTCGTTCAAGTCGTCAGGCAAGTGGCAGTGGTTATCGGTCCAATTCATCGTGATCACTTGAGACGGGGGAAGAGTGGGTCGCCTTTAAGGACCGCAAGTCCGGCAGGGTACTGTCCCCACTGAATGCTTTCGGGAAGTTGTTGTTCCAGGTCGTCTCCGATTCCAATTCGACGTTGAATTTCTTTACATGCATCGGGCACTGCTGGGGATGCGAGCACAGAGATAATTCTCAGAACTTCCAAGGCGTTGCCCAAAACAGCGTCCACTTCCGGTCCGGGGTCTGACTTCCAAGGCTCTGCTTGTTCCAGGTAAGCGTTTGTTTCTCGAATGATTCTCCATGTTGAGTCGAGGGCTTCAGATGGAGCAATTCGTTCCCAGGCATCGGCTATATGCCCATATTCCTCTTCCACGATGCTGGCGAGTGGGCTTTCTTGTTCTGGGGCCGGTCCAATCCCATCACATTTTGATGCAACCACGGTTGTTACTCGGCTCAGCAAGTTACCCAAATTGTTGGCAAGGTCAGCGTTGTATCGAGCGGTCATCCCTTCATGGCTGAAGTCTCCATCTGGCCCAAAAGCTTGGTCATGCAGGAAATGGTGTCGAACTCCATCAACGCCGAACTCGTCAACCAAATCTGATGGGGCTATCTGATTCAGTCGGGTTTTCGACATCTTTTCTCCACCTACCAGCAAAAACCCATGCACATGTACGCGTTCGGGAGGTGCTAGGCCAGCGCTCATCAACATCGCTGGCCAGTACACGCAGTGAAACCTGAGAATGTCTTTCCCAATGAGATGGACCCCAGGCCACCGCTTATCAAATTCTTGTGGGTTGTCAACGTATCCGGCAGCAGTGATGTAGTTGGTCAACGCGTCGAACCACACGTAGGTGACGTGTGAGGGATCCCAAGGAAGTGGTATGCCCCAATCGATGGAGGTCCTGCTAATCGAAAAGTCTTGAAGCCCTTGGTTGATGAAGCCGAGAGCTTCATTTCTTTTGGTTGCTGGGACAACGAAATCGGGGTGTGTTTCGTACCAATCTTTAAGCGCTTGTTCATAACGGCTTAGCTTAAAAAAATAGTTCTCTTCGGTGACATGTTCTACGGGTCTGCCATGTATTGGACAGTTCCCGTTATCGAGATCACCTTCACCGAAATAAGCTTCGCAACTCACGCAATACAAACCTTCATACGTCTGAAGATCTACGTCTCCGTTGTCATAACAAGCTTGTAGGAGTTTCTCCACTGCCGAGTAGTGGCGTTGTTCGCTAGTTCGAATGAAATCGTCGTTAGATATCCCTAGCTGTCGCCAAGCATCTTGAAACCTGACAACTGTTTGATCTGCCCATTCGATTGGTGAGCAGCTGTTTTCTTCGGCGGCTCGTTGCACCTTTAGCCCGTGCTCATCAGTTCCTGTGAGAAAGTGCACGTCGCGACCAAGGAGCCGGTTCCATCTCGCGACGGCATCTGCGGTGATGGTCGTGTAGGCGTGGCCGATGTGGGGCGCGTCGTTCACGTAATAGATCGGAGTGGTGACGTAGTAAGGCGTGGTCACGGTTGACATGGTACCGACCCAGGTTCGCGCAACCGGCGAGCTTTCTTGGTTGAGTCGTTATTCTTCTGTGGGATGAGCGAGCTCATACACCCTGTTTCGTTGGACTCCCAGCGCCGTTGACACCTGGGTTACAGCGCTGCTCAACTTGGTTCCCTTTGCTTGCTCTTGTTGGAGGGCGTCGACGATTGCCTGGTCGTTGACTTCTCGCGGTTCAGCGGCGCCGATGACTATGACAATTTCGCCTTTTACTTCTCTTGAGAATTTTTGGGTCAGCTCTTCCAACGTTCCGCGCGCACATTCTTCGTGCATTTTGGTCAGTTCTCGTAAGACAGCGGCTGGACGATGGGGGCCGCATGTCTCCATTAGGTCAATAAGTGTTTTGTGTAGTCGTTTGGGCGATTCGAACAAAACGCTAGTTCGGTCTGCGGAACCGATTGATTCCAGTTGGTGGGTTCGCTGCTGCCCCTTGCGCGGCAAGAACCCTTCCATGGCCCATCGCTTGGTCGATAAACCAGACAGGGTTAGGGCGGCTATCGCTGCGCTTGCGCCCGGAACTACCGATACGCGATGTCCGTTATCTGTCACATGCTTAACGAGACGTTCGCCGGGATCTGAGATTGCCGGGGTTCCGGCATCGCTTACAAGCGCCACGTCGTTGCCTTTACTGAGTAGTTCAACGATGGCTGGGCCAATTGAGGCTTCAGTGTGTTCATTAGCGACAACGAGGCGCTTCGCTCGAAGGCCCAAAAGTTTCAGAAGTTTTCCGGTTTCGCGGGTGTCTTCGCAAGCAAGCACTTCTACTTCTTCGAGGATCTCACACGCTCGTTGCGTGATGTCGCCGAGGTTGCCTATCGGCGTGGCGACCAAGTAGAGCGTTCCTTGGTGCTGCGGTTCTAGTGGTTCGTTCATAGGGTCTAGCCTCAAACCATTTTGTTATTGGGCAGGGATTAGAGATGTGATTTCCGATGCTCAGCCATCGTTGCAATAGCTAGTTATTACCAACACCTCATCACACATTGAAGCGGAATTCGACAACGTCTCCATCTCTCATCTCATAGTCTTTTCCTTCGAGACGTAATTGACCTGCTTCTCTCGCCGCAGTCCATGAGCCCAGCGCAAGTAAGTCCTCGTGAGCGATCACTTCGGCTCGGATAAACCCTCTTTCGAAGTCTGTGTGAATTCGTCCTGCACACTGCGGTGCCTTCCAACCATGTTTAAAGGTCCATGCCCGCGATTCTTTTTCGCCGGTGGTCAGGAAGGTACGGAGTCCAAGCATGCTGTGCGCAGCGCGGACAAAAACGGGGAGGGCGCCTTCTCCTAAACCCAGGCCTTCTAGGAGTTCGGTTCTTTCGTCATCTGGCAGCATCGCTGCTTCAGCCTCGAGTTGGACCGAAAGTGGCAGAACTTGAGACTCCGGAAGAGCTTCCTCGAGTTGTGATGCGAGCTGAGAGGCTTCCCCTAATTGATCTTCTCCTATGTTGAGAACCGCCATGACCGGCTTGTTAGTGAGAAGGAAATGTTCGCGAAGAGCCAGCTGTCGGTCCTTCGAAAGAGCCGCTCGGTAGAGCGGGGTGCCATCAGAAAGCGATTCCAAAGCGGTTTCCAGGGCGTCTACTTCGGCCATGAGGCCGGGGTCTCGAGGGTCTGCGCGCAGGGCTTTTTGTCGACGATCGATTCGTGACTCAACCGTTTCCAGATCAGCGAGTGTCAGTTCGATTTCTACAACTCTCAGGTGCTCTAGAGGGTCGGTAGGGCCCGGCACATCGGCGTCGCTGAAGGTTCGGAGAACCAACACCAGAGCATCCACTTCTCTAATACCTGCGAGAAACTTATTGCCCAGTCCTTCTCCTTGGCTGGCACCCTCAACAAGGCCACCAATATCGACAAACTCGGTGGTGGAGTTAACGACCTTTTTGCTCTTGCTCATCTCCGCCAAAGCGTCGAGGCGGTGATCGGGGACTTTGACGACTCCTACATTTGGGTCCGTGGTCGCAAACGCATACGGAGCAGCTAGGGCACCTCCGCCAGCTAAAGCGTTAAAAAGCGATGACTTTCCTGCATTGGGTAAACCAACAAATCCAAATCGTTCCATTGGCAGGCGAGGTTACCGTCGACTTGGGTGAAGTCACCCAACGGCTGTGAAGCTGATCGCAGCCTGTGAAAGAATCATGGGGACAGTCATTCGGGGAGGATGTTGTGGGACCGTTAAGCGGAGTCAAGGTAGTTGAGTTAGCTGGTATCGGGCCTGGCCCATTTTGCGCCATGTTGCTAGCCGACCTGGGAGCAGACGTAGTTCGAGTTGATCGTATGACTCAGGTCGATCTTGGCATCGACAGGGGCAGACAGTTCAGTGTCCTGAATCGAAGCCGCCGGTCTGTTTCAGTTGACCTCAAAAACCCTGATGGTGTGGAGACGGTACTGAAGCTCGTTGAAGGAGCTGATGCGTTGATTGAGGGTTTCCGCCCAGGCGTAACAGAGCGTCTCGGTTTAGGACCGGATGAGTGCCTTGCTCGCAATCCGAAACTCGTTTACGGACGAATGACGGGGTGGGGGCAGGAAGGGCCTCTGGCTCACGCCGCAGGACACGACATCAACTACATAGCACTGACCGGGGCGCTCCACGCAATAGGTTCGGCTGACAAACCATCACCTCCATTGAATTTGGTCGGTGACTTTGGTGGTGGAGGAATTTATTTGGCCTTCGGAGTGTGTGCTGCCTTACTTGAAGCAAAGACGTCCGGTGAAGGACAGATAGTTGATGCTGCCATGACGGAGGGGGCAGCTTCTCTGATGGCTTCGATTTACGGCATGCATGCTTCAGGCCATTGGTCGGACCAACGAGAAGACAACGTTTTGGATGGCGGTTCCTATTACTACGGGGTTTATGAGACCTCAGACGGAAAGTTCGTTTCTATTGGCTCGATCGAGGGAAAGTTCCACGACGAATTACTGCAACTCACCGGCTTACAAGACGCCTCGACTGAAGAGCGAAATGATCAGAGTGGTTGGCCTGAGAAGAAGGACCGAATGGCGGAAGTTATCAAGTCGAAAACTCGAGACGAGTGGGACGAAATAATGCTGGGAAGCGACGTGTGTTATGCACCTGTTCTCGACTTGTCGGAAGCACCGTCGCACCCTCACAACGTCGCTAGGGGTTCCTTTGTTGAGGTGGATGGGGTGGTTCAACCTGCCCCTGCTCCTAGGTTCAGCCGTACTCCCGGTGAAGTACAAATGCCGCCGCCATCTCCGGGTCAACACACGGCCGAAGTTTTGACTGACTGGGGATTTTCAGTCGAGGACGTAGAAAAATTGAAAGACGTCGGAGCGGTCAATTAGTTATTTGCCGACCGGCTGATTTTGGTGCCTTTGGGGAATCAGTTGACACCCCTGTAACCTTGAACGCATGTCGAAGCGCACCAAAAAGAGAAAACTGCGCGCTCGCCGCAGCAAAGCCAATCACGGCAAAAGACCGAACTGCGGTAGAGGTTAACTACAGCTGACCGCGAGTTAGCGGGTTCGTTGTTCGATTGCGTTCACGACTGCAGCAGTTATCAGGCGTGCTCCATTGGATTGATAATGAGTTCCATCGTCGGTCCGCACCTCGATAGTTTTTCCATTTTCGTCTGTCACGTTTTTCACCCACACACCGTCGGGTGAAACAATTGCAGCCGCGTTGATCCAAGAGGAACGTTCTCCGCTCTCGAAAACGTTTCTCGTAATGGGGTTGACTGCGTCAGGTAACGGCACCATGAATGGGATCCGAAAATGTGGCATTCCTACCCAAATGACAAGGCGTCCGGGACGGTCGAGGGTCTGTAACATCCGGCTGATCCGCGAGCGATATTTCTCTGACCATTCCACACTTCCCTTTTCAGTGGGTCCGCCACGAAATCCTTGCCAGTCGTTGCCACCAATAGACAAGACGATTACCTCGTAGGGTCCATCTGCTATTTCGTTTTCTAAGTGGCTTTCCCAATCGAAGTACCAGTCGCTGACAACTCCAGTCGACTTGCGAACATCTTCGGTGTACTCCCAGCGATGCTCGCTGCGTGTCAGTTCCCTGAAGCCCAGTGCTGCGCCACCCGCCAGTGAATCCCCACCAACCCACACGTGTAAGGGCTTTAGCTCTGTCCCCTCGCGAAGAAGCGACTTTCGGTCTTCTCGGGTCCAGTAATAGTAGGTCTCTTCTTCACCTAGACCCGGTGAAAGCACATCTGGCCATCGTTGGGTGGGGGCGCCCCATGGATCGAATTCCGATTCCTGGTAGTCGCTGGCTTCGTAAGATGCTGCACCCGTTTCTTCAGCTGCGCTTGAATCATGGAATATCCAAGTTGTTGAGATCGCGATAACAAGCGCAAAGGCCACCTTGAAGTTCATTGCTGCCATAGGTCCCCCAGGCCACTAAGGCGACTTATTTCGGACAGCAGTCGCTCAGAAAGCCACTCCCCTCCCCAGTGGCTCAAGTGCACGCCATCGCTTAATCGCACGTCCACTAACTTTCCGCCTGCGTCGGGAAGGTACCTGGAATATCCGCCAGAGGCGTCGGTGAAGAGCGAGCGAAGATCGACGTAGTGAACGGATTCTCTTGCGTCCGCTTCGATTTGATACAGCTCGTTGAGTAGCTGCATTCGCGTGTCGAATCCCTCTCCACGCATAGGGGGTTGACCGACCCACAAAACGATGCGCTGCTCGTCGTCTGTAGCGATGTCCATGACAAAGCCAACACGGCGACGGTATTCCTCGACCCAGGGGGCTCTAAATCGCTCTAGCCATTGATTGTCGGAGTCTCTAATGTTTTGCGCGTCGTTGCCACCAAACATAAGGACCACCACGTCGGGGTCGTATTCGTCCATCACTTGAGCGATACGAGCCGGCCAGTCGAAATAGTCTGGTCGGCTCAGTCCGCTTGATAGCCGGGGCTCTGAAGTGGCGTCGACTATCGAAGATTGCTGGGCCATGGACACGAAGGTCTCGCCGAAGAACTGGACCATTGAGTCCCCTAATACCCAAATGTTTAACGGGTTATTTTCATCCCAGGCCTGTTCGGATGCGCTGTTGGGTGGGGGCAAAGATGAAGGATCGCTTCCTGGTTCTTTCTGCACTGACTCAACGATTAGTTCACTGTGGCCAGAATTTGTTTCGTTGGTGACCTCGGTCCGTTCGCGAACCAGCGTGATTGGGGGGTCGTGTTGGGTTCGACCTAGTAATCGTTCCCCTAGTTCTCTTGGCCAGGTCAATTTCACTGCGGAAGAGGCGGCTTCTAAGGGCGTCCATACAGCTAGGGATGCAGAGCGGCTGGCGCTGTCTGGAAGACGTTTCGCTTCAGCGAGTAACGATGAGGCGTTGAGGCATGCCGCCAACATCAAGCCCACTAATCCGCCAATCAACACTCGTCCAGCGGCAAAGCCATTGGAGTGTGCTGGGCGTTCTATCGGGGAGTCGGGTGTGTTCTGCATCAGAATTGGAAATAGATGAAGGGGGCGACGCCCTCAGGGCCGAACAAGTCAATGAGAACAAGTCCGATTCCGAACATCAACCCTTGGGTTATTGCGCTGTGCTGATTGCACCATTGCCTGAATTGTTCCGTTTGGGCTTTGGAGATGAACTGGGTGCCTAGGGCTGCGGCGAGTAGCAGTAGCACTGGAAGGCTAGAAACCTGGTCGTCTCCTGGGGAAGCAACAATGGCAGTCAACACGTCTAGCGCATCGGTAAAAGAGTCAGCTCTGAAAAACACCCAGGCGAAACATATGACATGGAAGGTGATAAGCCATCTCAAGACTGGGTGCAGATTTCCCCTTGGTATCAGTCGTTCAGCGATGAGCGCCACTCCGTGAATTAGTCCCCAGATGACGAAATTCCATGTGCTTCCATGCCACAGCCCTCCCAGAATCATGGTTATGAGAAGGTTCCGGTACGTTTCGATGTTGCGGCCTCGATTACCTCCGAGCGGAATATAGAGGTAGTCCCGTAGCCACGATGAAAGAGTGATATGCCATCGTTTCCAGAAGTCTCTGAGCGAAAGCGCTCTGTAAGGGCAGTCAAAGTTAGTTGGAAATCGGAAGCCGAGCAGCAGGGCGACACCGATAGCGATGTCGGTGTAACCGGAGAAGTCGGCGTAGATCTGGATCGCGTAGCCGTAGACACCTAACAGAACATCGTGACTGCTGTGGCCGTCAGGATTGGCGAAAACACCGTCGACCAAGTTGCTCGCCAACCAGCTAGAAATCACCACTTTCTTGAATAGCCCTCGGAGTATCAGATGGAACGCTTCTGCAGACTGCACCCTGCGAGGATCAGGTCGTTGCGTTATTTGAGGTGCCATTTCTGAGGCTCTGACTATGGGACCTGCTACGAGCTGAGGGAAGAACGATAGGTAGACAGCGAAGTCGAGAAATGGCATCGGTTTCACCAGATCTCGCTTCAGATCTATGACGTAACTCATCGCTTGAAAGGTGAAAAAGGAGATCCCTACTGGCAATGTCAGTTCTAGAAGCGGAAGAGTTGTGTTAGCGCCAAGGAGATTTGAAAGCTCGAGCGCGAAGAAGTCGTAGTACTTGAAGACCCCGAGGATCAACAAATCACCAACTATTGCAGTTAGTAACCAATTTCGTGCGCCCTGGCTATTTTCGGAACGGAGTGATCGCTCGATCTGTGTTCCCGCATACCAATTTGATACGACAGCCCACATGAGAAGGAATACGAATCGCCAATTCCACCAGGCGTAGAAGAAGAGGCTTGCCCCGAGGATGGTGACACGCCACACCAGAGGGTGTGGTCTCGTCAGCCAATTGAGTACGTATACGGCGACAAAGAAGAGGCCAAAGGCGAGTGTGGGGAAAAGCATCGGTTTATCAACGTTGAATGAGCAACGCTAGCGTGCCGGATGAGGCAGGATGAGTTAGTGACCGATGCAGCACCCATACTTTTGGTTCAGCCGGAGGCTTGGGCTGTCGCGGATCCTGACCCTTCGAACAGGGCCCTGATAGCGCAGGGGGCTAATGACTCAAATTTCTTAGGTCGGCACTTTTCTACGAAACTCCAGTTTGGAACGGCCGGACTCAGAGCGCCACGTGGTCTCGGGCCTGCTCGAATGAACCGAGTTACGGTTCGGGTAACAGCGCGTGCTATCGGGCTTCATCTAATGGATCGCGGCCTCCAGCAAAGTGGTGTTGTGATCGGATACGACGCCAGACCAGATGCCGATATTTATGCGTTAGATACGGCCTTGTTGTTGACGAAGCTGGGGGTTCCTTGTTTGTTGATCAACGATCCGTGTCCCACTCCGGTTGTCGTATGGCACCAGAAGATGAGGGCGGCTGCGGGCGCGATCGTCGTGACTGCAAGCCACAATCCTGCGGAAGATAGCGGTTACAAGGTTTACGGATCGGACGGAACTCAAATACGGCCGCCGGTCGACCAAGAAATTGAATCCCTTATGAATTTCTCAGACCTTCCCGGTGATGAAGATCTGGCTTCGGAAGAGGAGATCGAGTTCTTATCCGGAAGTGCGGCAGTCGCTGCTTACATCGAAAGTGTGGTGCCTAGCGGCGTTTCAGTAACGTCACAAATGCCGTTCCCTCAATGGGTGTATACGCCTCTGTGTGGGGTGGGTGGAGCCGCTATGGAAGCGGCTTGTGTACGCGCTGGATTTCCCGCTCCGGTTCGTGTCGATCAACAGTTCGAACCAGATGGCCTATTCCCCAATTTGCCGTTTCCAAACCCGGAAGAGCCGGGCGTGCTTGACGCGGCACTTGCTGTGGCGGACGCTCAAGGCGCTGAACTTGTTTTGGCCAACGACCCCGATGGTGATCGGCTAGCAGTTGCTATCAAAGCGGGAGTCGGGTGGCATCAGCTAACTGGTGATGAACTTGGTCTGTTGTTATGTGACCATCAGATCAGCACCACTTCAGGTGAGAACCGTCTAACAGCAAGCTCATTTGTTTCTTCAGAGGCAGTCCAAGCCTTGTGTAATGAGCGTGGGGTTGAACACGTCCGCACCTTGACCGGGTTTAAGTGGATCATGGAACCCGCTGTTTTTCGCACCGAAAGCATCTGGATCTTTGGGTACGAAGAGGCGCTCGGCTACTCGGTGAACGACTTGGTTCTAGACAAGGATGGGATATCGGCAGCAATCGTGTTCCTCGAATTGTTTCAGCGTTTGAGAGACCGAAATGTTGGTCCGCTCGTCCGCTTGGACGAGTTAGCACGCGAAATTGGTCTATACGTCACACGACAAGCAAGTGGCCAATTTGAAGCTACTGATATCGAAGCAACACTTGCCGCCCTGCGAAATGACCCGCCCGATGTTTTGATGGGAAGCCCTGTAATCGCTGTCGCTGACTGGTCTACCAAGCCAGATCCATTTTCTGCGAATCTGCTTGAGTTTCGATCAGCTAGCGGTGTGCGGATGGCGATACGTCCGAGCGGGACGGAACCGAAGGTGAAAATCTATTTGGAGCAGTTCGTTGCCAATCCGCGAGGAAACCTTCAGGACCTTCGAGACGGTTCTTCAGAGCTCCTAAAATCACTAGGGGCAGAGGCCCTATCGTGGTTCGATGGTGAGGTTTAGTTATACGATCTCGGCTGCTAGCTCACGAAGCGACACTTCGGGTCTCGGGCCGACGTGGCCTATGACTTCCTCAGCTGCTATGGATCCGAGCATTCCGCAACGTTGTAGGTCATATCCCTGCGCGAGCCCGTAGAGCACCCCTGCCGCATACAGATCGCCTGCTCCAGTTTTGTCGACAACTCGCGCTACAGGATCTGCGTCGATAGTGATTCGTTCCTGGGGAGTTATTAAGAGTGACCCGTCAGCGCCGAGTGTGACCGCAGCTAGTTCAACGCGTTCTTGAATCATGTCCAAGGCAACATCAATCTGGTCAACTTCGAAGAGAGACATGACTTCATGATGGTTGGCAAAAACAGCATCGACATGTTCGTCGATGAGATCTAGAAACGAGTCGCGATGCCGTTCGACACAAAATTGATCTGAGAGGGTTAATGCCACTTTCGTTCCCGAACGGATTTCCGAAGCTGCATGACGCATAGCAGCTTTAGCCTCTGGTGGGTCCCACAGGTAGCCCTCCAAGAAGAGAAGCTTTGCTCTTCTGACAAGATCAAGGTCTACGTCGGATGAACTCAAGCCGTTGGAAGCCCCGAGGAAGGTGTTGAGGGTTCTTTCCCCGTCCGGAGTGATGAAAACGATGCACCGGCCGGTTGGATCTTCGGCGGGAGCTCTAGGTGTCGTGTACTCGATCGATAGCCGATGCATGTCTGAGACAAACACTTCGCCCAAGTCATCATCGGCAACTCTTCCTATGTAACCGCAGGTGCCGCCAAGCGAGTTGACTCCGATGACTGTGTTGGCTGCTGATCCTCCTGAGACGGTCGTGCGTTCCCCAACTAGTTGATACAACTCGGCTGACCGATGTCCATCCACGAGGTTCATGCCTCCCTTGATGGCACCAATTTGCTCAATAAATTCATCGTCCTGGTGGGACAGCACATCTACAAGGGCGTTACCAAATCCGACTACATCGAGGTCTAAGTGTGGTGGGTATGCAGCCATACGTTCTTTCATTGCGAACTGCAGAGCACCCTAGCGACTAGATCCAATGAAGTCCGTAATAGGCCGCTAGGGTGCGGCCTGTGATCGAGACGAACCCCCATCGACTTCCACGGACTGTGTTGCCTAATCATTACGCGCTTGAACTAGAGCCAGATCTAGCTCAAAGTTCGTTTCAAGGTCAGGTCATTATTGATCTTGAAGTGGTAGAGGAAACAGACACGATTGTTCTGAACGCTGCTGAACTGAGCATCAAAGATGTGCAAGTCGAGCAGGGAGCTTTGGTCCAGGCAAGTTCAATCAGTTTTGATGAAGATCTTGAACGGGCGACATTTGCATTTCCTGTAGTTCTCCAACCTGGTCCAGCGAAATTATTGTGTTCGTTCACTGGCACGCTTAACGACAAGCTGCGTGGGTTTTACCGGTCCACGTGGACAGATGAGGAAGGCGCCGAAAAGGTAATCGCGACCACTCAGTTTGAGTCGACGAATGCTCGACGCGCGTTTCCTTGTTTCGACGAACCGGATCTCAAGGCTTCTTTTGGTGTCACTCTTCGAGTTGATCGTTCGTTAATGGCGATCAGTTGCGGTGAATTAGTCAGCTCGACTGATCTAGCCGATGGTCGTCGTGAAGATCGTTTCGCCGACACGATGGTTATGTCTACCTATTTGGTCGCGTTCATCGTCGGTGAGCTCGAAGCTACTGAGGCAGTTGACGTGGACGGTGTTCCTCTTCGGATAGTCCATGTTCCGGGTAAAGGTGATCTAACTCAGTTCGCTTTAGAGGCGGGTGAATTCAGCCTGCGATGGTTGGTCGAGTACTACGACATTCCTTATCCTGCCGGGAAGTTAGATCTTGTTGCGGTCCCTGATTTCGCGTTCGGAGCAATGGAGAATCTCGGGTGTGTGACGTTTAGAGAGACACTGCTCCTGGCTGATCCGCAGCGTTCAACCCAAACCGAAATGACTCGGATTGTTGACGTGATCGCTCACGAGATTGCTCACATGTGGTTCGGGAATTTAGTGACCATGGATTGGTGGAACGGGATTTGGCTGAAGGAAGCGTTCGCGACGTTCATGCAAGTTGCCACCACTGATGCGTTTCGACCCCAATGGCGTCGCTGGGACGGCTTCTGCGTTGAGCGGGGCGCCGCGTTCGACACCGATTCTCTTGCCTCCACTCGTCCAATTGAGTTTGAAGTTATTTCACCCGAAGACGCTGAGGCTATGTATGACATTCTCACGTACGAAAAGGGTGCCGCTGTCGTTCGGATGTTGGAGCAGTTTCTCGGCTCATCGCAATTTCGTAGTGGCGTTAAGCATTATTTGACTTCCCATAGCTATGCGAACACCACCACTACGGATCTTTGGGACTCGTTAGAACACGCTTCGGGTGTTCCGGTTCGTGCCGCCATGGATACCTGGATTTTTCAGGGTGGTCATCCAGTGGTTGCCGTAGAAGCCACTCCTGAGGGCATCTCGGTCAAGCAATCGCGGTTTGGTTATTCGAGTGTGGACCCTGCGTCATGGCATATCCCAATAATTATTAGAGCGCAGGTGGGTTCCGAACAGATCGAAACGCGAGTTCTGTTGGAGGGCAGTCAGGAAGAGATCGATTTGGGAGGGACGCCGCAATGGGCTGTGGTGAACGCGGGTGGTCACGGCTTTTATAGGGTGACCTATGGAGAGGATCTTCTGGGTGCTCTGTCGAAGCGAGCTCTGGATGTGTTATCTCCTTCAGAACGCTACGGGCTTGTCGACGACACTTGGTCTTCCGTGCTTGCAGGCGAAATCGACGCGGAAACTCATCTGTCTTTAGTTACGAGCTTGGCTGCTGAAACTGATCTTGCTGTTTGGCAACGCATACTCTCCTCACTCGAACATCTGTATTCAGTTGCCGACGAACAAGGTCGTTCCCGTCTACAAGTGCTGATAAGAGACTTGTCGACAACCGCGCTAGGAGTCCTTGGCTTGGAGCCCATAGATGGTGAACCTGATTTAGATCGCGAGTTGCGAGCCTTGCTTTTTGCCTCAGCAGGGACAACAGGTGCAGATAAGTCAGCGCGTGATCTAGCTCACCAGATTTTTACCGATAGCAAAGCAGGTAAAGATACCGAGCCCAATTTGACGGCTGCGGCTGTTCGGGTAATTGCAGCAGCCGGCGATGATTCAGTCCATTCTGAATTGGTGTCGCTTTACCGGCAGGCCCCGACTCCGCAGTTAGAGGTCAGGTATTTGATGGCTCTCTTGGAACTTGAGCAGGTTCATCTCTTTGAACAGACGCTGGAGTTGTTTACATCGGAAGTACGCACTCAAAACGCTCCCTACCTTTTGGGGGCGGCTATGGCGCACAGAAACCATGGCTACCTGGCCTGGCAAGTAGTTCGCGACCGTTGGGAAGAGTTGAATAAGAAGTTCCCACAAAATTCGATTCCGAGAATGGTGGGAGGAATCCGGTCGTTGTCGACTCCGGTTGTTGCTGAGGAAATTCGCAGTTTCTTTGCGCAACACCCGATCCCTCAAGGACAGCTGACCCTCGAGCAGCATTTAGAGAAAATGAATGTCAATGTGGAGCTTCGAGCACGCGAAGGTTCCCGAATCGGCGGGTGAGTACCTTGAACAAGGTTCGCCTGACAAAATAGAGGTGATGTTCGGTCAACCGCCCCGAAGGAAATTAGGGCCCCGTTACACGTTGTGGTCGTCTCTAGTGTCGATACTGCTGGCAACGTGTTTGGTGTGGGCAGTGATTTATTGGTCTGGTTCGGTCTTGGATTGATTGAAGCCCTCAGGCGTTGATAGCGCGTTTTTCTTGGCACGCGCTGCCGCACTTTCGGCCCTGGTCACTTCACTCCATTGATACATCAGTGCCACGATCGTGCCCCATACAACTGGGATTCCACCTAATTTCATTACGAGACCCGCTAATTGCTGGTCAGTGGTGGCACTCAGCCCATGAACTCGTGGGGCAAGTTCGTATATCGCGTATAGGGGAAATCCTGCGAATGTGAGGAAACCAGCCGGCACTGCAGGCACTACTCCTAAGGCCAGAAATAGGTACGCCATACGACCTGGATAGCTGGTCATACGGTGCTCGGTAATTGGTGAAATTATGGGAGCCCACACCAATAGGCCTCCAATAAACCAGACAAAATCCATCAGGAACGATCCGAACTGATTGGTCCGAAAATTGTCGACAGCCCAGGGAGAGTGGGTCGCGATGAGGATGAAATTGAATAGGACTCCCCCTACGACGGGTTGTGCGACGCGACCCATAAGACGGTAGAGCCGAAGCCGACCTGCTATTCGGCGCGCCATCCATTCGGGAATCCCTAACCAAAAAAGTGGGGCTACCGCCATTGTGTAAATAAGGAACTGCAGCATGTGTGCGGATGCTAGGTAACTGGCTCCTAGCAATCCAAGAGGCCAATCCGTTGCTATCCACAGCAGCAACACTGAGATTATGAAGAACTTGCGCTTTTTCTTTTCCCCTTCGTCTCCTCTCGGCGCCCTTCGCTGGAAGATGAGATACGAAGAGATCAATAAGAGCATGGCTATCCATATGCCCGGGTAGGCGCGAAAGGTCCATGACCAAGGCTCTTCGAGTGTCGAGCACCAGAATCTCACGCAATCAAAACCTTTAGTTAGCTAGAAGATACTTATGACTTTGGACGCTATCGGAGGGCTGCGAGTTTAGGCAGGTCGCGGGTCCAAGTCGTCTGACGAGTGGGGTGGGGGTACTGGGTTCGACCCAGACCGTCGGGAGCGAAAGCGAATACTCGACCATCGTGTCCAAGGTCATTTGGTGTCTCTTCTTCATCGCTGGGTGCCAAAGCTACGAGGGCGGAGAACTGGCGTTGTACCTCTACTATTTGTTCTTCACTTCCTGTTAAACCAATGAAGTCAACACTGAATTGGTTTAAGAAATCCCTGATGACGGCCGGCGTATCAGTTTCGGGATCCACTGTCACAAACAGAACTTTGATGTTGGGGGGCATACCGGGCCGCGCTAATACATTGCTGAGTTGTTCTAGGTGCACGGGACAAATATCGGGACAGGATGTAAATCCGAAGTAGACGAGTCGGACACTGCCTTGAGTGTCCGAACGCATGGCAAATCGCTGTCCTTGTGTGTCGATAAGTATTGGGTCTGGCATAGGGCGAGGCTTGTCTAGTTCCAGTCCGGAGTAGGCCTTATCCCCCGATGACCCGCCACAGGCACTAAGTATCAAACTGATTGCTATTAAGAATGTCGCGGCCCTAAATCGAGATGGACGCTGGGCAAACTTTCTTTTTGGAGTGGAGGTGAGGGGAATTGAACCCCTGGCCTCTTCGATGCGACCGAAGCGCTCTACCAACTGAGCTACACCCCCATGGGGACGTTTGGACGATACAGGAAAACCAGTCAATGCAGAAGGCCGGGACAAGGACTCACTTCGTTCAGAGTAATTATGGAGTTGCGCTTCGTCCGCTACCATCGTCCGCAAGCTCCGCGGCAACTGCTATCTGCGGCTGCAAGTAGTGAATTTGGGCGAGACGTTCCATCTCTTTCTTGCGCCGCTGATTCAAAAGAACGACGTAGCTAAAAAGGGCGACGTCGAACACCACGTGGGTCACACCAACCGCTGCTAATCCCCCGACGGCCCATCCGACCAAGGTGATGCCAGAACCGAGCACCAGGAGCCGCAAAATGTCGCGACGGCGGACGGCTGCTTCTCGGCTGTTATTGGGCACCGAACTTCGCGGGCGTCTATACACACCTCTTCGGTCCACTGTGGCGACTCTCGCTCCGAACGGAGCGGGTAGACCTGCAGCTGGGGTCGCGTGGGACAGAGTGTCTAATTGCTGGTGCCACGCGGCCATAGGGGTTCTACGGCCCCCACGGTGTAGAAACGCGCGCACCCATCCTGGAACCAGAACCACGGCCCAAACACCAGCGAGAACAAGGAGAACTATTTCGGTCAAGCCCACTTCTCCTTCATTTCCATCGCTCCATTGACCAGTTCAACAGGCTGAATCCTCTAAGTATTACGAGACCGTCGGCTCGATGCAATGTCTAGGCCGTATCAGCTTCAGTTCCGGATATAAGTGCCAGATTTCCCGCCGGTCTTTTCTGACAGCGCTAAATCGGAAATCACCATGCCTTTGTCGATTGATTTACACATGTCGTAGATAGTCAACGCCGCTACAGAACAAGCAGTCAGAGCTTCCATCTCTACGCCTGTGCGTTCATAGGTCTCTACCTGGGCCGTGACCGACACGTGGCCTTCGCCAACTTCGAAATCTACGGAAACGGAACCGATCATCAGAGGGTGACACAAGGGAATGAGATCCGATGTTCGTTTAGCGGCTTGAATCCCAGCAACTCGGGCTACGCCCAAGACGTCTCCTTTAGCTACTTCCCCATCGCCTATGGCCGATAGCACCTCTTCTGACATTTCAATTTGGCAGCGAGCTACTGCCCGTCTGCGGCTGACATCTTTGCCTAAAACGTCAACCATGTGAGCGTGGCCGGAGGCATCCAGATGAGTTAGATTTTTTGGTTCGGACGTACCCATCTCTATCCTCCGATCTGGCTCATTGTGCGGCTAGGCCGAATAAAGTTCACCTGGCCTATGGAATGACCAGCCCATTTGGTACCAACCGCCTCCACTATCGCCTTGGCGATCTCTTCGTCATTGGCTTCACTTCTCAGAAGAGACCGCATGTCGAATTCATCAACTGCGAATAGGCAGGTACGAAATTGGCCTTCGGCTGTCAAGCGCACTCGATCACAGTCTCCACAAAATGGCTTGGTGACAGAAGCTATGACTCCAACTTCGCCCTTGCCGTCTGAGTAACGCCATCTTTCTGCGGGTTCACTACCCCGGACAATGGGCTCGATCGGAATCGCGTTATTGATCTTTTCAACGATTTCGTCGGCGGGGACAACGAGGTCTTCGTTCCAGACGTCCCCGGCTTCAAGAGGCATGAACTCTATGAACCGGACGGTCAGCCCCTTATCTCTGCCAAATTCAGCAAAATCGACGATCTCGTCATCATTGATTCCCCTCATCATGACAACGTTAATTTTGACGGGCTGCAGACCAGCGTCGAGCGCTGCTTCTATCCCATCTAGAACACGGTCTAGTTCGTCGCGTCGCGTCAATTCGAGAAATCGCTCCGGGCGAAGCGAATCTAGGCTGATGTTGATGCGCTTTAACCCGGCCTCAGCAAGAGGCTTCGCGTGCATGCGTAATGTCGCGCCGTTTGTTGTGAGTGCAGTGTCGACACCTAGGCGCGCTAGACGTTCGACGAGTTCAGGGAGATGGGCCCGGACGAGCGGTTCTCCACCGGTCAGACGGATGCCATCAAACCCGAAATACTTGATGCAGATTCGGGCAAATCGTTCGATTTCTTCGAAAGAAAGGATTTCTTCTCTCGGAAGCCACTGCATTCCTTCTGCTGGCATGCAGTATTGGCATCTGAAATTACAACGATCCGTCACAGAAATACGGAGATCGCGAACGGTGCGACCGAAAGGGTCGACTAATGGCTCCCCAACTATTTCTTCACCCATGGTTTAAGCGTAGCGATGCATAGTCTTGGACGCTTGTTTGAAGTCTCACTTCAGTGAAGTAGTAACAGATCGACCGGGTCGCCTACCTGGCATCCATCGCCGTCGGGTAGCACTGCCAGGGCGTTCGACCGAGCCATGGCGGCAAGCATGTGGGAGCCTTGTCCGGAAATGGAATATGCGGCTAGTTCTGAACCTTCGTGTTTGACATCTACTCGAGCAAAATGAATTTTCCCATCCTCCCGCCGCTGTAAAGGGGTCGCTGCTATGCCTTGGATGGTTGGCCTAACGGGTTGAGGGAATCCCATCATGGAACGCAACCCTGGTCGGGCGAAGAGTTCGTACGAAACCATGGAGGACACTGGGTTTCCGGGCAGACCGAAAATGGGTGTATCACCTATGGTGCCGAATGCGAGGGGTTTGGCTGGCTTGATGGCTATTTGCATCCACCGCATGTCTCCGACTCGTTTAAGGACCTCTTTGACGTAGTCGTAGTCTCCCATGCTGACCCCGCCGGAAGTTATGACGGCATCACAGTCTTGTGATCCTTGGATTAAGGCTTCTTCGATCAGCGTTTCATCATCGGGCAATAAGCCAAGGTCGACGGGTTCAAACCCATCGCTACTGAGCAGGGACAGCAGGGTTCGGCGGTTAGAGTCGCGGATTTGGCCTGGGGCCAAGGTGGCTTTACCTTCAACTAATTCGTCTCCGGTGGACATCACTCCTACCCGCAGGCGTGGGCAGGTTTCAATTTCAGTTATGCCAAGACTGCACAAGACACCTAAGTGACCCGCTGTCAGTGGCGTGCCTGCAGCAAAGACTGTCTCTCCGACGGCTACGTCGTCTCCTGCTGGCCGGATGTGGTTTCCGGGGTCGACAGCTATTTCTACTGTCACGATGTCTCCGTCAACAGTGGTCTTTTCGACCATTACGATCGCGTCGGCGCCATCTGGTACGGGTGCGCCGGTCATGATCCGGCTCGCTTCGCCCTGGCCGACAACTTGCAGCGGGTTATGTCCAGCTGCGATGGTCTCAACGATGCGGAGTTGAGTTGGAACTTCGGAAAGGTCTGATGAACGGACGGCGAAGCCATCCATCGCGGTATTCGCAAACGGCGGTAAGGACTCTTCGGCGATTACATCTACCGCTGTAACTAGTCCTAGGGCTTCATTTACTTTTGTGGATACGGGAGCCTGGCGCGCACAACTGCCCATTACGTAGGAGCGAGCCTCTTCAAGCGAGATCATGTGCCGAAATCTAGCGGCGATATGGGGCAGAGTGTCGTTCCTTATCGACAGGTGGGGGCGTTGTTAGTGGTCGCTACAATTTTTCTCGGCCCTGGGGGCTGATCAGGAGCTCACTTACGACATGCCTACATACCAATACCGGTGCATTACTTGCGACATTCAATTCGATGTACGCCAATCGTTCACTGATGAGCCAATTAGCGCGTGTGTGGACGAAGGTTGTGATGGTGAAGTGAAGAAGGTGTTCGGGAACGTTGGCATCGCCTTTAAGGGCAGCGGCTTTTACAAGAATGACAGCCGTTCTAGTAGCAAGCAGTCAGATTCCTCTGGTTCGACAGATGACAAAAAAACGTCGTCGAAAACTAGTGACAGCAGTGCTTCAGCCTCTAGTTCGTCAGACAAGTCAGCGAAGACCGATACACCCAAAAAGGCTAGTGACTGACCGAACGCTGTGTTGGGTTTTCATAGGCGGGTGGTGCGATTAATGGTTAGTTATCGCGCGAACAGGACCGCTGTAACAAGTAGCGCCATCGCCACTCGGTAGATGGCAAAGCCGCCATAGCTTCTGGACTGGATCCAACGCAGCATTGCGTGAACTGCACACCAGCCCGTTAACGCCGAGGTCGCAGTCCCTGCCAAGAGTGCGGCGCCCATGCCTGAGGGCATGCCGTCTGTCGCCACTTCCAGGCTTCTGAACAGGGCAGCTCCAGCGATAATTGGAAGTCCCATTAAAAAAGCGAGACGCGCAGCGTGGGGTCTTCCGTAGCCGAGCTTGCGGGCGGTGGTAATCATGATCCCAGAACGGCTCACACCCGGGAGAAGAGCGACGCATTGCCCAATGCCCATTGCAATCGAATGAGAGAGCGATAATTCGCTCGTTGATCGTTCGTTACGGCTAGATCGGTCGACAAGCCACAAGATGACGCCGAAGAAAGCTAGCCCGACTGCGATGAGGCCGATCCGATCACTTTGCCTTAGCAAAAACGGCTCGAAGATCACGGCTACACATGCTGCCGGCAGTGCGGATAGAAGCAGGAACCATCCGATTTTCGCCTCGGTGTCCCATGGTCGGCGACCGATTAGCGCGCTGAGGCCAGCTGTGGCGTACGAACAAATGTCTTTCCGCAAGTACGTCGCGGCGCCAATGAAAGTTCCGAAGTGCAGCGCTACGTCGAAGGTGTTTTCTGTCCTCGTGTCTCCGGCAAAGTCGTTCCAGTTGAATAGCCACGGGACAACTTCAAGGTGGCCGCTTGATGAAATTGGTAAGAACTCAGTCAGTCCTTGGGTAATCCCTAGGACGATTGCGTGGAAAATGGGCATCAGATAGCCATCGCCAACTCGATGCTGCGTTAGTCAGCGGTTGAGGGGACTATGCGTGGTTTCCACTGTCTAGGCGGGTCGTAATAATGACCGACCGGCTGGCCAGAACGCATGGATTCTAGAAAGTCCGTTGGGTTGTCAAAGTCTGGCATTTGCATATAAGCAGCTCCTATCGCCTCGGCTACGTGAGCGTCGCTTCCAGCACCGATCGCCAAGTTATGTTCGGTTGCGTAGTCCAGTGCTTTTTTATTGAGGCTTTTGAGACTGGTCTTACCGTTGAGGACCTCGATACCGTCAACGAGACCGAGGCCAACTAGTTCATCTAGAACATCTGAGCGTAGGTTGTTTCGAATCGGGTCGAAGGGGTGGGGGACGTAGACAATTCCCCCTTGTTCGCGAATATTTCTCGCAGCGTCTTCGGGTCGAATCCCTTGGGGAATTCGTTCTTCCAAAAACAGTCCGATTATCTCACCAGCGTGTGTTTTTAACTCTTCACCAACAATCACCCGGCAGGGAAGTTGGTCCACGAGTTCTATTGCTCCTCTGGTCGCGTTGTGATCGGTGACACACAGAACGTCTATTCCTGATGCTGCCACGCACTCTTGAAGTTCGTCAGGTGTTGTGGTCGAGTCGCCCGACCACATGGTATGAGAATGAAAATCTACTCTGACCCAGCCTTCTGGACAGGGCTCGCCTAGGTGTGGGTGTCGTTCAAGCGCTTCGGCTGACGGTAAAGAAGGCACGGCCAGCAGGGTACCAATGGGCTTGCGTGATTCGCCCGCGGACTCTATGTCCCTGAGAGCGCAACGTCAGCAATTGCCATTGATGCCACTCCCGAACCGCTGGGCAAAAATTCAAAATCTCCACCGATAGCTACGATGTCTAGAAGCATTCTCTGGAGCGTGGAAGCGATAGTGGCTTCTCTAAAGGGTGCACCTAGTGCGCCATCTTTAATGTGCTGACCGTACGCACCTACTGAAAAGTCGCCGCTTACTGGGTTCACTCCGCTGTGCAAACCGTTTACCCCACGTACGAATACTCCTGAGCCGATCTGTGCGAAGAGATCGTTCCGGTCGCCTGTACCTGGGGTCATACATAGCGCGTGTATTCCCACGCCTGGCGTGGACCGAGGGCCGCGAACGGCAGAGCCTGTTGATTGGGCTTCTGCGCGCCGAGCGGTGTATGAGTTGTGTAGAAAGCCAGACAGTATGCCTGCATCAATAAGGGTGTTCTTACGTGTTGCTAAACCTTCGCCATCGTGGTTATCCGCGCCTAGTGATTCAATGTTTGTTGGATCATCAAATAAGACCAGTTCAGATGAAGCGATTTTTTCGCCAAGGCGATCTGCGAATGGTGATCGGCCCTTTATTACTCGATCTCCTGTGAGGGCACCTGCGATTGTTCCGAGAAATGCTGCTGCTACCGAGGGTTCAAAAACGACAGTTAGTTGTTTTGATTCCGGTTTGGTTGCTCCCAGCATGCCGGTGGCGCCCTCCACCGCTTCGCTAACGACGCGGTCAAGATCGAGTAAGTCTGTTCGACGAGCGGCATCTCCGGCGTATCCGATCTGTGTCTCGTCACCATCAACGGCGAGGGGTTGGACTCCTACAGAGCAGCTTCCGCCTTCGCTGTAGACCGAGATTCCTGACGTTGAGGCCAAAGCAAATTCACCCCAGCCGTCGGACCAAGCGGCGGATCGCACACTTTTTACTCGTGGGTCCGAGTCCAGACACCTCTGTTCGAGTTCGATCGCCACAGTAGATCTCTGGTCTTCGGTTATCTGAAGAATTGTCGGATCGGATAAGTCGAGATTTGGTGGAATTACGCCGTCGGGAGCGGCGATGCCTTGGTAGGGGTCTGGTTCGGCAAAATTCAAGTTCTCTCGGGCTTCGTCTAGTAGTTGATTCAAGACTTGGTGGTCGAGCGAGCCGGCGCTTGCGAAGCCTTGCCGGCCATCAACCACGACTCGGATCCCAGCTGCTTCGGATAGCCCTGATCGGACGGATTCAACCTGACCTGAGTAGGCCTTGACGGTGGTGGAACGGTTGCGGGACACGCAGATCTCAACTTGCTCATTGTCGCGAGCTCCCGCGATGAGGTTTGCTGCGAGGTCGGGGAGTTCAAGCTTTTGTGTCAACTTGCTGTTCCGCCGATAGTGAGAGCGGCCACCCGAAGCGTTGGTTGACCATCGCCTACGGGCACGCCTTGTCCATCTTTTCCGCAGGTGCCTGGGCTTCCCATGGCGAAGTCGTTACCGACCACTTCGATGTTTTGAAGCACGTCGGGGCCGTTCCCGATGAGGTTGCCTTCCCGTAAGGGGGCTGTGATTTCACCATTTTCGATGAGATAGGCCTCTGTCATGCCGAAGACGAAGTCACCTGTAGCGGTGTTGACCTGGCCGCCGCCGAGTTGCGCTACATAAATGCCGTTCTGCGTATCGGAAATAATGTCCTGGGGTTCGACATCGCCGTTTGTTACATATGTGTTGGTCATCCGGACCATGGGGAGATGTTGGTAACTCTGCCTTCGGCCGTTTCCTGATGCTGGTCTCCCTGCTGAACGGCTACGTAAGTGGTCCCACATGTAATCGGTGAGGACGCCGTCCTCAATCAGGACATTTTTTTGGGTTGGGCATCCTTCGTCATCGATAGCGATTGTTCCCCATTCCACTCCCATGGTTCCGTCGTCAACCAAAGTTACGGAAGGCGCGGCGACGAGCTCTCCGATTCGGTCTCGAAATACGGATGCTCCCTTGTTGACGAGGTCAGCTTCGAGGCCGTGGCCGCAAGCCTCATGGAATAGGACTCCTCCCCCACCGCGTTCGATGACGACAGGGAGTTGCCCGCTTGGCGCAGGTCGTGCCGCCAATTTGGTTATTGCACGTCTAGCGGCTCGTTGTGCCATGGATTCAACGTCGTGGTCATCGAACAACTCAAATCCAACCGTGTAGCCGACTGTTTCGCGTCCGGTTTGCAGACCTTGGTCGCCACTGGCAACACAATTAACGGAAAGTAACGTTCGAGTTTGGTCATCTGCTTCGAAGACGCCGTCTGTGTTGGCAACAAGCACTTTGCGGCGTCCCTCTGAGTATCGGACAGTCACTTGCGTTATGGCCGAATCTTGTTCGCGAGCAGCGGCATCAGTTTTTTGTAGGAGTTCAACTTTGCGAGCTTTGGGAACTGATTCGGGCAAAATTTTCGCTCTGCTTTCGGCGGTTCCACTTCCGCGAAGAGCGATCGGTGTGATCTGTGCACCGCCTCGAGCTGCGGCTGCGGCAGCTTGGGCGGCTTCATTTAGACCAGTGGGCGATATATCGGAGGTATGAGCGAAGCCGGTGGCGTCTCCGACCGTGACACGGATGCCGGCACCTAGGTCGCGACTAGAGACCATCGCCTCAACGCGATTTTCGTCGTATTCTGCGGCACCGCTTTGTCTGTCTTCGACGAATACTTCGGCCCACTCTCCGCCGTTGCTCATCGCTGTGGAGAGCACATTTTGAATTATTTCGCGGTCCACCAGTGGAGAATTCACGTTCATACTCATATCGGCCTTAATCGGATCGGAGTTAACTTTGGCGACACAGTACCGTGATCAGCGGCAATTTGGCTTCTCTGGATCGCTAGTTCGGCCTATTCTTCGATCTCTCGTGTCACCTTCGAAATATCCCTCCTTTCGCCTACCTAGAACGGCATCGCTCGGACTTCGCCTAGTGGCGAGTTCTGTGATGTTGGTCTTGCTGCTAACTCGATTTCCTGCCAGTGATCTTCAAGCGCGGTGGCCGGAATGGCGGGGCACCAGTTGGTTCTGGTTGATCGCTGCTGTAGCAGCTTCTTTTGTGGCTTTCGGTTTGGCGGCTTTGCGTTGGTTGGAGGTGTGTCGCACTCTCGGGAACGAGCTGAAGTTTTCGACGGTTTTCGGCTACTTCTTAGCTGGGCAATTTGTTGGGAACTTCCTTCCCACGACGGTAGGTGGAGATATTTTGCGGGTGTCGCGGCTGGGTGCGGAAATTCGTGATCATTCGAGCGCTTTTGCTTCAGTTGTTATTGAAAGATTGACGGGCTGGCTGGTGCTTCCAGTCATCACGATTTTTGCTTTGGCGGTCCAGCCGAGTCTTGCGACGAGCCGTGCCGGGGTCGTGGCTCTAATGGGTGCGTTGGGGACATTATTGCTTTTGTTGGTCTTGATTCTGATGGCTCAGCACCAACGGCTGGGTGGCAGAATTCGAGGTAACAACAGTCTTTCAACATCATTGGCTGCGGTTCATCGTGGGCTCATCAGCTACCGAAAAGTTCCCGCTTCAATGCTGCGTTTACTGGCGGTCGCCCTCGCGTTTCAAGTGTGTCTCATCACGGCAGTGATATGTATTGCGAATTCGATCGGCATAGACGTGGGGCTGCTGACGTGGATCGCGTTTGTCCCGATGGTGTTTATCGCTCAGGTTCTTCCGGTTGCGATTGGTGGGATCGGCGTTAGAGAAGCGGCCTTGGTGTTATTTCTTAATGGCTCTGGAGTGAGTAGTGGTCAGAGCGTGGTGCTAGGTCTAGCAATCTACGCTGTTACTCTCGTGGCAAGTCTTGCTGGTGCGGTGCCGTTTGTAGTTGGTGGCGGTCCCTCAGATATGGAGGAGCCAACTTGACCCCTGTCGAATCGGTCGTCGACAAGAGGCGCTGGTGGAAAGAGGTCTTATTTGTCCTTGCCTTTTATGTGGTTTATGCGCGAATTCGTAATCAATTTGGATCCAATGGGCTTTTTGCTGCGACGACTACAACCGCGGCTGACAACGCTCGACGTGTCATTGATTTCGAGAAGCAGATTGGCCTGTTCTTCGAAGAGAACCTTCAAGAGGCCTTTTTGGAGTGGGATTGGTTCCTTTGGTTTTGGAACGTCTTCTATGGCAGTCTTCATTTCGTTGTAACGATCGGGGCTGGAATTTTTTTGTACCGCCGTTTTCCTGCGCGCTACCTGAAGTACCGCACCGGTTTAGGTATAACCACGGCACTGGGCCTTGTAGGTTTCGCAACGTTTCCTCTCATGCCTCCAAGGTTGCTTTCGTCTCCTCCTCCGTACGGAGGAGCGATGACAGATTTTGCATTTGTCGACACGCTTGCGGTCCATGGTGGTCTTTGGTCTTTTGACTCCGGGACGTTGCAGGCAATTTCTAATCAATGGGCCGCTATGCCGAGCCTGCATCTCGCTTGGGCGGCTTGGTGTGCGATTGCTCTAGTTCCTGTCTTGAGGTCACCTTGGACTCGCGCCGCTATGTGGCTTTATCCGATTGCGACCAGTTTCAGCATCGTGGTTACCGCCAACCATTATTGGATAGATGGGCTCGCAGGGTTATTAGTTCTAGTTGTGGGTCTGCGATGCGCTTCATGGATTTGGAAAATTCGAGGGTCGGCTGGCCATGCCATTTAGTTTTCAGCCGATAGTGTGACCGGTAATTCCCGGCACCGAACAAATTCCCCATGCACATCGAAAAGATTAAAAGTCCCGCAGATTTGCGTGCGTTAGACCAAGAGCAGCTAGAAGAGCTTTGTCTTGAGATTCGCGAGTTTTTGGTTGATGCGGTGTCGAGAACCGGAGGTCATCTAGGGTCCAACCTTGGAGCGGTGGAATTGACGATCGCTGTGCATCGCGTGTTTGAGTCACCTAGGGATGTCATTCTCTGGGACACCGGACATCAGGCATATGTCCACAAGCTTGTGACAGGCAGGGCGGATCTGTTTTCCTCACTTCGTCAGCGACATGGCTTATCTGGTTATCCGAGCAACGCTGAGTCTGAGCACGACATAGTTGAGAACAGTCATGCTTCGACCTCATTGAGTTGGGCTTCGGGGTTGTCAGCTGGATTTGATCTCACCGGACACAAACATCGGCAGGTTGTAGCGATCATCGGTGACGGTTCTATGACTGGGGGGATGGCATTCGAGGCCCTTAATAATCTCGGTCACTATGGGCAGAGAGCTGTAATTATTCTCAACGACAACGGCCGTTCGTATGCGCCTACTGTGAGCAGGTTGGCGACAGTTATGTCGCGCCTGCGGCAATCACCGAACTATGTGAAAGGTCGACAAGCAGTCGTGAGCATTCTTGACCGCTTGCCCCTTGGTGATGAGGTTAAACGTGGTTTGTCTGGAGCAGCTGCAGCGATGCGGGAAATGTGGGAACCTCCTGCCTTCTTTGAAACGTTGGGGGTTCGGTACCTGGGGCCGATAGATGGGCATGACATTGAGGCCCTGGAATCAGCGTTGAGTGACGCTTCGTCATACGAAGACGGGCCAATAGTTGTTCATGTGCTTACCGATAAAGGCCGAGGTTACGCTCCTGCTGAAGATGATGAAGAAAAGCATCTGCATGACATAGGGCTATTCGATCCGGTTACAGGCAATTCTTCATCTGCTTCGGGTAAGAGCTTCACTTCGGAGTTCAGTAACTCTTTGTTAGCCATCGCGGAGCGTCGTCCGGACGTCGTCGCTATAACGGCCGCTATGCCTGGTTCTACGGGATTACTTCCCTTTCAACAGCGTTACCCTGATCGTTTTTTCGATACTGGTATCGCTGAACAGCACGCTTTGACGTCAGCTGCGGGAATGGCGCGGGCTGGGCTTCGTCCCTTTGTAGCTATTTATTCAACTTTTCTAGCTCGCGGATTCGATCAGGTGATGTACGACATCGGCCTTCATAAGCTTCCGGTCGTCATCTGTATCGATCGAGCTGGCGTGACGGGCCCTGATGGGGCCTCGCATCACGGTCTTCATGACATTGCGATGTATGCGCGAGTTCCCGGGATGACTATTTTCTCTCCCTCCTCGCTTCAGGAGCTACCGGTAATGATGAACCAAGCCCTGGAAATGAGTGGGCCTGTGGCCATTAGGTGGCCTCGTGGTACTGCCGACGAATCGGCCGTCGTTGGGCAAGGGCTAACCGCTCGATTGGTCAGAGATGGCCAAGACGTCGCCATTTTGGCGGCAGGAAAGATGCTCAAGGCTGCAACGAGTGCTGCTGAGCTCCTCGCCGAAGAAGGTGTTGACGCAGCGGTGTGGGATCCGAGGCTGCTGAAGCCGGTTGATAAAGAGATGATCCGTGCGGTGATCGGTCAATCTTTGGTGGTCACTGTTGAAGATGGCAGCAGAATGGGTGGATTCGGAAGCGTCGTCGCCGACGCTTTACAACGCCGTTCGGGACCTATTCCTAGGTTGTTGCAGTTAGGAATTCCAGATGACTATCTCCCTCACGGAGAGGCCGGCGAGTTGCACGCTGAGTTAGGTCTTGATGCGACTGGCATCGCTGCAGAAATTATGAAGGTGTGCAAATCAGACCATAGCTAGGGGTCAATCTGGTGAGTCGCAACGCGCAACGACCGTCCATTCACATGGCCTGAATGAACGGTCGTTGAAGTTTGTGTGTGTCGGTTGTTATTTATCCGATTTCGGATCCGACAACGGATACGAACGAGACGCATGCGCCAGGTTGACCCCCCAGATTATGGGTAAGGCCCAGGGTCTTATCTGAGTCGATTTGACGCTCGGGTGGAGCTTCACCTCGTAGCTGCAGCCAACATTCGAACAGCATCCTCAAGCCTGACGCACCGATCGGGTGTCCAAAGCTCTTCAGGCCGCCGTCTGGGTTCACCGGAAGGTCGCCGTCAAGGTCAAAGGTTCCATTCAGAGCTTCTTTCCAAGCCGTGCCTTCTTCTGCGAATCCAAGGTCTTCCATGAGGACTAGTTCGGTTGGGGTAAAGCAATCATGCACCTCTGCCATAGCTATTTGGCTACGAGGGTCGTTGATGCCTGCCTGCTTGTATGCCTCCTCTGCCGAAGCGCGTACTTCACGGAATGTTGTGTAGTCGTAGCTCGGGTCGAGGGCCCCTGTTGCTGGCCCTGAGGAGAAGCTCAGTGCCTTCACGTATAGGGGCTTGTCGGTGTAGCGGTGTGCATCTTCGGCGCGGACTATTACTGCAGCTGCTGAGCCGTCACTAACGCCTGAGCAGTCGAAGATTCCGAGCGGGCCAGCTACTAGCGGAGAACCTGCAATGGTTTCTTTGGCTACTTCTTTTCGGAATTGTGCCCGAGGATTCAACGCGCCATTTTTGTGGTTCTTCCAAGCGATTCGAGTCAAAACCTCTTTCATGGTTTCGTCGTCGAGACCGTGCTTGTGTGCATAAGCCGGAGCTAGCAAGCTAAACGTCGCTGGTGCGGTGAGTGACGAATCGGTGCCGTCGCTTGGGGGGCGACTGCCTGTGAGCCCTGAGTATCCACTGTCTTTCAGCTTTTCGACCCCAATTGCCATGACTACGTCATACGCTCCGGATGCAACTGCGTAGCAAGCGTTTCTGAACGCTTCTGATCCCGTGGCGCACATATTTTCCAGTCGACTCACGGGCTTGTAATCGAGTTGTAGTGGTTTCGAAAGCGTTAAACCGGAAACTCCTGATCCCATTGTGCCTAACCAAAATGCATCAATGTCATCTTGAGTCACCCCTGCCGAGGCGTACGCTTCATGTGCCGCGTCGACGAGCATGTCATCGGCGCCCTTATCCCAGTGCTCGCCGAAGGGTGTGCAACCCATACCGACGATCGCGACCTGGTCTTTTATGCCATGTGAGGCCATGTCACTTTCCTTTGTTGTGTACTAACAGTTTGCTTGATGAGAACGTATCCATGCACGGATACTTGGTTTTTCCGCTCATTTCGAGAGCGGGCGGGCTTTCCAGAAGTAGTTGTGGATTCCTTCTGCGGTAAATAGGCGACGGAAAGTCATTTGGACCCGATCTCCGATTTTGACTTCATCTGGATCCACGTCGGTCATTTCTGCCTGGAACCTTCCTCCTCCGTCGAAGTCAATTACAACTGCGACGGTCGGTGGTGACAGCGAGAAGGCTAGATAGTCAACTGTGAAGGTGGCGATGGTTGCTGGTACGTCTGCCATCCGTACGCGTTCCATGTCATCAACTGCCCCACCATCCATTGATACTCGCATGGGCGGAAGGTGAATCGCTCCAGAAGATCGATCGCGGGATCCAACGAATGCATATTTCCAGTCTTCTGAACGGAACGCTGGTGGAGCACCTGGACGGTCTGGATCTGGGCGTCTGGGTGGCTCTCGGTCAAGGAAACCGCGCCAGGTGAGGTACAGGTTGTAGTCGAGGTTGTCGCTGCCATTCTCAATCTGCGATGCAACAGTGGCAGATGGGTTGTAGTCGGCAATGGCTGGGGTCGTTTGCACCACAGCGGCGTATGCTCCGTCGGCCAAATGCACACATAGGATCGTCTCCCCGGGTGCTGCTTGATCTAGGGCTGAAGCAACTAAGAGTGGTAGTTGTGCCGTTCCGGGGTTTCCAATTTGGCTGGTGAGGTCATCTACGAGTTTGTCGCCAGCGATTCTCGCGAGACCCCTGACTGCTCGAGCGTGGAGTCCGGCGATGATCACCTTGTCGACGTCTTCTAAGCCGACGTTTGCGTCCTTGGTTGCACGTTCTATGGCGTCGTTTGCCAGCGTTAGGTAGGCCTGCTCACCAAAACGTTCTTCCCAGATTCGGCTAGCGCTTTCTCCTGGTAGTCGATAGCGGTCTAAGAATTCACCCGTAGAGGCAGCGACACCCAAGGCTTGCGCTATTACTGGGGCATCTTCTTCATCTCCAAATAACAGGGCCGCTGCAGCGTCGCCGCCACCGCTTTCGTCGTTGCTGGTTGGGTTACCGGTTCTGAGGTCTGAAGCTACCGCCATTGAAATTCCGGCGGTTCCCATAGCTCCACGAATCGCTGCTTCGGCTGACCGGGCTGCTCCTCCGGCGTCCACGGCCCAGGTTTCTTGGGGAAGGTCAAGTGCTGCCTGGATGGCAGTAGCGTTCGTTTTATCTAGGTACGCCGGGTTAGCAGTTGCAAACCATATTGATGACGGGGTGACACTGCTTGCGTCCAGGGCGTTACGGGCAGCCTCTACACCCATTGTCGTGGTGTCTTCGTCGTAGCTTGCTACGGCGCGGTGGCCTCGCCCGCCACCTGTACCCATAGCGGCAGTAATCTTTGATCTGTCTAGCCGGTAGTAGGGCACATAGGTGCCGTATCCGATAATGCCTCTCACTTCGCCCCCAAGATGTTTTGGTGATCAGAGTCTATGCGGCTGGTGATGAGGGTCGCTATCTGGCTAGGGGCCTAACCTTTATGTGGCTGCGAAATACGGATTTTCACCCGAGGTGTGATCGGTGATGTCGAGGACGTGTTCAACACCGTCAATAAGTTCTGTCAAAGTTTTTTCGATTCCTGCAGTGACGGTCGCATTGGCCATTCCGCAACCTTGGCAACCGCCGCCGAGTTTGACGAAGACAGTTGATCCTTCGACTCGAACAAGTTCCGCGTAGCCGCCGTGCGCTGCTATCGACGGGTTAATTCTTTTGACCAATACTTCTTGAACTTGTTCATCTAAGGTCCCTGACAAGTCGAGTGTGGCATCAGGTCCAAGATCGGGACGATTCGGATTCCGCAAGACTAAGCCGGGTTGATTCGCGTTGGTGGGCAGATCAAGCGTGGCTCCTTCTAGTTTCGCCAAGTCTCGACTAGGAACCAGAACTGTGAGGCCTTGCCCAACATGAGTGGGTACATCATCGGAGTCTGCTTCTCCTAAGACTTCAAACGCGAGATCATAGGAGTAGTCGACGCCTTGTGTTCCGACGACTTCAATCCGCAAAGCAAGCTGATCGGCGTCTTCTTCCCCGGCCCGCAATTCGAGAACCTTTTCTAGCGCTGACTCTGTGACGTTTACGATTTGTCTTTCGGACATGGTTCCAGCCTACAGAGTACTGAGACCCAGAACATAGGACAGCTAGGTCTGAGGAGAGTAAGGTCCGGAGCCAACCTAGTTCCTTTGTCGGGAAGATTGATGAGTGAGGATTGATGACATTTCGAGCAGTGCTGTTAACCCAGGAGGAGAAAGCAGTTACGGCTGAGGTCACGGATTTAGACGATGACCAGCTGCCGGAAGGAAACGTTTCGGTCGAAGTGTCGTACAGCACTCTGAATTACAAAGACGGAATGATCCTAAATGGCATCGGACGGCTTGTTCGCGATTACCCGCACGTGCCAGGGATTGACTTCTCAGGGGTTGTTAGTGCTTCCAGCGACCCTCGATATAACGAGGGTGATCGTGTCGTTTTGACCGGTTGGAGGGTCGGAGAGGTCCATTGGGGTGGATACTCCGAAAAGGCTCGCGTTAATGCCGACTGGCTTGTGAAACTCCCTGAGGGAATTTCAGAATTCGATGCGATGGCAGTTGGTACTGCTGGACTGACTTCAATGTTGGCTATGCAGGCACTTGAGGACCATGGCATTGGTTCGGCTCCGGTCCTTGTAACGGGTGCCGCGGGCGGCGTTGGAAGCGTGGCAGTGCACCTTTTGAGCCAGGCGGGTTACGAGGTGGCCGCGTCAACGGGTCGGCCAGAAACAGGTGATTATTTGACCAAGCTGGGCGCTTCTCAGATCGTGGCGCGAGATGAGCTAAGCGAGCCAGCATCGGGCCCACTTTCGTCTGAAAGGTGGGGTGGATGCATTGATGCTGTCGGTGACACGACTCTGGCCCACGTGCTTACGGAAATGCAGTACGGGGCAAGCGCGGCGGCGTGCGGCCTTGCTGGAGGCAATGCTCTCGACACAACTGTTATCCCCTTCCTCCTTCGTGGTGTCAATCTGCTAGGTATCGACTCTGTGATGTGCCCATTTGAAAGGCGACAGTCGGCGTGGGCTCGCCTGGACGAGTTACTCGACCGGGAAGTCTTATCCGAAATGACAACCTTGGTGGGGTTGGAAGAAGTGCCTGCTTTGGGCTCTGAAATCCTCGCTGGCAAAGTCAAGGGCCGCACTGTCGTTGACGTACGGAATTAGAAAATCAAACCCGGCTATTCGGTTCTCTTAACATCGGGATATGAGGAATACCGTCTTCTAGGAATTCAGGTCCGGTCTGCAAGAAGCCAAGATCGGTGTACCAATCGCGCAGATACGACTGTGCAGAAAGCGCCCAGGGTCCTTCTGTGATGCTCATGACGTGGTGCATTAATCGTTTACTCAGTCCTTTGGATCGAGCGTCGATTCTAGTAACGACGCGACCAATCCTGTAGCAATCGTCTTCGTGTAGCAGACGTAAATATGAAGCGATACCTGCTTCATCGTCCACCCAATAATGGGTTGCTTGAGCATCAAGATTGTCGATTTCGGAGTATGCGCATTCTTGTTCGACAACGAAGACTTCAACTCGCAAGTGCAAAATGCTGTAGAGACGGGCGGTTGATAGTTCAGCGAAAGAGGCGGCCTGTATGTCGCTCATAAAGCAGCTACCAGTGCGGAAAATCCAGCCAAAACCATTGCTGCTGACACGATGACCGCCGTCCAATGAATTATGGGACGCCTATGCCGTAGCGGTCGCAATTCACCGTTGTGATCGTGTGTACGTCGACTCATAGGGGGCAGAGTAGCGGAGCAGTTACGCGCGTCTCTCCATCTCTTCTGATATCTCAAGCCATCTTTGTTCTGCTTGCTTCAGGAGCTCGAGTGTCGTCGCGAACAACTCGGAGATTTCTTGACGAGATTCGTAGGACAACTCTTTGCCATCAAGCGACGACGCGTATCGGTCACGTTGTGCCTCATATTTTTCAAGTTCCTCCTCAACATCGTTGAGAAGATGTCGCAGCGTTGACATTGACCTTCCAGATGGGCTGTTTCTCTTGACGCGACTTGGAGCGCTCCGCTTTAGGCTCGGCGACTCGATCTTCGAGTTTTCCCATACCGTCTCCCCCAGACCTAAGGGGACGAGGCCTTCTCCACCGATCGCAACCACATGTTCAGCCACTCGTTCGAGGAAAACGCGGTCATGGCTGACTACAACAAGAGCTCCTTTAAAGTCATCCAGCCAATTTTCGAGTGCTCGAAGCGTGTCTATGTCAAGGTCGTTCGTTGGTTCATCTAGAAGAAGAACGTTCGGTTCCTCCGCGAGAACTGCTAACAACTGAAGCCGTCTCTGTTCGCCTCCCGAAAGAGTTCCTATGCGAGCGCGATGGGTGGCAGCTTCGAACCAGAATTGGCGCAATAGCGCTGACTGGTTGTGGTCCAAACGCGATCCTGGGCCAGCGATCACTTCTTCAACTGTTAGTTCCTGATCAAGTGACTTTCCCATTTGATCGAAGTATCCGACGCGCACGGTGGGTCCGTAGTCCACCGTGCCTTGGTCGGGAGTTACGTAACCAGCAATCACATTCAAAAAGGTCGACTTACCTGAGCCATTAGGGCCGACGATGCCTAGACGCTCATTGGGCGCGAGCTTCAAGGTGATGCGTCGCAATAAGGTTTCTTCTTGTATGGAGACGGATATCTCTTCAATGTCGATCACCTTCTTGCCCAGACGTTGTTGACCGAACGCTTCCAAAGCAAGGGCGCGTTCTCTTGCGTCATCTTGCTCTTCCACATGAAGTGTTTTGTGAGCTACCGCCAAACGCGATTTTGGCTTCCGTCGTCGAGCACGCGCCCCTCGTTGTAGCCACGCTAACTCTTTGCGCGCAAGGGTGAGTCTGGTCGCCTCATCGCGCTCGGCTTTGCGGTGTCGGTCGGCTTGGGCCGCTAAGTGAGATTCATATCCGCCGACTGTCACAAATGAGCCGTTGGCTGTTAGCTCGACTGTCTTAGTCGCGACTTGTTCAACTAGTTGTCGATCATGGGAAACGAAGATGACACCGCCAGGAAAATTTTGAAGGACGGCTTCTAGATATGCAATTCCCTGGAAATCTAAGTGATTCGTTGGCTCATCAAGAAGTAGCAGATCGGCACTTTTATCTTTGAGGGCCATTGCCAGCGCAACCCGTCTTTGTTCACCTCCCGAAAGAATTGAGGCCTGACGCTCAGCGACGTCTGTCAAACCGAAGCGATCCATGGCGGCTTTAGCTTCCCAACTGTCGCCCAATAGCTCCCCTACGGTTCCGTGTCCTAGGTTCGGACGTTGCAAAAGCAGCGACAAGCTGAGATTTTGACGGCGACGAATGACTCCTCGGTCGGGCTTGTCCACCCCTGCAAGAACCGCAAGGAGGGTTGATTTTCCTGCGCCATTGATGCCTAACACGGCAACTCTCTCTCCTTCTTTGATCGTAAATGAAAGGTCGGAGAAGAGTTCTTTGTTGGGAAATCCCATGGAGATATTGCTGACGTCCAGGAGATTCATGATCTAGGAAAAAATTCTTAGGGGCGGGTCATGTTCGGACAAGCTTCCACTTCAACCTGCCTTTGTCGTCCTCAAGTCGCACTTCAATAGTGGCTTGGGCGCCGCCGTCTACACGGGTCGCAACACAGTTGAAGGAACTTCCAATCGGAGCAACCAAATATTCGTCATCACCGCAGTCGACCATCACATCGAAGCCAACTTCGTAGGTCACTTCACTCGCAAGAAGTGCTTCGGTGTTGACCAGTTGCAAGGGGTGGTGTTTGTGGACGTAGTTGTATTGGCCTTGGGCATCAATGATCCGAACTTGAAGTTCGTAGTATTGGCCCGCTACTTCGCTAGCGCAGATGAACACTGACTCAGGCGTTTCTACGATGTCCTCTGGGCAGTCAACTAATCCGAGTTCGACCGGAAGGATGTCACTTCCTGCCTTATCTTGAAGTTCCCGTTCAAGGTGAGTCTGATCTTGCCCTCCACCACACGCCACAGTAAACGCGACGATTGTGAGCAGCGCCCAGATCAATCGTGGTGTTCTTGTTTGCAGCATTAGTTCCTGATCACCCCAGTTCGGTTGGGATGACACTACTCCTCATCTGATGCAGACATGGAACGCTCCGCAAGGTTCAAATAAATGGCTTCTCTTGGTAGCG
>Ga0208261_1000032_pt1 | contig 54925 bp, 57 predicted proteins | sample Knorr_S7_td_DCM__FD_185595 | JGI IMG/M metagenome (GOLD analysis project Ga0208261, IMG submission 185595) | Marine microbial communities from Southern Atlantic Ocean transect - Knorr_S7_td_DCM_ad_131m_LV_B (SPAdes) (version 3) | ecosystem: Environmental > Aquatic > Marine > Oceanic | place...
ATGACAGATGATATGGATTTTTATATCGAATCATTAAATGAAGATCAAACACAATATTATGTTGATGGAGAATGGAGAGATTTGCTAATTGAAGAAGAGGAAATAACTCTAAAGTCTGGTGATATTAGAAAAATTACAATTCGTTCGACCCACAGAGGTCCAATTATTAGCAAAATACACAGAGATGCAAAAGCATTAAATAAGGCTATATCATTTCAATGGACAGAATACGATGCCTTTGATGAGACTACAGCACTATTTATGCTTGCTCAGGCATCCAATTGGGAAGAATTTTCAGAAGCCTCAAAGTTATTTGGTGCTCCTGGTCAGAATTGGACATATGCTGATAAGGAAGGAAATATTGGATGGAGACCTAGTTCAAAGATTCCAATAAGACTTGATGCTGAAATGCTCATTCCTTTTGATGGCACTACCACCAAGCATGATTGGCAAGGATATATTCCTTTTGAGGAAATGCCATATTCTTTTAATCCTGATAAAGGATATGTTTCTAATGGAAACAATAAAATTATTGGTGATGAATATCCCTACTACATATCACGATATTGGGCAGATCCTAGTCGTGGAGAGCAAATTGACAGAAGATTAAGAATTGATTCTAAATTTGACGTTGATGATATGAAATCTGTCCTTAATGATATTACCTCACCATTTGGAGAAGAATATGCTCCAATTTTTACTGAAAATTATACGCAAGGTTTTTCAGTTGAAGGAGATGAGATTTATAGCATGTTAAAAGGATGGGATGGCATTGAATCAATTGATTCAGGTGCTACAGTAGCCTTTCATGCAATATATCTTCACTTAGTTCAAAATCTCTTTCAGGATGAATTGTATAGTTTTGGTAATGATTCATTTGACTCATTTTACAGCTTGAAATATATACGCTCATTGGCCATTAGAAAAATATTTGATGGTGAGGCAACTTTATGGGTTGATAATGTGTTAACAGATGAAAAAGAAACTTTAAATGATATTGTAAATAAGTCTTTTCATGATGCTCACATATTTCTTTCAGAAAATTATGGCAATCCAGCAGATTTAACATGGGGTCAGGTGCATCAGGTTACCTATCGACATCGTTTGGATGGAGACCCGTTAGTCAAAAGACTGATAAACTTTAGCGTTGGACCATATCCAATGGCAGGATCGGGTATGACTCCAAGAGCAGCTAGTTATTCTGTTAGTAAGCCATTTAGTGTGCGAGCAGGTTCATCTATGCGTAGAGTAATTGATTTCTCAAATTTTGATAATGGATTTAGTATTTTGCCAACGGGACAGTCAGGACTGTTTAGATCAAAACATTACGATGATCAAACTGAAATGTATAATGCTGGAGAATTCAAACCTTTTAAATTCTCTTATGATGCCATTGAAAAAACAAAATCTTCTAAATTGATTTTTAAATCTAAATAATATTTTCCTTGAATACTTATTAATCGATGTTTAAACTACTTTAATGAGCAAATTTTATAACTACTATTTTTATTTTAGAAGCAGGGGGAATGTAGACGCCTAACGATAAATTTATATCAATTCTACACGAACCCTAGCAAAACCCGCTAGGGTTTTTTGTTATATGGAGGAAATTATGAATGAAAAAATATTAAAAAACAGAGATAGAATAGATAATGCTGATGAACAAATCTTTGATTTACTATTAGAAAGGTTGGATGCAGTAACAGCCATTGGTCATATAAAAAAGCAAGAAGGTTTACCCGTTCTAGATCAAGAACGAGAAAATGCAATTTATGCTAAAATTGATGCAAGGTTCTCATCTGCAGAAGCAGGTTTCTTAAAATCAATTTATCAGTCAATTATCTCAGAATCAAAAAAAGTAGAGGAGCTATAATGTCAAAGTGGTCTAAAGATTCTTGGAAAAACTTCAAGATTAAACATATCCCTCAATACAATGACCCAGATCAGCTTGAAAAAGCATTAAAAAAACTAGAAGGATTTCCACCATTAGTGTTTGCTGGAGAATGTAGAAATTTAAAGCAAGATCTTGCAAAGGCTAGCAAAGGAGATGCCTTTTTAGTTCAGGGTGGAGATTGTGCAGAAAGCTTTAAGGAATTTAATGCAAATAATATTAGAGATACTTTCAGAGTCATTTTGCAAATGAGTGCTGTTATCACAGCAAAGCTTAAAGTTCCCGTTATTAAGCTTGGAAGAATTGCAGGACAATTTGCAAAGCCAAGATCTTCTGATTTAGAAACTAAAGATGGAAAAACTTTAAATAGTTATTACGGAGATTCTATTAATAGTATTGAATTTTCTGAGGAAAAAAGAGAACCGAATCCTGCACGTTTATTAAGAGCATACTCTCAATCTGCTTCCACTTTAAACCTACTTAGGTCATTTGCTCAAGGAGGTTTTGCTAACTTGCGAAAAGTGAATTCATGGAATATGGGATTTGTTAAGGCAAGTAAAGAAGGAAAGAAGTATGAAAAAATTGCAGCAAAAATTAATGAATATTTAGATTTTATGGATGCTGTAGGAGTAAATACATCTACTGTAATAGACTTAAATACCGTTGAGTTTTTTACCAGCCATGAAGGACTTCACTTACCATATGAAGCTGCATTAACTCGAGTAGATTCACTAACAAATGAAGTGTATTGTACATCAGCACACTTTATATGGATTGGAGATAGAACGCGCTTTATTGATAGTGCACATGTAGAATTTTGTAGAGGAATAAGCAATCCAATTGGAATTAAATGTGGTCCTAGTCTTGATCCAGATGAATTAGTTAAAATTATTGAAACAATCAATCCAGCAAATGAACCTGGAAAGATTTCATTAATTTTTAGATATGGTGAAGAAAGTATTGATAAACATTTACCAGGACTGGTTGAGACAATAACAAAAAATAACAAAAATGTTTTATGGATTTCAGATCCTATGCATGGAAATACTGTAAAGTCTTCATCTGGTTTAAAAACTCGTGATTTTAACTCTTTGCTTAATGAAACATCGAAAGCTATTAAAATTCTTAAAGACAGAGGATGTCATTTAGGAGGAATTCACTTGGAAATGACAGGTCAAAATGTAACTGAATGTACTGGAGGAATTTATAAAGTAAGTGATGATGATTTAAATTCAAGATATCATACTCATTGTGATCCAAGATTGAATGCTAATCAAGCGCTAGAACTCTCTTTCAATATTGCTGAGGAGTTGCAAGGTTAAATGCTAGTTCAAGGTGCATTGCAACTTCCAGGAGATAAATCTATTTCTCATCGAGCAATTATGCTTTCAGCTATAGCTGATGGAGTTAGTTGTGTTAGAAATTTAAATGATGGAGCTGATCTTCAGTCAACAATTAATATTTTAAGAGATTGTGGAGCTTCAATTGAGCAAAAAGAGGATGAGATAATAATAAATGGTAAAAAACTTCATTCTCCATCCAAAGATCTTGATTGTGGCAATTCAGGAACCACTACTAGACTTGTTTCAGGACTATTATCATCTCAAAAATTAATATTTACATTAACTGGAGATGAATCATTGTCAAAAAGACCAATGAAGCGAATAGTTACACCTTTAGTAGGAATGGGCTGTAAAATTTCCTCAAATAACGGATTATTGCCTTTGTCAATAGATGCTTCTGATGGTATTACCGCTATAGACTATGATATGACAGTTGCAAGTGCACAAGTCAAATCATGTATACTTTTTTCAGCTTTAGGAGGAAATAATATATCAATTATTAATGAGATTATTCCGACCAGAAATCATTCAGAAATTATGTTAAAAAACATGGGAGTATCAATTGAAAGAGAAGGAAGTAAGATTATAGTTCATCCACTTAAATCAAAGTTAAAGTCGATTGATATTTCTGTACCCTCTGATCCATCTTCAGCAGCTTTTTTTGCTGCTTTAGCAGTTATTAATAATAATTCAAATTTAAAGTTAACCAATGTTTTACTTAACGAGTCTAGAATTGGATTTGTTGAAGTTTTAAATCAAATGAATTGTTTAATATCAAAATCAAATGAATCAGTTCACAATGGTGAAAAAGTAGGAGATTTAACTATTAGCTCATCTAACCTTAAAGCAATAGAAATTAAATCAGAAACTATACCATCAATTATAGATGAAGTACCAATATTAGCGGTTGTAGCGGCTTTTGCAAATGGTACGACAGTTTTTAAAAATGTAGAAGAGTTAAAATATAAAGAATGTGATAGATTAAGAGCAATTATACATAATCTTGAAGCATTTGGAATCAAGGCATATGAAAAAAATAATGATTTGTTTGTCGAGGGAGGAAAGGTAAAAAGAATGCCTAAAATAACTACGTTTGATGATCATAGAATTGCTATGGCATTCACAATTTTAAGCCTTACTTCTTTTAAAAAATATGAGCTCGATAACAGGTCATGTGTGGATATTTCATTACCAAATTTCTTCAATTACCTAAGTGAGATTACCAAATGAAATTTGCAGTTATAGGAAATCCAATTGAAAAAAGTTTAAGCCCAGAGCTTCATGAAATTCTTTATGAAAAACTTAATATTTTGAACTGTTCTTTTGAAAAAATTCATATTGAAAATGATGAATTAGATGATTTTTTTAACAATGATTTTGATTTATTTAATGGAATTAATGTTACGATACCTTTCAAAAGTGCGGTGGTAAAATTTTTAGATTTTATCGACGATGAGGCAAAAATATTAGGTAATATCAATTGTATTTCAAAATCAAATAATATGATTTGTGGATTTAATACTGATAAATATGGTTTTGATATGTTATTAAATAAAAATGGTATATCTATTCAGGGAAGTAGTTGTATTGTTCTTGGCGCTGGATCATCTGCCAAAACTGTGGTTAAGTCTTTAATTGATCAAGGAGCTAATAAGATTGTCATCAAAAATAGATCAATCGATAATGCTCGTGACCTCCAACATTTTGCACATAATCTAGGTTTTAAAAATATAGAATTATTTAATTCTGATTTTTCAAATTTTGATGTTGCAATAAATACTACTCCAATAGGAATGTATAAAGATGATAAAGATAATTTTTTTGATATTCCCGTTGGTAGAAATACCTCATTAATAGACCTTATTTATACATCTAAAGAAACTTTGTTCTTGAAAAAATTTGATAAAAGCTCCCAAAAAGTCAATGGTCTTGATATGTTTATTTTTCAAGCATTGAAGTCTATTGAAATTTGGAGAGAAACTAACTATAATTTGGGTTCACAAATTGAATCTGTGAAAAAACAATTGGAGAAAATAAAATGTTAAAAAAAATATCATACATGACTGCTGGTGAATCGCATGGAAAAGGTTTGATAGGTATTATTGAAGGAATACCTGCCGGTCTTCAGCTAACTGAAGAATACATTGCAATTGACCTTTTAAGAAGAATGCAAGGTCATGGTAGAGGAAAAAGAATGAAAATAGAAAAAGATTTTGCAGAAATTTTTTCAGGAGTTCGTCATGAACATACTCTTGGCTCTCCAATTTCTCTAATTATCAAAAATTTAGATTGGGTTAACTGGGAAGATAGAATGGCTGTAGGAAAACCTAAAAAAGAACATAAGAAGGTTACTATGCCTCGTCCTGGACATGCTGATTTAGCTGGTATGATGAAATACGACTTTGATGACATTAGAAATGTATTAGAAAGATCTTCAGCGAGAGAAACTGCTATGAGAGTTGCAATAGGTGCAATATGCAGAAAATTACTTGAAGAGGTTGGAATATCTATTGGAAGTAGAGTTTATCAAATTCATGATGTAGTAGATTCTGATGAAGTCGATTTATCTTTGACCATGTCAAAATTAAATGATTTAGCCGACAAGTCATCAGTGAGATGCCTTAATAAGGATGCTGAAAATAGAATGATTAATGTAATCGATGAAGCAAAAAGTAATGGTGATTCTGTTGGTGGTTCATTTGAAGTTATTGCCAAGGGAATGCCATATGGCCTAGGAAGTTATATAAATGCTGATGGGAAGCTTCAAGCAAGGATCACTCAAGCAATGATGTCTGTCAATGCTTTCAAAGGTGTAGAAGTAGGAGCTGGATTTGCTTCATCTGCAGTATTTGGTAGTGAGCTTCACGACGAAATTTTATTTGAAAATGAAAAGATTACTCGTTCAAGAAATAATGCTGGAGGAATTGAAGGCGGAATGAGTAATGCTCAACCTATTCATGTTAAAGTAAGCATGAAACCTATCTCAACTCTTATAAAACCGCTGAGATCAATAGATCTTAACACGATGGAACCTAAGCTTGCGCATAAAGAAAGAACTGACTCTTGTGCCGTTCCAGCTGCATCTATTATTGGGGAAAGCATGCTTGCAATTGTTCTTGCAGATGCATTGCTTGAAAAATTTGGTGGAGATAGCATTAAACAGTTAAAAAAACATATTAAAAGCAGTGGAAAATATTAATCAACTATACCTTATAGGAATGATGGGTTCTGGAAAGTCTTCGACGGGAAAAACTCTTTCTTTGATTCTAAATTGGGACTTTATTGATATTGATAATGAAATTTCAAGAACTCATAATTCAACTATAAATGAGCTGTTCTTAGATGGAGAAAAACGCTTTAGAGAGATAGAGTTTCAAGAGCTTAAAAAGCACTCTTTGAGAAATAAGACTATTTTTGCTGTAGGGGGTGGAGCTGTAACTCATCAAGATAGTTATGACATGCTTAGCTCCAAAAATTGCATTTATTTAAAAACATCCAATAGTATTTTATTAGATAGACTTAAGGATGATAATTCTCGACCACTATTAAACGTGAAAAATAAAAGTGAAGTATTAAACCAAATTATGAATCAAAGAGAGCAAAAGTATGTTGCTTTAAGTAAGAATGAAGTGATTACTGATAACCAGTCAATTCAAGATAATTGTAATCAAATTATGGAGATAATTAATGGCTAATAAGGTTAAAGTCGATTTAGGAAACAATAGTTACAATATAACTATGATTGAAGATTTTAAAGATTCTGTTAAAAGGTTTGCGAGCTCAACTGAATCTCAATGCATGTTAATTACACAAGAGAATATCTTTGATCTTTATAAAAATCAATTTAATGATCTATCAAATATTTCAAATGTAAATATTTTTTTGATTGATGAAGGCGAAAAAGCAAAATCATTCGATTCAACCATATCTATTGTAAATGAAATGGCTGATAAGCGTTTTGATAGATCTTCTTTAGTTTTAGCAATTGGAGGAGGTGTTGTTGGTGATATAGCAGGCTTTGCTGCATCAATTTATATGAGAGGTGTTAAGTATATTCAATATCCAACAACTTTACTGGCAATGGTAGACTCTTCAATCGGAGGAAAGACAGGAATTAATTTAGAAGATGGTAAAAATTTAGTTGGAAGAATATATCAGCCCATAGCAGTAGAAATTGATACTAATTTTTTATCAACTTTGCCAAAAAGAGAGTTAAATGCAGCTTTAGCTGAGGTTGTAAAATATGGATTTATTTATGATAGAGAGTTCTTTGATTATATAGTCAACAATATCACTGAGATTAATAATAGAAATCTTGATGTTATTCAAGAAGTGATTACCCAATGTTGCGAAATAAAAAGTGATATTGTTAGTGAAGATGAAAATGAAGATGAACTTAGAATGATCTTAAATTTTGGGCATACTATTGGTCACGCAATAGAGTCATTTACAAAATATGAAGAATTATTACATGGTGAAGCAATTTTTTATGGAATGAAGTGTGCATTGTATTTGTCAAATAAATTTGGAGATTTGAATAATGATGATTACAAACAATCTTGTCAATTGTTATCTAAGTTTGATTTACCAAGTCTTAACATCGATAACAAAGATATTTTTATTAACTTTGTAAAAAATGATAAAAAATTTAGAGGAGAAAACATAAGATTTATTTTACTGGATGAAATTGGAAAATCTAGAATTAGCGAAGATATTTCATTTGATCAAATCAAAGAAAGTTTGAGTACACTATGAAGTTAATTATCATTAATGGACCAAATCTAAATTTACTTGGAGAAAGAGAGCCAGAAATTTATGGAAGTGAAACTCTTGAACAAGTTAATAAATGGATTGAGAATCATGAATTATGTAAAAATTTAGAACTTGAATTTTTTCAATCAAACTCGGAAGGTGAACTAATAGATTTCTTACATTCAAAAAGAAAAAGTGTAGATTATTGTATTTTAAATGCAGGAGCATTAACTCATTATTCTTACGCATTAAGAGATGCTATAGTTGGTACCCAAATTCCGACAGTAGAAGTTCATTTATCAAATATTTATAAACGAGAAAATTTTAGAAAAACATCTGTTATAAAAAATGTTTGTATAGCTCAATTTTATGGTGAGGGCAAACAGAGTTATATTAATGGCATTAAGTATATTTTGGAGAAAAAATAATGAAATTAGGAATTCAGGGAATTGAGGGTAGTTTTAGTGAGCAAGCAGCTAAATCATATTGTAAAAAATTTGGAATTGAAGATTTTGAATTAAAGTATTTAATTAGTTCAATGAATGTTCTTAATAGTTTATCAGATAAGTCAATAGATACTGGTATATTTGCAATGGAAAATGCACAAGGGGGAGTGGTAATTGAAAGCGTTGAAGCATTAGCCAAAAACCAATGTGAAATTATTGATATGTTTTATGTAGAAATAAGTCAAAATTTATTAGCAATTGAAGGAGTATCAGTGGGCGATATTGAAGAAATTCATTCTCACGAACAAGCATTGAAACAATGTAAAGATTATCTTGCTGAAAAATTTTGGTCAAAAAAATTGGTAGAGCAAGATGATACTGCAAAAGCTGCACAAGATTTGGCTTCAGGCAAGCTTCCTAAGCATGTTGCAGTAATTGCGAGTAAATTTTCTGCTGAAAAGTATGGTTTAAAAATTCTTGAAAATGATATCCATGATTTAAAAAGAAATTTAACATTGTTTTTAGCTGTTAAAAGGTTGGGATCATGAATAAAGTTAGTATTATAGGTTTTGGTAGATTTGGGGTAATGCTCCATTCGTTGCTTTCAAAAGGCTTTGAAGTTGATGTTTATGATAAAAATTCAATAAACAATTCGGAAATCAATGAAGTTTCTTTAGAAGAAGCATTAAATAATGAGACTATATTTATTGCAGTACCTATTAGAGACTTTGAGGATTTGATGGTTGAAATTTCAGATAAAATTAGTCCTGGAAAAACTATAATTGATGTTTGTTCTGTCAAGGTTTTTCCAAAGCAGGTTATGATTAATAAATTGCCTACAGAAACGGATATAATTGCAACTCATCCATTGTTTGGACCCGATTCTTTGAAAGATAGTGGTTCAGTAATGACAATGGAGTCTGTAAGAAATTCTTTTGATAGATATGATTTCTGGAAAAATTATTTTGAAAGTCAAAATATTACTATAGAAGAAATTTCTGCTGAAGAACATGATATGATGGCAGCCAGATCACAAGGCTTAACTCATTTTGTTGGAAGGATAATTGATGACTTTGGAACAAATCAAACAAGAATTGATACAGAAGGATATAAGGCTTTACATAAACTTGTAAATCAAACTTGTAATGATACTTGGGAATTATTTGAAGATATCCAAAATTTTAATCCTTATACTGAGAAAATGATTTCAGAATTGAATGTAAGTTTCAAAAAAATTAGCGAAATTATAGAAAAATAAAGGAAAAAATATGGATAATATTTTCAATAAAATTAGTATAAGTTTAATTGTTTTAGGAATAGCATTTTATGCTTTTGCCATGACATTTACTGCATTGATTCCATCAATTCTTGGTCTATTAATGCAGGTTGTTTTATTCCTTGGAAGAACTTTCCCTAAATTTCATAAGCACTTTGCTCATATCAATGTTTTGATTCTAATCCTTGGTATGGGAGCAACTTATGGGTCTGTAGCAGATTTATTTGGTTATCTTTTAAGTGGCAGTAATCTTGCTAGGCCATTAGCAACTATTGAGCAGTTTACAACATTTGTTTTATGTTTAGTTGGATTTATCATGGCAGTTAAATCATTTATTAATGCTCGAAAAAGTTAATTTGAAACTTTTTCTTTGGTGATTTGTTAAATTTATAAGATTAATAATAGGAGTCATTATGAGATATATATTACTTACAACAATATTTTTGACAAGTATCTTTGCTCAAGGTCAAATGGATCGAAGAAACATGTCTGATGCTGATAAAATGGAAGTTCGTAAACAACGAATGGAGCAATTAAGCAATCAGAAGGAATCAACCATGATTGGAGTTCAAACAAGTTATTTAAATTTAACTCCAGATCAGGCACAAAAATTTTTTCCAATGCAAAATGAGTATAAAGAAAAAGTTCGTAATGTTCAAAAAAAATACCGTGAAAAAGTTGGTAAACTTAGGTCAAAAGCAAAAGATGCATCAAAATTTGATGTTGATACAGCAATAAAATATCAGCTAGAAATGAAGGATCAGTTGGCAAAGCTCGAATCAGAGTTTTTAAAAAATACAACTTCTGTACTTTCTAATGAACAAAGAACTAAATTAGTATTTCAGGAAGAAAAAATGAAAGCAGATATGATGAAAAAACGCATTGAAAGCAAAAAGCCTGAGATGTCAAAAAGAAATTTTGACAGAAAGAAAAAATAGAAATAAATTAGTACTTAATTTTTTATTAATTGATAAGGGGTCTTATGAAAAAACTACTTTTGGTTTTTGGATTAATTTTTTTAGTTAATTCTTGCGACGATAACATGTCATACAAGCAAGAAATGTCGGATATGCAACTGATTGAAGCAATTTCATCAGATCCGAATAAATTTGAAATCGATGAAGTCGATGTTCCTGCTATGTCTTTGTTTTCAATTGGCGAAGAATATTATGATTACATGATGTATAAGGCAGAAATTTCACCAGAATATGGATACCAAATCTCACTTGGAGATATGGCATTAGATGCAGGTGATATGACTGAAATTTTCTTTTCTAAGGATGGAAGAAAATTAGGCGGAAGAGATGGAATGGATGAAAGAAAAAGACATAAAAAAAGATGTTTTAAATTTGTTTTTCCTCTTTCTTTTGATTTAGGAGAGACATCATACACTGTTAATGATTACAAAGAGTTTCATGATGCAATGAAGGCGCATTATGAAGCAACTGGTGTTAAAGAAAAACCTGCTTTTGCGTATCCAATACAAATTGAATTCAGAGGAGAAGATGCTGAAACAGCTACCATAAATTCTGATGATGAACTTAAAGAAGCATTTCAAGCATGTAGAGGTGAGCAAGATGATAAGAAGTGTTTCACTTTTGGATTTCCTGTAAGCTTCACAATGCCTGATGGTTCAGTTCTAACTGCTGAAGATGAAGAAGACTTGGAAGCAAAAATGCAAGCTTTTTATGAATCATATGAAGGTAAAAAGAAAAGACCTAGAGTAATTTTTCCAGTTGAATTAATTTTCGAAGATGGATCTTCTTTAACAGTTAATTCTGTTGAAGAAATGAGACAAGCTTGGAAAGATAATTGCAAAAGAGATGGTGGAGATGAATCTACCGGCGGAGGAACTCGCGGTTAAATTTCCATTTTGTTAATATTTCTAAAAAGGGTTACAGCGATGTAACCCTTTTTTGTTTAAAGAATTGCATTTTCAACGAATTTTACTAAATTGCTTCATTATGAAGATTTTTTTAGATACATCAGATGTAGATATTATTCGCAAGCATTGTGAAACTGGACTTATCGATGGAGTTACAACCAATCCTACATTAATGATGCAAGCAGGAACAGATCCTGTAGAAGTTATTAAGGAGATTTCTAGTAATTTTCCAAAAAATGCAAGTATTAGTGCTGAAGTTGTAGGCGACACCGCAGAAGAAATGGTACTACAGTCAAAAGACTACTATTCAATTAGTGAAAACATTACAATAAAAGTACCATGTACTTATGAAGGTTTAAAAGCATGTAGAGAGCTCTCGAAAAAAAATATCAATGTAAATGTGACATTAATTTTTTCATTAAATCAATCGATTCTTGCAGCAAAATCTGGAGCAAAATATATCTCCCCGTTTATTGGAAGATGTGAAGATAAGAATATTAATGGAATTGAATTAATTTCATCAATTAAAAAAGTATTTAAATCAAACAATGAATACAATCACTATCCACATCCTGACCACATATCAACCAAAATTTTGGCTGCTTCAATAAGAAACATAGATCACATTAATGAATCTTTTAAAGCTGGAGCTGATATTGTCACACTTCCGCCAAAAATTTTTGAAGAAATGTATAAGCATAGTTTAACAGATCAAGGACTTGAGCAGTTTAATTATGACTGGAAAAAATTAAATTTGAAAATAAATTCATAAATAATTTGGGGCCGTAGCTCAGTTGGGAGAGCGCGTGGATGGCATTCACGAGGTCGTCGGTTCGATCCCGTCCGGCTCCACAAAATTATTTTTAATCAAAATATCCTTTTACAATTCTAGTAAAAAATCTCTATTTTTGTGATTATTAACAATAAAAAGGGGGTTTAAATATGAAATTAAATTACGATTCATTACCTACATTAATGCTTTTTGCAACTGGATTATTTGTGATGTTTGCATCGCCACCAACAGTCAATTATGACGAAGTTGAGTCTGCAGGAATAATTACTTTTCAAAATAATGATAATGAGCTTGATGGAAATCCATATGTTTTATCTGATAATGAGGCAATGGAACTTGTTCAAAAATCAACTGACGCATATAATGCAAGAGATTGGGAAGCCATGAGTGCATTATATACTGATGAATTTAAAGAAAGAATGGGCAATAATTTAGAAGATTACTTTGAAAACTTCGTTGAGGAATTAAATATGGATATTTACTCAATGCTTCCAGTGAAAATTGAAGGAAGTGATTGGACTCGAGTTTTAACTTGGGCGACGGAGGATAGGTTAGATCAAGATGGTTCCAAAGAGAGAGTAAATTTGTTTGAAATTTATTACGTTTCTCCGGAAGGAAAACTGGGAGGGTGGAATCAATGGTATAATCCAAATAGTAATCCTGAGTTTACAAGTTTTGGTTTACCACAAGGTGGTAAAATTTATACTAATAATGAATATGATGGACGTCCATTAGTCTTCTCAAATAGAGGAGAAGTGGAGATAATGGAAGAAGTTGTAGAAGCCTATAATAATAAAGATGTTGATGGATTCCTTAAACATTTTGCTGATGAATGGACAGCTACGGATCATGAAGGAAACACTGAAACTAGAACACAGGCTGATGCAAGAGAAAGAATGCAGCAATGGTTTGATGAAACAGAAACCATTGAATGGAAACCATGGTCAATTTATGCTTTAAAAATAAAAGATACTGACCCCGGTTCTGGTATTACAGTTCGTTCTACTGAGAAAAGAGTTGGAAAAGATGGTTCAGTTTGGGAGAAGAGATTAGTTGAATGGTTTTATTTCGATCCAAGCGGAAAAATAACAAGATTTTCCCAATTTGCTCAAGATATTCAATCTGAAGAATAAAATCTAACCGATTGCTGCACTTTTTGTGCAGCAATCATTTTATATTTCTAATGCAATCTTTGCATATTTTTTATAAAATCATAGAATATTAACAATAAAAAAGGGGGTAAAAATGAAAAATAATATAGTTTTAATATTATCAGTTCTATTTTTTCTTTCAGCTTGCGAACAAACAACTACAGTTAACTATGAAGGCGTTGAGTCTGCTGGTAAAAGACTAGGAGACGAAAGTAATGAATTGTATGGAAATGCATACGTTCTTGGAAGCGATAAATCTGTTGATGTAGTTATGGAAGCTGTTGATGCTTACAATTCTTTAGATGCTGAAAAAGAAATGTCTTTTTATGCTGAAGAATATGTTACTGATGAAAGAATGGAAGGAATGAAAAACTGGCATAATAGATTCGAATCATTAAATATGCAACCTTGGGCTGCAGTTCCTATTAGACTTATTGGTGACGATCGAGACCTTGTCTTAGTTTGGTCTGTTGAAGATAGAGTTTGGAAGAACGGCTCAAAGCATACTCAAGATTTGTTTGAAGTCTTTCCTGTAAATGATGAAGGAAAAATCGATGGTTTTAGACAATGGAGAAGAAATAGGCCAACTAACGAGTTCGGTCTTTCCCAGGGCGGTAAATTCATTGGATTAAATCCTGAAAACGAGTATTCCGGAAGGCCTTTTGTTTTTTCAAATAGAGGTGAAGTTGAAACAATGGAAAAATTCCTTGAAGCTGCTAACAATTTAGATGTTGATGGATTTTCGGAGTATATCAAATATCCTTTCTCATATAACGGAATGGAATTGACCAAAGAAGATTTTGAACAAGAATTTTCTTCAAGAGAATCACAATCTTGGAAGCCTTGGGCAATGATTCCGATTAAAATATCAAATACTGATCCAACATCAGGATTAATCGTTCATTCAAGAGCAGAAATTGTACGTAAAGATGGTAGTGTTACAGAGTTTGATACTGCTGAAACATACTATTTTGATCTTGATGGAAAAATTACTGGCGTGAGTCAGTTTACTAGAGCAGTTCCTCAGCCACAAACTGAAGAATAAATCTAAAAAAACTTTATGTTGGGCATAATTTTTGCCCAACATAAAAAATTATTATCTTAAATTAACCTATCATTATGAAAAAATTTATCATATTAGCACTAATTTTAATTACACTAGGAGTTTTGTATATGAATATGACACCAGAAGAAAGAGTTGCAATTATATCTACAAAACATGGGGACATGGTTGTTGAGTTTTTCCCTGATGTTGCCCCAATGCATGTCGAAAGTTTTATTGCTTTAGCTGAAGAAGAATATTTTAATGGAACTACATTCCACAGAGTTATTCCTGGATTTGTTATTCAAGGTGGAGATCCAAATTCAAAATTGGATAATAGAGCTTTGCATGGAACAGGAGGGAGAGCTGGAAAGTTTTTTGGGCTTGGAGATGAGAATGACCCAAATTCTTGGCTGATTCCTGCTGAATTCAATGATATTGCTCATACCAAAGGAATTTTATCCATGGCACGAACAAACGATCCAAATAGTGCATCTAGTCAATTTTTTGTATGTCATGACAATGCACCTTTTTTAGATAAGAACTACACCGTATTTGGCAAGGTTATCAAGGGTCATGAAGTAATAGATTTAATCGTTAATTCTGAAAAAGATATGAATGACAATCCTTTAGAAAAGATTGAAATGACTGTTGTTATGAAAGAAAAAAGCGAAGTATTTGAAGACTAATTAAGTATATTTTTTTGGGGGAAAAATGAAATATAATTCTTTTCAAACTCCGGAGCGAAGACTCCTAGGAGCTGGACCTACTAATTTATATCCAGAAATATCTGAAGCTCTAACAAGACCTGAGGTGGGACACCTAGATCCAAAGTTTGTTGAAATGATGGATGAAGTTAAATCTATGCTTAGATATTTATTTCAAACCAAAAATGAATTTACAATCGCTATTTCTGCACCTGGAAGTGCAGGAATGGAAGCAAGTTTTGTAAATCTTGTTGAACCTGGAGATAAAGTAATTGTTTGTGTAAATGGTCTTTTTGGTGGAAGGATGGTTGAAAATGTTGAGAGAATTGGTGGAGAGGCCATTATTGTGAATGATGAATGGGGCACACCTGTTTCTTTGGATAAGCTTGAAGATTCTTTAAAAAAGAATCCTGATACTAAAGTAGTTGCTTTTGTTCATGCTGAAACATCTACTGGTGTAAGGAGTGATGCAAAAGAAATTGCTGAAATAGCAAAAAAATACGGTTGTTTGATTATTGCAGATACTGTTACCTCTTTTACAGGTATTCCAGTTCTAACAGATGAATGGGGATTGGATGCAGTATATTCTGGTAGTCAAAAGTGTCTTTCGTGCGTGCCTGGTTTATCTCCTCTAACATTTTCAGATAAAGCTATAGAAAAAATTCAAAGTCGAGGTACTAAAATTCAAAGCTGGTTTCTAGATCAGACCTTAGTTTTAGATTATTGGAGTGGAACAGGAAAGAGAAGTTATCATCATACTGCTCCAATCAACTCAATTTTTGCACTTCATGAAGCATTAAGACTTGCATGTGATGAAACCCTTGAAAATCTTTGGAAAAGGCATTTAGATGCTCATTTTAGGTTAAAACAAGGTCTAGATTCAATGTCCGTTGATTTTGTTGTCGAAAAAAAATATAGATTACCGCAAATGAATTCAATCCATATTCCAGAAGGGTGTGATGATTTAGAAATCAGATCTAAGTTGCTTAATGATTATAATTTAGAAATAGGTGCGGGTTTAGGAAAATTTTCAGGGAAGATATGGAGAATAGGATTAATGGGATATAATGCAAGAAATGAAAGTGTTGATTACTGCCTGAATTCACTCAAAGAAGTTTTAAATAAGTAATTTTTTATTCTCTCTTAAAATATCCTAGCTCCTTCAATTAGAATACCTATTTTATGATTTTTTTTCATGATTATTTTTATTATACTATTTGAAATTATTTCTCAACAAACAAATAAGGAAAATTTACTATGTATTTTAGACTTTTAATTTTTTACATTTTCATCATTATGGCTTGTAATACTAACGAATCACCTGATACTGCAACAGAAGCTTCAAAAAATACGGCTGTTCCACTAAGATCCGAAATTGAAGACATTTATAAATGGGATATGTCTGCAGTTTATGCTTCAGAGGAAGCTTGGGAAGAAGATTTAAATCTTGTTAAAGAGCTTTATCCTGGTCTTGCAAATTTTAAAGGAAAACTTTTATCATCCCCTGAAGTTCTTATTGAAGCTATAGAGTTAAGAAATAAAGTGAATCAAACTCTGTGGAAGTTGTATCATTATGCCTCAAATTCCTCAAACGCTGATGTTAGAAATGAAAAATTCCAAGAAATGGTTCAAAGAGTAATTAATACATCTGTTAATATTGGGGAAACTACAGCTTATTTTACGCCAGAGCTTATTGAAGGTGAGTATAGTACTTTAGAAGACTTTATGTCACAGAATGAATATTTAAGAACATACGAGAAACAATTCAAAGATTTATTTATTTCAAAACCACATATTTTATCTGAAAAGGAAGAAAGATTGCTTACCATGGCAGGTAAAATTACTGGTGTTGCAAATGATGCATATGATATTATGAGAGCAACAGATTTTGTTTGGCCAACTTTTGAAGACGAAAATGGAAATAAACTAACAATGTCACAAGGAAGATATGGAAAGTATACAAAGTCAACTGACAGAAGAGTCAGAGAAGATATGTACGAGGCATTATATGTTCCATTTCAAGGTAACATAAATACAATGTCAGTTTTAATGAAAGGTAACGTTGAAGGTCATATTTTTTATGCTGATGCAAGAGGATATGATAGTTCTTTAGAGGCTAAATTAAAAGGAGATGGAATATCAACTGATGTTTATAAAAATTTAGTAAACAGTGTAAATGATAATCTCCAGCCGCTTCACAGGTGGGCTGAGATGAAAGCCAAATATTTAGGCGTAGAAAAAATTAAACCTTTTGATACCTATGCACCTTTAGCTGATTCAACAATAGTTTATACTTACGAAGAAGCACAAGAGATGATTTTAGAAGCGCTAGATCCTTTATTAAGTTCAAATGAAGGAGATCTCAGAAATTTTACAGAAAAAATGTATAATGAAAATTTAATTGATGTTTTTGAAAGTCAAGGTAAGCAAAGTGGAGCATATATGTCTTCAACATGGGGTTTACCTCCAAGAATTAAGCTTAATTTTTCAGGAACATTAGATGATATTTTTACCTTAGCACACGAATTAGGTCATGCTTATCATTCTTATCTTAGTCAAAAAAATCAACCTTATGCAACCTACAGATATACAACTTTTAATGCAGAGGCAGCAGCTATTGCAACAGAAGCATTACTAATGGATTATTTATTAGCAAATGCAAAAAATGATGATGAAAAAGCTTTTTTAATACAAAATTATATTCAGAGTATTGGATCGACATATTATAGACAAACTCGTTTTGCTGAATTTGAGCTATTGATTCATGAAGCTGCAGAAAATGGACAAATTCTAACAGAAGATTTTCTTACAGAATCTTTTGGAGAAATGTATAGTAGATATTGGGGCCCTTACATGGAAATTACAGAGGAAGAAGCATATTCTTGGTCTAGAATCCCACATTTTTATTACAATTATTACGTTTACACCTATGCAACATCTTTTGCTGCAGCTGAAAAAATAGCTGAGAATGTTCGAAACGAAGGTCAACCGGCCATAGACGATTTTATAGCTTATTTATCGACTGGAAGTCAAGATTATCCTGTAGAATTACTTAAAATAGCAGGTGCTGACATGACAACAAGTGAGCCATTTGAAGCCGTTTCAAGAAAAATGAACTACTTAATGGATGAGCTAGAAAAAATTCTTGAAGTAAAATCTTTAAAAGACGTTGAGCTTTAGAAAGAAAATAAGACAGGTTCATTATTGGATATCTCCAGTTATAATCATTCCGATTATAATCATGGTTTCGAGCGGTATAATGCTGCAATTAAAAAAGCAGTCAAATTGGATTCAGCCAAATGTTGAAGTTACATCATCAAGTAAGCCAATTATGCTACAATCTTATCTTGATGCTGTATCTACTGTAAAAGAAGCCAATATTTCATCCTGGGATGATATTGAAAGAATCGATATAAGACCTGATAAAGGAATAGCCAAAATTAAGTCAAAAAACAATTGGGAAATTCAAATTGACATTGAAACAACTGAGATTTATGCAAAGAATTATAGAAGATCAGATATAATTGAGTCTATCCATGACGGATCATTTTTTAGCGAAGTAGTAAAATATGGATGGTTCCTTCCTTCAGGAATTTTACTTTTGATATTAAGTTTAACAGGTATTTATATGTTTTTTATTCCTATATTGAGAAGAAGAAAGAAGTCATAGATGATTAAACTTATTTATTTATTATTTTTTACTATTCTTGTGGGTCAACAACCCTCAGAGGATAATGCTCAAAACATTTCAATAGTTTCAACCTCCAATGTTTTTTCTGAATTTTATGACTGTGGTTGTCCTAAAAATCCACTAGGTGGATTGGCTAGGAAAACTTTTTTCTTAAAAAATATGATGTCTGGTAGGGAGTCTATCCTTATTGATGCAGGAAATTCTTTGTTTGATAGTAATAAGATTAATCCTGACAACTTATCTATTGAGAATAAAAAATTTAAAGCCAAAAACTTTGTTAAAACTTTAGAGTTTTTAGGTCAAGATGTTGTAAATATAGGTTCAAATGATTTTAAGGGAGGGTTAGACTTTCTAATAGATATTACTAAAGACTCTTCTGTACACTTTATATCTGCAAATCTTTATGATAAATCGACTAACTCTCTTCTTTTTAAGCCATACCATATTATTGAGAAAGATGGATCTAAAATAGCATTTATAGGCTTAAGCCAGTCTGCAAGATTTAATTCAGTTATAAATAAGAACTTTATTGATGAGGGAAATAAATATATTTCTGAATTGAAGTCATCAGTTGATATTATCGTTATGTTAATCAATGTGCTTGATGAAAATATAATTGATTTATCCCAATCTTTTGCTAATGCAGATTACATTTTCTTAAGTGGATCAACGAAAAGAACTGAACCAAGAACAAGACAATCAGAAAGCGGAGCTTTAGTTTATTCTGGAGGAATTCAAGGAAAGCATCTAAGTATAGTTGATATTAGAATAAAAGACTCAAATAAGGCCATAAATGATGTCTCAGCACCATTTAATCGCCTTCAGGAGATAGATTATCGCTTAAATCGTTTACAAGCCAAGGATCCGTCAATTCCGCTAGAAGAACTATATGCTAATCAACCCAACGTACTTGACTTGATAGAAAAATATCAAAAAGAAGCTACTCAGCTTGGTATTTCACTTGCAGGATTCAAGAATAGGAGTATTTTCTTTAGTGTCCCACTTTCTCCTACAATACCTGATGACAAGGAAGTGGCTGCCTTTATCGAAAATATTGCTAGTAAAGCAGATTTTCCACTCAAAGATTAACTTTTTCTTTTTTATAATTTAAAATTGTTTTATTATGGCATGTTATGCGAGTGTAGCTCAGCTGGTAGAGCACAACCTTGCCAAGGTTGGGGTCGCGCGTTCGAATCGCGTCACTCGCTCAATTTTTTGTCCATTCAAAAAATGAGTCAATTATTCTCCTGTGAACTTCCATTGAGCTTTGTTTTAATTCTTTCGTTCTAAGAGCATAATACCATGCTAGGATTTTTATATCTATATGCTTAATCATTATTCCAGAGCCGTATCTCTCAGATATAGTATCATTGAATTTATTTAGATGGTATAGAGATAGTTTTTTAGAACTTTCCTTTAAAGACTTATTTTTTGATGATTTATAACTAATATATGTTTCAATAGCAGTTTTTAGGTTCATTTCTTTTTTACCACCTTCTTTTGCTTTAAACATTCTATCTAAATCTTTTTTTTGCTTTTTACAATCATCCCAAGAAAGGGAAGGGCCAAGCTTGCCAATTGTAATATTAAAGTATCTTTTTTTATTTTTTAATGGATCAAAAGCATAAGTAGAATACATAACATATCCATCTTCTTTACCATTTCTTTTTCGTTTATAAATACTACTCATAATTAAAAAATGTACTTAATTTAAGGTTAATTTAAATAATAAAATAATATAACACACATTAATTATACACACTTTGTTAATAACTTTTTAAAGTTAATAATATGTTAATTTACAGTTATATTATCTTTTAACAAAAACTTTTTTTTATGAAAGAAAAAATTGAAATAATTAGCAATAATCGTAAAGCATTTCATAGCTATACTATCATTGAAAAATACGAATCTGGTATTATTCTTTTGGGAAGCGAAGTTAAAAGTTTGAGGGAAAAAAAATTAAACTTAAAAGACAGTTTTGTTACACTAAAAAAGAATCGTTTCTTTCTAGTAAATGCTCATATAAGTCCTTATTCTCATACTGGAATTAAAGGTCATGATCCAGTTAGAAATAGAGAGCTTCTCCTCAACAAGAAAGAAATTATTAAGTTAAAGAATGTTGTTGCCCAGAAAGGTCTTACTATTGTACCTTTAAAAGCATACTTTAAGAGAGGAATTGCAAAGATAGAATTTGCAACTGCTCGAGGAAAAAAAATGTATCAAAAGAAAGAAGCTTTAAAAATAAAAGATCTTGATAGAGAGGCAAAAAGAGAAATGAGAGAAAGATAATGAGTTTTTTACCTGTTGATAAGCAACTAGAATTAATTTCTCGAGGAACAGAGGAGGTTATTCCTCTTAATGATTTAAGAAAAAAGCTTGAAAAATCTATTGCTGATAATAAGCCGCTTACTGTAAAGCTGGGATGTGACCCAAGCAGACCTGATCTTCATATTGGTCATGGAGTAGTGTTACAAAAATTAAGAGACTTTCAAGATTTAGGCCACCAGGCAGTTTTAGTAATTGGAGATTTTACTGCAATGATTGGAGATCCTTCAGAGCGAAATAAAACTCGTCCACAGCTATCATTAGAAGAAGCTAAAGCCAATGCAGAATCTTACATTGAACAATCTAAAGTAATACTTGATGTAAATAATCTTAAAGTTATATTTAATAGCACTTGGCTTAATAAAATGAACTTTCAAGATGTGATTAAATTGAGCAGTAAATACACTGTTGCTCGCATGATTGAAAGAGATGATTTTACAAAGAGATTTGAGTCTGAAATACCTATTTCTATGCATGAATTTTTATATCCATTAGCTCAAGCAATGGACTCAGTAGAAATTAATGCTGATGTCGAACTTGGTGGAACCGATCAGAAATTTAATCTTCTTGTTGGAAGAGATATTCAAAGAGAATATGGTCAAGAACCACAATCAATTATTACTTTGCCTCTTTTAGAAGGTACTGACGGAGTTGAGAAGATGTCTAAATCTTACGATAATTACATTTCTTTAGATGATAGTCCAGAGGATATGTATGGTAAAATTATGTCGATTAATGATTCTATGATTTTAAAATATTACAGACTAGCAGTTTTTGCTGATAGAGAAAAGATTAAGCAGGTGAAAACTTTACTAAAAGATGATTCAATTAACCCAAGAGACATCAAAAGAAGTCTAGCTAAAGATTTAGTTTCAAAATACTTTTCTGAGCAAGATGCTGATTTAGCTCAATATTCTTTTGATCAAGTATTCGTAAAAAGAGATAATCCTGAAAATATGCCAAGTTGTAAAATTGATTCAGATATTAGTCTTATTGATATTCTTTTAGACAATGAGTTGATTTCTAGTAAAGGAGAGGGAAAAAGATTGATAAGTCAGAACGCAGTTAAAATTAATGGTGAAGTATGCGATGATACCAATTTTATAATTTCTTCTTCTGATAGTGAGTATGTTATTAAAGTCGGCAAAAGAAGATTCCTCAAAGTTCTTTCATAGATATTATTTTTTTGTTACTCAATTAAAATAAATCATATAAATTCAGAAGTTTATTATTAAATGATTTGGAAAATTTATGTCTGATAAAACTGTAAAAATTACTGACGAAAACTTCGAAGAGCTTGTAATTAACTCAGAGAAATTAGTTATTGTTGATTTTTGGGCTGAATGGTGCGGTCCATGTAAAGCTATAGCACCTATTTTAGATAAAATTTGCGACCAATTTGGCGATAATGTAGTTGTAGGTAAGGTAAATGTCGATGAAGTCAAGCAAACGCCTGTAAAATATGGTATAAGAAGTATTCCAACTTTGTTATTTTTTAACAATGGTCAAATTGTTAAGCAAGAAGTAGGTTTACAGTCTGAACAGACATTGATTGATAGCGTTAACCAAATCGTTAGTTAACAATATTAATTTGATGACAGATAAAACTATTCACAAAACAATCATTATTGGTTCAGGGCCAGCAGGTTTAACTGCTGCTATTTATGCTGGAAGAGCAAATTTAAAACCAATTGTATTCGAAGGAAATCAGCCTGGTGGTCAATTAACTATTACCACTGATGTTGAAAATTTCCCAGGTTTTCCAGACGGAGTTATGGGTCCCGATATGATGGATTTATTCAGAAATCAAGCAAAGAAATTCGGAGCAGAATGTCATTTTAAACATGTCACTAAAGTAGATTTAACTTCTAAGCCTTATAGAGTTTTTGTTGGCGAAGAAATGTTTCTTTCAGATACTGTTATAATTTCTACTGGAGCTTCTGCTAGAATGCTTGGATTAGAAGAAGAAGAGCAATTAATGGGTTATGGTATTAGCACTTGTGCAACTTGCGATGGATACTTTTTCAAAGAAAAGAACATTGTAGTTGTTGGAGGAGGAGATTCAGCAATGGAAGAAGCATCTTTTCTGACAAAATTTGCAAAAAAAGTAACAATCATTCATAGAAGAGAGGTTTTTAAAGCTTCTAAGATTATGCTTGATAGAGTTAGAAATAATCCACTGATCGACATAATAGTCAATAAAAGTATTGAATCTATAAATGGTAATCAGCAAGATGGAATTTCAAATATTGTTCTTAAGGATACTGTTTCTGGAGAAACTTCAACTTTTGAATGTGAGGGAGTATTCTATGGAATTGGACATACTCCAAATACTGATCTTTTTAAAGGAATGATTGACTTAAATGATAATGGTTACATTATAACACAATCTGATTCTTCTTTAACTAATATTCCTGGCGTTTTTGCTTGTGGTGATGTTCAAGATGATCATTACAGACAGGCAATTACTGCTGCAGGATCTGGCTGTATGGCTGCGATTGATGCAGAGAAATATTTAGAAGAAAATATTATTGAATAGTTTTTGCTGTCCTTTTTGGAGGTAGCAATGGAGCTTAAACAAATATATGACATTCAAAACCTAAAGCTTAGGTTTAAGGATAAAAAAGCTTTGGAGATTAAAACTCTAAAGTTTCACAACGGTTTAATCTATGGTATTTGCGGAAATTTTGGTTCAGGGAAAACTTCTCTTTTAAAAATTTTGGCAGGAGAATTAAAAGAAACAAATGGAAGTGTTTTATATCAAGGAAATGAGTTTAAAAGAGGTTTTTTCGGAAAAATCAAAAAACACAATGACATTCAATATCTTGATGCAAATTTGTTAAACTCTTCCTTAACCGTAGAACAGGTTGTAAAGAAAAATTTTCCTAAGAAAACTCAGCAGATAAAATCAAGACATTTTACTACTTTTCAGATGGAGTCTGTATGGAAAACTCCACTAAATTCGATTTCTGATGGAGAAAGACATTGGTTGAAAACCATTATTGGGGTTGAAAAGGACCCAAGAGTTTTACTTATTGATGATTACGGCCTTTCTATTGATCCCAGAACTGAGATTATTCTTAGAAAAAAAATTATTAAAATGAATAACATTCTTGGAACTACAGTGCTTTTGTCTTCAGGAAGTGATTATTTTTTGAAACAATTTGCTAGTGTAATAATTTATTTAGATAATGGACATGTTTCAAAAGTCAGGAAAGGTTTTAAGAAAAATTCTAATAACAGAAAAAAGTAAAGTTTTTGCAGTAAAATTCTTTTTATTGTTGAGTTGTATTAATGCTCAAGTAGATCAGAGATTCGATCTTTACGATTGGGAGATTTTAGGCTATAATGAGTCAATAAACTCAATATCTGAAGGCTATCAGTACGTTTTTTTTGCTACAAATTCTAATGGAATTTTAAGGTATAATAAATTTTCTAGATTATTTGATAAAAATTTGTACAACGGTCAGGGGATAAAATCTCAAAAAATAAATCACATATATTTTGACAAAAATACTGGAATATTATGGTTAGTTGGAGATGGTGGCATGGAATTTTCAAATTCACGAGAGGGAAATTGGAATCAGATTGATTTTAAAAGACTTGGAATTAAATCTTTAAAAAGTATTGAAGATTTTGGTTCATCAAATAGTTTTTTATGGATAAAAACATCTTCAAATTATATAAAACTTGATCATATTAGTGGAATAGTTCTCGGCACTTTTGCATATCCAGATGAGAAAAATATTGATTGGGGTGACTTTAATTTTAAAAACAATCAATTTTCAAGAAATTTTTCATTTAATGATTATTTTATTCAAGATGGATGGCTTTTGGGCGAAAAAGATGCAGCTGATAACAATGGTATTTTTTATAAATATGTATCATACTTAGAGTCTGAAAGTGGAATAAGTTGGGTTGGTTTATCAAATGGCCAACTATTGTTAATCGATAATTTTACTAGAAGTATTACTCCAATATCTTCTGGCATTGGAATGGCTTTACCATTAACTATTACTTCCGATGATTTGATTTGGATTGGAGGAATAAGTTCAATTAATAATTCCTCAATTTCTTCAATTAGCAAGAATTTTAAAGAAATAAAAAACTTTAAATCTTCCAATTATTCTAATTTTTCTGAAGTCGATTTTTTTTCAAGCAAATTAATTGATAATGATATATGGTTTGGCTCAGAAGGGTCAGTTATCATTTACAATAAAAAAAGTGATTTTTTTAGAAGTATTGGATACGAAAAAGGTGTTCCAACTCAAAGAATAGAATTTATAGAACATTTAGATAATAGGGTGTATATAGCTTCAAGAAATGATTTGATTGTTTTAGATAAAAAAACCAAAAAAATTATTAATTCTAAAATTTCAGATTTAATTAACAAAAATAATTCATTTATTAATGATTTAGTCGTTATAGATGAAAAAATATACATATCTTTGAATGGGAGAGTTTTTATTTTTGATAAAGATGAAAATGTAAATATTGATAAGTTCAAACCATTCTTTAATAATTCTTTTAGAATTAAGGGAATTTTTGGGTCAAATGATATCCTATTTTTTTCATCTGAAAAAGGAATTTTAAATAGTTTAAATAATGAGCTAATTCCATCAAGTCAATATTTTAATTACAGAGTTAACGATATTAATTATATTGATGGTATTTTATTTATAGGAACAAATGGTGGATTAGCAGTTTATGATTTTGAGAACAAAAAATTGAACAATTTCTACAATTTTTCGTTTATAAAAAATATTTTTGAGATGGAACAAATCGATGAATTTTTGGTATTACTTTCAAATGCGGGTTTAATTAAATTAAGGTTACCTTTATGAGAAAAAACTTTCTATTATTTCTTTTTATTTCTTTGATTAATGCTCAAGGCATTAATTCTAATATTAATTCTTTTAAAACAAATGTTATTTTGAAACCAACCTCTGATTCTATTGAGGTGATTACTTATGTTGAAATATTTAATAAAAACCTTCAATTTCTAAAAAAAGACATTTATTTCGAGTCATCATATGATTTAAATATTTCTGTAATTACAAAAGATGGGAGCAAGATTGATGAAAAATCTTTTTCAGAATCAATAACTGTGGAAAATTTTTCGCAAACCGTCTCCAGATCAAATCCAAAACTTATAGTATCTAAGTTCAATGTTCCATTAGAGGAATTCAGCGTTAATTTTTCATTAAAAGATATGGATACCAAGTTGGTCGGTAAAAAACAATCTAAATTTTCAAAAAAGGATCTTCCATCGGGAAAATATGCAAAAATATTTAAACCAATTTTTGTAAAAGATAGAAAGGGTAGTTGGGAGTTTGGCCTTGATAAATATCCAACTAAAAATAATGAAATTGTTGTAAAAAATGATACCGTAGAGTTTTATCAATATTTTTTTCTTAACGAAGGAGACTATTTTTTAGACGTATCTTTAATTTCAGATAAAAAATCAGTGTGGAATAAATCTTTTGAAGATGAAGCTAGTAAAAAATTCAGTTATAAATTTATCAAAATACCGATTAATGATATTGATACTTCTGATTTAAGATTAAAGGTTCAAATATCGCAGGGTGGAAATGTATCATCACAGTCGTTTCCAATTGAGTTTAAAAATGATTATTTAATGATTTCATCAGTTAAAAATGTATCATTAGCTTTAGATCAAATGAATTATATATTAAATACAGAAGAACGAAGAGAGCTTAAAGAGTTAAAAAATTCTGATAAGGAAAAGTTTTTTAAAAAAGTTTGGGCAAAAAGAGATCCAGACGTCACAACAAAAGAAAATGAATTAATGGTTGAATACTATAAAAGAGTAGCTTTTGCTGAAGAAAACTTTTCTAGAGGAACTTCTAATGGATGGAGGTCTGATATGGGCATGATTTACATTCTATTTGGAAGACCTGATGATATATCAAGATCAATGAATCCTCAACAGAGCTATAATTATGAAACTTGGTATTATTATCAAATAAATGAGGAATTTAGGTTTGTAGATGATTTTGGATTTGGAGATTATCGCTTAAGATCACCTTTTTTATATTAAAACTATGAAAAATAAAAATAAGAAAATTTCGTCAATATTAGAAAAATATAAATCATCTTTTTCAAAAGAAGACTTATCAAGCTTAGAGAATTTATTATCAGATGATTTACAATCTAAAAAAAGTTATAATTTATTTACAGATGGTGCTTGTGAATTTGACGACGATTACAAACCAGTTAATGCAGGTATTGGGGGGTTGTTAAAAATGGATAATAATATCATTTTTTCTTTTTCAGAAAATATTGGTAAAAAAACTAATAACGAAGCTGAATATTTGGCTCTCATAAAAGGAATAGAAATTTGTGTTGAAAGCAATTTTTTAAATATATCGATTTTTTTAGATAGTGAGTTAGTTGTAAAGCAAATTAATGGTGATTATAAAGTAAAAAATGATAGAATGTCTATTTTGCATAAAAAGACACACGAACTACTTTCAAATCTTAAATCATGGAAGATTATACATATTCTAAGAGATAAAAATGTTGAAGCAGATGAACTTAGTAAAGAAGGTTTATCAAAATAAAAAACTAATGTTTAATAATAAATATTTCATAAATTACGGGCTATGAGTTTCTTTAAATCAGTAAAAAATTCATTATCTGATAACTTAAACTGGGTTAGTGGAGATATTGCTATAGACCTTGGCACTGCTAATACTCTTATTTGGTTGTCTGGAAAAGGCATCATTATCAATGAACCTTCAATTATTGCTAGAAATAGTAAAACTCAAGCATTATTAGCTGTTGGTGATGATGCTAAGCTAATGCAAGGTAAAACGCATGAAGGAATCGAAATTATTAGACCTCTAAGAGATGGAGTTATATCCGACTTTACCGCTGTAGACGAAATGTTACAGGGTTTTATCAGGAAGGTAAATTTAAACAGAATTACAAGGCCTAGAATGGTTATTTGTGTACCATCAGGATGTACAGAAGTTGAAAGAAGAGCTGTTAGAGATTCTGGAGAAAAACAAGCAGCGAGAGAAGTTTTTCTTGTTGATGAACCAGTAGCAGCAGCTATTGGAATTGACCTTGATATTAGCAAACCTATCGGAAATGTGATTGTTGATATTGGCGGTGGTACAACTGAGGTTGCAGTTATCTCTTTAAATGGGGTTGTAACTAAAAAAGCCATCAAAGTTGCTGGCGACGTTATGGATCATGATATTCAAAATTATTTTAGAAATACTCATAGACTTGAAATTGGAGATAGAACTGCAGAACAAATTAAAATTACCGTTGGTTCTGCAATGAGATCTAGATCAAAAAATATTCTAGTTAAAGGAAGAGATTTAGTTTCTGGAATACCTAAAACAATAGATGTTAGATCAGATGAAATTAGACAGGCATTAAAAGATTCAGTTAAAAGAATTCTAGAGGTAGTTAAAGATGCGCTTGAATCTACTCCTCCCGAACTTTCTTCTGATATAATTGATAGAGGGATTTTAGTTGCTGGTGGAGGTGCTCAATTGAGAGGACTTGATCAGGTTATAAGAGAAAAAACTAATGTACCATGTAATGTTGTTGAAGAGCCACATTTAGCCATTGTAAAAGGGTGTGGTAAAATTATTGAAGACCTGGAAAAATATAAGCATGTTCTTATTTAAGCATGTCTAGAATTCAATTAATCTTTCAAGACTATCAAGAAAAAATTACTCTAGGTTTATGTTTATTACTTTCACTTATTTTAATTTTTAATAATGATTCTGAATTAATAAAAAATTCAAAAATTAAATCCTTAGATACTTTCTCATTCCTATATAAACCCTTTAATTGGTTAGATAACCAGCTTTTTCTTAATAAAAAATTAGAGATTCTTTCTTCTGAAAATTTACGTTTAAGTCTTGAAAATCAGGTTTTAAAAGTTCATGAAACAGAAAATATGAGATATAGAGAGTTTTTAAATTTTAAAAAAAGAGATGACTTCGATTTTATTGGTAGTGATGTGATTTCAAAAGGTGTTAGTGCTAATATGTCATCAATAATAATTAATCGGGGATCAAACGATGGTATATTAAAACATCTTCCCGTTCTATCCTCAAGAGGAGTTGTTGGTAAAATTACTGCAGTATCTGAATCATCATCTGAAGTACAGTTAATAAGTGATGTAAACTTTAGGCTTAGTGTTAAAATTGCTCCAGATGAAGTTGAAGGAATATTAAGATGGATTGGAAATGATATTTGTGAAATTGTTGAACTAAAGAAAATATCTGATATTGAAATAGGTGATATAGTTTTAACTTCAAATCTTAGTATATATTTTCCTCCAAATCTTCCTGTTGGAGAAGTAGTAAGTATTTTTGAGAAATCTGATAGTTCCAATAGAATTGTAAGAATGAAGCTTTTTTCAGATTTATCAAAAATAAATCAGTTATTTGTTATTTTAAATGAAGGTATTGAATGAGTCTATATATTAAATATTTCCCTGTAGCAGTTATTTTACAACTTATTTTTTCAGAACTATTAACGTTTAATGGCTATCAAGCAAATATCATGCTTTTATACGTAATTTTATCTTCTATGCCTCTTGGCAATACTGCTCAATCCACTCTATACGGCTTTCTTGTTGGTTTATTTACAGATTTTGTCTTATTTAGCGGGATTTATGTTGGTGCTTCAAGCTTAGTTTTTTCAATATGTGGATTTTCGGCTTCAAAAATAAGTTTCAATTTTGCATTTAGAAATTTTGATATATACTGGATTTCTTTTATTCATTTAGGTGTATTGATATATGCATTATTCAGATATGATTTCTTTTTCTTTAATGATTTATTTCTTTTTTTTAGTAATTGGTTTTTTGTTACTTACTTCACTTGTTTTGTAGGATTTATCATAATAAGGATTTTTAATTTAAAGGAGAAAATTCTTAATGCTTAAGATTGAAAATAAAGCAGATATTTTCCACTATAGAACATTATTATTTGTTCTTTTCTTTTCAATTTCAATTTTACTGTCCAGGTATTTTTATTTACAAGTGATTGATTATGAAAGATATTCTTCAAAATCTCAGGTAAATAGTATAAGGGCTAAAGCTACATACGCGCCTAGAGGTCTCATTTTAGATAGAAATGGGGTTGTTTTGGTTGAAAATTACCCTACTTACATTTTAACTGTAACACCTTACAAACTATCAGATAAAGATTCTCAATTTAAAGTAATTTCTGAAATAACTGATATTTCTATTGAAGAACTTAATAGAAGATATAAAAAATATAATCAAGGAAGATTCTTGCCAACTGTAATAGCGAAAAATTTGACTTTTGCAGAAATATCACAAATTGAAGAAAGAAGGTTGGAGCTTAAAGGGTTTCAGTATAAAAGATTTGATGAAAGATTATATAATGATGTTTTGAATGATGCACATTTTCTTGGCTATCTTCGCGAGTTAGATCGAGAATCCTTACCATTTCTTGATAAATCTCAACTTTATCGTGCAGGAGAATTGATTGGCTGGCAAGGAGTTGAAAAGCAATATGAGAAACAATTGAGATATTCTAAAGGAGTTGAATATATAGAAGTTGACACTTTTGGAAGAGAAATAAATAGAATAAATGAAAATAATATACCTGCATATCCAGGAAATAATTTGATTTTATCAATTGATGCAAGGTTGCAACAATTTTCTAAAAATTTATTAAATGATAAAAAGGGTGTTATTTTGATTTCAGATGTTGACACTGGAGATATATTAACTATGGTAAGCAATCCATCTTATAGCTTAGATATTTATAGAGGAGAAACATCTGATGGAGATTGGGATAGCTTACTTAAAGATGAAAATAAGCCAATAATTAATAGAACAATTTCTGGATTGTATCCTCCTGGATCGTCGTTTAAACTTATTACCGCATTTAACTTAGTTGAAGATGGATTATTAGATCCTGAAGATAGCTTAATGTGTACAGGTTCTTATACTCCTCCTGGAAGTTCAAATACTTTTAAGTGTTGGAAAGAGGATGGACATGGTTTAGTTGATTTAAATAAGGCAATAGCTCAATCTTGCAATGTTTACTTCTATGAAACAGTTCAACTAATTAAGCTTGCTGAATGGACTAATACTGCAAAAACTTTTGGATTTAATTTTAAAACTGATATTGATCTTCCTAATGAATTAATTGGACAAATACCTGATAAAGAATTTTTTATTAATACATATGGAAGGTGGGGATGGTCAGAAAGAGGAGTTTTACTTAATCTTACTTTAGGTCAAGGAGATATACTTGTTACTCCTTTGCAATCATTGAGATATATAAACCATATAGCTTCTAAAGGAAAAACTGCGAAACTAAAACTTAATGCAAGTAAAGAAATCGAATACTATGAAGATATTAATTTTTCTGAGCAAACGTGGCAAAGAGTTGTAAACGGATTGTACGATGTTGTAAATGTTGATGGAGGTAGCGGTTGGAGAGCAAAACAAGAATCTGAAGTAAAATTATATGGTAAAACAAGCACTGCTGAAAATCCTCATGGTGAACCTCATGCATGGTTTAATGGTTTTTTTGACTTAAATGGCAAAACTTATTCATTGGTTGTTTTAGTTGAAAACGGAGGTGGGGGTGGTGCAGTAGCTTCGCCAATAGCCGGTAAAATTGTTTCATTTTTTACAGATTTAAACATAGAAATGGCTGAAAAATGAATCCTTTCAATAGCTTTTTATATGGTTCAAATGAATATATAGGAAGACTGTATTTAATCATTTCTTCATTGATTGCGTTTGGACTACTAACTTTATATAGTATTTCAAGTGAACCATTATCTTTATCCAGCTCTTTCTCAAGGCAAATTATTTTCATTTTGTTCTCATTACTTATCTTCTTTTTAATTGGAAGAATTAATATTAAAACAATACATGATAATTCAACTTTAATTTATATTTTTTCGTTTTTATTATGCTTAATACCATTTTTTCTTTCTCCAGTAGAAAATACTTATAGATGGATTGATTTTGGTCTATTCTACATTCAGCCTGGAGAATATTTGAAATGTGCCTCTATTATCTTGATAGCAAAATATCTTTCTAATCATCAGCTTGAAGTTAAAGAAGGATATGTAGTCATTATTCCCATAATTATTGCTTTAATGTCTTCATTGTTAGTGTTAAATCAGCCCGATCTTGGCACAGCAGTAATTATTTTTGCTCCTGTATTGCCGATGTTGCTTTGGGCGGGAGTTAATACTTTTAATTTGTTTTTATTAATAGCACCAGTAATTACAATTATTGCAGCAGCAAATAATATTATTTTTAATATTTGGGCACTTATAATGTTTCTTATTTTTCTTACTTTTCAAGGAAATTTTATCAAAAAGATTACGATTTATTTTGCAAATATTTTCACAGGTTTACTATTTCCTTTTTTTTGGAACGATTTTTTAAATGGATACCAAAGACAAAGATTTTTAGATTTTTTAAACCCTGATTTAGATCCAATGGGTTCATCATATCATATTATTCAAAGTATTACTGCAATTGGTTCTGGAGGATTGTTTGGAAAAGGTTGGGGTCAAGGTTCGCAAACTCAATTAAAATTTTTGCCTGTTCAAGAATCTGATTTCATTTTATCAGTTATTGCTGAAGAGTTTGGTTTTTTTGGAATATCTATAATTATGATTTTATTTTTCATGTTAATTAAAACATTGTTAGATATTGCATTTAAGTGTTCGGATTATTTTTCTTCCTTAGTTATTGTAGGATTAACTTCAATTCTTTTTTCCCACATTTTTGTTAATTCGGCAATGACAATAGGATTAATGCCTGTTAAAGGCTTACCAACACCGTTTGTTTCAGCGGGTGGTTCATTTATGCTCTTATGCTTTATTATACTAGCTTTAGTTACAAATTTATCTAAAAATTAATTATTATTGGCAGTTGTAGTTTTGATAGTGTTTAGTTAACTTGTTTTGCTCATATCATGGTTAAAAAAATCTTTTATATAAATAGCGAAATGGAGCCGTTTGCGTCGGTTTCCAATCTAGCTAACCTTTCCGTTGAAATTCCACTGGGTCTTCAAGAAAAAGGTAATGATGTTAGATGCTTGATGCCGAAATATGGTTTTATTAGTGAAAGAAAATATATTTTAAGAGAGGTAATTCGCCTAAAAGAGATTCTTTTTAACTTTGAAGATCATAACTATGAATGTTCTGCAAAAAGCGCATTTCTTCCTAAATCACGTTTGCAAGTTTATTTTTTAGAAAATGAAAAAATTTTTGGTGATTTAAATAATCTTCTTTTTAAATCCAAAAATGGAAGGTTTCTAGCTGATAATGATTTAAGGTTTGCATTTTACTCTTTAGCTGCAATAAAAATGTTGCCTAACTTATTCTGGTTTCCAAATGTAATTATTTGTAATGGATGGACATCAGCATTGGTTCCATTTCTAATAAAAAAATTAGCTAACGATGACAAAGATTTAAATAAAATTAAAACAATTTATTTGACAAATTCGCTTAATAAAGATGTTATTTTTGATCATTCAAATCTTTCATTTAATTCTGAAACTTTAAAGGAGATAAAGTCGTTAAATTTAAATCAGTTAGGATGTTCTTATGCAGATGCTACAATTATAATTGATGATGAAGAGAAGGTAAGTGGCAACATTATGAAATCAAAAATATTTAAAGATTCCAAGACTTGTTCAACAGTTGATTTAACTAAATCAGAAGGTGATTATTCTGCTTTATTAGATGAAATTGAAAGAGTTATTAAAAGTTTGTAGTTAAATGTTTAATTATTTCAAATATCCTAAAATCTATATTTTAATAGCATTTTTTATGATTTCATCCTGTAGCGAGGAAACAATTTTGTATAATGAGATTGAAAATCCAGAAGGAACAATTAAAACAGCTTCATTACCTCAAACCCAAAATAAGCTTTATCAGTCTTTTCCGTCTTTTTCCTCAAACTCAAAATTGCATTTTGGTAATGAAAAAGATTCAGAGAACTTGTTTTCATTAGTTCAAATGACTTTGTTTTCGGGTAATATTCCCCCTGTAAGTTTAGTAGACTTATTAGCTGACTCTATTCAAGTTGATAGTGCAATGGTTTTTTTTCAAACTCAAGATTCACTCAATACAACCTTTTCATTAGGCTTATATTCAATAACTTCAGATGAAGATAGTGTTTTTTCAGACTCACTAAATTATTATACTTTAAATGATTTTATTGATTTTGAAGCGAGTTCAACACTTTTACAAACTGTTGATTTGTCTCCTGAAAATGTTGTACCTGATTCAACAGGACTAGATTCAATAAAATTTATGTTTGATTCTGGTTCAGATAATCTTGAGAACTTAAAACAGTATTTCTTTGATGCTGATACATATCCAGCCAGAACTTTAATGTTGAAGGATGAAGATGGTTCTTTGGATGAGCTTTTTACTATCCAAAGTAATGAATCCACAAATGGTCCTAAAATGAGAGTATGGTTTAAGGCCTTTGTAAATGAAGAAACTACTATTGATACTTTTATAACTTTCTTTTCTCAAAGTGATATGAGTGTATTTATTCCTCCCGTAATCGAAGATAATGATTTCAATTTTATTTCTCTTAATTCTGGCTCTGGGCTAAGATCAATTGTTGAGTTTGATCTAGGAATAATTGATTCTTTATCAAGAAATGAGCTTTTCAAAAATTCTAATCTTGTTTTAAACCTTGAAAGCTCTAATCTTACTGAAGAGGATGAGTTTTATGTAGTTGTTACTGCTCTTCAAGATTCTGTTGAAAGTTGGAGTTTTTCATCTCCATTTATTCATAACGAATCTGATTCTGAAGATGAAGAAGATCTTGAGAATTTTGTTACAGATTCAAATTTCATAATTTCCAGAAAAATTGAAGACAATCAAGTTCGTATTCCAATACAAGCGTTTCTACAAGGCTATAAAAATGGACTTTTTCAACACAATGAGTTAATGCTTTATAGTGCACCTGTCAATAGTCCATTTGATAAAGTAAGATTAAATTTAAATGATATTGAGGTCATGTATGTTGAGCCGTAAACTACTAATATCTTTATTATTTTTAAGTTTTACATTTTCTCAGAATTCTATGAGTGGCTATGGTTTCGGATCATACGCTGATAATAGTGATGCTGCTTCAGTTGGAGTATCAAATGAATTGTTACCTTCATTTAAGAGCGATGTTTCTTTATCAAACCCATCAACTTGGCATAACTTGTTATTTTCATATTTAAATACCTCTGTTGATGTTCAAAATGCGGTTTTTCAATCAAGCAATAGTACTAATTTTTCTCTTTCATCAGCCAAATTAGTTATTCCATGGAAGCAAAAAATGTCGTTTGGGGTAGCATTTGAACCTTATCTTTCAAGAGAAGTAACAATAAATGATACAACTTTAACTTCATTTACATTTAATGATGAAGAAATTCTATATTCAAGATTAAATAGCTCATCAGGCGGACCTTCAAAAGGTCAATTATCATTTGGATATAAGCTCAATGACCTTGATAGTATTGGAACAAGCCTTAATATTATTTTTGGTTCATCAAGAAACACAAGAAATCTTATTATTGATAATGAGAATCATCTTCTTCAATCTAGAGATTATTTTTCTGGCACAATGATTGATTTATTTTATTCAACTAATAGGGTAAATGTTAAGGATAAACCAATATTTTTATCAATTGCATATAGTTTGCCAATCAGAGGAATAAATGTTGAAAATGATTCTTATCAAGCTTTTTTAGACTTAAATGATAATAATTATCATGACGTAAATGATTTTCCCAATGTTGGCCAGGCGTTGTTTCCTTTAACGCAAAATTTTAAAGATGAGTTAAAAATTAATTCTTTCATAATTGCAGCAGATTATGAACTTAAAACTAGAAGACATCTACAAGTTGAATTACTAAACTGGAATGATACTGGAAAACATAATCTTGATAGTTCTCTTTATGGTGGTTTTATAAAAAATAAGAACAAATTGAGTGTATCTTTTATAAAATTTGCTCAGCCATTTACTAGAGATCCCTTTAACTTTAAAGCGTCATTATTCTTTCAAAATTATGGGGTTAAAAATCTTGAAAATGTTAATGAAGTTGGTTTAGGTTTAGGAGTAGGTTATAATTTTGGAATTACTGGTAATCAAATTGATTTTGGTTACAAATTTGCCAATAGATCAGGATTACATGTGGTTGGAGATGAGACTATCCATATGTTTAATATTGGAATTAGTATTGGAGATTTGTGGTTTGTTAAAAGAAGAGAAATTTAATTGACAGGAAATAAGATGAGAAAATATTTATTCGCAGTTATCGTATTATTTATGTTTGCATCAAGTCTAGAAGCTCAATGTAAAAGAGGTGAGCAATTAAGAATAACTAATGATGTAGAGATTAAGGTGGTCGATTGTAGAGAAGCCACTAGATTGATTTATAATGAAGGATGGTATCCCTACTCAGTTGAGTATGAACAAGAAGATAGGTGTCCACAGTTATCAAGTAGTTCTGCAGAGTATTATAGAAGCAGCAATTGGGAATTAAGTGCTCAATCATATTCTGAATTAATGAATTTAAAATGTGATCAATGGAATTCAGATTGGGTAAATGTTGATGATGTTTATCTTTATTGGTCAATAGCTCTTCAAAATCTTGGAAAGTTTGAAGAATCTGAAAATGTTTTGATAGAAGGCCTTGAAGAATCTCCAGAAAATACTTCATTAATGACAAGATTAGCATATGCATATAAAAAGCAAGATAAAATTGATGAAATGATTATTGAATATGAACGTTTAATGGATTCTGGTTCAGATGATACAGATTCATTGAGAGATTTAGCGAATGCTTATGGATTGCAAGGAAGAGTAGATGAACAGATTTCCGTATTAAAGAAAATTCTAGATATTGATCCAAATAACTCATCAGTTCAATCTGAATTAGCGAGAGTCTTTGAGGACTCAGGAGAGGATCCGCTAGAAATTTTCAAAGCAAGATTTGAAGACAATCCAGATAATGCATCTTATGCTGTAGAATATGCAGATAAATTGATGTCAAATGGAGATACTGAAGAAGCAATAGATGTTCTAGAAAACACATTGAGTTATAACCGTGAAAATAGTATGGTTTATATGTCACTTGGTAAGGCTTACAATGAAAACTCCGACTTTGATGATGCTGTAGAAATATTAGAAGATTTATTCGAGTTGGATAGAAATAATTTTAGAGTAGCAATGTTAATTTCAGTTAATAGTATTGAAATGGATGATTTTGATTCAGCTTTTGAATGGGGTAAAAAATCAATGAAAATTTCCAAAAATAATGCTGAGTCTCTGGCTCATATGGGCAACCTGTACTACAAAGCAATGCAATCATGCAGAGGAGATAATTTTTCTCGATCAGATAAGATTGTAGCATCTTTAGCTTATGAATATTTTATCAAAGCTGAAAACAAAGGTAACTCAAAATATTTTAAGCAAAAAAATTGGCTTGAAGAAAATGAAGTGCTTTTCAGTTATTCTGATTGGTTTATGACTGATAAAGATATTCAAGCTTCTGGTAAGGTTTCTCCTAGCGGAAGATGTTATGATTGGGTTTCAGAATCCTTAGCAAAACAGTCTGATTGGTAGAAAATGTCTTCTGTCAAAGAAAAAGACAAAAAAATTTTTGATATAATTCAATCTGAATTAAATCGACAAAATGGATATTTAGAACTTATAGCTTCTGAAAATTTTACAAGTAAAGCAGTGCTAGAGACTGCCGGTTCAATTCTTACAAATAAATATGCTGAAGGCTATCCCGGTAAAAGATATTATGGAGGATGCATTCATGTTGATGAGGCTGAAAATTTAGCTATAGATAGGGCTAAAAGGCTTTTCAAGGCTGAATATGCAAACGTACAACCTCATTCTGGCTCATCAGCCAATATGGGCGTTTTTTTGGCTTATTTGGAACCTGGAGATTGCATAATGGGTTTAGATTTAAGTCATGGAGGTCATTTGACTCATGGATCCAAGGTTAGCTTTTCTGGACAAATTTATAATTCTACTACCTTTAAAGTAAAAGAAGACACTGGACTAGTCGATTTTGATGATATGCTTAAAAAAGCGAAAGAGTTTAAACCTAAAATTATTATTTGTGGTGCTAGTGCTTATCCTAGAACGATAGAATTTGAAAAATTTAGAGAAATAGCAGATGAGGTTGGCGCTTTTTTACATGGAGATATTTGTCATAATTCAGGTTTAATTGCTGCAGAAATGCACCCATCACCTTTTCCCCATTGTCATGTAGTTTCTACAAGTACTCACAAATCTTTAAGAGGTCCAAGAGGAGGAATAATTCTATTAGGAAAGGATTATGAAAATCCTTTTGGTAAAGTTGCTCCAAAATCTGGAAGAGTTAAAATGATGTCTGAGTTAATCGATAGCGCAGTAATGCCTGGCATTCAAGGAGGACCATTGATGCATGTGATTGCGGCAAAAGCTGTTGGATTTAAAGAAGCTCTTCATCCTTCATTTAGATCATATATTAAAAGCGTGCTTGATAATGCTCAATGTTTTGCCGATGAATTTAAAAATAAGGATTATAATTTGATTTCAGGGGGTACTGATACGCATTTAGTATTAATTGATTTGCAGAACAAAAATATTTCCGGAAAAGCTGCAGAAATAGCTCTTGATGAAGCAGGAATAACTGTAAATAAAAATATGATTCCTTATGATCCAAAAAGTCCGTTTGTAACAAGTGGAATTAGAGTTGGTTCTCCTGCAATGACTACTAGAGGTATGGGAGTTGAAGAAGTGAAGATTATTGTTGATTTAATTGATCAAGTAATTTTAAATCATGATAATAAAGAAAAGATTAATTCAGTAAGAGCTCAAGTCAATGAATTATGTTCATCCTATCCGATATATGAATAATTTGAAAAAATATTTTTTAAGAACAATTCACACTATAATCTCTTTCTTTTTATTAAGTAGCTGTGCTGTAAATAATAACTTAATGGTTGGTTCTGAAATTGCAGAATTGACAATGCCTTTGTCTTTTGAGACTCAAAAAAGAAAAATACAAAAAAATCCGAATAATAGACTTTTTTATCTAAATGCTTCAAAGAGTAGAATAACATATGCTTATGGAATTTTGATGGAAAAAGGTGATAGGCTAATGTATAGTGATTATTATAAATCAAGAGAATATTATTCAAAATCACTAGATTTATTTTTGATTTCTCGAAATTATTTAATTAATGCATTGGAAATTAAGTATGAAGATTTTTCTCAAAAAATGAGAAACAATGAAAAAATAGATTTTGAGAGAGAAGATATTGATTATTTATACTGGTTAAGTGGTTCAATCGCAGGTTCTATTCAAGCAAGTCAGGGTGATCCTCAATATTTAATTGATTTACCAAAAATTAAATGGTTGCTTGAAAATGCTATTTCTCTAAAACCTGATTGGGAAAATGGCTCTTTAAGTGCAGCTATGATGAGTGTTTACTTGAATGATTTAAGCGGAGATAAAAACGCACAAAAAACTGCTTTATCATATTTTGATTTAGCTGAAAAACAATCTAAAGGATTAAATGCTTCAATTTATGTTACTTTAGCTGAAAACTATGCCGTATCTAAACAAAACAAAAAATTATTTATTGAATTATTAGATAAAGCAATAAGCATAGATGTAAATGAAGACAAAAACTTAAAACAGTCAAATAAATTATCTCAATCGAGAGCAAAATGGTTAAAATCAAGAGTAGATGACTTATTTTATATGTAAATTATTTAAATGAAAAAAATTTTAAATATCCTAATACTCCTTTTGTTAACAAATACTATTTTTGCTCGTCCAATTATAATCAAGTTAGCTACTGTTGCACCGGAGGGTACAGAGTATTACAATCTACTTTTTGAAATGGGCCAAAGATGGCAGCAAGAAACAGATGGACAAGTACAACTCAGAATTTATCCAAATGGTGTTGTTGGTGGAGAGAAAGATACAATTAGAAAAATGCGTGTTGGTCAAATTCAAGCTTCAGCTATGTCTTCAATCGGGTTGGCAGAATTAACCGATCAAATTCAAGCCTTTACATTACCAATGGGTTTCAAAAGCTATGAAGATATTGATAAAGTTAAATCAGTAATGTTTGATGATATTTCAGATGGCTTGTCTCAGAGTGGCTTTAAGTTATTATTTTTAGTTGATATTGGATGGGTATATTGGTTTTCATCAAAAGAAATTTCAGTTCCTCAAGATTTGATGGATGCTAAAATTTATACTACAGCTGGAGATTACATTACTGTTGAGCTTTTTAAAAAGTTTGGATTTAATGCAGTTCCAGTTTCTGAAACTGATATTCTTACTTCTCTTCAAACTGGTATGATTAATAGCATGCAAACCGTTCCAATTTTATCTTTAAGCTCAGGGTGGTCTGCATTAATGCCAAATATGCTTGATCTTAAGTGGGGTGCATTTGTTGGAGCTGTTATTGTTGATGAAAGGGTTTGGAAAAGAATTAAACCTGAACATCAAAAAATAATGATGGAAATATCCAAAGATATTGGACAAAAATACCAAAAGAGTGGAAGAGAAATGGAAAAGAAAGCTATTGAGGTTATGGAGCAATATGGTATGAAGATTAAAAAACCATCAGAAGAAGAGATAGCAATTTGGAATGACTTCAAGGACGAAATTACTCCTGATGTTGTTGATACATTTTTATCAACAGATATTTATGATAAAGTGGTTTCGGCAATAAATGAACAATAATCTAAATAAGGCAATAAATGCGCTTTGTTTATTCTTATTTTTAATCCTTATTTCTTTTCCAATTTTTCAGATATTAAGTAGATATATTAGTTTCTTTTCTATCCCTGCATCGCAAGAAATAGTTCAACATATGACTTTATGGATTGGTTTTGTAGGTGCTGTAATTGCTGCAAGATCAAATAAGTTGTTATCTGTTGTAAGAGAGCCAGTTTTTAGATCAGATAAAAATATATCTTTGACTCAATTTCTTGTGCATATTTTTTCGGTTTCAATTGTATTTGTTCTTTCTGTTTCATACCTAAAGATGATACAAATTGGAATTCAGTATCCTGAAAATATTGCTCCATTTATTCCAACTTGGGTAGCACAATCAATTATACCCCTTGGATTAATTTTGATTTGGTACCAGATGATTCTTACAAGTAGTTCTGATTTAAAGTATAAATTATTTTTAGCAATTTTTTCTATTATTCCAACTATAGTTCTATATTTTTGGCAATTTCCTTTGGCTAATCCATTATTTCTATGGACAAAAGTTTTATTTGCTATAGGTCTAGTAGCATTTGGATTACCTATTTTTGTTCTTTTAGCTTCTTTATCAATCTTCTTCTTTTTATCCGAACCTTCAGATTGGGCAACAAACTTTGATTTAATTTCAACAATAAGTGATAGCGCATACAGAATTGTAGTTTCTCCAACTTTAGCAGCTATTCCAATTTTTACTTTAGCTGGTTACATATTGGCTGAAAGTAAAATATCTGAAAGATTAATAAATTTTTTCAAATCTAGTGTTGGCTGGATTCCAGGTTCAACAGTATTAATTGTTGTTTTATTATGCGCATTTTTTACTGCTTTGACGGGAGGATCGGGGGTAACTATATTGGCTTTAGGAGCAATTTTATATCCTATTTTAATTCATGATGGATATTCGGAGAGATTTTCACTAGGAATAATCACTACAGCAGGATCATTAGGATTACTATTTCCTCCTAGCTTGCCAGCAATAATTTATTCTGTAACAGCAGGAATTAATCCTTTGGAATTATTTAGACAAGCATTTATCCCAGCTATTTTTTTAATGAGTATCATGTTTTTTTATGGTTTATATAAGAGACCAAAAGTTAGAAAAATTGAAAAATTTGATTTATCAAAAGCATTAAATTCAGCTAACATTGCAAAATGGGAAATTGCAATACCAATATTGATTATTCTAAGTTTATTTACTGGTTTTGCTACTCTTGTTGAAAGTGCAGCACTTTTGGTATTGTATGTTATAAGCGTTGAATTATTCATTTATAAGGATATTTCAATGAAGGATTTACCTAAGATTGTTATTAATTGTGCAACTTTAGTAGGTGGAGTATTAATAATTCTTGGTTTTGCTATGGGTTTTACAGGATATTTAGTTGATGCTCAAATTCCTCTAAAGATTTTGAATTATGTACAAAGCACTATTTCTTCAAAAATTATTTTTTTATTAGCATTGAATATATTGTTGTTAATAGTTGGGTGTTTGATGGATGTTTTTTCAGCTATAATTGTAGTCGTTCCATTGATAGCGCCTTTAGCTACTTATTTTGGAATAGATCCTTTTCATTTAGCAATAATTTTTATTGCAAATCTTGAATTAGGCTATATAACTCCTCCAGTAGGAATGAATTTATATTTATCTTCATATAGGTTTGAGAAAGATATGCCAACAATATACAATGCTACTTTGCCGTTCTTTTTTATAAGATTAATTGGCGTATTATTGATAACATATATTCCTTTGTTCTTTTACTAATTTATAATTATCTTTGTTCTATTATGAGAACAAAACACATTATCTTATCACTAATTTTATTTTCCCAGCTATCCTTTGCACAAGGTCAAGCTGGCTCACTATTTTTAACAATTAACCCTGGTGCAAGATCGAATGCTATGGGCGAAGCTCAGATTGGTGTTGCTAATGATGCTTATGCAACATACTATAATCCTGCTGGATTAACCAATCTATCTTCTAAAGAGTTTTCTTTCATGCACACCAGCTACTTACCTAATCTCGTAGACGATATGTCATATGATTTCCTTACATTTGCTATGCCTTTTAGAGAAGGTGAAGCATTAGGTGGCCATTTTACATATTTAAACTTAGGAGACCAAGTTAGCACAGATGCTAATGGTAATGAGTTAGGATCATTTTCTAGCTACATGTATGCACTTAATTTATCTTATGCAAAACAGATTGATGATACGTCTTCATGGGGTGTTAATGGTAAATATTTTTTCCAAGAACTAGCTGTAATTAATAGTCTTGATGCATCTAGTGGAAGTTTTGCTGTTGATGTAGGGTATTTTAAACATAATGCTATGGACAATCCAAATCTTAAGCTTGGAGCTGTTATAACAAACGTTGGTCCAGGAGTAAGTTTTGATGATGGAGAAGAAGATCCTTTACCGACTCGTCTTGGTTTAGGTCTATCTTTATTAACCTTAGAAGGTCAAGCAACAGTCGCATTTGATTTGAATTATGAATTAAATGACCAAACCGTTGTTACTAATTTAGGTGCTGAATACTACTTAGTTGAAGATTTTGCTTTAAGAGCAGGATTTTTAAGTGATCCATCTGGTGACTTAAATTATACTACATTAGGCTTAGGAGCAGACCTTGGTGCTATCGCTTTTGATGTTAGTTATGTAATTGGTGGCGAGCTTGATCCTCATTCAAATATGGTCAGGTTCTCATTAAGTGGATCTTTCTAGAATATTCTTGCAAAATAAAAGATTGTTCATCAGAATCATGAGACCAATTTTACTATTATGCTTTCTTTCTCTTTCTGGATGCGGAATTTCCAATCCTTTCGACGATAATATTCCATATAAAACCAGGTTCGATGATGGATTAGTATTTTTTGAAGAAGAAAAATACGTCAAATCATCCCAACAGTTTAATATTATTGTAGAAAGGGCTTCTCATACTGATTTAGGAGATGATGCACTCTTTTTTCTTGCTGAATCATATTTTTTAAATGGAGACTATGACTTAGCACTAATCGAATTTGAAAAACTTGTTTCAAGGATGGGCTTTAGTCCATATATAGAAAAATCAAGATGGCGTATTTGTGAAACACTTATGTTGTTATCTCCAAATTTTTATCATGATCAAGATTCAAGTAGAAAGGCAATATCGCAAATCCAAGAGTTTTTAGATGACTTTCCAAATTCAGAATTCTCAAAAGATGCCGATCAACTGATAAGTGAACTAAGAACGCGCCTAGCTGAAAAGAATATGGAAACAGGGAAGTTGTACGTAAAGCTAAAAGCTTATGACTCTGCTATTGTTTCTTATCAAATAGTCGTAAGTGAATATTATGATACAGAATTCTTTAAAGATGCTAATATGGAGATAATTAGATGTTTGACTCTCCAAGATAAAAAAGATGAGGCAGAACAGTTTTTAACTGATCTTGAATTAAATGAAAAATCTATTGTAACAGATGCATTTAAAAAGAAGGCTTTAAGTGTTATTAAAGATAATTCTTAGAATAAGGCATTTAACATGAAAACATGTATTTTTGGTGGAACTTTTGACCCTCCTCATATAGGTCATCTTCTTATTGCTCAAACAATAATTGAGTCTGAAAATTTTGATCGTCTAATTTTTTTACCGGCACATTTATCTCCTGTAAAAAGAGGAAGAGAAATGTCTCCTCCCGAAAAAAGATTAAAGATGTTAACAATGGCATTGTTAAATAATGATAACTTTGAAATATCCGACTTTGAGATAAAAAAAGGTGATATAAGTTATACTATTGATTCTATAAAATATTTTAGAGACGAATTAAAAATAGAAAAGAATGACCTTTATTTTTTGATGGGAAGTGATACTTTAATGGATTTTCATAATTGGAAAAATCCTAAAGAAATTCTCGATTTATGCAACATTATAGTTGCTACTAGACCCGGTTTTACTCCTAGTAATATTCCTCAATGGGTTCTAGATAGAGTACATTTTGCTAATATTCCTCAATTTGAAATTTCATCAACAAATATTAGAGCTAGATGGAGAGCAGACAAGACCATAAGATATATGGTTACAAAAGAAGTTTGGGATTTTATTAATAAAAATGGACTATACTAATGCTTTCTAGTTTATTTTTCTTAATAATAGGATCTGCCGGCTTATACTTTGGTTCTGAATGGCTAATTGATGGTGCAAAAGACTTAGCTAAAAAATTAAAAGTTTCTGACCTTGTTATCGGTTTAACCATAGTTTCTATAGGAACTTCTTTTCCAGAGCTTGTGGTAGGCCTAATAAGCGCTTTTCAAGGATATACTGAGTTTGTTATAGGTAATGTATTAGGTTCTAATATTGCGAATATAGGTCTTGCAATTGGTTTACCGGCATTATTCTTTAAGATAGATTTTGATTTAAAAAACTCTAGTGCTCCATTTATTTATAATCTTTTAGCATGTTTGATGTTATATATATTTCTTCAGGATAACTTAATTAGTTCTAAAGAGGCACAAGGCTTAATCTTAGTATTCTTCATTTATATTATTGCAAGCTTTTTAAGACCTAATATTACATCATGTGACGGGGAGCTTGAAAATGAAAATATATCTCCAATTTATGTATCATTATTAAGGATTTTTACTGGATCAATCATGCTTTATTCTGGTTCTGTATTATTTGTAGATAATGGAGCAATTCCCTTAGTTGAGCAATTTGGTTTTTCTGAGAAGGCAATTGGGATGACAATTGTTGCTATTGGAACTTCTTTACCTGAATTATTTGTTACTTTAATGGCGCTGTCAAAGAAAGAAGTTGGTATATCTTTAGGAAATATTATTGGATCTAATATTTTTAATATTTTATTTGTATTAGCAACAATTGCACTAGTAACGCCAATCAAAACTTCTAATGTTAATTTTGAATTACTTCTTGGTGTAGGATTTTTACTTTCATTGATGTTTTTCATTTATCTTCAAAAAGGACTAAATAAGATAACAGCATCGATACTTTTCATTGGATATATAACTTTCTTATTTTTACAGTTTTATGGTTGAGTTTAAAAATATCTCTTTTAGTTACTCCAAAGAATCTGGTGTTTATGATATTGATCTCAAAGTCCAAGATGGTGAATTTTGTTTTTTAGTTGGTCCAACAGGGTCTGGGAAAACAAGTCTTTTGAAGATGATTTATTTCGATATTTTACCATTTAAGGGTGAAATAAATGTTCTTGGATATAATTCTAAAAAAACAAAAAAAAATAAAGTTCACAAACTAAGAAAGAAGATTGGAGTAATATTCCAAGACTATAAGTTGCTTCAGCAAAGAACAGTTTATGAAAATATAGCATTACCTCTTCATATAAATGGGGTAGGAAGAAAGAAAATTAAAGACAATGTTGAAGAGGCTCTAGATTTATCAGATTTATCAGATTATCAGAATAAGTTTCCTCATCAGCTTTCAGGTGGAGAACAACAGAGAGTATGCATTGCACGTGCAATTGTAAAAAATCCAGAACTTATATTAGCTGATGAGCCTACAGGAAATCTTGATCCAGCTGCTGCTCATAAAATTTTAAAAATTTTAGAGCAAATAAATAAAGAAGGAACATCCATTATTATGGCAACTCATAATTATAAGCTTATTTCAGATAAAGATTATAGAATTATTGAATTGAAGGAAGGAAGCTTGGTGAGCTCATGATAGATCAATTTGCTTTTCTTATTTCTGAGGGATTTAAGAGTTTTTATCGTAATAAGCTTGCAAGCTTTCTTTGTGTTATTACAATTTTTATTAATTTTTCAATCTTAGGATCTCTTTTTGTAGTTGGTTATAATACTAATTCTCTAGTTGATTTTTTTAGATCAAAATACACTTTTGAAATTTTTTTAGTAGATGATATTGAAGAAAAAACTTATATAGATTTTGTAAACCAATTAAACAGCAATAAAATAATTGCTAATACAGAACTGATTGATAAGCAAAAATCTGCTATTATTTTCAAAAAAGAATTTGGTGAAGATGTAGTTGAGATGTTGGGCTACAATCCGCTTCCAATTTCAGTAAAGGTTTTCATTAACGAAGAGGATTTTGATTTTAGTAAAGTTGATTTATTAATTAAATCATTGAGTAATATTGATTTTGTTGATGAGGTTGAATATCGAGGAAGATATATTGATGAAGTTGAAGATAGAATTAATTTAGCTATATTTTTATTTTTGGTATTTGTTGTTGCTATAATATTTCTATCATATCAAATTATCTCAAATACAGTTAACCTCTCTATGACAAATAGAAAAGATTTTATTGATATTTTAAAATATAATGGTGCTTCTAGAATTTTTATAAAAATTCCATTCTATATTGAATCAATTATTTATTCAGTTATTGGAAGTTCATTATCATTTTTTTTCGTGAAATACTTCTTTATCACTTTTAATTCCTACTTTGATTTGAACATTAAAATGGATGATTATTTGTGGTTGTGGATTATTGGATTTTCAATATTTATTGGACTATATTCTTCAAATCAATCAATGAAGAGAAATTTAAATGAATAAAAAAAATAAAAACGGTGTTGATACACCTAAGAAAACTAGTCCTAAAAAGAAGCTTACAAAGAAAGATCTTGAGCTAATTATATCTTCATTAGAAGATAAACAACTTAGACTTAAGGCAGAGTTTGATAATTTCCGCAAAAGGAAAGAATCTGAAATTTCATCTTTATTAAAATATGAAGGCAAAAACTTTATTTTAGATTTTCTAAATGTATTAGATAATCTATCAAGAGGAATTGATTCTTACAAAGAGGATGAGATTAAAAAAGCTTTAGTCTTAGTTAAAGAAGATTTAATAAAAAAACTAGAAACTAAAGACGTAAAGCCTTTTGGAAAGGTTGGTGATAGCTTTGATCCAGAATTACATGAAGCCCTTACTACTTCAAGTGATTCTAAAATTGAAGATGATATAATCGTTGAGGTTTATGAATCAGGTTACAAATATAAAGACTTAATTATTAGACATGCTAAGGTTGTAGTTAATAAGAAATGAGTGATTTTTACAACATATTAGGTGTTTCAAAATCTGCAAATGCTACTGAAATAAAAAGGGCTTATAGAAAAATTGCTATGAAGTATCATCCAGATAGAAATCCAGACAATAAAGAAGCAGAAAAAAAATTCAAAGAAGCTGCAGAAGCCTACTCAATATTGAGTGACGAAAATAAACGTAGGCAATATGATCAATTCGGTCATGCTGCATTTAATGGTATGGGAGGCCAGTCAGGTTTCAATTCAATGAATATGGACGATATTTTCAGTCAGTTTGGTGATATTTTTGGAGGTAATAATCCTTTTGAATCTTTCTTTGGTGGAGGAAGGACTTCTTCAAGACCTAGATCTGGTACAGATTTGAAAGTAAAAATAAACGTTTCTTATAAAGATATTGTCAATGGCGGAGAAAAGAAAATTAAAGTTAAGCGAATGAAGCGAGCAGAAGGTTTAACATTAGCTACATGCCCTATGTGTGGAGGGAGTGGACAAGTAACTAAAGTTACCAATTCATTTCTTGGTCAAATGCGATCAACTTCTATTTGCCCTCAATGTAAAGGCTATGGAAAGATTGTTGATAAAATACCTCCTGGAGCAAACAAGGATGGAATGAATTCTGTTGAAGAGACTATTAAAATTAAAATTCCAACTGGGGTAGAAGATGGAAATTATATGACTTTAGATAGTCAAGGTAATGAAGATATTAATGGCCAAGCTGGAGATTTATATGTTTTCTTTGAAGAAGAGAGCCATGAGTTTTTTTCAAGATATGGCAATGATGTATTATTACAAGTTGTTATTGGATATTCTCAGACCGTTTTTGGTGATAAGATTGATATTCCTACAATTAATGGCACAGCTAAGCTAAAGATTCCTGCTGGAATTCAGCCAGGACAAATTTTGAGAGTTAAAGGTAAGGGTTTTCCATTAATTGGCAAATCAAGAAGAGGAGACCAATTGGTTAAAATTCAAATTGAAGTTCCCTCAAAATTGAATAAAGATGAGAAACGCCTTACAGAAGATCTTTTTAAGGTTCAAAAGGACAAGGAAATCAAATTTCAAAGATTTGAGGATTAAATTTATATATTGCTATGTTGATGAATTATTGTAAATTCGGTGGAGCCAAAAATGGATAAAGCAAAACAAAAATTTTTTAATGATTATCTTGAAGTAATTACTTTCTTTGTTTTCATCTTAATTTTACTTGTTATCTATATTCCTAGCATTATTTGGGAAGAAGAAGATATGTATAAAGAAGAAAGCCGTTTTCGAATGCAAACAGTTTATAATGTTGAAAATTTCCATAATATTTTAACAGGTTCTTATCAGCCTGATGGTAAAAAGGCTGTAACCCTTGTAAATGCTGTAAGGGACTCTGTAATGGCTGACTCTACATTTTTAGGTGAACAGTTGGTTAAGCTTAATGGTGAAGAATTTTTAGTTGACGTTCCTAAAGGTTTTGATGTTGAATATGATACTACTTTTGGGTTAAGAAGAATTTCTAAAGAAACTATTGTCGACACAACTGTTACAGTTCTTATGATGTCAGAAGAAACTGGCATGGAAGATACTGTTTATGTTCAGAAGAAAAATTTATTTGATACACAGAAAGACCCGTTATTTATGGGAATTGTTGAAGAAACTACTTTTGAAAGAGTTGAAACAGTTTCTTATTTTGACAGAAGATTTAGAAAAGAAACAGATCCTTATAATTTTGCTTTTCTTCCTGATGAAACACAATTTTTCTGTCCATTAACGGGTGATCCATATATTATTGAAATCAATGATGAAGGAAATTCAGTAAGAGTTTCAAGCCCTATTCGTTCTTATCGCGATAACAGATATGGCTTTTTTGCATTAAAAACAAGAAGTCATGGCTATATTATTGATGGAAGTAGAAGTTGGGATAATTAATTGATTGTTTTACTTCTTATTAGATAATAAATCCTTATCTGTTTACTCTGAATCTTCAAGAAAGCAAAACCTATCTTTAACATATAAAGCTAAACTTCATTTACCGATACTTGATGCTTTAAATAATTCTAAAAAACTTAATTCAGTTATTGCAAGAGCTCTTGATGAGATAAGTGAAGAAACTTCATTAACTAACAATTTAGCTTCAATTATAATTGACGATTCACTTCTTTCGCATTCATTAATAATTCGTTCAAAGAAATATAAAACTATTGATGAGCAAATAGCTTTAGAAAGTGATTTAAAATGGGGTAATTTAACTAAAAATCTCTACTTCATTTCAGAAGAAAGAAAAACTCCAAAAAATATATTCCATTCAGTTGCTATGCATCATTTTTTAAGAGAAAAAATAAAGTTAAATTTTAATAATTTTGGATTAAGTATCAGATATATTGTTCCTTTATCTTCAATTTTAACTACAAGTTTAAAATCAACACAATTTGCAGTATTAAAAAATGGTAAAAAATTTCAATTTTTTGGTAATACTCGAAAAGGATTTATGTTTTTTAAGGCAACTTTTAATGGGTCAAAAAAAGTTATAGAAAAAAGCATTGGGCTACTAGATGTGCCTAATATTAAAAAGTCTGAATTAGAAAAAAATAGTTTAAAATTTATTTTCTTTAATAAAACTAAGATTGTTGAATATTTAGCAAATTATATTTTTAAAGATGTTCCTTTATTGAATTTTGCTGATTCAAATAGAGTTCAAATTTATTCAGGGTCGCTTAAGTTGAATAATGCTCAATATGCTCCATCTTCAAAAGGATTTAACTTCAATGGAATGTTAAGAAACATTTCATCTGGCTTTTTATCTTTATTGGTTCTTGCACTTATTTTATCTCTTTTTTCAAACTATAATTTTATGAACATCGATAACAACCTAATGGTTGATGAAAATATAGAAAATGTAGATGAAATTATTGAAAAAGTTAACTTGGTTAACTCTTCAGATAAAATGATTACAAACCTAAAAAATCTTCCCGAAAAATTTCCTGAAATAAAAACTTTTCTACTAACTGAGGATAATTATTTTGTAAATGGACAAAAGGTTGAAATAGAGGGAGATGTAATCAATTTTGATAAGGGAGATGTTAAGGTAAGCTTCAATGAGCTTTTAATTAATTTATTTGAAATTGAAAATGAATTAAAATTTAAAGTTTTTGAATCTGAATTAAATAATCAGCCTGAACAAAATGTTGTATTAAGATTTAGTACTATTGAAAATTCTTTATTAGCTCTTGATGAAATTAAAAAATTTGGTAATCTATCTCTAAGAAAAGCTGCTTTTGATTCAGAATCAAGTAGTTTGCATTTGTATTTAACAATTTTAAAATAATGAAAATAAATTCTGGAAGATTTAAAAATTCAAGCATTGAAATTTTAAAGAATTCTTCATTTAGACCTACTACCTCTTTATCAAGAAAAAGTTTATTTGATTCTCTTGGATCCTTAGAAGATAAATCTTTTCTAGATATTTTTGCCGGATCGGGAATAGTTGGCTTTGAGGCTGCCAGTAGAGGTGCACAGAACGTAACATTTGTTGAAATGCATAAAAAGTATTTAAATCAGATTATATTTAATTCAAAAAAGATTGAATACAATAAATTTAAATTTCTAGCTAGGGATGCGCATAGATTTATAAAAAAATGCGATAATTATGATATAATTTTTGCCGATCCTCCTTACCAACTATATGAGCTAGATGCTTTTATTGAAAATGCCTTAAAAAAACTCAAAAAGAATGGAATTTTAGTAATTGAGTGCTCTTCAAAGGAATCGCTTGAAGGATACGATAAAATTGCTAAATTCGGGGAAACAAACTTACTATATTGGAAAGTATGAAAAGGATAATATATCCAGGAACATTTGACCCCATTCATTATGGGCATATCGATATTGCAAGACGAGCATCAAGATTATTTGATGAGGTATATATTTGCGTTTCTGATAATCAGCACAAAAATCCACTTTTTTCACACGAAGAAAGAGTTGAAATGATCGAAGAATGTACTAGCGATTTAGATAATGTATCAGCATACTCAAATCCTAATAATCTCGTTGTAAAATTTGCTCAGGAAAAAGAAGCAATAGCTATCATTAGAGGATTAAGACATGTCAGTGATTTTGAACTTGAATTTCAAATGGCAAATGTTAATCACGGTATTAATCCTGAAGTTTCAACAATTTTAATGGTTTCAAATGAAAAATTTCTTCACTTAAATTCCAGCATTATTAGAGAGCTTGCAGAATACAATACTGATTTATCAAAATTTGTACCAAAGAGCGTTGAAAAAAAAATAATTGAGAAGTTAAAAGGAAAGTAATGGCTGATAAGATTACAATTAAAGATGGTAAATTAATAGTACCTGATAATCCAATAATTCCATTTATTGAAGGAGATGGAATTGGACCTGATATTTGGGCTGCTTCTCAACGAGTAATTGACGCTGCCGTTGAGCATACGTATCATGGTGCTAGAAAAATCGAATGGCTTGAAGTATTGTGTGGAGAAAAATCATTTAATAAAAATGGTGAATGGCTTCCCGAAGAAACACTAGAAACATTACGATCTCATCTAGTAGGTATTAAAGGACCTTTAACAACTCCAATTGGAGGAGGTATTCGATCATTAAATGTTGCTTTAAGGAAAGAATTAGACTTATATGCATGCGTTAGACCTGTCAGGTGGTTTCGTGGAACTCCTGCAGCTATTTTAAATCCACAAAGGGTTGATTTTGTTCTATTTAGAGAAAATACAGAGGATGTATATGCTGGAATAGAATTTGAAAATGGTTCTGATGAAGCAAAAAAAATTATTGAACTAATGAATGATTTTGGACAGGCCAAGAAAATTAGATTTCCCGATTCAAGCTCCTTTGGTATAAAACCTATTTCTAAAGAGGGATCTATTAGATTATTTGATGCAGCATTGAATTATGCGATAGAAAATAATAGAAGATCAGTTACCATAGTTCACAAAGGTAATATTATGAAGTTTACGGAGGGATATTTTAAAAAGTGGACTTATGCTCATGCTGAAGAACAATATGGTGATAAAGTATTTACTTGGGCTCAATATGATAGAATTCAAGAAGAAAAAGGTACTGAAGCAGCAAATATGGCTCAGAAAAAAGCTGTTTTAGATGGAAAAATTATTATTAAAGATGTTATTGCTGATGCATTTCTTCAACAAATTTTGCTCAGACCAAATGAGTATGATGTAATTGCTACCATGAATCTTAATGGAGATTATTTATCAGACTCAGCTGCAGCTGCAGTAGGCGGGATTGGTATTGCTCCTGGAGCAAATATAAATTATAAATCTGGACATGCTATTTTTGAAGCAACTCATGGAACTGCACCAAAATATGCTGGTCAAGATAAAGTAAACCCATCTTCAGTAATTCTCTCAGCTGTAATGATGTTGAATTATATGGGATGGAAAGAAGCTGCTAATTCAATTGAGTATGCATTAGAAAAAGCAATTTTTAATAAAAAAGTTACTTATGATTTTCATCGATTAATGGACAATGCTACTCTATTAAAATGTTCAGAATTTGGCGATGAAATCATCAGCAAATTCTAAAATCCTATCATGTTTATCGATTATGCAAAAATTGAGTTGCAAGCTGGCAACGGTGGCAAGGGCGCAGTCGCGTTTCGTCGAGAAAAATACATAGATAAAGGCGGTCCTAACGGCGGAGACGGTGGTAGAGGCGGTAATATTATTTTTGAAACCAATCCAAACCTCCATACCTTGCAAGATATTCGATACAAAAGAATGTATAAAGCAAAAAATGGTCATGCTGGTGGATCAAATAATCGTACTGGAAAATCAGGGGAAGATTTAATCATTCAGGTACCTTGTGGAACAATCATTAAAAACCTTGATAATCAAACTATAATTAAAGATTTAGTCAAAGAAAATGAATCTCATATAGTTTGTAGTGGAGGGATTGGTGGAAAGGGCAATGTTCATTTTAAATCTGCAACCCAACAAACTCCAAGGTTTTCACAAGAGGGAACCAAAGGAGAGTTCTTGTCTGTAGAGCTTGAATTAAAAGTTTTAGCTGATGTTGGTTTAGTTGGATTGCCAAATGCTGGAAAATCAACCTTGTTATCTGTAATGACAACAGCTAAGCCTAAAATTGCAGATTATCCTTTTACGACGTTGCAGCCTCATTTAGGTATTGTAAAATATGGTGAATATAAGTCTTTTGTTATGGCTGATATACCTGGATTAATCGAAGGAGCAAGCGAAGGAAAAGGGCTAGGACATCAATTTTTAAAACATATTGAAAGAAACAAAATTTTACTTTTTATGATTGATATTGAAGAACCTAATCCTATTAATGTTTACAATCAATTGATGGATGAGCTTGTAGGTTTCAATAGAGATTTACTTGATAAGGATAGATTAGTAATTAGAACTAAGATAGATACTAGCTCAAAAGATGTAGACAGTCGATGGAACTCATTTCCAGAAGAATTTATTGATATTTCATCTGTATCAAATCAAGGGTTAGATACTTTAAAAGATAAGCTTGTATCTTTTCTATCGGCTTAATAGTATTCCTGATGTAAATTTAATAGCTTGGAGAGGTGGCTGAGTGGCTGAAAGCGGCACCCTGCTAAGGTGTTATACTCGTAAGGGTATCGAGGGTTCGAATCCCTCTCTCTCCGCATATGTTTAGTCTGATAAAAAAAGGAATCAGTTTTATAATTTCTTCTCCATTTATTTTATTAATACTAATTATTGGAGCTCCATTTAGAATTTTTAGTAAACTACCTCCCATAACAAGATCTGTCATTCATAGTCCATATAGT
>Ga0208261_1000033_pt1 | contig 54861 bp, 49 predicted proteins | sample Knorr_S7_td_DCM__FD_185595 | JGI IMG/M metagenome (GOLD analysis project Ga0208261, IMG submission 185595) | Marine microbial communities from Southern Atlantic Ocean transect - Knorr_S7_td_DCM_ad_131m_LV_B (SPAdes) (version 3) | ecosystem: Environmental > Aquatic > Marine > Oceanic | place...
ATCTAATGCACCTATTGCCAATTCAGGTGGGGCCTCATAAAAAGCAAAGCCATAATCATTTATAATTTTTCTGATAGAAGATTCACTTAACTCTTCAACAATTCCCTCTTTGATAAATGATAAATACATTAAAACCTGATCTCGAAAAGATATATCTACACCATTTTTTCTTAGCTCATCACATTCTTCATAAGTTTGTTTATAAGCAAGTGTAATTTGATCTAATTCTACAGAAATATTATTCTCTCTAAGTATTTCGTAAGAACTATTTATACGTACATCCGATCGTGTTTTACCCCATTCTTGTTGATCTACTATGAGAGTTTGCCATAAATCAAAGGTTATACATTCATAAGTTTTATCCATACTAAATCTTTTCTACCCAATTATTAAAATTTATACAAAACAATTGTTATTATAGCTTGTGATATCAACAAAAAAATATGATATAATTCTCGCCATATCGCCAAAAAAGCCTTATTGGCAAAGTTTTTCAATATGAAACCGGGGGGTGCTGAATTGAAATGGATAGATTATAGTAGTCCAGAAACCCTTGCTGAAGCCTTATCTCTACTTAATGAACATCAAAAAGATGCAGGTATTTTAGCAGGAGGAACTGATTTAATTGTTAAAATGAGAGCAGACCGCATTAATCCGGGTCAAATCATTGACATTAAATCAATACCTGAACTAAACCAAGTAAATATTAATTCAAATAATGATTTAACAATAGGATCTGCGATCCCTTGTTACAAAATATATAACAATGATGACATTATGAATCTTCGCCCAGAATTGAAAGATTCTGCCTCTATCATTGGTGGTACCCAAATACAAGGAAGAGCCTCGTTTGGGGGAAATATTTGTAATGCTGCTCCAAGTGCTGATTCGGTACCTCTATTAATATCTCTGGGCGCAACATGTAATGTACAAAGCGTTAATGGAGAAAGAACTATAGCATTAGAAGATTTGTTCTCAGGCCCAGGCCAAACCGTACTTGAGCCAAATGAACTTCTTATTTCAATCACAATACCAAAAAAGTCAGATTTATCTGGAGCTAATTACATCCGATTTATACCAAGAAATGAAATGGATATTGCTGTTGTAGGCACAGGCGTTTCAGTAACCTTGAGTTCTAATAAAAAGAATTTCGAATCTGTAAGGGTTTCCCTTGCTTCAGTTGGGCCAACCCCAATTTTTGTGGACGGCATTGATAAAGAAGTCTCTGGGCAAGAAATAAATGATGAAAGTATTAGAGTAGTATCAAATATGGCTAAAAATGCTTCTAAACCTATAAGCGATATGAGAGGTACTGCAGAATTTAGACAACATCTTTGTGAAGTTCTCACTAGAAGAGCTTTGATAACAGCTATAGAAAGGGCCAAGGAAGCATAATGACACAATCAAAAACATATGTACGTTGCACAATAAATGGAGAGGACACAGAATTTCTATGTGAACCAAGACAAAGTCTTCTTGAATGTCTTAGAGACGTCTTACGACTAACTGGAACAAAAGAAGGTTGTAATGATGGGAACTGCGGAGCTTGTACTATAATGCTAGATGACAGAATTGTTACTAGTTGCTTGGTTCTTGGAGTTGAAGTTAATGGTAAAACAATTACCACTATAGAAGGTATGGCTTCACCCGAAGGACTCCACCCAGTACAACAAGCCTTTCTTGAAGAAGCTGCTTTACAATGTGGAATATGCACTCCAGGATTTCTAATAGCATCTAAGGCTCTATTAGATACAAATCCTAATCCAACCGAGGAAGAAATTAGGTTTTGGTTAGCAAATAATCTATGTCGATGCACAGGTTATGACAAAATAGTCCGAGCCGTAGTCAAAGCTGGTGAAAAGATAAGAGAGGGATAATAATGGCAACTGTAAAAAAAGATTATAAAGTTATTGGAAGTCGTCCAGTACGGCATGACGGAGTAGACAAAGTAACAGGAAAAGCTATCTATAGTGCTGATTTTTCAATTTCAGACTTACTTCATGGGAAGGTTCTAAGAAGCCCAATCGCTCATGGAATTATTAAAAAAATAGACACTTCAAAAGCAGAAAAATTGCCTGGTGTACGAGCAATTGTCACTTCTAAAGACTTTATTGGTTCATCAGATAAAAATATAGAGACTGCGGAAGATAGAAACGAAGGTGAAACCACTAGGCTTAAATATCTTCGAGATAATGTTCTGGCTTCAGACAAACTCTTATATATAGGCCAGCCTGTAGCTGCAGTTGCTGCAACCTCATCACATATAGCAGAAGAAGCTATAAGTCTTATAGAACTTGAATATGAAACTTTAGAGCCCGTACTGAATACAACTCAGGGTTTGTCTTCTAAATCTATTATCCACCAAGAACTTGAAACTAAAGAGTTAGGCACAAAAGTGCCTGGTAAAACAAACTTAGCAGAACATATTCAGCATAAACTTGGTGACCCTGAAGAAGCTTTTAAGCATGCTGAAATAATTGTAGAAAGAGAATTAACCACTGAAACTGTACATCAAGGATATATAGAACCTCATGCTGCTACTGCTTCATGGAGCAAAGATGGTCGAATAACAGTTTGGTGTAGCACACAGGGTGCATTTCCAGCAAGAGATACAACAGCAGATATCTTGGGGGTACCCATTTCACAAGTCAAAGTCGTACCTTTAGAAATTGGCGGAGGCTTTGGAGGGAAAATACCAGTTTATTTAGAACCTGTAGCTGCATTATTGTCGAGAGCTTCTGGTCATCCTGTTAAATTGGTTATGTCTAGAAAAGAAGTATTTGAATGCACTGGCCCAACTCCTGGAACATTAATGCGAGTTAAAATAGGCGCAGACAAATCTGGTAAATTCATTGCGGCACAAGCACACCTTGAATTCGAAGCAGGAGCCTTCCCGGGATCACCTGTAGCTGCTGGGAGTTACTGCGTGTTTGCAGCATATGACATCCCTAATGTATTAATAGACGGATATGATGTTATTGTTAATAAGGCTAAAACTGCTGCTTACCGGGCTCCGGGGGCTACAATGGCTGCTTTTGCAACTGAAACAGTAATTGATGAAGTTGCAGAAAAATTACAGATGGACCCTGCAGAAATACGACTAATAAATACAGCAAAAAAAGGAACTCGTCGAGCTGACGGTCCAGTATATCCAACTATCGGCTGTGAAGAAGTAATAAAGACTATTAAAGATAGTGAGCATTATAATTCTCCTATTACAGAACCACATGTTGGCCGAGGAATAGCTATAGGTTATTGGTTCAATGTAGGACTAGAATCTGCATGTACTATCAGCCTTAGCAAAAATGGAACCATAAACCTTGTTGAAGGATCAACAGATATTGGTGGCACAAGAACGTCAATAGCAATGCAAGCTGCGGAAGTACTTGGTTTGTTACCTGAAGATGTTATACCTTCTGTTGTTGATACTGATTCTATAGGATTTACATCTGTAACTGGTGGAAGTCGTACTACCTACGCCACAGGATGGGCTGCATACGAAGCAGCAATTGACGTTAAAAATCAAATGATATCCAAAGTCGCCGGTATTTGGTCTATTGATGCTGACAATGTTGAATTTGAAGATGGGGTATTCTTTTCCAAACAAGATACCGAATTAAAAATGACATTTAAAGAATTAGCAGCAAAATCTGGAGCACCTATTGTAGGAAGAGGAAGTGTAAGTAAAGGAGGAATGGGTGCAGGAGGAGGATCATTTGCAGGTGCGATATGTGATGTAAAAATTGATCCTGAAACTGGAAAAACTACTGTTTTAAGATTCACCTGTGTACAAGATGCTGGTAAGGCAATATACCCAAGCTTTGTTGAAGGACAAATGCAGGGTGGAAGTGTACAGGGTATTGGCTGGGCATTAAACGAAGAATACTTTATGACAGATGATGGCAGAATGACAAACTCTAGTTTACTTGACTATCGTATGCCTACTTCTTTAGATTTACCAATGATTGACACAATAATTGTTGAAGTCCCTAGCGATGGACATCCTTACGGAGTTAGAGGTGTTGGAGAAGCTAATATCGTTTCACCTCCCGCTGCAGTAGCAAATGCAATTTACAATGCAACTGGAGTAAGACAATCCAGCTTACCAATGAATCCAGCTTCAATAACTAAAGGTATTCAGGATCACAGATCTGACATATTAAATTCCATGAATTGCTAATGTTACAGGTATTTATTCCATCATTAATGCGAAAACTAACCAACGATAAACATATCGTTGAAATTAATGCTTCGAGTATTACTGAATTAATAAATAAGCTAGACAAAGAATATCCAGGAATGAAGCAACAATTAACTGAGGGAAATCTTATTAAAGACGGATTGTCTGTTGTTATCAATGATGAAATATCAAATAATCCTTTATTGGAACATCTTGAAGATGGATTTGAAATACATTTTGTTCCAACTATAGGTGGAGGTACTTTTTAACAAAGGAATAGGTTATGAACAATAAAAGTGATAAATATAAAAAATCCCTTGAGGAAACGTATGATCAAACAACTTTGTACACCCAAGAAATCAATGACAGTACATTAGATACAGAACTAAGTTCAAAACAAAGTGTCCGCACAGTATTACAAAATCTTATCAGTGAATACCACGGCACACGTGAACAGCTCTTATGGACAAAATGGGGACAAGGAATTCCACGAAGCGAAAGCAGAAGCTTGATTGCAGATTTATCTGCAGCTCGCATAGAATTTATTTCATACTTTTTAGATATGAATGATAACCAATTAGAACAAAACGTAGCTCCAGCTGAAGGAGAATCTGCTGAAAGTCTTATAAACAAAATGTTGTTATTGGAAAAACAGTTACTATCTTTATTAAAAGAAAATAAGTAATCCATTTAAATATTATAGAGGTGTTGTATTATGAGCGATGGAATTTCATCCGAATTAACAAACGAATTAAATGATCAATTAAATGCCGCGATAGAATTAGTCAACAGTTTATCTGAAAAAGATCTTGAAACATTCCATTCTGAAGATACTGGAGAAGAGGGACCTATGACTGTGAGAAGATTACTTCATAGGATTAACACACACCACAAAGATCATATACAACATATAATCAAAGTAAGAAAAAAGCTAGGTTTCCCTGTTTCGGAGGTCGAAACTAACATTGCAGAAATTAGAGCTTCAAGAGCTTATCTAACAAGTATCATTCACTCATTAAGTGATGAAAATATGAATAAAGATATAGAAGAAAAAACCGATTTAGGTAATCTTGCCTCAGTTAGTGCTGGCGAAAATAGGTACACTATAAAAAGAATAGTAGGGCACGTCATGGAAATGACTAACAACAGATTAAATCATATACGAGACTCTATTAAAAACAAATAACTACTTGTTTGTTAAACTTGATAAAACTTGATTTGCAATGACCTCGTATTCAGCATTGGCTTCTTTGTTTTTTACAATAGTTGGGCTATCCATCAACTGATAATCATCACGAAGATTTATACATCCTAAAAATGGTACATCCATCTCTTGTGCCAAACTTTCTCCACCTCCGCTGCCAAATTGGCCACCTGAAAAGTTTTCAACCACGCCTATCACATCTACATTCATTTTTCTGATCATGTTTATAGATCGTTTTGCGTCTAGTTTTGCTAATTCATGAGGAGTAGTAACCACGACAAATCCGTCAAGTTGTAAATTCTGCATCACGCTCAAAGGTGCATCTGAGGTTCCAGGAGGCAAGTCTACTACAAGAATATCTAAATCTCCCCATTCAGTCGTTTGCAAAAATTGATTAATTGCATTATGAATCATAGGTCCACGCCAAATTATAGCTTCTTCTTCATTCTCTTGAAAAAATCCCATAGATACTACTTTGACTCCAAATGCTTGACCTGGAGTTATAACTCCATTTTGATAAATTGCATCTTGGTGAACTCCAATAATTTTTGGAACATTAGGACAATCAACATCTGTATCTAATATACCAACTTGTTTATCTTTATTACCTAGTGAAACTGCCAAATTGACCGCTACAGTAGTTTTACCCACTCCACCTTTTCCACTATAAACACCGATTTTAAAGCCTATTTTATCTAATTTATCGTTAATTGCTTTTTTTTGTTGCCAAGATTTTTTCAAGGCCTCCAATTTAGCATTGTTTGGCTGATTCATTACACATCCCTGCTTTGTTATATAGCGATCAAATACCTAGTACAGCTTTTCCATCCTCTGTAATAAGATCTGGAGACCATGGAGGATCAAATGTCATTTCAACACTTACATCATTAATTTCATCTATTTCAGCGATTGCCCATTCAGCTTGCTGAGCGATATATGGACCCATGCCACATCCTGGTGCTGTTAAAGTCATCAACACGTGGATATTATTGTCACTCACATCAATATTGTATATTAATCCTAGATCTACTACATTGACAGGAATTTCTGGATCATAAACTTCTTTTAATTTTTCTAATACTTGAGCTCTAGAAACATCACTCATTATAAAACCTCCGCATAAACTACTATTTCTTGTTTTTATTATACATCGAATTGTAAACAACAACTAGAATTATAACACCTGTAAGTTGTCTTCTGGTACTACTACATGCCCAGCTAAACCACCAAGAGGCCATTCAAAAACTACTTTCCATTCTTTATTTTGCTTAGATCCAATAGTTTCTAATATACCAATTCTACCATCGTATCCACGATCAAAATTTTGAATTTTAACTTTACACCCTTCAAAAAATTTTGGCTTCATACAATCCTCATTTATTCTCTTCAATTGCCATTATAGGTAGTTTATCATCATCTTCAATAATCAATATATTTCGCAATTCTTTTATTTGATCTCTAATCAATGCAGCTTTTTCAAACTCCAGTTGAGTTGCATATTTTTTCATATCTCTTTCTAAATCTTTAATCATATTTGCTATCTGAGCTTTATCCACAATTAAAGGTTCATTTGATTTAGGATTAGAACTTTCATTAAATCCTGAAATCTCACGTACTCGATCGGTAATATCTTTGATACTTTTACTAATTCCTATAGGTTCTATATTATGCTGAACATTATACTGCATTTGAAGTTCACGACGTCGGTTTGTTTCATTAATTGCCAAATTCATTGATCTTGTTAATTTATCAGCATACATTATTACATGACCTTCAACGTGTCTTGCTGCTCTACCTATAGTTTGTATTAGAGCAGACTGTGACCTCAAGTAACCTTCCTTATCAGCATCCAAAATAGCAATTAAACTAACTTCGGGTAAATCAAGTCCTTCACGAAGTAAATTTATGCCTACAACAACATCATAAATACCAAATCGTAAATCTCGCAAACGATCAGTCCGTTCTAGTGTATCTAGGTCTGAGTGTAAATATGCTGTTTTTATTTTCATCTCAAGGAGATATTCTGCTAACTCTTCAGCCATTCTTTTAGTTAAAGTTGTAATTAAACATCTTTGTTTTTTATGAATTCTATCTCTAATTTCTTCAAGAAGATCATCAATTTGTCCTATTGTTGGTCTTACTTCTACAACAGGATCCAGTAACCCTGTTGGTCTTATTACCTGTTCTACGATAGATTCACTGTTCTTTAGTTCAAATTCTCCGGGTGTAGCAGATACATACACAATTTGATTCACCTTTTCTGTAAACTCATCATAATTTAATGGACGATTATCTAATGCGGATGGAAGTCTAAAACCATACTCAACTAAGGTTGTTTTTCGCGACATATCACCACGATACATACCATGCAACTGTGGTAATGTCATATGTGACTCATCTAAAAATACTAAAAAATCGTCTGGGAAATAATCTAAAAGAGTCCAGGGAGCACTACCTTTAGAACGCTGAGATAAATGTCTTGAATAATTTTCTATTCCAGAACAATAACCCAGTTGTTGAAGCATTTCCAAATCAAAATTGGTTCTTGATTCGAGACGTTGTACTTCTAATAATTTTTCCTCTATTCTCAATTCATTTAATCTTAAATCTAATTCATCTCTAATGGTTCCAATGCTAGTTAATAATTTTTCTTCTGGAGTCACAAAATGCTTGGCAGGATATAATTCTACACTTTCTCTCTCTCTCAAAACTTCACCAGTTAGTTGATCAAAATCTTGAATTTTTTCAATCTCATCTCCCCAAAACTGAATTCGAACAGCAAAATCTTGATATGCAGGGATTAAATCAATAATATCGCCCTTTAATCGAAACCTTCCACGTGCTAAATCCATATCGTTTCTATCATATTGCATCCCAATTAGTTGCCGAATCAATAGGCCAATTTTCTTCTTGTCTCCAGTAGATACAGTAAGAACAAAACTCTGATAGTCATGAGGATCCCCAAGGCCATAAATACAAGAAACTGAGGCAACAATTATCACATCTTTTCTGCTAAGCAAAGATCTGGTCGCTGAAAGTCTAAGTTTATCAATATGTTCATTAATACTTGCATCTTTTTCGATGTATGTATCTGTTTGGGGGACATATGCCTCAGGTTGATAGTAATCATAATAACTAACAAAATATTCAACGGCATTATGGGGGAAAAATTCCCTAAATTCGGTTGCTAGTTGAGCAGCTAATGTTTTATTTGGCGCCATAATAAGAGCAGGTTTTTGCATTTTTTCTATTGTTTTAGCCATAGTAAAAGTTTTACCAGAGCCAGTAACACCCAAAAGCACCTGTTTCGACATACCTTCTTGCAATCCATTAACCAAATTATTTATTGCTTTAGGTTGATCTCCTGTTGGTGAAAAATCCGAAACAATTTTAAATGGAACCGATTCATCATATCCTGCAATTGTATTATCGCTTACCATTAATTCAATTCCGCAATTTTTTGTAGTAAGGTTTTAATTTTATCTTCAAAGGAAAGATTATCTTCAAATTTTGTGTCTCTAATTGCAATTCTTATTTCTCTGTCTGAATAACCAAGACCTTGCATAGCTGAAAAAATATCAACATCATCAGAAAAGGTTTCTTCTGTATGAAGTCCTACAAATTGGTCTAATTTATCTTTGAGCTCCAAAACTATTCTTGCTGCCGTTTTTGGACCTATCCCAGAAACTGAATTTAGCATTGTTGAATCGCCAATTGTAATCGAATTAACAATTTGGCTAATTTCTAATGAATCTAATATTGCCATCGCATTTTTAGGCCCAATACCACTAACACTAGTAAGAAAAGTAAACATGGTTTTTTGACTTGAATTTACAAAACCGTAAATCGTTGGATAGCCATCCTTTACAACTAAACTTGTATATAATACTGCTCGTTTTCCGATTAAATTATATAAATTGCCTGACTTAGTTAAAACATTTATTGAAATACCAAATCCTCCAACTTTTAAAATGATGGAGTCATCAAAAATTTCATCTATTATTCCTTCTATATATGCAATCATAATTATCCTATTATTTTGTTCATTTTGATTTGCTGAGCGTGTGTTAAAGCAACAGCTATAGCATCTGCCGAATCAAAAGAAAGACCTTCTTTAACTTGTAATTGCATTTTAACACTATTTTCGACTTGGATCTTGGAAGAATTCCCATATCCAGTTATATTGATTTTCACCTCTCTTGGAGAATAGCTTTGGCAGGGAATATCTTTCTCCCCAGAACCAAGAAAAACTAAACTCTGTGCCTGACCTATTGCAATTGCAGATCTTACGTTTTTATCAACAAAAGGATGTTCAACTGCCAACTCGGAGGGATTATGGATATTCAAAACTTCCATTAATTGCTGATAGATTAAATATAGGCGTTTACTCAAATCTAAATTTGGTTTAGCTTTTAATACACCAAATTCAACAAGTTCGATCGCGGATTGTTGAACTTCAATAACCCCATATCCCATTTTAATTGTTCCTGGATCGAACCCAATAATCTTCAAATTTAATTTCCCATTAAATGAGTGAATTCAAATCGTTTGAGCATACGCTTCCAAAGCTTGATCTGAAAAATCAGCATTAGTATACACTTTTTGAACATCGTCTAGATCTTCAAATTTATCTAGTAATTTTAATATTTGAATGGCAACATTGGTCTCAACATTCAATAATGTTTTTGGAATTTTAGATAATTCGGATTTGATTATAACTACCCCAAACTCTTCCAAACTCTTTCGGACATTTTCTAACATTTCGATAGGGGTTCTTATTTCAATATTATCATCATTAATATCCACATCTTCAGCTCCATTATCAATGGCAAATAATACTACTTCATCTTGATCAAAATCTCCAGTTTCAACAACCACAATACCTTTAGATTCAAAATTCCAAGAAACAGATCCAGGCTCACCCAGGTTTCCGCCTGATTTTGAAAAAGTACTACGTATTTCTGCTACTGTACGATTCAAATTATCAGTTACAGCTTCAATAAATATAGCTGCCCCTCCAGATGCATACCCTTCATAGGAAACTTCTTCAAATCGTTCTGTACTATCACCAGAAGTTCCTCCGCCTCTTTGAATTGCACGTTCTATATTTGCCAAGGGCATATTGCTATCTCTTGCTTTTTGCACAGCCAATCTTAACTGAAAATTCATATCAGCATCAGCCCCACCAGATCTTGCAGCTATTAATATCTCTCTTGTTAATTTAGTAAATAACTGACCTCTTTTAGCATCCGCAGCACCTTTTTTTCGTTTAATTGTTGACCATTTTGAGTGACCTGACATAAACCTATCTCCTATACACTAGATTTTGCTTTTCTTGATTCGCGAATTTTATTCTCAATATCTTCACATATATCTTGGTTTTCTTTGAGATACTCTTTAACCTGTTCTCTTCCTTGGCCAAGTCTGACGTCGCCATATGAATAAAAAGAACCGCTTTTTGTTAAGACTTCTTCTGTAACACCAAGGTCTACGATATCAGCCTCTCTACTTATTCCCTGACCAAACATAATATCAAATTCCGCTACACTAAATGGAGCAGAAACTTTATTTTTCACTATTCTTGCTCTTGATCTATTACCAATATTTTCAGTCCCTTTTTTCAAGGTTTCAACTCTTCTCAAATCGATTCGTACAGAACTGTAGTATTTTAAAGCTCGACCACCCGGTGTAACCTCTGGATTACCAAATACTACACCAATTTTTTCTCGGATTTGGTTAATAAAAATAACTGCTGTATTGGATTTACTTACACCACCTGTCAGCTTTCGCAACGCCTGAGATAACAAACGAGCTTGAAGACCCATATGCGAATCCCCCATGTCGCCTTCTAGCTCAGCTCGAGGCACTAATGCTGCTACACTATCAACAACAACGAGATCAACACCACCACTTCGTACCAAATAATCTACAATTTCCAAGGCCTGCTCAGCATCATCAGGTTGTGAAATAAGTAAGTCTTCTATATTAATTCCGCATTTTTCTGCATATAGTGGATCAAGAGCATGCTCCACGTCGATGAATGCGGCTATTCCGCCTGCTTTCTGTGTCTCAGCAGCAACATGATAAGCTAATGTTGTTTTTCCTGATGATTCTGCACCAAATATTTCGGTTATTCTACCTTTTGGTATGCCCCCAGCACCCAATGCCACATCAACTGCTAACGAACCTGAAGAAATAACCTCCACTGAAACTGCATCTGAGGCACCAAGTCTCATAATTGAGCCTTTACCAAATTCTTTTTCTATTTGATTAATAGCTAAATCCAATGCTTTTTCTTTTTCTGTAGTCATGGCGTTCCTCTTTAATTAATTATCATACCTATTTTATATTATAACCAGTATATATCTAAACAGAATAAATTATACAAGTATTTGTATTTTATCTAAAATGTTTTATTACTTCCTTCATTTTTTTTATTGAATTTATTGTTAATTCTTGTGGCATTTCTGGCCACTGCATTCTGAAAATTATACTTTCAACCCCTAAAGATTCATATCTTTTAATCTCTTCGACACATTCTTCTACATCACCAATTATAAATCTATCTTTCACTATTTCATCAAAAGATGTATCTAGTCGGTCTGCGTCAGGCAAATCTCTAGCATGTCCCAACGAAGCTCTGTCTGCATATAGAGCCTCAGCATATGGCCTTATGGTTTCTATTGCCTTTGCCTTGCTTTCATGGACGTAACATTCTCTCCAGGCCCATATTGTGCCTTCAGTGTTGTACTCTGCTAGGGCGTCTTTATGTAAAAGTGATTGTCTTGCTATAGTCTCGTATTTCGCCCTCGTACTTATCAACCATCCATTTGCTATTCTTGCAGATCGCTTAATTCCTACATCTGCATTTGCTGCAATAAGTATTTTGGGGTAAGGTTTTTGCTGAGGTTTTTTTATTCCTCTTTCAAATTCTAAATCATAAAATCTTCCTTTATGTTTAAATGTGGTTTCTTGCCATAAAGATTTCATAATTTCTAAAGTTTCCAAAAACCGTGGCAATCTCTCTTTGGGATCAAGTCCGAATGCTTTAAACTGAAATTCCCTCCAGCCTAATGAAACGGCTATAGTAAGTTTACCTTCCGTAAGCACATCCAAGGCTGCAATTTCTTCTGCCAAGGTAACGGGATTCTCAAGAGGTAGTAAATATAAAGCCCCAAACTCCATATTTGTTAACTTACCTGAAAGTCTTGACAGAAGTAATGTAGTATTAAGCATTCCATCACCACTAGCATGGCCTCCAGCACCCCATATTCCATCAAAACCAGATTCTTGAGCAGTTAAAGTTTGTTGTTCAATATTATCTAACCAATCTTTTGAATTATGATTCGCAGAACCACTAAATAATAATAAAGAAAATTTCATTTCATCTCCTATTAAATGACTATATGTTTAAAGTCCACCAAGGTACTCCTACAAATAATACAACGATTACACATACTAAAAGCATTAATAGAGCAAATCGAAAAATCTCAGGGCCAGGCACATTTCCTTTACCAAATACTAATATCCCAGATGTACCAGCAGATACATAAAAAACTACACCGTCTCCTAATATTAATGCCATTAAACCTGTAATAATTGGATCTATGCCATAAGTAGTTCCAATTAAAGTTGCTACTGGTATTACTATTGCAAGGTATCCAACAATATTGGGTATTAAAAAACGGATAACAGAACAAACTACTGTTAACAACAACAGTACTGTAAAAGTACTGTCACTACCTAATTCAACAAAGCTATTGGTTATGTCTTTAATCCAATTTGCCAAACCTGAATCTGTTATCGCAAAAGCTAGAGAAAACGAAGCAGCTATCAGTATTATTGTACCCCAATCAATGCCCTGCTCCACAACTTTCCACGAAACAACGCCAAATTTAGGTAGAATCAATATTATATTTGCAATAAGTATTGGAATTGCAGGATGTATATCATGAAAAGAATCAGTAAACCATACAAAACCTGCAAAAAGTAAGAGCACTATAACTTTTATTTGATCTGAATTTAAATTAGTTTTTTCCAAATTCCAATTTTTCTTTTCAACAGTTTGAAAACCTTTCCTATATATAAAAAATAAAAATAGTCCCCCAATAAACAATATGAAATAATAAGGAATACTTAAGAGAACAAACCATTTAAACCAGGAAATATTCATATCTAGCAAACCTGCTGCTGCAATTGGAGCGATACCACCAGTTAAAACAGCCGAGGATGCTAATCGATTCAGGGACCCTAAAGATAAAGTTATCGCTTTACCAAATCCACCACTAGGGTCTATATTCCATAAGCTGAATACTTCATCATAAACTGGAACTAAAATCGCATTCCTCGTTGTGGCGGAAGGAATGAAAAATGTTAGTACTACAAACGAAAGTAAGGTTTGAAAGAAAAGTAATATAGGGTTACTTTTTGCTAACCCTATTAATATATATGCCATTTTTTCTCCCAGACCAATTTCTCTGACAATTACACCCATACCTAAAACCCCAAATAAAAATAGTGTTATAGGATTTGAGAAACCAATAAAAACGTTAGCTACACTTGTTTTGTCTGCAAATAATCCCAAGATTGTAATAGCCAATAAACCTGTAAGAAATGCAGGTATTATCTCAGTTATCCATAATGATATTGCCAAAAGTAAAACTACAAATGTAATTCTTGCGTTGAGAGCTAAATCTAAATCTAATAAATTAAAACCAATGAAAACCACAAAAAATACATTAGTAAATACAACTAATGATAATTTTATCGAATTTGAACTCATAGCCACGCCCAGTTAAAAACAAGATTTTAATTACTAATGTCTTTTACAACTTTACCTTCAATAATAACAACTTTAATTTTATCAATATCTTTTAAAATTGATATGTCTTTTTCAGGATTACCATCAACTAATATGATATCAGCAGTTTTTCCAACTTCTATTGATCCTAATTCTTTATCAATACCTAGTAACTCAGCACTTTTTAATGTTGCTGAATTAATTGCTGATAAATTATCCATACCAGCACTTACTAATAATTCAATTTCTCTGGCGTTTGAACCTGGTGGTGAACCAGGTCTTGGTCCATCTGAACCAACGGCAATTGGTAGTTTATGTTTAAGGTATTCTTCAAAATTATCTCTTTGTATCGTAGCCATTGGTCTTCCACGATTTAATCTGTATTGAGGATAACGTTGCTCAGCGTCAGGTTGTAGATAACTATTAAATGCATTCATGGTAGGTACTAAAAATGTACCATTATCAGCCATTAATTTTATAGTTTCCAAATCAATCATGACTCCATGTTCGATACTATCAATACCTTCTAACACACAGTCTCTAACCGATTCAGATGAATATGCGTGTGCTGCAACCTTGCGATTTAATCTATGAGCTTCATCTGTAATAGCTTTTATTTCTGATCGTTCTACTTCAGTATCCCATGGAAGAGTATATGCGTCTGATCCAACTCTACCACTAGCGATTAATTTAATAACGTCAGCTCCATGATAAAACTGATACCTTGCAGCTCTTCGCGCCTCATCTGCGCCAGAAAATATACCAGATTTCATATCAGGTATATCTATTTCATGTCTCAAATACCCAAGCTCACCTGAAACAGTTGACATAAGCATCTCGCCAGAAGCAATCATTCTGGGGCCAGCAATCATTCCTCTTTGAAAAGCATTTTTCATAGCCACGTCTACAAATCCATATGTCCCCATATTTCTTACAGTAGTGAATCCAGATTGCAGAATCTTTTCACAACTATCTATTGCTCTAACAGTTAGAAATGGAATCGTTTCAGTTAAAAATCCACTTTGGTCTACTTCATAACCCTGTGTGATATGAATATGAGTATCCATCATACCTGGCATGACAGTAATTCCAGCGATATCTAACACTTGATCATCTATATTTATTTCATACGGAAACTCATCACTATTACCAATCCATTCAATTTTTCCGCTATCAACGCGGATTGATTGGTTTTTAACTGGAGCATTGCCCGTACCATCAATCACATTACAATTTTTAATTATTAGTGCCATAAAAAATCCTCACCAATTTTTATACTTATTAATTAACGGAATCCTTCTATCCCTACCAAAATTTCTAGGGGTGATTTTCACCCCGGGGGGAGACTGTTTTCTTTTATATTCACTCCTATCAAGTAACAATGTAGTTCTTTTAACTACCGCTTCATCATAACCTAGATCAACAATTTCTTGAAAAGATCTATCTTCTTCTACATAATTTTTTAATATTGCATCTAATATGTCATAGGGTGGTAAAGAATCTTCATCTTTTTGATCTGCTCGCAATTCTGCGCTAGGTGGTTTGGTAATTATCGTTTCAGGTATTAAATCTGTATCTTGTAAGGTATTTATATATCTACATAATTCATACACTAATGTTTTCGGAACATCTTTTAGTACTGCAAATCCACCAGCCATATCACCATACAAAGTACTATAACCAGTTGCCATTTCGCTTTTATTCCCAGTAATTAAAGTAATCCAATTAAATTTATTAGATAAGGCCATTAATATATTACCTCGTATTCTTGCCTGAAGGTTTTCTTCAGCAACATCTACACTTGTGCCTTCAAAAGACTCAGATAACATGTCTAAAAATGACGAATATGCAGGCTCAATCGGTATTATTTTTGTATCTATACCAAGATTATTTGCCAATAATTGTGAATCAGTAATACTACCCTCTGAAGAAAAACGGGAAGGCATAATAACTCCTAATACATTTTCTTTACCAAAAGCCTTAACAGCTATATAGCATGTTAACGCAGAATCAATGCCTCCTGACAAACCTAATATAACTTTCGTAAATCCGCTTTTATTTACATAATCTCGAGTGCCTAAAATTAATGCTTTATGGATTTGCTCCAATTTACTGATTTCTACAATCTGATTATCAGGTATTGTTCTGGGATTTTTATTTTTAAAAGTGTTTGAAACAAAAATATTTGTATTACTTTCTACAAAATTTGTAGTTTCTTCCAGATATAGATCGGTGATTATGAGATCTTCCTCAAAAGCTTTTCCTCGGGAAATAATTTCTCCAGCTGGATTTAAAAGTACACTTCCACCATCAAAAACAAGCTCATCTTGTCCACCAACCATATTCGTATAACTAATATACAAATTATTGTGTAATGCACGCTCTTTAAGCATATTTTCACGAATATCTCTTTTTTCAGTATCAAAAGGAGAACCATTAATATTCAATATTAATTGTGCGCCTAAATCAGCTTGATCTTTGGTTGGTCCATCTTCAAACCAAATATCTTCACATATATTTATACCTACAGTTATTCCATTAATTAAATATACAGGGTTATTTTTACCAGATATAAAATATCTCTTTTCGTCGAATACGCCATAATTGGGAAGGATTTTTTTATCATAAAAATTAATGATTTTTCTGTCATATATAACTGCTGCAGAATTTAGTAATCCATTTTCCTCTCGCGCTAAACCAATGATTGCAGTTATTCCTTGTGTAGATTTTGTAACTTCTTCTAAATGTTTCTTAATGTCGTTTATGAAGTGGGTCTTGAATAATAAATCTTCAGGTGGATATCCAGTTAACGCAAGTTCAGGAAAGGTTATAACATCCACATTTTCCTTTTGAGCTTGTTTTATGTAATTCTTAATCTTATCCGTGTTGCCTTGAATATCGCCCACAACAGGATTAATTTGTGCCATTGCTATCCTAAGCGTTTGCATATCCACACCTAATACAAAAAGTAAATAAACTGAAGTATATCATAGTCTTTAATCGTATATATTATCTAGGTAATGCCCCGGGTAAACTCTGAGGTAGTTCAGTAACACCCATAAGATATTTGTCTATATGATATGCAGCTTCCCTACCTTCAGCTATAGCCCAAACAACAAGCGATTGTCCTCTATGCATATCACCAGCAGAAAAAACTTTATCAACATTCGTCATATGTTGAATATTCGTATTAACGTTATTGCGTCCATCCAGTTCAATTCCTAGTTGGTCAATAATTCCTTCCTGTTGCGGATGAACAAAACCCATTGCTAATAAAACTAAATCGACTTCTATTTCAAATTCAGTCCCTGGAATTTCAGACATTATTGGTCTACCATTCTCATCTTGTATCCATTCAATTTTGACACCTTGCAATGATTTCAGTACACCATTCTCACCAGAAAAGGATTTTGTTAACACGCTAAATTCTCTTGTACCACCTTCTTCATGAGCAGAGGAAATTCTGAGTATAAGGGGCCAATAAGGCCACGGATTATTGTTTGATCTTTCGAGAGGAGGTTCTGAAAGTAATTCGTATTGATATATTATTTCTGCCCCTTGTCTATGTGCTGTTCCTAAACAATCTGCACCAGTATCACCACCACCAATAATAACAACCTTCTTACCTTCTGCTGAAATTTTTTCATCTGAATCTATATACTCTCCAGAAAGTTCTTTATTTTGCTGACTTAGATATTCCATCGCAAAATAAACTCCCTTGAGATCTCTTCCGGGGATTGGTAAATCTCGAGGTATAGTAGACCCTCCACTTAAACAGATAGCATCAAACGAATTTAATAATTCATCGTGCTTTATATCAATTCCTATATTAGTTCCAGTTACAAACTTAATCCCTTCTTCAGACATTAAATCAACTCTTCTCTGAACAACAGATTTTTCTAGTTTAAATTCAGGAATTCCGATTCGTAGTAATCCTCCAATGTAATCATCTCGCTCATAGACTGTGACTGTGTGTCCAGATTTATTTAATTGATGTGCAGCAGCTAAGCCTGCTGGTCCTGAACCAACAACAGCGACCTTTTTCCCAGTTCTTATTTTGGGTTCTTGAGGCACAACCCATCCGTTTTCAAAACCTGTTTCTATAATCGATTTTTCGATGTATTCTATAGTCACAGGATCCTGATTAATATTTAAAACACAAGCTGCTTCACATGGAGCAGGGCAAATTCTTCCTGTAAATTCAGGGAAATTATTTGTTGAATGCAATACTTCTAGTGCCTTTTGCCATTCGCCTTTATAAACTAGATCATTAAATTCTGGAATTATATTTCCTAAAGGACATCCAGTGTGACAAAATGGAACGCCACAATCCATGCAGCGAGCTCCTTGATCTCTTATATCTGATTCTGGCCATTTCAAATATATTTCTTTCCAATTTGCTATTCTTGCATTAGCATCTATTTTTTTTGGTGTCTCTCTTTTAAAATCCTTGAATCCCAATGGTTTACCCATTCAAAATCTTCTCCATTTCTTTCGGTAACGCTAAACCTTGTTGTTCCAAAACCAATGCATATGCACTTGGCATAACTTTTATAAATGATTCTTTTGATTGTTCCCAATTATTGAGGATTTTATTTGCATTTTCACTACCTGTATATTCAAGATGATTTTCAATCAAATTTTTCAAAACAATCTCATCTTCAGAAATATCTAAAGGACCAATTTTTACCATTTCACTATTACATTTATCAATAAATGTTCCATCTGGATCATAAACATATGAAATACCGCCACTCATACCTGCTGCAAAATTTCTGCCAGTACTTCCTAAAACAACAACTATCCCGCCAGTCATATATTCACAGCCATGATCACCAACACCTTCAACAACCGCCATTGCACCACTATTTCTTACAGCAAATCGTTCGCCAGCCATTCCTCTCAAATACATTTCGCCACCAGTAGCTCCATATAAACTAACGTTACCAGTAATGATATTTTCTTCAGGAATAAATTTAGATTCCTTGGGGGGTCTTACCGAAATTCTTCCTCCAGACATTCCCTTACCGATGTAATCATTTGCATCACCTTCTAAATTGAAAGTAATTCCTTTGGCCAAAAAGGCTCCAAAACTCTGACCTGCAGAACCTTTAAACTCTACATTTATGGTATTCTCCTTTAGCCCGTCCTCACCATATTTTTTTGCCACCTCGCCACTTAACATCGCACCAACTGTTCTATTAGAATTCTTAATTTGATGTGAAATGGTTACGTTTTCCCCGTTATTAATAGCTAATTCTGCGTTTTCAATCAAAATATTATCTAACGCTTTATCCAATGCATGGTCTTGATCTGACACACAGTATGTATCTACTTCGTCAAATCTTTGTGGTTTATATAGTAATTTAGAAAAATCTAATCCCTTTGCCTTCCAGTGATCAATCGCTACTCTACTATCCAGCTTATCTACACGACCAATCATTTCATTAACTGTTTTAAATCCTAAACTTGCCATAATTTCTCGCATATGTTCAGCTATGAAATAAAAATAATTAATAACGTGTTCAGGTTTTCCTGCAAAATTTTTCCTGAGTTCAGAATCTTGTGTTGCTATACCTACAGAACAAGCGTTTAAGTGGCATTTTCTCAACATAATACAACCCATTGTTACCAAAGGTGCTGTAGCAAAACCAAATTCCTCTGCACCAAGCAAACAAGCAATTGCTACATCTCTACCAGTTTTAAGTTGCCCATCTGCCTGGACAACAATTCTTCCTCTTAAATCATTTTCCACTAAAACCTGTTGAGTTTCAGCAATACCTAACTCCCAAGGCAATCCAGCATGTTTAATAGATGTTTCAGGAGAGGCTCCTGTTCCCCCGCTATCTCCACTTATAAGCACGACGTCGCCATGGCCTTTTGATACACCAGCAGCAATCGTACCAACTCCTGCTTCAGCTACCAGCTTTACATGTATTCTTGCATTTGAGTTTACATTTTTTAAATCATGAATAAGTTGTGCTAAGTCCTCTATGGAATAAATATCATGATGGGGTGGTGGTGATATTAATTCAACTCCAGGTGTTGTATGTCTAACCCATCCAATATAATCATCCACTTTATGTCCTGGTAATTGCCCGCCTTCTCCAGGTTTTGAGCCTTGTGCCATTTTAATTTGCAAATCTGTTGCATTCACTAAATAGTTAGTAGTTACGCCAAATCTACCAGAGGCCACTTGTTTTATAGCGCTATTTCTATTTTCACCATCTTCATCTAAAGAAAACCTTCTTGAATCTTCGCCGCCTTCACCTGTATTGCTACGAGCTCCTATTTTGTTCATGGCAATAGCTAAGGTTTCATGAGCTTCAGGACTAATTGCCCCTAGTGATATGGCACCTGTAGCAAACCTTTTAACTATATTGTCAGCAGATTCAACTTCAGAGATATCTAAAGGTGTTGATATTTCCTTAAATTCTAATAAGCCGCGCAAGGTAGATAATTGCTGATCTTGTTTGTCAATCAATTCTGCAAATTCTTTGTAGACAGAATATGATCCTATTCGGGCTGATTCCTGGAGTTTGGCTATAGCAAAAGGATTATACATATGATATTCACCATCACGCCTCCATTGATATTGTCCTCCTGAATCCAAATCTAGTAACGTAGGACTTCTCTCCTCAGAAAACCCCTTAGAATGTCTTTCAATCATATCTAGTTCTAATTCTTCTATACCAATTCCACCGATTCTTGATGGAGTCCAGCAGAAGTATTTTTCTATTAATTTATCATTAAAACCTATGCACTCAAATATTTGGGCTCCACGATAACTCTGTATAGTAGAAATACCCATTTTAGACGCGATTTTTAACAAACCTTTATGAATAGCTTTTTTGTAATTTAGAACAGCATATTCTAAATCTTTAACATTTATTTCTTTCTTATCTAACATTGAATCAAGAGTTGCGTAAGCTAGATAAGGATTAATTGCTGCTGCACCATAACCTAGCAAAAGAGCAAAGTGCATGACTTCCCTAGGTTCTCCAGATTCAACAATTAATCCAGCCTTGGAGCGTAAACCTCTTCTAATTAAATCATGATGAACTGCAGCAAGAATTAAAAGTGAGGGAATTGCAGCCATTTCACCCGAAACACCCCGATCAGATAAAACTATTAGAGTATTTCCTTCATTTATAGCATCTGAAACTCTTTCACAAATTTTGTTGATGGTTTCTTCTAAATCCTCATTTTTATTTTCAATACTATACAAACAACTGACAGTTGCTGTTTTTAAACCTGGATTATTCAAGTTTTTTATTTTTGCTAATTCTTGATTAGTTAAAATAGGTGATGATAGCTTTAATTGCTGGCAATGAATGTCAGTTTCCTTAAACAATTCCTGCTCGCAACCAACAGGTGCCTCTAATGAAGTCACCAACTCTTCTCTTATTGCATCTAATGGCGGATTACTAACCTGTGCAAATAATTGTTTAAAATAAGAAAATACAGATTGTGTTTTATTTGAAAGAATAGCGATAGGTGTATCTGTTCCCATAGAACCAATAGCCTCAGCTCCATTTTGTCCCATTGGCACTAAAAGCATTCTTAATTCTTCATCCGTATAACCGAAGGATCTTTGTAATTGTGATAAATTCTCAATATTATCTTTTGTTTCGGCAGTAGATATTTCAGGTAAATTCTCTAATCTAGTTAGATTTTCAGCCACCCATTTCTGATAAGGTTGTAGTTTTGCAAGATCTTCTTTTATTTCATTGTCAAAAATAATCCTGCCTTGTTCTGGGTCAACAATCATCATTTTTCCTGGTTGTAGTCTTCCTCTGGTTTGAATTTTTTCAGAATCTAGTTCTAAAACACCTGTTTCTGAAGACATCACAATTAAACCATCATTTGTAACAGAAAAACGAAATGGCCTTAATCCATTTCTGTCTAAATTGGCACCAATTTGTTTTCCATTGGTAAACGCAACGAGAGCAGGTCCATCCCAAGGCTCCATAAGACACGAATGATATTCATAAAATGCCCGGAGTTCAGGAGAAATAGAATTATCACCCTCCCATGCCTGTGGTACCATCATAGCCATTACATGTGGTAATGAACGACCACTCAATGTAAGTAATTCAAATACTTTGTCTAGAGAAGCTGTGTCGCTATCGCCTTGTTCAAGTATAGGAACAATTTTTGTAACATCTTCCCCAAAAGAGTCGGATGTTATAATCTTTTCTCTAGAAGACATCCAATTACTATTTCCTCTAACAGTATTAATTTCTCCATTATGTGCAACGTATCTGTAAGGGTGTGATAATTTCCATTTCCCTAAAGTATTCGTACTAAATCGAGAATGAACTAATCCAAACCAAGATTTAAATAAAGTATCTTTCAAATCTGGATAGAAATCTTTTACTTGTTCAGGGGTTAATAGGCCCTTGTAAACAATTGTTCGACAAGAAAAGCTACAGAAATAAAAATCATCAGGACTGTTTAATTCTAATGTGGTGGAAGAAATTTCTATCCTTCTTCTGAGTACGTATAATTTTTTTTCAAAATCATCTTCATTATTGATATTAGTAGGCTTTTTAACAAAAACCTGCATGATTAAAGGCATAGATGATTTTGCATCATAACCAATTATTTCATCCTTTATCGGAACTTCTCTCCATGACAATAATTCAATATTTTCGTCTTTAATTATTTCCTCAATTAGCTTTTTGCAGACCTCTTTGTCTTTTGCATTATTGGGTATAAAAACCATACCTACAGCATATTCGCCTATATCAGGTATGTTCACATTACTTGCATTTAATTGTTTTGCAAAAAATTCATGTGGAATTGAAAGTAATATACCTCCTCCATCTCCAGTATCTGGATCAGCTCCACAAGCACCTCTATGAGCTAAATTATCAAGAATTGTTAGCCCTTGCTCAATTATTTTATTTGAGGCCTTACCATGAATGTTCGCAACCATTCCAACACCACATGCATCGTGATCGAATGATGGATAATACAGACCTTTATTTTTATTATTATAATTAAAACTCACGATTCCCCTTCCTAAAGCATAGATAGGTATTTATCTATTTCATAACCACTAACGTGACGGCTATATTCGGCCCATTCTAATTTTTTATTTTTTATAAAGTTATAAAACGCATCTTCTCCAAGACAATTGTACATTAATTCACTATTCTCAAAAAAGTGCAATGCTTCCGAAAGATTAGTGGGTAAAGACTCTATACTCTGGGCACTTCTTTGTATCTGGTCCATTTTGTTTATATCTTGTTCAACGGGAACAGGAATCTCGTACTTGTTTTCTATACCTGCCAAACCTGCTGCAAGAATAGCACTAAATGCTAGATAGGGATTACATGCAGAATCAGGTGATCGATATTCAATTCTAACAGAATTTTCTCTTCCTTTTCTGTATGATGGAACCCTAATAAGATCTCCCCTGTTCAGTTTTGACCACGAAATGTATCCTGGTGCTTCAAATCCAGAAACAAGCCGTTTGTAAGAGTTGACCCATTGATTGGTTATAGCCGTAATTTCTTTGGCATGCTTCATAAGCCCAGCAATAAAATACTTCGCAGTATCTGAAATAAAATCGTCACCTGTTCCACCGTCTTTATAAAATTGATTTATATCTCCTTTAAACAAAGACATATCCATATGCATTCCATTACCATGTAAACCTTCTATTGGTTTGGGCATAAAACTGGCGTGAATTCCGTGTTTCTGTGCAATTTCCTTGACAGCAAGTTTATAGGTCATAACATTATCTGCCATAGTTAACGCATCTGTATGCCGTAAGTTTATTTCATGTTGACTGGGAGACACTTCGTGATGGCTATATTCAACAGGTATTCCTATTTCTTCTAAAGCTAATACTGTTTCTCTTCGAAGTTCTGTTCCTATATCAGAGGTTTGATCAAAATATCCAGCAGAATCTAATATCTCAGTTGAATTAGAGTCTTTGAAATAATAATATTCTGTTTCTGGAGACAATAAAAAGGTGTACCCAAGCTGGTAGGCCCTTTCTAAGTTTGATTTTAGTATAGCCCTAGGATCACCTAAATGAGGAGAACCGTCTGGTCGATACACATCGCAGAACATTTTACCAACAGCCCCGTCTGAAGGACGCCATGGCAAAACCTTAAATGTAGTGGGGTCGGGCATTAAAACTAGGTCGCTTTCCTCGTTTCTAGCTATTGCTCCTATAGATGCTCCGTCAAAAGTCATACCATCTCTTAGAGAATTTTCGAGCTCAGCCACATTTAATGAGACACCCTTTAAATTACCTAAAATATCAGTAAACCAAAGTCGCACAAATCGAACATCACTGCCATGTACGGTCTCTGTGACAAATTTAATAGCTTCATCTCTACTTTTTTCTTGGTCCATAGAAATTCCATTTCTGACAAGAATAGGGGAGAACTAAAGTCTCCCCTATTTGAATTCTTATTGCTACAATAACGCCTAATTTTAGTGTAAGTAATAGATTTGTACTTGTCAACGAAATCTACTCGTACTTAAAATAGCTAAAATTTACTGGGCATACATATCAATAATTAAGCATCAAAACTTAAATAGAATTCATATGGATGAGGGCGAAGTCTAACAGGATCCACGTCATTTTCACGTTTAAAATCAATCCATCCTCTAATTAAGTCCTCGGTAAAGACACCACCTTTTAATAAAAATTCATGGTCGTCCTCTAATGCCTGCAGTGCTTCTTCCAAACTACTTGGAACTTGAGGTAATTTTGCCATATCTTCAGCACTTAATGAAAAAAGGTCTGATTCTAGTGGGTCTCCTGGCTCATAGCCATTTTCTATACCATCTAATCCTGCCATTAACATTGCGGCGAATGTTAAATATGGATTACATGTTGGGTCTGCCGAACGGAATTCTACTCTCTTAGCCTTAGGATTTTGAAAATACATAGGAATCCTACATGCAGCAGATCTATTCCTTGCCGAAAGTGCCAAAATTGTCGGTGCTTCAAATCCAGGAGTTAGTCGTTTATATGAGTTTGTAGTTGGTGCTGCCAAAGCCATTAATGCTTTTCCATGTTTGATAAGCCCACCAATATAGTTTAAAGCAAGCTTTGATAGACCGGCATATTCATCACCAGCAAATAACGGAACTCCATCTTTCCAAATAGATTGGTGTGTATGCATTCCTGTCCCGTTATCGTTAAAGAGTGGTTTTGGCATAAATGTAACGACTTTATCATATTTAGCGGCTACATTTTTCACAACATATTTATAGTTCATTACATTATCTGCAGTTTGTACAAGACTATCAAAAACTATATCTATTTCGCCTTGTCCTCCTGTAGCAACTTCATGATGATGTTTTTCAACAGCAATATTAAATCCATTTATTAAAGTCCTAACCATTTCTGAACGAATATCTTGTAAAGTATCAACAGGGGGTACTGGGAAATATCCTTCTTTATGTCTAGGCCTCATTCCTTTATTAAGGGTTGTACCGTCTAGCATTGTCAAATCACCAGAATTCCATATACCTTCATCTGAATCAACAAAATGATACCCGTGATTTGCCCCATAGCTAAATCTCACTGAATCAAATATAAAAAATTCTACTTCCGGACCCCAAAATGAATTGTCGCCAATTCCCGTGGTCTTTAAATATGCTTCAGCTTTTTTTGCAACATTTCTAGGATCCCGAGAATAACTTTCACCAGTCAATGGGTCTCTTATATCTGCAATAACTGTTAATTGACCATCGTTAAAAGGATCTTTCTTAACGGTAGATATATCCGGAACCAGCAACATATCCGATTCATCAATTGATTGAAAACCTCGTATCGATGATCCGTCAAATCCTGTTCCGTCTTGAAACAAAGACTCTGTAACTTCACTTGTGGGAACAGAAACGTGTTGCCATGTACCTGGTAAATCTATAAATTTAATATCAAGGATATCACTCCCTGTATCTTGCATTAGTTTTAGTACATCGCCTATATTTTTTGGTTCATTTGCCATCTTTCACCTCAAACCTTCACTTTTTTGATTTCCTTATAGCACTGATCGATATATGCATTTCTTCGAGGCTTGATTAAGAATTACATATACCGATCTAGTGATTATACCAAACAGTTAGAATTTTTCTTCGCTTTTTGGTTACAATTGTGTTAACAAATTAAATACACTCTACGCATCAGCACCATCAGCTACATATCCACGCTCTCCATGAGATGTTAAATCTGTTCCGATATCTTCATCGGTTTCAGAAACGCGTAATCCCATCACCATATCTAAGACTTTAAGTATTACTGCACTTACAATAAAACCATAAACAAGGGTAGCTACTACAGCTATTATTTGCTCAATCATAATTGATCCATTTCCTTCTAGTAGCCCCTTGGTGCCCCCTATGGCTTCGACTGCAAAAACTCCAGTCATAATTGCTCCCCAAATACCGCCTATACCATGAACAGGAAAAACCTCTAAAGCATCGTCTAGATTGAAATTTGAGCGTACTATAACTGCACCATAACAAAGAGCGCCAGCGCCTGCACCAATAACAAGTGCTCCTAATGGATTCACAAAACCTGAGGCAGGAGTAATAGCTACTAAACCACCTACAGCCCCAGATGCAGCACCTACAGCACTAAATCTGCCGGTCTTTATGTATTGTAATATCACCCAAACAGTTAGAGCTGTTCCTGCGGCTATGTTGGTCACTAAAAAGGCCATAGTTGCCCGAGCATCAGATGCGAGTTCAGATCCTGCATTAAAACCAAACCATCCAAACCAAAGCAATCCTGCTCCTAATAAAACAAAGGGTACACTGTGTGGCTCAATCCCCGAACTTATATTTCTTCTAGGGCCCAGAAGCCATGCTGCCGCTACTGCTGCAATTCCTGCATTGATATGAACTACAGTACCACCAGCAAAATCTAAAGCACCTCTCTTAAATAACCAACCATCTGCAGCCCAAACCCAGTGGCAAATAGGAGCGTATACAAAAGTTAGCCAAAGAACTAAGAAAACCATATATGTTGAAAACTTAAATCTTTCAGCAAATGCTCCTGTAATTAGTGCAGGGGTAATAATTGCAAACATACCTTGAAATGCCACAAATATAATTGCATCTCCATCAGTTACGTCTAAACCGTTTAATCCAATCATTTCTAAGTTACCAATAAAAGGACCGCCACCACTAAATGCTAAACTATACCCCCAGAGAACCCATACAATGGTTGCAAGACCCATAGAAATAAAGCTGAACATCATGGTATTTACTATGTTTTTAGCTCGTACCAAACCCCCATAGAAAAAAGCTAACCCGGGCGTCATTAATAGGACTAATGCGCTCGCGGTGATCATCCATGCTAAATTACCAGTATCATTCATTTTAACCTCCAAATAGAATTGCCGAATAATAAACATCGACATTAGTGAAATAATTAAATTAATGATGCATCGGTAAAATTACATAGTTATTTCTTGAATGTTAAATATTGGTAAAAAAAATAAAGAAATAATTACACAGAAGTTAATTAAATGTTAATTATGTGTAAATTTATTAATTGAATTCAGCAAAATATTTAGATGAACTTATACCCGACATTTCGTATAGTTTCTATAAAAAAATTACCGTTAATTTCTATCTTGCTTCTTAACCTTCTTATATGAACATCAACTGTACGGGTCCCACCATAATAATCGTATTCCCAAATATCAGTTAATAAAACTTCTCGAGAAAATACCCTGCCTGGATTTGCTGCCAAAATACAAAGTAATCTATATTCTTTGTAGGTTAGCATTACTTTTACGTCTGCGACAAAAACTTCATATTTCTCAGTATCAATTCTTAAATTTTGTGCTGTAATAATAGTTGGTAAAGATTGATTTGGTCCTGAGTTATTTTCGGATTTTTGCTTTATTCTTGCGGTAAATTCACCTAAATGATACGGATTTGTTAAAAAGTCGCGACCACCCCATGAGTTATCATAAAAAGGAAGAACTTCTTTTGTTACTGCCAAAAATAGTGGTACTTTCAGCTTTGTAGATATATCTTCGGCTTGATTTATGAGCTCATGATCTATTTTTGTAAGTTCAAGGAGAACTCCATCGTGTTCATCTGAAGAGTCATTTGGTCCATAATCAGAATTAAATGAAATATCTTCTGCCTTAAGTGCAGATTCTAATTCTTCAGATATTTTACCATTTGTTGAAATAACGAATAAATTTAACATTGCTCTCCATTTATAACATTACCACCAAAGTTTACTTTCGAGCTCTTCCTGAAGGTCCGAATATTCTTTAGTCCATAGATTTGTACTCAAATATTTCCAACCAGCATCGGCCAAAAGACAAACAATGTTTCCTTTATCTAAACGTCTAGCAACCTTTAATGCACTTGCCACAACAGCTCCGCATGATATTCCAGCAAATATTCCCTCATCATCTAATAGCATTTTTGTTGCCTTAAAAGCTTCTTCACTAGACACCATTATTCTTGCATCTAATAGGTCGAGATCTAATATGGGTGGAACAAATCCATCCTCTATACTTCTTAATGCCTGTATGGCGTCCCCAGGCTGTGGAGCAGCTGCAACAACTTTTATTTCTGGGTTAAATTCCTTCAGCCTTCTACCCGTACCCATTAATGTACCGCCTGTGCCTAAACCAGCAACAAAAATATCTACCTCTGGCAATTGATCTATTATTTCCTTACCTGTTCCATAATAATGCGCTAAAGGATTTGCTTCATTACCATATTGATAAGGGAAGAAATAATTTCCTGAAGATACCATTTCTTTGGCAACTTCTATGGAACCATTTGTACCTTTTTCACCATCAGAAAAATGGATTTTTGCACCATAGGCAGTCAATAATTGTACTCTCTCTGGACTTACATTTTCAGGAAGCACAATTTCAAGTTTATAGCCTTTTAATTTACAAACCATCGCTAAACCTATTCCAGTATTACCACTTGAAGGCTCAAGAACGGTGTCACCCTTTTTGATTTCACCCTTTTCTTCGGCCATCTCGATCATTTTTAAAGCTATTCGGTCTTTAACACTTCCAGTTGGATTTGTTCCTTCTAATTTAGCAAAAAGTCTCACATTTTCATTAATAGAAATATTTGGCATTTCAACCAAAGGAGTATTTCCTACAGCTTTCAAAATCCCAGGACGATCAGTTTGGTTATTATTCTTTGACTTTAATTCCTTAGAAGACAATATTTTACCTATCTTAATTAGCCAACCAATTCACTTGAAGCGGGCAATCCACAAAATTCTAAATAATCAATAAGTTCTGTTTGTGATCCATTACACAATGGACACTCTTTATTTTTTCTATACTTAACAACTCTGAAATCTAAACTTAAACCATCATACAATAGGAGTCTATTTACCAAAGGAGTTCCTATATCCAATAATACTTTAACTACCTCAGTTGCCTGTATGCTTCCAATGGTAGCAGTAAGCGCACCTAAAACACCAGCTTCGGCACATGTTGGCACGGACCCAGGAGGTGGAGGTTCTTTAAATAAACATCTATAGCAGGCATTATCGGATCCAGGTATATAAGTTGTTGCTTGACCATCAAACATAAGTATACTTCCATCTACTAAAGGTTTTTTCAAAAAGTAGCAAGCATCATTAACGAGATAGCGTGTTGGAAAATTATCAGCGCCATTTATTACAATATCGTATTGGCCTAAAATCTCCATGGCATTTGTAGAATTTATTGGAGTTTCATGAGTTACAACATTAACATTTGGATTGTATCTTTTTAGTGTTTTAGATGCGGATTCTACTTTGGGCATTCCAATTGATTCGCTATCATGTAAAACCTGTCTTTGTAGATTTGTTAGATCTACAGTATCAAAATCAACAATACCAATAGTACCTACGCCAGCTAAGGCAAGATAGAGAGCAACTGGACCACCGAGTCCTCCAGCACCAATCACAACTGCTTTTGAATTTATCAGTTTTCTTTGGCCCAAACTGCCAATTTGAGGCATAATTATATGTCTACTATATCTATTGACTTGTTCAGGCGTTAACGCTTTGCCTTGAGTCATCACAGCCCCCTCAAAAGTTTTTGTTTCTTATGAAGTATAGACTATACATGATATCTTAGCTTTATGTAAAATAGCAAAACCAAGCCCTCTTTAACGTTAAAGGTTGACATAATTTATAAACTTCTTAGAATAGTTATTTCTTAGAGATTAATAAATGAAAGAATCGCAGGAAATATAAAGAAATGGCAAATTCAGTTTTAGAGATAAAAGTTCAAAAAAGAGATGTTGTTGGGAAAAATGTTCGTTTTCTTCGAAAAAATGGCAAAACACCAATACATCTTTACGGTAATGGCGTGGAATCAGTTTCATTGGAAATAGAAACTGATGAATTAACAAGGCTCTTAAATCGAGCAGGCCCAAACACACCAGTATCGATAACAATTGATAATGATAGCGAGCCTCGTTTTACATACTTAAGAGAAGTTCAAAAACATCCTGTGACTGAAAAAGTTCTACATGTAGATTTTCTTGAGGTTTCTACTACTGAAGAAATTATATCTAATATTTCTGTAGGTTTGATTGGAGAATCACCAGCCATTAAATCTTATGGAGGGAGAGTAAACCAGACTATGCGGACTATACGCGTTTCTGCCCTACCGAAAGACCTGCCTGAAAGGCTAGAGATAGACCTGTCATTTCTAGACACGTTCGAAAAAGTTTTACGAGTATCTGATATTGAAATTTCTAGCGATGTTACTTTGCTTACAGATTCGGAATCTGTAGTAGTTAGGATATCTGCACCTAGAAGAGCTGCAACTACTGGTGGTGGTAGTGAAATTGAAGAAGAAGTAACTTCAAACGTAGCACCTTCAGATGAAGGCACTGAAGAAGAAATTACAGAAGGTCAATAAACTATCCTAAGGTTGCGCCTATAAAATTTGGCTTACCTCGAATAAAATCCACAATATCCTGAGAAGAACTTCCTTCTAATTTGACCTTAGAAATTACAAGAAACCCTTCTCCGCATACAACCCCTGTAAAAATTTCGCCATTTATCTCAGTTTGAGTAACGTAACCTGGACAGTTTTTGCGCCCCGAATCAAGATGTGGGCTAGTTATTGAAAAAGCTTTTTCAATGATTAATCTTTTTGAATCAAATTTTGTGAAGGTGCTTGGCCAAGGATTAAAAGCACGAATTTGCCTAGCGATAAATTCACAATTAAAATTCCAATGTATCTCTCCGTCGTCTTTTTTTAATAATTTAGTAATTATTGCGTCGTTTGTATTTTGTTGTATAGGAATTATTTCACCAGAAACCCATAAAGGGATTGTCTCAACAAGAAGCTTAGACCCAATTTGAAATAACTCTTCAGTCAATGTTTGTGTATTATGCTCAGTTGATATAGTTAGTTTCTCGGTTGCAAGTATTGGTCCAGTATCCATACCTTCATCAAGTAGCATAATGCTTACTCCTGTTATCAAATCCCCGCTCAACAATGCCGAGGCAACAGGCGAAGGACCTTGATATTTAGGTAGCAAAGATGGGTGTATATTTATAACTCCATATCTAGGTATATCTAATATTTCCTTAGGTATTATTAACCCATACGCTGCTACAATTATTAAATCTGGAGATAATCCTATAATCTGTTGAACAATGTCGTTGTTCTTAAGAGATTTTGGTTCAACTACGGACAAGTTTAACTTTTTTGCCATTTGCTTTACAGGGCTTTCAAATAATTTCTTTCCTCTTCCGTAAAAACTATCTGGTCTTGTAAAAACACTAACTATGTTAATCTCTTCTTGGCTAATTTTTTCAAGTACATGGGCAGATATATCGGGAGTTCCAAAATAAATTATCTTGATTTTTGCTGATTTCATTTTTTTTTGCCTTTTATCATTACTTTGGTACAGAATACATCAAAATTCACAAAAATTGCATTTCTTCTCTCTTGCAGTAGGATGTAGTAAAAATGATATCCTAGTTTTCCGGCCCTAACTAACATCGGAATTATGTTTACTATGACACAAAATATCCCGGAACATAATAATATCTGGTCAGCAACTCTTGGTTTACTTGAAATGAAAATTCCAAAAGCCAGCTTTGAAACTTGGCTAAAAGACACATTTGTTTTGAGTTCAAAAAATAATGTTTTAACTATTGGCGTTTCATCATTATTTGTTTCAGAATGGCTGAACAAGAAAATGAAAACGCAAATAGAATCCACTATCAAAGAAGTGAGCTCAATAAAACTGAAGGTTGTTTTTACTGTTGCAAAAAATAAAGAAGTCGCTAAAAAATCGTCAGCCGACTCAACCAATACAGAAAAGGAAACAACCAAAAAAATAACTTCGAAATTTGATAAATCAACTTATCGATTTGACAATTTCGTGGTTGGTGAATCTAACAAGCTTGCATATTCTTCTGCTTTAAGTGTGGCTACAGAACCTGGAGGAAGATTTAATCCGCTATTTATTTATTCAGGTGTTGGATTAGGCAAAACTCACCTTTTACAATCAATTGCAGACAGAATGAGAAAAAATAGTCAGAATATTCTTTACGTAACAACTGAACAATTCACTAACGAATTTGTAACAGCCATACAGAAAAGAAAAACAGATGAGTTTCGCTCTAAGTATCGAAATACTGACGCACTTATTTTAGATGATATACAATTTCTCCAAGGTAAAGAACAAACCCAAGAAGGGTTATTCCATACTTTTAATGATCTACACGACTCAAACAAACAAATTGTATTGGCTTGTGACCGACATCCTCAATATGTTGATTTTATCCATGACCGTTTATTGTCTCGATTTCAATGGGGATTGGTCGCTGATATTCAAAGCCCAGAAATTGAAACTAGAGCTGCTATTGTTTTAAAAAAAGCAGAGCAGGCAAATATACCCATCACAGAAGATGTAACTAGCTTGCTTGCAACTCTATATACACACAGTATCAGAGAATTGGAAGGTAATTTAAATAAATTAATTGCATACTCAGAATTTTCTGGACTAAACATAAATTTAGATTTGGCAAAATTAGCACTGGGTATTGATGCTGAATCGTATAATTTGCCTATCATTGACGTTTCTCCTGAGGATTTGATATCCATTGTGTCGAAATATTACAAGATCAGCGTGGAAAAAATACAAACTAAACAAAGTGGCAGGGCCTCTGAACCACAAAAAGTTGTAATGTACTTAGCGCTGGAAACCTTAAAACTAAGATACCAAGAGGTAATTCCACTTTGTGGAAACTGGACAACAAAAACGATTAGGGCTTCAAATAACTGGGTAAAAAACGAATTGATTTCGAATACAGAATTCTCAAAAAAAATCTCTACAATAAAATCAATTATTTCCCCAAAACTTTCTTATAAACTTAATTAGTTGAGATTACAGAAATATATTTGTATAGTTAATTATAAATATATTAGGATTGGGTGACTTAATTGGAAAAACATCGTCATTTTTCATTACTAGACAACGAAAAAGTTGTCTATCTTTTTGGCAATGAAACTGGAAAAATTCATACGAGTAGATATAGCATTACTGATAATAACGACTCAGAATTTTTAACATTAACTAATTTTCGCCTTATCTATGAATCCTTTACAGATGAAAAAGATCTAACTCAAATAATTAAAACAAATGATATTTCGAGTACAGAATTATCTTTGCCAAAAAAAACTTTTACAGATTTGATATATGGAATAATTTTTGGTATTGCTTCTCTTGTTTGGGTATGGTTTTCTTTTGCCTTTGGATTTACATCTATTCTTACTTGGTTAATTTTATTGGGAATTGCAGGATATTCTGGCGTTAATCTTTTCTCTTATTTTGCTACCCATGAAATTCCTAAATTAATTGTAAACACTAACTCAAACAAACTTATTATTGACCTAATGTCGAAAACAGCACTAAAAGACTCTGAAGAAATTATTAACTATATATATAGCCACAGTATTGGCCTTGGTGTGCCTATATCTACAGATAATTACTAATTGGATTATCCTCTATGGATAGACCGGGATTAACATCTAATTCTATATTATGCTCATACCCTTTAAAATAGGCACATGCAGCTATCATAGCTCCATTATCAATACATAATCCAGGACGAGGTATCACTACGGGTACTTGTTTAATTTGATCTTCAATTCTTTGTCTTAACCTTGCATTTGCGGCTACTCCTCCTCCAACAATAGCCATCTTTGCTCCAGATAAATTAACAGCCCGTTCAATTTTTGTTGCCAAGACTTCTGTAATAGCTTCTTGAAATTCCCAAGCCATCCTTGAGACAAGTTGGGGGTCTTGTGTCAGGTCAAAACCAATTTCTGCAGATTTTGACCTAGCTTTATTTAAAAAAGCTGTTTTTAAACCACTAAAGCTAAAATCCAAACCTTCTCTTAAAAGGGGCCTTGGCATGCCTAAATCAGAAACATCTAATTCATCTGATGCATGTTTTTGTATCTCTGGCCCTCCAGGGTAACTGAGGCCAAGCACCCTAGCTGCTTTATCAAAAGCTTCTCCTGCTGCGTCATCTTTCGTCTGTCCTAAAATCTGATATTCTCCGTGATTTTTCATTAGTATTAATTCTGTATGACCGCCAGAAGCCACCATACAAATCAAAGGAAATTTTGGAGAAAAGTTGTCTTTTTCTAGCCAAGAACTATATATATGTGCTTCTATATGGTTAATACCCAATAAGGGTTTTTTATAAATATAGGCTAGCGTTTTTGCCAGATTTACACCTACCAAAAGTGATCCAGCCAACCCTGGGCCAAAAGTTACTCCTATTTTATCCACTTCTTCAATTTTTACGTTCGCATTATTTAGAGATTGTTGTAGAGCTGGGATAATTGCAGCAACATGTGCCCGTGATGCGATTTCTGGCACAATTCCTCCATGTTGAGCATGAATTTCTACCTGAGATCGAATTACATTTGACAATAGATTTGAACCATTTTCTACAACAGATATAGCTGTTTCATCACACGACGTCTCTATTCCTAGTATTATCATTATTCTCCATTCAATACCATATATTGTGCATTCTTAGCGCTTAAGTACAAATATTGGTGTTTATTACTTTGACTGTATATATCTATTTTGTTAAAATAATGTATCTGTATAAGCAAACATAGCACATATTACAAGACGATTAAAAGATAGTAAAACTTAATGAGAGGAATTTATGGCAACAAGTCAGAAAGATAATCAGGCTGAATATACCGCCAGCGATATACAAGTTTTAGAAGGTCTTGAAGCAGTAAGAAAACGCCCTGGTATGTATATTGGGAGTTCAGACCAGCGAGGTATTCACCACCTCATATATGAAATTGTAGACAATGGAATTGATGAAGCTATGGCTGGTTATTGCGACACTATATCGATAAATATTGATGAAGAAGGCTGGGTTACTGTTAAAGATAACGGTAGAGGCATACCTGTTGATACTCATGAGGTTACCAAAAGACCTGCGCTGGAAACCATAATGACTACTTTACATGCTGGAGGCAAGTTTGGTGGGGGAGCATATAAAGTTTCCGGTGGTTTGCATGGGGTCGGTGCATCCGTTGTTAATGCATTAGCCGGAACCATGAAAGTAGAAGTCTATAGAGATGGAAAAGTACATGTTCAAGAATATGCAAAAGGGAAACCCAAGGGGGATATGGAAGTAACTGGCAAAACCTCAAAACATGGGACAACAATAACTTTTATGCCTGATAAAGCTATTTTTAAAGCTATTGACTATGATTTTGACGATTTAGTTGCTCGATTCCGCCAAATGGCCTATTTAAACAAAGGAGTTACTCTTAAGTTCACAAGTGAATGGCATAAATCAAAAGGTGCGACTGATTGGAAAGCAGATTTTTACTTTGAACTCGGAATAGTTAGCTATGTTAAAGACTACCTTAATAACAATAAGACTGTTTTAAATATAGATCCAATACACATCGAAAAAGAAGTTTCGGAAACAATGATTGAAGTAGCACTGCAATATAACACAGGATATTCCGATACCACCTATGCTTTTGCAAACTGCATACATACACCAGATGGAGGAACTCATCTAACCGGGCTTCGTTCAGCGCTGACTAAAGCAATAAACGATTATGCAAGAAAACAAAACTTTATTAAGGACGATCAGCCTAGTATGACAGGTGAAGACACGAGAGAGGGTCTCTCTGCAGTTGTTAGTGTAAAATTATTAGATCCAGAATTTGAGGGGCAAACTAAAGCGAAGCTTGGAAACCAAGAGGTTCGTAGCCAAGTTGACTCGGCTGTATCAGAGGGACTGGAATACTATTTAGAAGAAAACCCCACAATAGCTAAACGTATTATCGAAAAATGCCTAACCTCACAAAAAGCACGAGAAGCTGCTCGTAAAGCCCGTGATATGGTTCTAAGAAAAAATGCCATGGATGGAGGTTCTCTACCAGGTAAATTAGCAGACTGCCAAGAAAAAGATCCTTCACTTAGTGAAATCTACCTTGTAGAGGGAGAATCAGCTGGTGGTTCAGCAAAAATGGGACGAGATAGAAAATTTCAAGCAATCCTACCATTAAAAGGTAAGATTCTAAATGTTGAAAAGGCCAGAGAAGACCAAATGGTCGGACATGAAGAAATTAGGCATATTATAACTGCACTAGGCACAAAATATCACTCTAGGTTATATACCAGTGATACTGACGACACAGAAAGTGATAGCTTGGAAGGGTCTCAAGAAGAAACCAACGGGCCTCAATTTGATTATGATTCACTTCGGTATCATAAGGTAATTATTATGACAGATGCGGATGTTGATGGATCACATATTAGAACGCTTATACTTACTTTTTTCTTTAGACACATGAGACCACTAATAGACAAAGGGAATTTATATATAGCCCAACCACCTCTATACAAAGCATCTAAAGGGAAAAAAGAAGAATGGTTATTTTCTGAAGAAGATAAAGAGGCTTGGTTGGTCAAAACAACATTATCAGGGGTTAAGTTGTTATCTAAAGACGGATCTGTTTCGCTTTCAGGAGAAAAAATGCAATCTATCGCCAACAGACTAAATCAATTCAATAACATTATAGAAAGCGTTTCCAAAAATACTGGTATTCCTGTAAATATTATTTTTAAAATACTCTCGTCTCAACAGATAAATTGGGTTAGTAATTTAATGTCTATATCAGAGATCGAATCAACACATATAGAAGCTTTAATTACCGAAATTGGCCTGTCGGTTGACAAAAAAAATACTGATGATGAGGGAATATCTACATGGACTATTAAAAATGACGAAACATCATTTACTTTAAATCAATCAATATTTAAAAGTTATGATCTTGAATTTCTCCTATCTGCATGGGATGAACTTAAAGATTATATTTCTATAGATAACTATAACATCGAAAAAAATGGAACTATTGTCGAAGAAGATATTAACTGGTCTCTTTTAGCTGAAAAAATTAGTCGTTCAGCTGATCAATCGGGTATAAATATTCAACGATACAAAGGCTTGGGAGAAATGAATCCTGAACAACTTTGGGATACAACCATGAATCCAGAAACCCGAGTTATGTTGCAAGTACGAATTGCGGACGATAAAGCTGAAGAGTCTTTACTAGAGGAACAAAAAGAAGAAGCAGAACATATGTTTGTCAGGCTCATGGGTGATGAAGTTGCTCCAAGGAGAGAATTTATCCAGAAAGAAGCTAGGAACGTAACTAATCTTGATATTTAGGTGAGTGGATGGTGGATGCAACTAAAGATACGCTGAGCTCATATGCTTACGAGTTGTCGTTTTCAGATCTTGATGATAAAACAATTCATCAGGTCAAAAGAACATTATTGGATAGCATTGGTTGCCTCATAGGAGGATTTAATTCTAAAACAGCAATAATAGCTCGAAAAGTAGCGCCAAAAGTAACTGAAAGCCCCACATCAAGTATAATCGGAACAACAAATAACACATCCATCGATATTGCTGCATTTGCAAACGCTATTTCTATTAGATATTTAGATTTTAATGATTCATATTTTACGCCTGGGGGAGGCCATCCAAGCGATATGATCTCTGCCTCACTAGCAGCAGGAGAATATTGCAGATCTTCTGGAAAAAACATTATTACTAGTATCGCCTTGGCTTATCAGGTATTTTGTAGTATCTCCGATGTTGCCCCTATGTTGGGTGGCAGGGAATGGGATCAAGGTCTTTGTGTAGGAATGGGGGCAGCGCTTTCTTCCGGTAAATTACTTAGCCTATCACAAGAAGAATTAGGCCATTCTCTATCTATTTCTATTGTTCCTAATTTACCACTTCTTGCTACAAGAGTGGGCGAACTATCTTTATGGAAAGGTTGTGCTACAGCTCATGCAACCAAAGCCGGGGTGTTTGCCTCTATTTTAGCAAAAGAAGGAATGGAGGGACCATATGAGCCATTTGAAGGAAAAAATGGCCTATGGGAAAAACTAAATGTAGACACGGGAAAACCTGGGATAATAAATATAACTTCCGCTATTTCATCACAATTTGAACCTTTTGGTATAACAAGAACAGATTTTAAATTTTTTCCAGCTCAAATTCTAACCCAAGCACCTACAGGGCTTGCATTAGAAATAGAAAAATTAATTGATATAAATGAAATAAAATCCATAGTAATAGAAACGTATTCTAATTGTGTAAGCACTCCTGAAAGCCATCCAGAAAAATGGGACCCAAAAACAAGAGAAAGTGCAGATCATAGTATTCCTTTTATGGTTGCTTCAGCTTTTTTGTACGGAGATATAGGAATAAACAGTTTTACTGATGAAAAAATAGCAAGTCAAAAAATCAGAGATATTATTTCAAAATTAACCATAATAGAAAACTCTTCATTCACAAACAAGCGACCCGAAGAGTCAAACTGTAAAATGATAGTAGAGCTTAATAACGGAAAGATTATTACTAAAGAAACTAGTTACCCGAAAGGTCATTCACAAAACCCGCTTACAGACGATGAATTGGAAAATAAATTTACAAACTTGGCAGAAACCATGATTTCTAAACAACATGCAAAAACAATATCCTCTTTAATTTGGGACTTAGAAAATCAAAAAAACATAACGGCCCTATTAGATGCTTTGATTATCGAAAGGTAAAAAAATGAAAGAATATATTCCAAGTCCACGACAGTGGGTTGCCGACCAAGTTGAATTATATGAAAAAAGTGGAGGAACAAAAGGGCTAACCTTAAGAGATACCGGCCTACCTTGTATTATAATTACCCACATCGGATGGAAAACAGGAGCTATAAGAAAAACACCTGTAATGACGGTTCAAGATGGTAACAATTATGTTTTAATTGCTTCAATGGGTGGAGCTCCCAAAAACCCCCTGTGGTATCATAATTTAAAAAATAATCCTTTAGTTAAAATACGAGACAGAACAAATGTTTATGATATGAAGGTCAGGGAGGTTCACGAAGGCGAGGAACGTAAACGACTATGGGATCTAGCCGTTTCAGCATACCCCCCTTATAAAGATTATCAAGAAAAAACAAATAGAATAATTCCCGTATTTATAGCGGAATTAAGCGAAGGAGAACAATAATTATGAATGTTTTAGAATGGGACCAGATTTTAGTAGGTACATCTGCAAAACCAACCTCAATAAATATCACAAAAGAGATGATAATTAATTACAAAAAATCTATTGAGGATAATACTGCTGGTAATTCAGGGGAGCTTTTACAGGCTCCTGCTGGTATGTTTTTTATTTATGCACCAGCACGGCGATTAGATGTAATGCATGAAAACGGGTTTATTTCACCAGAAGAGGCAGAGACCAATAGTCGATCCACACCTTTTGTTGGAACAGATATAGAATGGTTAGGAAATGCGATTAAAGAAAACGATATTATTACAAGTACTGCTTTCTTTGAAAAGAAATGGGAAAGCTCTTCGGGTAATAGGTTTTTATCTATAGGAGTAGAGGCAAAAAACCAAACAAACGAACCTGTTATTAATTATAGATATAATGTAATGTGGGAATTTTCTAAAGGACAAAAAGCAAGAACTACTGGGGCTAATCAAACTGCGAGTACAAATATTAGCACTGAAGCAAATAGTTTTGATATTAATAATATAACTGAAGGAGATGTAATTCCTCAATTACAACGAATCATCTCACAAGAAACTATCAACAAGTACCACGAACTAAACAACTGGTCTAACAAAGAACCTAGTCCAACCGCCCTGCTACATGTGGACGAGGCTTTTGCCGAAGCTACTGTTTTTAGCGGAACAACATTATCTGGCCCTACAGCTGTTGGATTTATGCTCCATCTAGTAGAAAAAACTTTTGGCCAAAAAGCCATTATTAACAGCACTTTTAATGAACGAGCCCTCGAACCCGTACGCCCTGGTGATATAATTACTTATTCTGGAAAAGTAATTACAATTAATAACACCGAAAAAGAAAAAAGGTTAGACCTTGAAGTAAGGGGAACAAATCAGTTAGGCCAAACCACTTCTCTGGCTTCAGTAAATCTCCCTCTTTGATTTATATATTAAATGTCTGAGTTAAAAGGGCCTGTTCTTAAACAATTTTGTTTGGACAATTCATTCTCCTTATTCTGAATATTAGGATTCTCTAATAGCTTTATAGCAGTACTTGTTAGGTTTGCTCAGAAAAATCAATTTATACATCCAAGTGCATACTACATTACTGAGAGCCCTCAATGCATGATATGCCGCAATTCTATATCTTAGACATTATTGTGATTTGAGATGCTTAGATGAATTAGCACGTGCTCTGCGTTTTCTATCCTCAATTTGACTATAACGTTCTTCATACCATTTTGCTTCCACTGGTCCTGCAAAAGGGGGATGTTCAAATTTACAATTTTCCCCTTCGAGTCTCGGATCATTGCGATCTTGTAACGTTTTGAGGAGTTTAGATGAAAGCTCTTTCACAGTTTCAGAGTACTCTGGATCTCCTGCCACATTGATTAAATAGTCTGGGTCAGATTTCAAATCATATAGCTCTTCTGCAGGCCTCTTTCCAAAGCAAAGGTCAAATTTCGGTTTCACGTCGGGCTTACTTCGATTCGTTAGGAGCCATTCTTTTGTCGGGCCACCATCTAAGTCGTGATAAACTGAACTGCGCATGCCACGAAAAGCTCCTAATTCGGCCATTTTCTCTGGGTCCACTATGTTCGGATCAATCAATTCTCCCGGATGCCCACTCGGCCATCTATCAGGAGCGAAATTACGTATATACAAGTAGTCTTGAGTCCTGATGGCTCTAGAAGGATAGGGTTTGCCATCCTGTTGAGACAACGCAACGTGCCGTTCCCTACCTGTAATAACGTAACCGGAGCCAAAACTTGATTCACCTGAGGTCGATGCTGTCATTAAAGGAAGAAGACTTTCCACCATTTGATCAGGAGGAGTTTCACCAGCAGCTTCGAGAAAAGTTGGGGCAAGGTTCATTAGATTAACGAATTCGTGTATCACTTTTCCTGGCTGTATATTTTGGGGCCATCTGGCAGCAAGGGTAACTTGGGTTCCAATATCGTAGAGATTTGCCTTTGAACGAGGAAACCCCGGAATCCCGTGGTCGCCACTAATTACAATCAATGTGTTGTCCAATTCTCCGATGTTATCCAATTCTTCGAGTATTATTCCGATTCCTGCGTCAACAGCCTGAGCTTCGCCAAGATAATCGTTAAAATCTTCCCGTATTTCGTGTACGTCTGGCAGAAAATCCGGCATTTTCCCTTTTAATTTATCCGGATCCAGACCCCACAAGTCTTTCCCAGATCCTTTTTCCCATACTCTGTGGGTATTAACGGGTCCCCACCAGTAGCAGAACGGATCACCTTCAGGGACATCTTCCAGAAATGAAGCAAAGTTACTACGGGTTTCGTCATACAGGACTTCCTTGGCCGCTTCCACACCCATCTCGGGAACAAGCTTGGTAGCTTCAATTGAAAATTCCCGCCATTTGTTACCTGATGGTTCGTATTTAGCCCGGTAGCCCCCATGTGGTGCGTCTTCCGCAATTCCAGGAGACCAGACCTTGTACGTATAGCCAATGTGATAGCCTTTTTCTTCAAGGATTAGCGGGTAGGTAGGTATAGATTCATCCCAACGACCACCCTCCAGTATAGCCCCCAATCCTGTCTCCCAGAAGTATGTGCCGGACAGAATAGAGCTCCTACATGGGGTGCAGCTTGGCACAGGGACATGAGCGTTGGTAAATATAGCGCCTTCATCTACAACTCTATTGAAATTAGGTGTTTCGATAAGTGCATTTATAGAATCAGGGCCTTCGAACTTGGCGTAAGCATTTGCATACCTTCCCCAGTCATCCGCAAATATAAAAACAATATTAGGCCTTTGGGTTGATTGCGTCACTGATTGGTTTCCTTATTGATTTATATATTAAATGTCTGAGTTAAAAGGGCCTGTTCTTAACCAATCTTCAACTAGTTTAATTTCTGTCGAGGAAAGATAGTTATTGTTGAGCGCGGTTTGTAAGATTTCGTCAATCCCAAACAAAAATGAGTGTTTTATTTGTAGTTCTTGAAATCTTTCTTTGGCTAATTTTGATTTGTAAGAGCATATACTATAACAAGAAAGAACTTCTATGTTTTCTGAATGAATCGCCTCTACAGATCTAATCGCAGAACCACCAGTGCTAGTTAAATCCTCTATAACAATAACTTTTTGTCCCTTATCTATACTGCCTTCGATTTGTTTTCCTAGACCATGATCTTTTGGCTCTGGTCTAACATATGCTAAGGGTTTATTAAGCCTTTGTGCTAATAAAGATGCCCAAGGAATACCAGCAGTAGCAACTCCCACTACCACGTAGTTATTAAACCTTTCTCTTTCGATTAGATCAGCTATCTTATTTATAATCTCTCCACGTGTTTCTACATCCGATAAGAGCTTCCTCATATCACAGTAAATTGGACTATTTACACCTGAAGCTAATATATAAGGCATTGTTGGATCTACGACAACAGCCTGGTTTGATAAAATTTTTTCTGGAATTGTTTTATTCATTACACTTGTTTTTTATATAAATTATTTTTAAAAATATACTCTTCTACGTTTTTAGGCACAAGTCCTTGTAACGAATCATTGGTTTGAACCTTTTTTCTTATTAAAGTGCTGCTTATTTCCTCTATTTCTTCATCAATTATGGCAACGGTATGATTTATAGTTTCTGGTAGAGTGTCACCCTTGCGAGTAAATAATATTATCCTCACAATTTCGATAATTTCTTCTGGATTTTTCCATCTACTTATTTCTTTATAAGAATCACTGCCTAAAATTAAATGATATTCCTTTTGGGATTTATCTACACCTAGTTCCTTTAGTGTGTCTATTGTGTATGTGTTTCCTAGTCTCTTTATTTCTATATCAGAAATACAAAATGAAGAATTATTTCCTATAGCCAAATTAACCATATTTAATCTATGGATTGGACTTGTAATCAACGTGTCTTTTTTCATCCAAGGATTACCTGCTGGTATAAATAAAACTTTATCCAAATTGCACTCAACCATCGCTATTTCTGCTAACTTTATGTGTGCTGTATGAATAGGGTCAAAAGTTCCTCCAAGTATGCCTATCTTATTTATTCCCATATGAACTCTTTCTTGCCTATTTTTACATTGTCTCCTTGTTTTACCCCTGCCTTTTCAAGAGCATCTATTACCCCCATAGTATTTAGCTCTTTTCTTAATTGTATTCTTGCAGCAAAACTTCTTTGGTCCGGTAACACAACGAGTCTTTCAGCTCTAGAATTAAAAACAACATATCCTTCGCTGTTTTTTTCAACCTTAGTTATGTTTTTTTCTTCAGTTGCATGAATAACATTGTTTTGTTCCAATTGTTTTTTGTATAAAAATTCTTTATTTAAAATATTTATAGCTTTCTCTTTTATATGCCTTATTATGTTTTCTGATTCTTTTTCATACTGGATTAAGCTTACATATTCAGCTTGTTTTTGCTCAATATATTCTTCCCCTGATAAATCAAGCTCTTCCTTAATAAATGTAATTTCTGGACTACGGGTATATATAGTATTTGAAGCTAAAAATTGAGCAATATTTTCAATATTTATATCAACTTCATCAAGTTCTAAAACTAGGATTATAACCTTGGCCCTTTTAATTAAATTTAAGCTTTCTTGCAACTGATCAACATTGTTATTTGAAAAAGAGATTAATCCAATTTGGTACTTAGTCCAATTCAGTTCTACTTCTCTTACCTGAAAGGGGCTATGTGGTGCGATATTAACCTCTTCATTCTGTTGACCACGGTTAATATTGGTTATACTTTCAAATATACTTTTAGCATATCCCGAAAGATCACCCATTACACAAATATCTACCAAGGGGAAAAGTTCCATTACTACTTTTTTTTCTTCCCCAGGACCTCCTGTTTCTGCTAAAAGAGGTATTTTATTTCGAGAAGTAGAAAAGCGAGTGTTTCCTTTTCCATAAACTCCCCCCTGAGCCACCAATAACTGTTCCCCTTCTTCCATTATTTCTCCTATAATTTTCCCAGTTACTGTGTCACTAACCCTAGTTCCCAACGGAACATTTATAATATTATTTTCCCCTGCTTTTCCTGTTTTCTTCCTACTTTTTCCCTCTTCTCCCCTGGCTGCTTTTATAATATTTCTACCTTTAATTTTTCGTAAGTCGTATTCAGCGGTAGTTCCTTTGAGAATAACACTTCCACCAAACCCACCATCTCCCCCGTCAGGTCCACCTTTAGGAACGTATTTTTCTCTTCGGAAACTAATACATCCGTTTCCACCAGGACCTCCCTGAAAAGTTATATTTATTTCTGTTTCCACTCTTATTTAACTCTCTTACTATTATTAGTATTATTATCATTACATATTATATAAATATATTAATATATATAGTTATATTATTAATTATAATCAATAATACTTTCTTGACATCATTTTTTGAATATATATACTTCTGATAGATAGAGCAAATAAACTTTTGGGCGATTAGCTCAGCTGGTTAGAGCGCAGTCCTGATAAGACTGAGGTCCCTGGTTCGAGTCCAGGATCGCCCACCACTAACCCTTGTAATTCAACCTAAAAAATAATAAACTGGTATTACGTTGAATTAATAGGAAACATATGAAAAGTAAGATCTTAAGCCTTTTTCAACAAAGGCCTCAACAAGAAATAGATTTAGACGAAATTTTTGAAAAGATCAAAAGTTCGTTTTCTGGTGGTTTTGGTGGATTTAGTCCCCAAATTGGACGTTTTTTCATACCCGGTATACTTCTTGCCTTAATACTTGTATGGGCAGCAACTGGACTTTATAGGGTTGAACCATCCGAACAGGCTGCCGAAAAATTACTTGGATCTTTTACCAATAATCTAAGGGGACCAGGCCTCCATTGGTTTTGGCCAGCACCTATAGGACAGGTTCAAAAAGAGGTTGTTACAGAAACCAAACGACTTGAAGTTGGATTTAGAACAGGTCCGGGTGGTGCAATACAAGATGTTGGCGAAGAAGCATTAATGATTACAGGAGATCTTAATCTTGTTGATGTGCAACTCATTGTTCAGTATAGAATCGGTGACCTAGGTGCTTATTTGTATAATGTAGACGATCCTGGAAGTCCAGATAGAGAAATTAGAGAGGGCGCGCCAGACGGACTAACAATCCTTGATGCCACGGAAGCATCGTTGCGGCAGGTAGTTGGGCAAAGAAGTGTTGATGATATTTTGACCACAAACAAAGAAGCTGTTCAAACAGACACTCTTCTTATGTTGCAAGAAATGCTTAACTCTTACGAAACAGGTATTGATGTTCTTGAAGTACGACTTCAAAACGTAAGGCCACCTGACGAAGTTAGAGAAGATTTTGATGATGTTGTTCGAGCAAGGGTCGACAAAGAGTCCGTTATAAACGCGGCATTGGCTTACGAACAAGACCAGCTTCCTAAAGCAAGAGGTGACGCAGAGAAGGTCACTAATGCAGCTCAAGCATACAAGGAAGAAAGAATATTAAAAGCAACAGGTGAGGCAAATAGATTTTCTGCCCTACTTGGTGAATATGAAAAATCAAAAGAGGTAACAAGACAGCGACTATATCTAGAGGCAATGGAAGAAGTTCTTCCTGGTGTTAAAAAGTATGTTCTTGACCCTGAAAATGAAGGCAACTTATTGCAATTTTTACCATTAAACGAAAGTAGTAGTACAACACCGTGAGAAAACTACAACTATTAATCGGAGCTTTGGTCATAGCAGGATTCTTCGGGATCCAAGCCTTATTTATTGTTGACGAAACGGAATATGCCGCAATTGTTAGGTTTGGTGCTATACAGAGAATCGAAAAAACCCCAGGCCTTAAAGTAAAAATACCTCTTATTGAGACCGTTCAAAAATTTGATAATAGATTACTTAGAATTGACGTTAGAACAGAATCAATGCCAGACCAAGATCAACAATTTTTAGAAATTGACGCATATGTACGATACAAAATTATGGATCCTCAAAGATTTTTATTAACTTTAAGAGACGAGCTTACTGCTCAAAGCAGAATAGGCAATATCGTTATCTCTGAAATAAGAAGAGTTGTGGCAGCAAATGAACAAACCACTATTATTGGCGGTGTTCCTGAGAAACAACTAGATGGAACAACTCTGGTTAAGCCTAAAAAAACTGAAACCGACGTTGCTACCAGAGAATTTATAACCAGAGAGGTTTTGATTGGCGCCAACGCAGCAGTAAAAAGTAATGAAAATAATTTTGGAATAGACATAACAGATGTAAGAATAAAAGCAGCTGACTTTCCTCTTTCAGTAGAACAGAGTGTATACACAAGGATGAGAACTGAGAGACAGGTTCAAGCACAAAAATTACGAGCTGAAGGTGAGGAACAAAGCCTTACACTTAGGGCTGGTGTTGACAGACAAATTACTGTTATCCGAGCAACCGCAGAAAAAACTGCGAATGAATTAAGAGGTGCTGGTGAAGCTGAAGCGATTACCATATTTGCTTCAGCCTTAGAACAAGATCCTGAATTTTATGCTTTTACAAGATCACTTGAAGCCTACAAGAAGACTTTACCTGGTGATAACACCACTGTCGTCTTATCATCTGACAGCGATCTGCTCAAGTATTTAGAGACACCAAATCCAGAAGCTTCAACGGAGAAATAAACATAAATCTTGCAGTATTATTTGCAGGTGTTGTTTTTTCATATCTATTAGGAACTATTTCCACAGGCTATGTACTCACGAGAATTATATACAATAAAAAAAACATAGTTTTTCGGCATACTGGCGCTTCGGCAATCTTTGAACAAACAAATTATCGAATAGCAACTTTTGTTGTTTTAATTGATTTTATAAAAGGTCTTTCTTTTGGGCTGTTGTTTATTTATTTATCAACAGACACGGATAAAATTTTTCATTATTGTGTAATTAGTATGGTTTTGGGGCATGTTTTTCCTATTCAAAAAACAAATAAAGGAGGCAGGGGTGTTATTATTTCAGCAGGGATTCTATACTCAATTATTACGCTTCCTATGTTTATTGGATCCCTATTTATTGTAATAGTAAAACTATTATTTAAAGACTCAGCGTTGGCTGTATTGCTATCCATGCCATTAATACTAGCTCTTGTATATTTTTTCCCTGTAAATAATCAACTTTATAATTCTAAAGAACTATTGTTGTTTGTATGCTCGCCAATTGTAATTATACTTAGCTATAAAAGAATTTTCCAAGAAAACGTCATCCCTACAATATTAACAAAAAAACAATTCATGAATCGCCTTCTTTATGATCGAGATTAAAAGAATATTGATAATGGATTTATCCGTTGTTAGACTTATGTTTAATATTATTAATAACCCTTTATTAGGAGTATGAGTATGTCTACCATGGTGACCGGGGGATCGGGTTTTATAGGAAGAAGAATTATACGCAAGCTTTTAGAAAGAGGAGAAGAAGTTGTTTGCTTTGATTTAAATCCTCCACAAATTAACCTACAACCATTTCGAGGATTAATGAAATTTTATCGAGGGGACGTATCGCAATTGTCACATATTTTGGAGGCGATTAACGAACATAAAGTACATAAAATAATTCATCTGGCCGCACTTCTTCCGCCAGATACAGAAGAAAGGCCACACTACAGCATGTTGGTTAATATTCAAGGCACAAATAATATTTTTGAGGCTGCGCGTTGGACTAATATACAACGTGTTGTTTATGCAAGCTCGATTGCAGTTTATGGTGTGCAAGAAACATTTGGAGATAGGCCTATTAATGAGGATGACCAACCAGCCCCGATTAATATGTATGGAATGACCAAAGCTGTTAATGATTTTTCAGCATCTAAATATAGAGATCAATATGGTTTGGATATTAGGGCAATAAGGATTTGTACAGTTTTTGGCCACGGTAGAGTTACTGGTATGACAGGAATGATAGGCGGTTTATTAATGTCTTTGCCAGCTGTTGGAAAACCAGTTGAAATGGAATTCAGGCCCGAAGAGCCATCTCCTATGATTCATGTGGAAGACGCTGCAGAGATATTTGTAAGAACATCTCTAGCAAGTAAATTAAATTATCCGATATATATAAGCGGAGGCCACTTAGCAACAATTCAAGACATGATAGATATTGTGATGGAAATTATACCCGATGCAAGTATTAAAACTGGGAATAAACCAGTTCCTCACGTTTATAATGTTGATTCAAGTCGAATGTATCAAGATTTAGGTTATGAGCTTGTTTCTTTACAAACTCGAATAGCCGAGCATATAAACGATGCTAAAAAGGAAGCACTTCAATAGCGCATTATTCTCACCTGAAATTATAAAAAGTTTGTGTTACACTGTCACGATTGTGATAGAAAGTAAGCGGGAGTAGCTCAGAGGAAGAGCATTTGCTTCCCAAGCAAAGGGTCGCGGGTTCGAATCCCGTCTCCCGCTCCAAGTGTTAATTTATAGAAAGTAGGGATAATATGCTATATAGTCTTGAAGACCTTTCTCCTAAAATTCACGAAACTGCTTTTGTAGCCCCAAGCGCACAAATCATAGGGGATGTGGAAATTTTAGAGGGTGCTAGTGTTTGGTTTAATTGTGTTTTGAGAGGAGACGCTGGAAAAATTACAATAGGTAAGGGTACCAATATACAGGATGGTACTGTTATACATGAAGAAACCACCATAGGTGAAAACTGTGTTGTGGCTCATCAATGCTTGGTTCATAGATGTACTGTAGGCAATAATGTAATTATAGGAAATGGCGCTTTGGTTTTTGGACCGGCAGAGATAGGAGAAAATTGTGTGATAGGAGCAGGTTCAGTGGTTATACCAGGATCCAACATTCCTAAAAATTCCCTTGTATTAGGGATCCCGGGAAAAGTTGCTAGAGAACCATCTCAAGAAAATTTAGAGATGACGGCAAGAACTGCTGCCAATTACCAAAGAAATAGAGATAGATATTTGAAAAACTTAAAAGAGGTGAAATAATTATGTTTACAAGATTACATCATTTAGGATTAGTAGTAGGTGATTTAGAAGCTGCTAAAAGTCTCTGGTTAGATACATATGGTTTTTCAGTTGACGAAGAAAGATCTCCCTTACCTGATGGTAGAAATGTTCAATTAGATAATGTAAATATACTCGACATACCTGTGGGAGAGAGCGAACTAGAAATTAATATGGCAAATGATCCTAATAGTGGTACAGGAAAGTTTTTGGAAAGAAGAGGAGCGGGACCACACCATATATGTTTATATTCAGACGATATGGATGCTGATGTAAAAAGGCTAATCGATGCAGGACAACAAATCGTTGTACCTCCAACAGGTAGTGCGGATCAAGAAGGTGGCTCAAGAGTAGCTTTTGCACATCCAAAGTCTAATTTAGGTTTCTTATTAGAAATATGGCAAAACATGCCAGTTAATGGCATTGTCCCAGAACCCCCGAGAGGAAAAGGTGGTAGTCTTACCTATGTTCATCATGTCGGTGTGGTATGTAATAATTTTGAAGAAGCCTTAGCATTATTTCGGGACACTTATGGTCTCAAAATTGATGATGTAAAGACACCTTTGCCTGATGGTAGATTTGCCGAAAGTGATAATGTAAAAATTCTCGAATTTCTTGTAGGAGAATCACGGATTGAAGTTAGCGTACCCCAAGATGAAACAAGTGGAACTGCTAAATTTTTAGCTAATCGCGGGTCTGGTATTCACCATGTTTGTTTTTATTCTGAAGACATAGAAAGTGATGTTGCGAGATTGAATACCGCAGGATTAGTTCAAATAGGAGAAGTTACAGGTGCAGATGAAGGTGGTAGCAGAGTGACTTTTTATCATCCAAAAAGCAATATGGGCATCCTAGTAGAATTATGGCAAGATGTGTAATATTTTTTTTTCTTCTTCCAAATAGAAATTAAACTTGACAATAAAGGGGTATATTGTTATTATCCGTTTCTGTTGCCTTCTATTCAGAGGCAATATTTTTATTTGGAAAGAATTAGATCATGCCTACAGTTAATCAGTTAGTAAGAAAAGGTCGTACTAGTTCTCAAAAAAGGACAAAAGCTCCTGCATTGAGAGTGGTTCAAAATACCTTAAAAAACAAGATAACAAGAGGTCCTGGATGTCCTCAACGAAGAGGTGTATGTGTTCAGGTACGTACTACAACTCCCAAAAAACCAAACTCCGCTCTAAGGAAAATAGCAAGAGTACGTTTGACAAATGGAATGGAAGTGACAGCCTATATACCTGGTGAAGGCCACAACCTTCAAGAACACTCGGTTGTTTTAGTTAGAGGTGGAAGGGTTAAAGACCTTCCTGGAGTTAGATATCATATAGTTAGAGGAGCCTTGGATTCTGGAGGAGTAAACGACAGGAAACAAGGCAGAAGCAAATACGGATCTAAGAAATAGATCGTATTTTGAGAAAGCAGAGAAAATCGTGTCTAGAAGACGAAGAGCTACAAAAAGAATAACCATTGCAGATCCTAAATATAATAGCCAAGAGATATCTCGGTTTATTAATAGGATAATGTTAGATGGAAAGAAAACTGTAGCTCAAAGAATAGTGTATGACGCATTACAAAAATTAGAAGACGATGCAAAACGACCAGCTATAGAGGTTTTTGATCAAGCGATGAGGAATGTAACACCAATTTTAGAAGTAAAATCCCGACGAGTTGGTGGAGCTACATATCAAGTTCCTGTAGAGGTTCGTTATGACAGAAAAGAAGCCTTGGCTATGAGGTGGATAATAGGTTCAGCCCGATCACAATCGGGCTCTTCTATGTCCGACAGGCTTTTCAGAGAGTTACAAGAAGCTTCGAGAGGTCAAGGAACAGCAGTTAAGAGAAGAGAAGATTTACATAGAATGGCAGAAGCCAACAGGGCTTTTGTTCAATATAAATGGTAGTTATATCAAAGTAAGGTTTGGTTATGGATTTCCCCATTGATAAAATAAGAAATATTGGATTTATTGCCCATATAGACGCAGGTAAAACAACTGTAACAGAAAGAGTTTTATTTGCTTCTGGCATGACGCACAAAATTGGAAATGTGGATGATGGCAATACTGTAACAGATTGGATGGACCAAGAAAAAGAACGTGGAATAACAATAGTGTCTGCTGCTGTTACAACACATTGGCGTGATCATCAAATAAATGTCATTGACACTCCAGGGCACGTAGATTTCACAGCGGAAGTCGAAAGAAGCCTTAGGGTATTAGATGGAGCTGTTGTAGTATTTGAATCTGTTTCAGGTGTTCAACCACAATCAGAAACGGTTTGGAGGCAAGCAGATAAATATGGTGTGCCAAGAATATGTTTAATAAATAAAATGGATCGAATGGGAGCAAATTTTTATCGTGCAGTAGATATGATAAAAGATAGATTTAAAGTGGTTGCAGTACCTATCCAGCTTCCGATAGGTAGCGAAAGTGAATTTAGCGGGATTATTGACTTAATTGACCAACGAGTAATTAGGTTTAGTAGAGAAACAGGGTCTGGGGTTGAAGAAATTCTGGATGAAGTTCCTGAAGAATTCCAACAACAATTAACAGAATATCGCGAAGCAATGTTAGAAAATATTGCTGAATTTGATGAAGAAATTATGATGAAATATTTAGACGGTGAAGAACTTACACCTGATGAAATACGAAAATGCATTCGTATAGGAACTATAGATAATAAAATTGTCCCAGTCATTTGTGGAAGTGCTATGTTTAATTGGGGAATGCTTTTAGTATCAGATGCAATTGTAGACTTTTTACCATCCCCTAAAGATATTCCAGCTATTTCTGGTGTTGCTCCAAGGAGTGAAGACGAAGTAGTTGTGGCGCATAATGAGGATGATCCTTTTTGTGGTATTGCGTTTAAAGTTGTATCAGATCCATATACTGGACGTTTAGTATACTTCAGAGTTTATTCTGGTAAGGTTACAGGTGGTACATCACTTCTAAATGTTACCAAAGGTAGAAAAGAGCGTATGGGTCGAATTGTTAGAATGGTAGCAAATAAGCGCGAAGAAGTAGAAGAATTAAAAGCTGGAGACATAGGTGCTTCTGTGGGGCTAAAAGATACATTTACTGGCGATACTCTAACACTAGAAAATAGGCCTTTATTACTAGAAACAATCAAATTCCCAGAACCAGTAATTTCTGTTGCAATCGAGCCAAAAAGCAAAGCTGAACAGGAAAAATTAACAGATGGTCTCATCAAATTAGCTGAAGAAGATCCAACTTTTCAGACGAAATACGACGAAGAAACTGCCCAAACCATTGTTTCTGGTATGGGTGAACTTCATATAGAAGTTTTAGTGGAGAGACTTAAACGAGAATTTAGCGTAGATGCAAATCTAGGTAAACCAAGAGTTTCTTATCGAGAAGCTATAAAGAAAAAGGCCACTGCTGAAGGTAGATTTGTTAGACAAAGTGGAGGCCGAGGTCAATATGGGCATGTCGTTTTAGAAATAGAACCCCTACCCGAAGGCGAAGGCTTTGAGTTTGATAATAAAATCGTTGGGGGAAAAATTCCTAGAGAATACATCCCATCTGTTCAGGCAGGTGTTAAAGAAGCGTTAACTAATGGCACATTAGGTGGATATCCAGTTGTAGATATAAAAGTAACTCTTTTTGATGGCAGTTTTCATGATGTTGACTCCTCAGAAATGGCTTTTAAAATGGCAGGTTCGATGGGTGTTAAAGCAGCAATATCAAAAGCAAATCCACAGTTACTTGAACCTATAATGGGTATAGAGGTAACTACTCCTGAAGAACATATGGGAGATGTGTTGAGTGATTTGAATTCCAGAAGAGCCCAAATACAAAATATGGAAGCCCAAAATGATGCTCAGGTTTTAAAGGCACATGTTCCTTTAGGCCAGATGTTTGGATATGCAACAGACCTTCGTTCTGCAACACAAGGTCGAGCTAGTTATTCCATGGAGTTTGATCATTATTCCGAAGTTCCAGAAAACATAAGAGAAGAATTACTCGCACAAGGTTAATTAAAAAAGGTTTAATCATGGTAACAACACAACAACAACAAACAAATAGACAAAGAATGAGAATTATACTCAAAGGGTTTGACCATAGAATTTTGGATCAATCTGCAGAACATATAGTTGAAAGTGCTGAAAGAGTGGGTGCTTCGGTTGCAGGCCCTATACCATTACCAACAACTATTAAAAGATTTTGTGTTATTAGATCCCCTATGGTGGATAAAAAATCTCGTGAACATTTTGAAATGAGAACACATAAAAGATTAATCGATATACTAAATCCGTCTTCTAAAACAATAGACGCTTTAACAAGACTAAATATGCCAGCTGGTGTAGATATATCAATAAAGGTATAACAATGAAGGGTATTATAGGAAAAAAAATAGGTATGACACAAACTTTTTCTGAAAAAGGGGAAGTTCAACCTGTGACTTTGGTTCAAGCAGGTCCATGTGTTATAACTCAAATAAAAACTCAAAGCAATGATGGATACAATGCTATTCAAATTGGATATGAAACTGTTAAAAAGGCAAATAAACCAACTTCGGGTCATTTGCAAAGAACAGGTAATTATAAATACCTAAGAGAAATAAGAGTTGAAGAACTTGATGAATTACAGGTTGGACAATTATTGAACGTTCAAATGTTTTCAGTAGGTGAAATTATACGAGTTACTGCAAATTCTAAAGGAAGAGGTTTTGCGGGAGGAATGAAGCGACATGGTTTTCATGGTGGGCCTAAGACTCATGGTCAATCAGACAGATGGAGAGCACCAGGGTCAGTTGGTGCTGGATCAACACCAGGAAGAGTTTTTAAAGGTAAACGCATGGCGGGTCATTATGGAAATGAAACCATTACTACTAGAGGATTAGAAGTTGTTTCTGTAGATCTAGAGAATAATATAATTTCTATCAAGGGAGCAGTTCCTGGAGCACGTGATACATTAGTCATGGTCGCTGGTGAAGGTAATATTCCTGTATATGTTGAAGAAGTAATTGAAGATATAGCTGAAGAAACAGCTGAAGAAGCCGAACCAACAAATGAAGCAGAAGAAGTAGTTGAAGAGGCGGCTGAAGAAACAGCTGAAGAAGCCGAACCAACAAATGAAGCAGAAGAAGTAGTTGAAGAGGCAGCTGAAGAAACAGCTGAAGAAGCCGAACCAACAAAT